>Ga0073936_10007879_pt1 | contig 13700 bp, 11 predicted proteins | sample AliMusrvi5mmetaG_FD_87041 | JGI IMG/M metagenome (GOLD analysis project Ga0073936, IMG submission 87041) | Freshwater lake bacterial and archeal communities from Alinen Mustajarvi, Finland, to study Microbial Dark Matter (Phase II) - Alinen... | ecosystem: Environmental > Aquatic > Freshwater >... | reverse complement strand
GCTGTTCAATTGCGCGGTGGTGATCTACCGCGGCCGCGTGCTGGGGCTGGCGCCCAAGACGTATCTGCCCAACTACCGCGAGTACTATGAGAAGCGGCAGTTCGCCTCGAGCCGCGACGCGGTGGGCCGGGAGGTGCAGTTCCTCGGCGAGCGGGTGCCGTTCGGCAACGACCTGATCTTTGAGGCGGCCAACCTGGAGGGCTTCAAGCTGCACGCCGAGATTTGCGAGGACGTGTGGACGCCCATTCCGCCGAGCACCTACGCGGCGCTGGCGGGGGCAACAGTGCTGGTGAATCTCTCGGCGAGCAACATCACCATCGGCAAGGCGGATTACCGGCGCAACCTTTGTGCCTCGCAGTCCGGCAAGTGCATTGCCGCGTATCTGTATTCCTGCGCCGGGCCAGGCGAATCGACGACGGACCTCGCCTGGGACGGGCATGCGCTGATTTACGAGAACGCCGAGCTGCTGGCCGAGTCGGAGCGGTTTGCCGAACGCGAACAGATGATCACGGCGGACATAGACCTGGAGCGGCTGGTGCAGGACCGGATGCGCATGACCAGCTTCAGCGATTCGGTGGGTGACTGCCGCGAGCGGTTGCAGGCGATGCGGCACATTCAGTTCGATTTTGCGCTACCGGAGGGGAAGGTCGCGTTGCAGCGACACATAGCGCGGTTCCCTTACGTGCCGAGCGATCCGCGTGAGCGCGACCAGCGCTGCTTCGAGGCCTACAACATCCAGGTGCACAGCCTGCTTAAGCGGCTGGCCAGCACCGGGACCAAGCGGTTGGTCATTGGCATCTCCGGCGGCCTGGACTCGACGCAGGCGCTCATCGTCGCAGCCAAGACGACCGACCTGATGGGCTTGCCGCGGAAGAACATCCTGGCCTACACGATGCCGGGTTATGCCACGAGCAAGCTCACGCTCACCAATGCGCACAAGCTGATGAAGGCGTTGGGCGTCACGGCGGAGGAGATCGACATCCGGCCCGCCTGCAAGCAGATGTTCCACGACATCGGCCATCCGTTTGCGGCAGGCAAAGCCGTGTACGATGTGACCTTCGAGAACGTCCAGGCGGGCGAACGAACCTCGCACCTATTCCGCCTGGCTAATCAACACAATGCGCTCGTGCTCGGTACCGGCGACTTGAGCGAACTGGCGCTCGGCTGGATGACTTACGGCGTCGGCGACCACATGTCGCACTACAACGTGAATTGCTCCGTGAGCAAGACGCTCATTCAGTATTTGATCCGCTGGGTGGTGTCGTCGGGGCAATTCGATTCGGCAACCAATGCGACCCTCCAGGCGATTTTGGCAACGGAGATCTCGCCGGAGTTGGTGCCCCACACGAAGGGGGATTCCTCCAAGCCGGCGCAGAAGACCGCGGACGTCGTGGGGCCGTATGAGCTGCAGGATTTTAACCTCTATTACGTCACCCGGCATGGTTTCCGGCCGAGCAAGGTCGCCTACCTGGCTTGGCACGCATGGGGTGATAAAGCTCGCGGCGACTGGCCGGACTTATTGCCGGTGGAAAAGCGCAATGCGTATGACCTGCGCACCATCAAGAAGTGGCTCGGTGTGTTCCTTTACCGCTTCTTCCAGATCAGCCAGTTCAAGCGCTCCGCCATTCCAAACGGCCCGAAGGTTGGTTCCGGCGGTTCGCTCTCGCCCCGCGGCGACTGGCGCGCTCCCAGCGACTCGGAGGCCGAGGTCTGGCTCAAGGAGTTACGGGAGAATGTGCCGGGCGACGCGAAGCAGGGCGCTTGAAACGTGAAACGTGGCCGCCCTCAATCCGGGGTATCTGGCGGATCTTCAATGCGAAGCTCAATCACACGACGCACATCTCGTCGGCCATCCAGGACGCGCTCGATAGAGACCACGTCTTCCCGGGACTCGTAGTAGATGAGATAACTGCTGCGGCTGATAACCCAGAAACGCAAGCCCTTGTGACGCGTAGCCCATCCGGGATGCGGGCCGAGGTCGGGATGCTGGCCAAGTTGCGTCAGCGCTTGTTCAGCCTGCACACGAAAACGTTCAGCCGAGACCGGGTCGCGGTGGGTTGCCAGCCAGGAATAGATCTGTGCCAGGTCATCTTCCGCGCGTCGGCTGATGACGACTCTCATCTGAAGTCTTTAGCACCGGATCGGCCACGCTGCCAGATCTTGGTCAGGACTTGCTGCGTCAGCGGCCGGTGCGGGCTTTCTTTGCCAGCTTGAATCAAGGCGTCAAACTCGTCGGGATGGTCTGGTAGTTCGTAGGCTTGAAGAATGACCAGTTTGCCACCGCGAGGAATCACAGTGGGGTGGCCTTTGAGGGCTTGATCCGCCAGCTTGCCCAAGGTGCTCTTGGCTTGGCTCAGGTTGCACGTTTTCATGCTGTCCAAATTTGGACTGTTTTTGAACTGCCGTCAACCGCCGTCAATCTGAGTTGCGGGAGCTGTGGGCGGCTCCACCCGGAGCGCTCGGAACCGCCACAGGTAGTAAATGGCGGGATAGACCAGCAGCTCCATCATGGTGGAGGTGATGACGCCACCCACCATTGGGGTGGCAATGCGCTTCATCACATCGGCGCCGGCGCCATGGCTCCAGAGAATCGGCGCCAGGCCGGCAATGATGACGCAGGCAGTCATGGCTTTGGGGCGGACACGCTTGACCGCGCCGTGATAGATGGCGTCCCGGAGGTGAGTGACGTTGCTCATGAGGCCGCGTTTCTTCCAATCCTCGTAGGCGAGGTCCAGGTACAGGAGCATGACGACGCCGGTTTCAGCGTCGAGACCCGCCAAGGCGATGATGCCGACCCACACCGCTACGCTCAGGTTGTAGTGAAGCAGGGCGAGGATGCCGATGGCCCCGACAAGCGAGAAGGGCACGGCGAGCATGACAATGGCGGTTTTGATGGCCGAGCGGGTGTTGAGGTAAATAATCAGGATGATGATGAGCAGCGTAAGCGGCACGACGATCAGCAGCCGTTGCTTGGCCTTGAGCATGTATTCGTACTCACCGCTCCAGAAGATGTTGTAGCCGGTGGGGAGCTTGATCTCGCCCTTGGTGACGGCCTCATTGAGGGCGCGCATGGCCATCTGCACGTAGGTTCCCACGTCGATGCCCTTCACATCCACATAGATCCAGGCGTTGGGGATCGCGCCTTCGCTCTTGATGCCCATGGGGGCGCGAACGGTCTCGATTTTCGCCAATTGTCCGAGCGGGACCTGCGCCCCGGCGGGCGTGGGGACAACAATCTCGCGCAACGCGCGGAGGTTCTCACGGAAATCGCGGCTATAGCGCAGGTTTACGCCGTAGCGCTCCAGGCCCTCAACGGTCGTCGTCAGCGGCATGCCACCCAGGGCGACTTCAAGCACGTCCTGGACGTCGGCAACGTTGAGGCCATAACGGGAGATGGCATCGCGGTCGATGTTGAACTCGATGTAGTTGCCGCCCATGGTGCGTTCCGCAAAAGCGCTCAGTGTGCCCGGCACGGTCTTTACGACCGCCTCGACCTCCGCCGCCACGCGCTCCAGCTCCGCGAGGTCGGGGCCGGCTATCTTAATGCCCACAGGCGTCTTGATGCCGGTCGCCAGCATATCAATCCGCGTTTTGATAGGCATCGTCCAGGCGTTATTGAGGCCGGGAAACTGGATGGCGGCGTTCATCGCGTCGCTCAGTTCGTCAACCGTGCGGCGGCGATGGGCGACGACCTTGCCATCCGCGTCTTTGATGTCCACCACGGGCCATTGCTCTTCGGACTTGAGCATGATGGTGGTTTCGATCATGTCCATCGGCGCGGGGTCCGTGGCGGTCTCGGCCCGGCCGACTTTCCCAAAGACGTGATGCACTTCCGAGAAGCTCTTGATGATCTTGTCGGTCTGCTGGAGGATGGCCCGCGCCTCGGTGACACCGAGGCCCGGGAAGGTGGTGGGCATGTAGAGCAGGTCTCCTTCGTAGAGCGGCGGCATGAATTCCGACCCGAGGTTCTGGTAGGGGAATATCTTGCCGACTTTGAAGGCCCACTCCTTGACGGGACCGTCGGGCAGCAGCCGGGCCGCCAGTTTGTTCCAGGGGAAGAACACCCAAACGATCAGCGCGGCGGCCAGCGTGACCACCGCCCAGCGCCACTTGATGACGAAATCAATGACCGGATGGTAGAGCCAGATGAGGAGGCGGTTGATCGGGTTCTTCTCCTCGGCTGGGATTTTGCCGCGGATGAAGAAACCCATCAGGATCGGCGCCAGGGTGATCGAGAGCAGCGCCGCGGCGCCCATGGAATAGGTTTTGGTGAAGGCCAGCGGCTTGAACATACGGCCCGATTGCTCGGTCAGCATGAAAATCGGGAAGAACGAGACCGTGATCACAAGGAGCGAGTAGAAGAGCGTCGGCCCGACCTCCACGGACGCGTCCCGAATGATGTCCCAATGGGGTTTCCTGCCCTGGTCGTGCTCCATGTGTTTATGGGCGTTCTCGATCATGATGATGACGGCGTCCACCATGGCGCCAATGGCGATGGCGATCCCGCCCAGGGACATGATGTTGGAACTGATGCCCTGGGTAAACATGACCAGGAACGAGATGAGCACGGCGATCGGCAAGATGACGATGGCCACAAACGCGCTCCGCAGGTGCAGGAGAAACGCAAGGCACACCAGCGCCACCACGATACTCTCCTCGAGCAGCTTCTCCTCCAGCGTTTTCACGGCGCGCTCGATGAGCGCACTGCGGTCATAGGCGATGGAATAGGTCACGTCGGGGGGCAATCCCTTCATGGCGATATCCAGCTTATTCTTCACGTCGAGAATGACCTGGCGCGCGTTGGCGCCATACCGCACCACAACGACGCCGCCGACCGTCTCGCCCCGGCCGTTGAGCTCGGCAATGCCGCGGCGCATGTCCGGGCCGAACTGCACATCGGCCACCTGGCCCAGCAGAATCGGCACTCCCTTGTCGCCGAGGCCCACGGTGACCTTGCGCAGGTCGTCCAACTTGTTGACATAGCCGCGCACTCGCAGGATGAACTCCTTCTCCGAGAGCTCGATGGACCTACCGCCCACCTCGCCGTTGCTGCGCTTCACGGCCATCGCGACTTCGGAGATGGAGAGGTTGTAAGCGCGGAGCTTCGTCGGGTCCACCGTCACCTGGTATTGGCGCACGAAGCCGCCAATCGAGGCCACTTCGGAGACGCCTTCCACCGAGGCCAGTTGGTAACGCAGATACCAGTCCTGCATGGAGCGGAGTTCGGCGAGGTCGCGATTGGCGGAATTGATCGAGTACATGAAGGCCCAGCCAACGCCGGTCGCGTCGGGGCCGAGGCTGGGAGACACGCCCTGGGGCAAACGCCCGGTGAGTCCGTTGAGGTACTCCAGGACGCGGCTGCGCGCCCAGTAGATGTCGGTGCCGTCCTCAAAAATGACGTACACGAAAGAGAAGCCGTAGAAGGAATAGCCGCGCACGACCTTCGCCTTCGGGACGGAGAGCATCTTCGTGGTGATGGGGTAGGTCACCTGGTCCTGCACGATCTGCGGCGCCTGGCCGGGCCACTCGGTGTAGATGATCACCTGCACGTCGGACAGGTCGGGGATGGCGTCCAGCGGAATGTTTTTCACCGCGTACACCCCGCCCAGCACCAGCGCCAGAGTTCCCAGCAGGACGATGAACCGGTTCTTGAGCGAGAAATCTATGATGCCTTTGAGCATGGGGCGTGGAGCGTTAGGAGCGTGGAGCGTCAGGAGCGTGGAACGTGGACGACCCGTCGGCGGTCTTGCGCTCCTCACGCTGGGATGCTTCCACGACGTACTCCGTCGAGATCTCGCGCAACTCGCAGCCGTTGCCGCACCAGGACGCAGCATCGTCCATCATCTTCGTGAGCTGGCGGCATATATGGTCGTACTGGTCTCTTAGTTTGGCGTGCTTGTCGGGATGCAAATAGCCGCAATGTAAGGCAAATGCCAGATGCACCTCGCTTTCAGCGGCTTCGCCGTCACTGACACTCAACTTGCTGATGAAGGCGGCTTCATAGCGCCGCTTGCGCCACGCCTCCGCTATGTTCGTACATACCGAGCGAGACGAACGCCAAATCTGATCAGTGAGTGAAAACTTCTCTTCTAAGGGCCACCGACGGCTCAGTTCAAAGATTTCCATTGCAGAATCAAAGGCCAGTTTGTAAACACGCAGTTCTTTATAGTCGGCGACTATCATTATCTCTTCCTCTCGTTGTGGTTATGCAGTTGCTTTGACGTGCTTACGCTCTCACGGTCTCACGCTCCACGCTCTTACGCTCTTACGCTCTCACGGCCCCACAGGGTGCTGCTTCCGCCAATTGGCCTCCGCGATCTTGCCGTGCGCCACCGTGTCCGTGAGCACCAGGTCCATCTCGCACTTCGGGCATTTGCCTGGCTTGTCCGACACCACGTCCGCGTGGGAGGCCATGGGGCAGGTATAGAGGAGAGTAGTTGAGGGTAGAGGGTTGAGGGTTGCGGGAGGTACAACAGGGGCCTGGTTCGTAGCGGAAATTGGGAGCGGCGGTGCCTCCATCACAGGAATTAGCGTCATGCCGCACTTGGGGCACTTGCCCGGTTTGGACTCATGCACGTCGCTGTCCTCCGGCATGGGGCAAGTGTAGTAGAGCGGTTGGCCGCCGGGTTGCAGTTTCCTTAGCGTGGCACCAGAGACGGGCACAAGCGACATGCCGCAGATGGAGCACTTGCCGGGGTGATCGTATTGGATGGAAACGTGTTCGGGCATGGGGCAGATGTATTTGGCAATCGTGGAGCGTGGAGCGTTCGTGGCGTTGAGCGTGGAAGCCGCTCCCTCCGTCGGACGCTCCTCACGCTCTGACGCTCTGACGCTCTCACCAGGCTTGCTCATCTTCTGGATGGCTTGGCGGAGCTGGCTCTCCGAATCGAGGAGGAACTGGCCCGAGGTCACGATGCGCTCGCCCTCGTTTAACCCGCTGAGAATCTGATAGGTGTCATTCTCCGCCTGCGATCCGAGCGTAACGACGCGCGGCTCGAACCGGCCTCCTTCCAACGCGAGAAACACAGTGTTCCTCTCCCCGCTGCGCAGAATCGCCATGTCCGGCACCAGCAGGACAGAAGGGGCGAGTTCCGAGAGGACCTGAACGGTCGCAAACATGCCGGGCTTCAGGAAGTACCCGGGGTTATGAAACTCCATGCGCACGCGCGCCGTCCGCGTCTTTTCATCCACGTTCGGATAGATGTAGGTCACGCGGCCGCGAAACTCGCGATCAGACAGGTAAGAAAGCGTCACCGTCGCCTCCTGTCCCAGTTTCAGGTAGTCGAGGTCCTGCTCGTAGATTTGCGCCTGCGCCCAAACCAGCCCGAGGTCCGCCAGCCGGTAGAGCTTCATGCCGGAGTCCACCATCTGGCCTTCCACGACCAGCTTCTCCACCACGAATCCGTCCTGCGGCGCGACGACGCGCAGCGTCTTGCGCGGCTCCCGCGTGCGCTCCAGGTCAGCAATCTGCTCGTCTGAGATGTCGAAGAACTTCAGCTTTGTCCGCGCGCTCGCCATGAGCGCAGCGCCCCCGGGCGAATTGGTGCCCTCCAGGGCGATCACATATTCCCTCTGCGCGCTGTAAAGCTCCGGCGAGTAAATCTCGAAAAGGGGCTCACCGCGATGTACCTGCTGCCCCGTCGTGTCCACGTAGAGCTTCTCGGCCCAGCCTTTGAACTTGGTGGTGACATCGGCGAGCCCCGCCTCGTTGTATTCAATCACACCCACTGTCCGGACCAGGCGCCGTAACGGCCCGCGCGTGACCGTGGCGGTGTGGATGTTCATATCCTGCATCGTCATCGGCTCAACGGTGATGAGTTGGGAGTCACTCGCGCCGCCCTCGGCTTCGTATACCGGCACCATGTCCATGCCCATGCTGTCCTTGGCCGGCACGGGGCTCGTCTCGCCCGGGTTCATGGTGGACTTGTAGAACTTCACCTTCCGCTCGGCCGAGGTCGTCGCCCCGGACGCGCTGCCCTGCTTGCGCACGGGAGTCAGCTTCATTCCGCAGATGGGGCAGTTGCCAGGCTTGTTCTGAATCACCTGCGGATGCATCCCGCAGGTGTAAAGCTGCTCTTCCTTGGCCTGGCCTGTGGTCCCTTGATCGCCGCCGCACCCGGTAAACAGCAAGCCCGCGCCGCCGCCGACCAGCAGCAGCGCCACGAGAAACGAAGCCACACGGCTGCTTTTGATTCGCATCTTCATAGGTAAATCCTTCAACCAACTCATTGGCTCATCCCTCCCTGGTTCATTTTCTTCGGAGGCGGTGCAGAGTTCCCCGGCAGCATGGCGCTACCGCTCGAGCCCATGCCCCCTGAGGACGCCCCGCCGCCCATCTTCTTCCCGGCCCCAATGCCCGGTGACGATATCTCCATGCCCGTGGCTCCTCCGCCGGCCGGGGGCATGCCCTGCATGATCAGGGAAAGCTCCGCGAGGGACAGCTCCCGCTGCGTCCGCGCTTCCACCTCGTCGAGGTTGAAACGCAGCAGCGTCTGCTCCGCTTCGGTCAGATTCAGAAAGTCCACCTGCCCGGCGAGGTAGGCCGACCGCGCCACGTCCAGCGATTGCCTCTGCTTCGGCAGCAACGCCCTTTGCAGCAGGTCCAGGTTCCGAGTTGTCTCGCGGTAGACAAAGGCTCGTTCGGCCACGTCCACCGCCAGCCCGATCTGTTCCGCCGTGAGCCGTGCTTCGCCCGCGCGCTTGTTCGCCTGCGCCTCGGCCGCTTGTGCCGCCAGCTTGTCCCGCCACAACGGGAGGCTGACGGTGCCCCACGGGCGGTAGAGGACCGGGCTCATCTTCGCGTCGGCCATGAAACCGACGCTGGTATCCGGCATGCGCGCCTTGTAAGCGAGGCGGATGGCGGCCTCGGCGGCGTGGACGTCGGCGGCCATGGCCTTGAGGCGGGTGTTCTCCGCCAGCGCCTGCTCCACCCACTTGTCCGCCGCGAGGTCCAGCGGGGTGGACTCAAAGCTCGCGGGCACCGGCGGCGTCGGGGCGTTGGGCTCGATGCCGAGCGCGGCCTGCCACTGGGCCAGCAGCGGTGCACGGGAATCCTCCAGGTTGATGATCTCGTTGTTAAGTCGCTCCTGCTCGATTTGCGCCCGCAGCACGTCCTGCAGCGTCGCCTTGCCCACCTCGTTCTGAGAGCGCGCCAGCCGCTCCAACTCTTGCAGCAGGCCGGAGTTTTCATGGTTGACGCGAATCTTTTCCTCCAGGAAATACAGCCGATAGTAAGTCCGCTTGACATCGTAAGCACTCTGGAGTGAAGCCGACTTGAACGTGAAGTAGCCGCCTTGACTGGCCGCCGCGGCCATCGCTCCGGCTGCCCGCAGCTTGCCCATTCCCGGAAAGCTCATCATCAGCCCCGGCATGAGCGAAGTGACCACGTCCTGGATGTCCAACTGAAACGTGAGTTGCGGGTCCGGCAGCGAGCGCTGCACCGTGATCCGCTCCACCGAGGCGACCCAATCAAAGTACGCCGCCTCCACCTTCGGCTGATTCAGCAGCGCGAAGGTCAGGAAGTCGCTCAGGCTCGAGTTAGTCGTAAGCGTCGGCAGCTTCGGCTTTTGGCCGTCAGGGCGATAGTAGGCGGCGGTTGCTTTTGCCTGCGCGCGGGCCTCCTTCTCCCCCTTGACGGGCACGCCCTTGCAGCCAGGCAGCAAGACGGCCGCCACTGTCACAGAGGACAGCACTATTATCAGGTGGAAGCGGGAAGGCTGTGGTTCGGACTTCATATTCACCAAACGTCGACGCGCCTTTAGTGGCAGGAACCCTGGCCGCTGGAATAGTCGTGGGCGCTGGCGTCATTGTCGCCCGTAGTCTTGCAGCCGACAAAGAGAACCGCGCCGGCCAAGTGGAGCAGCAAAGCAGCCACGGTAAAGTTGTCAGAGATCCGTTTCAGGACTTGATCTGCCCGCAGTGGATCATGCCCTTGCCCATGTAGGGATTCATGATCGTTTTATCCGTTTGCAGCCAACTGGCTTTGGACATGGGACAGTAGGCGACGTAGTAGCTGCCAGCAGGAACTTTCTGGTCCTTCAAGTATTGGATGAGCGAATCACTCAAGGATTTGAACGCGTTGCGGGCGGAGGCGATGTCTTTCGCGTTCGCGAGCGCCTGAGTTTGCTGGGCCACCTTGGGCAACAGCGTTTTCGTCGAATCGCCTTGGATTGCCTTTGCCATCGCGGTAGCCCCAGTGGCGACCCCTTTGAGTGAGTCTTGAGCCAAGGCTCCCTGGACTGTGATGTAGCTGTCAAAAACCCCTTGCACGGGTCTCGCGAAGACGGCCCTAGGTGCGGAGCTTTGGCCGGTAGTCGCAGCCTGGCCGGCACCGTAGCCCTCGTGGCCCCCGGCGCCTGCGGCTCCACCCATACTACAGCCCTCCTTCATGGCGCCACCCCCACTGCAGCATCCCTGTGCCAGGAGGGCGGGTGACGATACCAAACCAAAAGCGGCAACAATTACGGGAATGAGTTTCATTTTCATAGTCAATGCTGGTGGGCGCTGTGGTCATGCTCCGAAACGGCGGGCTGGGCGTCTTTGGCGGCGCTTTGCGCTTCAGCCAACTTCTTGATGTACTTGGCCTGATCCTTGTCGAACTTCTTCTTGCAGCCCTTGCAGCACAGCTTGATCTCCTGGCCCTCATACACGAAGACGTAGGGTTTTCCCATGTCGCCGCCGAGCTTTTCGTCCGTGACGATGCAGGTCTTCAATGTGTATGGCTTGGTGGGTTTAGCGTCGCCAGAGTGCTGTTGATCAGCGGCCGTGGCGACAATTGGGCCAGCCAGGATGCCGCTGAAAAGCGCGGCGCCAGTGATGGTTTTCAGTATGTTCATATGTTTATAAGGATTCAACTATACCCTTACTACGCCGCGCGCGGCAAAACCCCTTGGAATTTCTTAATGGTCTTTTGCCTTAAGCGGAGCGCCCGCCCGGGGTGGGCCGCCAGCCGCTCGTACAGTTTGGCGCAACCACGCCACTGGTGGAGTGATTCTTGCCGCAGGTCGCGCTCACGTTGATGGCCGGGTTGCTTTTCCCGGGTCCTCCCCCACCACCAGCACCGGGCAGGCAGCCGCTTCGATAACCCTTTGGGTCGTATGTTCCGCGAAAAGACCACAGGTCCGTTTGGCAGGTGTCTTGCCTAGCACTAAAACATCACAGCGGTTGTTCTGCTCCACAATTTCCTCAGCGGGCAATCCCTCCACGAGCATCGGCTGGCCCTCAACTTGTGCCGGCTTAAATGAGCCCGCCATACGAGGAAGGGGGAGAGCGGGAGGAAACGTTGCTGCGGCTTGGCACAGCCGCGCTCCACCAGAGACCCGGCCCGGCGGTTCTCCGCCGGCCGCGGGCGGCTTCACTCGACATAGCCGGCCTCGCCCCTCTACAAAACGCCCATGCCGCGCGGGGAAGGCGAACCCGTCACTGCGCCGGGCATTTCGGCGAACTTCCCAAACCCAAGACCCTGGTTACCGACGATTGCAGTCGCCCGCCGGCACTGGCTTAGCTTTCTCTACTCGTAGTCTGCGATGTGTTTTACTGATGGACTGTCACGCGAAGCGTTTGGAGTGCGTGGAGCTCGCTCCCGCTTTGGGACCGCCCCACACCTTACCACAGCGCCAGCAAGCTGGACGCACTCCAAGCGCTTCGCGCAATTCGATTGCGGTTTGAGGGGTAAGGCACCATTGAAGCGTGACGTTGACCTTGGCGTGGCGGCCAAACACCGCCCGGTGTAAGGGCAAGTTTTTCTAAAGGACAGCCGCCCAGCCGTGGTCGGCAATCATCGTCCGTACCAGAGGGCCTTGCCTCGCTTCCGTGACGTGCTCTTTGCGCTGCGTCAGATCGCTTCTCACGGCGGGGTAAATCAAATCGCACCTGCAAGGCGTTGGCCAGCCCAGTCCGTTCGCTTCGCCCAAGAAACCACTGGCAAGATCAATCGACCCGAAGCCATGCCCCAGTCAACTCCCTGAAATCACAGTTAACTGCTCAAATGTCGGGCAAATGCGGTAGGCGGGATCGCTTGAATCCACCGCCTTACGACCGGCCTCGAAAAGCTGCCGACAATCCTGTTTGATCCGTTCGGCTTCCGGAACGGATAGCGCAGTGGCGCTTCCCAAATATTCGGCAAACCAAACCATGCCTTGAAGTATCGCGAGCAAGGTTACGCCGCTGGCGCAAAAGAACTGCCTCGACCGATAGACGGCGAAGGCCTCGATATCCTTCTTTTGGAGCCGCAGCCAGGCTTTTTTCTCCCGGCGACACCAGTAGAGGTAATCCTGCAACAGGTCGTTCAAAAGAAACCCTTGGACCCAGGGAACCAGCCGAGCGCGGCGTAAATGGGAAACGAAATTCAACCCAAGCTGGCTTTGAGCCGAGTCGCTGAGGGTGCCGCGCAGGCCACCACGCGGGGGTTCCAAGCAAGCCTTCAATCCGGCGCGGAGCCAGTCCGTGTTCGGCTTGAGGGGGTACTGGACACGCTCCCCTAACTGGCTGATCGCGTCTGCGGTCCTTTCCAGCGCACCGGGCGAATCGTCCCCGCCTTCAAAGAACGGGATTTCTTCCCGTAGAAGCAACCAATCCAAGGCGAAATTGCCACCGATCACTTCCGAAGAGGTCATCATGGGGCCGGCGACTGCCTCGCACAAAATGTAAAGCGGTTCGGCAAGGCCGCGCCAAGCCAGCAGGTTGCAAACCTGGTGGCAGTAGTCTGGCTGCGCGTCTGGATACTGTTTGAAGAGGTCGAGGTAAGCTGGGATTTGCTTCACTTGCCCGGTGACGACCAATTCAGCAATCACATCCGAATCGTAGGCTCCGTATGAAAAGGAGTACATTTGCCGTTGCTCGCGGCGCAACCGCTGCAAAAGCGCAATGTAATCTGGCATCCTGCCACGCCGTCCCAACTCACCGCCCAGTTCAAACAGGAATTCTTCATCCAATCCTAAATGCACGAACAGGCTGGGGAACTCCGTCAGCGCCGTTTCCACGCGCTTGATCATTTGGTCGGCATCCCGCTCATGATATCTTGGAGAGGTTTCCTTCCACCAATCCTGGATGATTTTCTCCTGTTCCGGTGGCAGGTCCGGCAGGTTCTCATCTGGGCGCGGGTATTTGTGCATGGGCGGCCGGTCGGGCTCATCGGCGATTTTGCCCGGCTCTTCCGCTTCCTGCCAATCATCCTCAACCGGATCTGCAATGGGCTCGGGGGCCGCAGTCATTGGCGGCGGAGCCACAGGGATAAGTTGGTCCTTTGGCAGGCAGCATTTCTTGTATTTCTTGCCGCTGCCGCAAGGACAAGGATCATTACGTCCAGCTTTCATCGTCCCTTCGTTCCCACATTTGCCGAGGGCCGGCAATCGAAATCCGTTTATGATCTGGCAGTCGAGGGAGCTCATCCGCATGCCTGCCCATATCACCTGTTCGATGGCATCATGGCCCACGCGCGAAAAGCCCGCCGTCCTGACTGCTCAGGGCTTCTCCACCAAAAAGGACCTGCTGACCCAGCTTCTCGAATTGAAGTCTAGAAGTTAGGCCGGTGCGAAAACACCCAAGGCCTGCGAACTGACGTACGCTGCTGCGGACAAGAATGTCCAATGCCGCTAGGATTTTGAGGGCGTCTGCTCAGGGTTTTCTGACGGTTTTTCTGTATTCTCTAAGGAGTTCCGGGCCTGTCCGGTAGAGCAACCGTTCGATCCGGCGGCCGTTTC
>Ga0073936_10007877_pt1 | contig 13703 bp, 9 predicted proteins | sample AliMusrvi5mmetaG_FD_87041 | JGI IMG/M metagenome (GOLD analysis project Ga0073936, IMG submission 87041) | Freshwater lake bacterial and archeal communities from Alinen Mustajarvi, Finland, to study Microbial Dark Matter (Phase II) - Alinen... | ecosystem: Environmental > Aquatic > Freshwater >... | reverse complement strand
CTGGAACAGGCGGCAAGGCCCAGGGCCAGGACGCCGGCGGCAGCAAGCATGGTCAGGCGGCGGCAGTTGCCGCGAGAAATCGTCACAAAGCGCATATCAAATCTTTCGAAGCAATTGTCAGCTCGTCTTACCGAGCTTTCTGACCAAATTCGTCTCTAAGGAATATAGCAAAGACACAAACACATTTGCCGGGGAATACGCGACAGTTATCAGGAGCCAGCAGATTTCTTTATTTCGCAGCTGCACTGCGTCACTAAGGCAGAGCGATCGCCATCCTTCAACGCTTGAGGAGATTACGATCTTGAAAATCTTCGCAAATGGAAAGGACGCTACCCTCAACGGATCGCGCGCATCGCATTTCGATCCAAGTCGACTTTTCGTTTTTAGCGGCGATGAATCAACCAAGAGATTACGCGCATTTCATGAAACGCATGTAACTCGCTGAGGTGAGGGCGATTAGTCCGTGCAAGAAGCTTTATGGTGTGTGCTCTCCAGCGCAAGCAAATTTGGCCAAACATTCGCGACAACTATCCTATAGTTCCCACTACTCCGTGGGGCACTTTTTTTGGCAGATTTTTTGAATACTTCATTCACTAGAGGCGCGCGAGGTCGCCAAGGCGCATGCATAAAGTTACGGCAGCGCCTTTTTCTGTCTGCAGCATGCTTTATCGGAATTTTCGCTCTTGGGCACTTAGCCAACGCGCAAACCATTGCGTCTGGAAATACGGTGAACGTATCTAGCATTGGCGCCTCGTCGACGCCGGCATTCCAGGGCGGCACTCTGGAAGTAGACAAATCAGGCACTTACGCGAACAACTTCACGCTGGTTGCTTCGACATCAACGCAAGTCGCCAATATGATCGATGCTCACGGCAATGTGGGCAACTTTTCTGGCATTTTTGCCGACTCCACTTCGACTTTGAATGGCAATCTCACAATTCTGGATAGCATTGGCGGCGGATCGGTGGTGCTCTCGGGCGCAAATACTTACACCGGTCCCACTACTATAAATTCCGGCGCAACCTTCGCGCTATCGGGTAGTGGCTCAATTCGTTCCTCACAATATGTGGTGGACAATGGCACGTTAGATATTTCCGGCTCATCCACGGCTGTCCCGATCGCGAGCCTGACTGGGGCAGGCAACGTGACGTTGGGCAGTCAAACCCTGATTCTCGCCGGCGCTGGTGCTAATGGCAACAACATCTTCAGCGGCACCATTTCCGGCTCGGGCAACCTTTCCATCAGTGGCGGCGTGCAGATCATCGATGGCACCAACACCTATACTGGAGCTACAAGCATAGGTTCCAGCGCCGGGCTGCAGATCGGCTATGACGATACCAATGGTTCGATTGTCGGCAACATTACCAACAATGGAAATCTGACCTACAACCGCACCGACGCTTTAACCATCACCAGCATGATCTCGGGCGCCGGCAATCTCACTGAAGAAAACGGCAGCATCACCTTCACAACCGCCGAGCCCTACACTGGCTTGACCACCATTACTTCGGGCACCATCGCCCTCTCCGGCAGCGGCAGCATCGCCAATTCATCCGCCCTGACCGATAACGGCATCTTCGATATTTCGCTCACCAACGGCACCTCCATAAAGGCGCTTACCGGCACTGGAAGCGTGATACTGGGCAACCAAAACCTAACTATCACAGCAGGCAGCGGCACCTTCTCCGGTATCATTTCCGGCGCCGGCGCACTGATCCTGAGCGGCGGCAACGAAATATTGAGCGGCATCAACACTTACACTGGCGGCACGACGGTCACGAGCGGGACCCTACAGCTCGGCATTGGTAGCGCCACAGGTTCGGTTGTGGGCAACATCGCAAATTCCGGCACGGTCGCATTCTCATATGCCAATGCCCAAAACTTCAGTGGGGTTATTTCTGGAAATGGCGCGGTCAAGCTACTCGGTGGCAATCTCAGCATAACCGCCGCACAGACCTATACCGGGCTCACCACCATTGCCGGCGGCACTCTTGCCTTGTCAGGAAGCGGTAACATCGCATCATCCCAGGGCGTTTCCGCCAGCGGCACCTTCGATATTACAGCCACCAGTGGCACTACTATCGCCTCGCTGTCCGGCATCGGTATCGTGCAACTGGGGTCCCAGACACTAACCATCGCCAATGCCTCAGGGACATTCTCGGGAATGATAGAGGGGGCCGCCGGCTCCAGCGGCGGCGTGACCATCGCCGGTGGTACGCAGGTCCTTTCCGGATCCAGCACCTATACCGGCACGACTACCATATCGGGCGGTACGCTCAGCCTGACCGCGATAAATGCGCTGGCTACAAGCCCGGTCCTAAACAACGCGACGCTTGATATATCTGGTGCAATCACCACTGTGAGCAATCTTGTCACGGTGAACATCCCCTCCCTGAGCGGAACAGGCTCTGTTACGCTCGGGAGCAACACTTTGGTCCTGACATCTGCGGTTGACACTTATTCAGGCGTTATATCCGGGACAGGCGGACTGACCATCGGCGGAGGGACCGAGATCCTCACCGCTGCCAGCACCTATTCCGGTGCAACAACCATTGCCAAAGGCAGCACGCTCGTCTTGTCGGGGAACGGGAGCCTTGCAGCCTCTGCGATCGTCGATAGCGGTACCCTTAATGTTTCTGCGGCTGCGAGCCCGATCACCTTAGCTTCGCTCTCCGGCACGGGTACGGTCGCGCTGGGCGCCAACGGCTTAACGCTGGCCGGTGCCGCTGGCGACTTTGGTGGAATTATCTCCGGCTCCGGTGGGCTGGTGATCAGCGGTGGCAGTCAGACCCTGAGCGGTCCCAACACCTACACAGGCGGCAGCTCCATCCTGTCGGGCGCTACCCTGCAGCTTGGTGACGGTGGAACCGGCGGTACCATCATCGGCAATGTGGCCGATGCCGGAACGCTCGCCTTCGATTATTCCGGTGTCGCGACTTTCGGAGCGGCAATTAACGGGACCGGCAGCGTCAACGAGCTTGGCGGCACGACCGTTCTTACCACTGCCAATAGTTATAGCGGCGGCACAACCATAACAGCGGGAACCCTGCAGATCGGCAATGGTGGTACCACGGGCTTCATCGCCGGCGATGTGAAGGATAACGGCACGCTGGCTTTTAATCGGTCCGATACTGTAACTTTTGGTGGAACGATTTCGGGTAACGGCGGCGTTAGCCAGATCGGCAGCGGTACTTTGGTGCTCACCTCTGTCAACAGCTTTACCGGCACCACCAGCATTGCCAGTGGTGCAGCGCTTCAGATTGGAGCAGCCACCAGCATCGCGTCTTCTGGCCATGTGGCGGATAATGGACTTCTGGATGTCTCCGCCATTGCGTCCCCCCAGATTTCGTCGCTGTCGGGCTCGGGCACTGTTTCACTGGGAGCTCAGACACTCCAGATTTCCAATGCCAGCGACAGCTTTTCGGGGGTCATTGCAGGTACCGGTGGCATAGCCGTAACTGGAGGCACGCAGACCCTGGCAGGAACAAGCACCTATTCCGGCAGCACCACAATCAGCGCTGGCACACTGTCGGTCAACGGCTCAGTTGCGAGATCCAGCGGCCTGACCGTGAATTCCGGCGGTACACTGTCAGGCACGGGCTCAGTGCCAAGCGTGACGGTGGCCAGCGGCGGCACGCTTGCTCCCGGCTCGGGCGGATCAGGAACGCTCAGCGTCAGCGGCCCAGTATCCTTTGCCGGTGGTAGCAATTTTCTGATCGTAAACTCATCTGCCGGCTCATCGACGCTGGCCGTGTCGGGATCAGCGAGCCTAGCCGGTACGATCTCGGCGGAAAGCGTCAACGGGACCTATCTGCTGGGCCAAAAAATGACGGTGTTGACCGCGGCCGGCGGCGTCAACGGTAGCTTCGCCACGGCTGCAGTTCCCAGCACGGGGTTGGCCCAGTTCGCCTCTTCGATTTCTCAAGACCCAAACAATGTCTACCTGACGATCAGCCTTGCCAAACTATCGCCGCTGCTGCCAAGCGGTTCGACCTTGAACCAGACCAATGCCGTCGCCGGAATTGACGCGGGCATCGCCCATGGCGATATCTTGTCCCAGGCCTTCCAAAATCTCGGCAATGTTTCTTCCTCCACGCTGGGTGCCGATGCCCAGCAAATGGCGGGCGAATTGGGGGCCGACATTCCGCAAGTAAGCAATGCCCTCTTCAATCCTTTCCAGGACTCGGTGTTCGATCATCTCGCCGATATCGGCCAGCAGCCGCACACCGTGCGGCATGCCGCCCTGCAAAGCGGACCCAGCGCGTGGATGGCCCTGCTGGCAGGAACCAATGTTGTCGCGGGAGACGTGACCGTCGAAGGGTCGCAGAAATTCTCGTCCAGCGCAGTGGGCTTTGCAGGCGGCGGCGACTGGCATCTCAATTCCAACGTTGTTCTAGGCGGCGCGCTGTCACTTGGTTCCACCCATTTTCACGTTGGCGGCGGCCTCGGGCAGGGCAAGGCAACCGCCTATCAATTCGGCGTCTATGGTCTGATTCAATTCACACCGCGCATTTATGGCGATTTTCTCGGTGCCATCGGTTCGAATTCCATCAATACGGCCCGCAGCGTCAGCGTGACTGAGACCGACACGCTTGCAGCCGCCCCGACCAGCCGGTTCTTTGACGGCCGCTACGAGACCGGCGTCAATCTGGGATGGATCATGCCGTATCTTGCCGTTGAGGACAGGGTGATGCAGACATCCGGCTACACCGAAACCGGGCCGTCGGGCGCCAGCAGCTTTGCGCTAAACTATGCGTCGCACACTTTGAACATACCAGCTGCAGAGCTGGGCTTCCGCAACGCCGCGGACGTGCCGATAGCCCGCAACTGGGTCCTTCATCTAACCGACAAATTCGCCTTCGAACATACTGAAAACAGCGCGTTCGACGTGCAAGCCGCCTATGCTGCACTACCCGGCTCTACGTTCACTACCTTCGGTTCTCAACCCGGCAAGAACTTATTGCGCGCTTCTTTAGGATTCGAGTTCAAAAGTCGCTATGGTCTTTCCACAGGACTTCAGTTCGACGAGCAATTGTCCCGGCGCTCACAGAGCTACAACGGGGTCTTCTCGATGGGTTATGGATGGTGACGGGAGCGCCAAATCCAATGCAATCAGGATTGCGCGTGATGTTTAAGCGGAAACATGGCTTGTGATAGTGGTGTGTGGGCCTGGAATATTTGGGTGATAAGTTTGCATTGAGGAGGCTTATGCAACGGCTGACTATTGCTGTTGTAGCGACATTTTTGATGGGCGCTACGGCAATCGATTGGAAGCTATATGGCAATTCTATGCTGGGCCGGGAGTTAATGCGCAGCTTCTATAGCGAGCTAGAACTCTTGCCCAACGGCCACCTGCAGGTATCGACTGAGGATTTTACCTCGGAGAGACTGACGCTCATCAAAACCAGGGATCTAGTCAAAGAGCGTGCCACCGGCAAACTCAAGGCTGGCTACCGTCCGCCAATTGCAAATTTGGGTACCCTGAGCGACGACGAACTTGTCAACGTGATAGAATTGCAGGAATTGGCCAACGACGAACTGATAGCACCGCGCATTCAAACCGTTCGTGAACTTGATTGCGCTGGCAAGAAAATCCGTGTTTTAAGGAAAACTCAGGATGGGATGGAAATTGACGCAAACAAGTTGAACTTGAGTTGGGAACGAGTTTTGCCAGAAACCTCTAGTGCGAATCTTTTTCAGCTTGTCTGCCATTAGAAATCACTTCTGTGTTTCAATGATCTGAGCACTAATGCTCCGAGTACCCGCCCGAAGCTTCCGATTGAAACTTAGCCGGTCGCACTCGGCGCGGCTTGGTGGCTAAATTATCTTTAGCTCGCCGAACGTCCGCTATTGGCGCAAAGCGGACATTGGGCTGACCGATACGAATTGCCGCTTTTGGCCGAAAGCGGACATAGCGAGTGCTAAAATATGTCCCGTTCAAAGCCCGGTAGCCTCAGGCCTGACAAGGCGCGGCTGTTCTGCTAAAGGCACCCGAAAAATAGGGGGTGCACATGACCAGGCCCGATTTCGCGATGGCGAATCTTGCCTTTGCCCAAGACCTGGCGGTGTGGAGCAATCGATGATTCAGCTTGTCCCGTTACTGAAGTTTGCCGTCGAGGTCGGCGACCCAGTCGATCTTGGCCTGTGCGGCGGGGTGGGCCGTCGCATGATCCCGATTACAGGTGGGCAGGTCAGCGGGACGCACAAAGGCACGATCTTGCCCGGCGCGGACTGGCAGCAGATCGGCCCCGATGGCTGCCTGGATATCGCGGCCCGCTATATCCTGTCGCTTGAGGAAGGGCTGGTGGAGGTGGATTCGCGCGGCTTGCGGCATGCCGCGCCGGACGTAACCGCGCGCCTGCAACAGGGTGCGCCAGTGCTGCGAGACGAATATTACTTTCGTACCTCTATGCGATTCACGACATCCAGCCCCGCGCTAGCCTATCTCAACAGGCTGATTGCCGTCAGCGCGGGCGAACGGCTGACGCACTGTGTCAATCTCGATGTTTTCCAAGTGACATAGGACATTCATGAGTTCCGACATGGCATGCGACATGCGCGTCCTCATCATCGGCGCGGGCATTGGTGGGTTGACCGCCGCACTAAGTCTGCACAAGGCCGGGTTTCGCCCCGTCGTCTATGAGGCAGCGACGATCCTGGCCCCGTTGGGCGTCGGAATCAATCTACTGCCGCATGCCACGCGCGAACTCACCGAGCTTGGCCTTCTTGAGAACCTGCGCGCAATCGGCGTTGAAATCGATGAGCTCGTCTATCTAAACAAGTGGGGCCACCGTCTCTGGCATGAGCCGCGAGGGCTGGCGGCGGGCTATCGTTGGCCACAGATCGCGATTCATCGCGGTGAACTGCAAATGATGCTGGCCCGCGTGGCACGGGAACGGCTCGGCGATGACGCCATCCGTATGGGGCATGCCTTGGAAAGCTTCGAGTCACGCGCTGACGGCGTCACGGCGAATTTCACGGACCGGGTAACAGGCTCCTCCGCCGGGTCGGCCCAAGCCGATGTGATAGTGGGGGCCGACGGCATCCATTCGGTCGTGCGTCGTGTCTTCTATCCGGAAGAGGGAGCGCCCAAATGGCGGGGAGGTCTGCTCTATCGTGCGACCACCCCCAGCCCGGCTAAACTTCTAGGCGGGCGCTCCATGCTGTGGGCTGGTTATGCCAGCCGCAAATTCGTGGCATATCCGATCCGCTACAATCCGCAGACGGGAGAAAGCTTGATCAACTGGATCTGCGACCTGAACCACGGGCCCGATGAAATTCCCGCGCCCCCTCGCGAAGACTGGAGTCGGATTGGAAACCGCACCGATTTCTTGCCCGCTTTCCAAGGCTGGAACTGGCCCGATGCCAATGTCGAAGCGATCGTCAATGGCGCTGGTGACATCTACGAGTTTCCCATGGTCGATCGCGATCCGCTGCCCCGCTGGACGTTTGGGCGCGCGACGTTGCTGGGCGATGCCGCCCATCCCATGTACCCGATCGGCTCCAATGGTGCGACACAGGCCATCATTGATGCCCGCGTGCTGGCTCTCCATCTTGCCAGCGCCGCGTCCATTGATGATGCGCTGGGCCAATACGAAGCCGCGCGTCGCACCGCCACCGCGCGCATCGTAGAGATGAACCGGGCGAATGGACCGGATCAGGTGCTTGAGCTGGCCGAGGAGCGCGCGCCCAATCACGACGACGATCTGGAGGTATTGCTGCCCTTCGCCGAGCGCAAACAGATCGCTGACGATTACAAGAAGGTAGCCGGTTTCGATCCTGCCGGATTGAATGCCCGTGAAAGTTTCGATCCCCCGTCGCCACGAGCTACAAGGTGGCCAGTCAATTCTTTCTAGCCGCGCCTTCATGAATGGCCGCTTTTGGCGCAAAGCAGACATTCACTCCGGCCCCATCGAGTCCGGTAGGACCCCAACGGCAGGGGCTTTGTGAAAGACGATCCATCAGCATAGATTTACAGCAAACTCATTGAAGGTGAGGATCCTGGGGTATGGGGCGGTTCTTTCGGACAGTGATCAGCGGCGCGGCGGCTCTTGCCGCGACGGGCTTCATCGTCGCGGGTGTGAACCTGGCGCAAGTCACCACCCCTTCCTCCGATCCGGTGGAGGCGGGGCGCGCCCGGTTCAATGTCAGATGCGCCGGTTGCCATGGCCAGGATGGCCTTGGCGGCGAGCGGGCACCTGCCATCGGGAAGGGCTCACGCCAGGGGCTGGATGACCCAAAAACCCTGCGCAATCTCGTCCAGCACGGGATTTCCGATCGCGGCATGCCGGCCTTCAGCGTGCCTGCCGTCGAACTGGATCAACTGGTGGCATTTGCGCAGTCGCGGCTGCTGCCCCTCAGCAAGACAGCGGTTTTGGGGAATGCCGGGGCGGGCGCCGCGCTGTTTTTCGGCAACGGCCGCTGCGCGCAGTGCCACATGGTCTGGGGCAAGGGAAGCCTCAACGGACCTGATCTCACCGAGGCCGCGCAGAGGCTGACCCTGGCGCAAGTGGAGACGGCGCTGCTTCGCCCCGCGGTTCATCCCGGCGATGGCTACCAGGTGGCGACTGTCCGGACGACGAAGGGCGAGGCGCTTCGCGGCTTTGTTCGCAATGAGAGCGGCGTGGACCTGCAGATGCAGTCTTTCGAAGGCCGTTTGCACCTTCTGGCCAAGAGCGACGTGGTTCGCATTGACCGGGAAAAGGCGGCGCCCATGCCGGCCTGGACCGGCAGTCCCGCCGCGATGCGCGATCTCATCGCCTTTCTCAAGCGTGCACCGGAGCAGAAGCCCGCACCGAATGGACCGGCGCCGCAAACCGGCATGGACTGGCCGGGCGTTCTGAAACCCAAGCCGGGCAATTGGCCGTCCTATCATGGGCAGTTGAGCGGCAATCGCTATTCGGCGCTGGACCAGATCACACCGCGAAACATTCGCGGCCTTGCAACCAAGTGGACGTTTTCCGTTCCGGACCAGGGCAGCCAATCCCTGGAAGGCACGCCCGTCGTGGTGGATGGCGTGATGTATGTCACACGCGTCAACACCGTCATCGCGCTGGATGCGCGCACGGGCCGGAAAATATGGCGCTATGCGCGCCCGCCTTCTAAGGGCCTGGTCGGTGATGCGGCCGGCGGGATCAATCGCGGCGTGGCCGTGATGGGCGACCGCCTGTTTTTCGTGACCGACAATGCCCATCTGCTGGCGCTGCACCGCGTGAACGGGGCGCTGTTGTGGGATACCGAAATGGCGGATTCGCGCAAGCATTATGGCGCGACATCGGCGCCGCTGGTGGTGGGAGACCTTGTGATCAGCGGCGTTTCCGGCGGTGACGAAGGTGTTCGCGGCCAGCTCAATGCCTTCATTCCCGCCGATGTTGCCCAGCAACAAGCATATCTGCTCGACTTGCGTCGTGAAGCGAGCGTGTCTGGTCTTGGAAATCAGAGATTCAGGCGAAAATGCAAAACGAGCTCAGCGGCGTAACCGCCACGGTTGAGGCGGAGATTTCAAGAATCCAAACGTTGAAGCCGGACGAGGTGAGGGCGCTATGGTGCGGCACCTTCAAGAGAGTCGTGCCCAAGGGGCTGACGCGCGATCTGCTTGTTCGGATCCTGTGCTGGCACATCCAGGAACGAGCCTTTGGTGGGCGTGATCGGGCAACCCTCCAGATCCTCGCGGGCTACGCCAAGGGCAAGCCTGACGCCCAAAAGGCCCGGCGGCTGAAGCCTGGCACCGAGATCGTCCGGGAATACCAAGGCGAACGCCACACCGTGGTGGTGACGGCGGAGGGATTTCGGTGGCGGGATGGCAACTATTCCAGCCTGACCGCCATCGCCCAGACCATTACGGGCACTTACTGGAACGGGCCTCGATTCTTTGGCCTTAGAATGGCGCCGGAGCGGGCAGGTGCCGCCGTAGCCCGGGACAGGTCTGCTAGGGATAAGCCCAGTGGAGGCTTCAAAAACGCCAGGGAAGCCCGCCTATGAATACCCCTGGCAAGCTGGCCCGTTGCGCCATCTACACCCGCAAATCGACCGACCATAATCTGGACTTGGAATTCAATTCCCTGGACGCCCAGAGGGAGGCCTGTGAGGCCTACATAAAGAGTCAGGCCCATGAGGGCTGGCGCCTGGTGCCGGCCTTCTATGACGATGGGGGCATATCCGGGGCCTCCTTGGAACGTCCCGCCCTCCAGGCTCTCCTCTCCGAAATCCAGGCCGGCAAGATCGACACCGTGGTCGTCTACAAGGTCGACCGGCTGACCCGGTCCCTGGCCGACTTTGCCAAGCTGGTCGAACTCTTTGACCGACATGGGGTGTCGTTTGTCTCCATCACCCAGTCGTTCAACACCACCACCAGCATGGGCCGGCTGACCCTCAATGTCCTGCTGTCCTTCGCCCAGTTCGAGCGGGAGGTGATCGGGGAGCGGGTACGGGACAAGATCGCCGCCTCCAAGCGCAAAGGAATCTGGGTCGGTGGACCAGTACCGCTGGGTTACGCCAGCGTGAACAAGAAACTCGTTATCGTGCCCGAAGAGGCCGAGACGGTACGGGAGATATTCCGGAGGTATCTGGCACTCGGCGCTGTCCGTCTTCTCGCCGCGGACCTCGACAAAAGTGGCATCAAATCCAAGATCCGAGACCTGTCAGGTGGCCGGACATCTGGGGGAGGGCGCTTTGGCGTGGGTGCACTGTCCCACTTCCTCAAGAACCGCTTCTATATCGGCGAGATTGCATATCGCGGTGAAATCCACCCAGGAGAACATGAGCCCATTCTGGACCGCTCAGTGTTCGAGGAGGTTCAGGCGAAACTACTCAGCAACAATGTAGAGCGGGGGCTAAAGCTGAAGGGTGCGCTCTCGCTTCTTGCCGGTCGCATCCACGATGACCGGGGCAACCGCATGGTCCCATCACACACTGTTAAGGCGGGTGTTCGTTACCGGTATTATGTCTCCGGCGCTATTCAGCAGAAGCGCGATGGTGATGTCGGTTCGGTATCACGCGTGCCCGCGCCTGAAATCGAAGATCTTGTTATCAAAGCGGTTCGGGAATTCTGTGAAAAGAGTGTTGGGTCAACCGAACCAAGCCAGGATGAGTGTTTAGCTCGCCTCCAGCGCGTCGTAATAACGCCGACGGGGATCAAACTCCACATTGCTGATTTGGAAGCGCCGGCATCACCAGAGCCCGGTCTCCAAGATGATTGCTCGCAAAATAAGCTCGGCGATGAGCCCACTGTCGTATCTGTACCCTGGGAACCGGCGAAATTTGTCGCAGTGAAGGGCGTAGTCCTGGATCCGGCAGAAATTGCGCCAGCACTAAAGCCTGAGAGCCGCGAGATGATCCTCGCGGCGATCGCCAAGGCCCGACTGTGGGTGGACGATCTCACGAAAGATCAAACCTCAATCGCTGAAATCGCCAAGCGTGAGGGTAAGATCGAGCGGCATATTCGTTTGCTATTGCCCTTGGCGTTCGTGTCACCAGCGGCCGTGAGAACAATAGCGAGCCGAATAGCGCCCAGACATTTGACAGTCACTGGCCTTGCGAAAGGCGTACCTTATTCTTGGGCGACCGGATCAAAGATCTTGCCCGAACATTAAGGCCTCCCATTTTCTATTTTGGCATTTTGGCTGCTGCCCGCCTCACGGCATCCTCACTAACTTTGCCCGTTCTCTCCCTCATCGTGCCCAGCGTCGCATTCGGCGAAAACTGAGGGATCGGCCTCGATAGGTTTTTGTTCAGCGTATCGCTGCGCTTCTGCTGAATCTCACCCGCTTTCGGAGGATTCTTATCGCGATGCCGGCCATCTAATCCTGGTTCTTTCATGTGCATATACTCCTTCTAGTTCATGGAAATTATGTCGCTTTTCATCACCGCGCAAAATGAGCTCTCACACCAATCTGTAGCCCGCTCAGTCACCTGCCCTATCTTGGTACCGCCTCACCAGGGCATCCGCATACAGTTTCACCATTTGCCGATTTCGCTCCAATCCTTCCATGGCCTCTGGCCAAATGGCAGGATCGAACGGCCAAGCCTCCTTGAGATTTTCCAAAAATCCATTGTACGCGGTGGCGCCCATGACCACTTGACGTAGTGGGTCGACAAGATGGGCATCCATATCGAGCGTCAGCGGCATGGCGTCGTTGAGTCGTTGCGATATTTGGATCTTCAAACCGTCAAACCACGTGCCATCGAACCCTAGCCCCACGATTGGCGGACGATCGCGGTGTGATGAAATCTTTTCCGCCAGCCGGTCGACTTCGCCGGCCAAGGGAAAAACATCACCGGCAAGGGTAACGAGAAGGTTTTCTGCTCGCGCCGCACGTTCTGCTGCGCGCATTTTCCTATCGTGAAGCATGGTCGCAACCGGGACCGTAATGGCAACAACAATTGCGACAACAGAAAATATCGCCTGCATCCAACCTGCTGACCCAGGATGGCATTCAAACCAATGCCAAATACTGGCCGGATCAGATGTGCAGGCATTCCAATCCATAAATCCTCATGCCGTGCTCCTCACTGCGAGCATTATCGACTGATTCGCTGGGGGTACAGATTTCTGACGCGAGCTAACAAGGCCAGTTTTTGTGTCGTCCAAAACGCACTGCACAAGGGCTAGTGCGGCTTGTCCGAAATGGGTAACCGCTCCTGTGAATAGATATTCAAGCGTGAGGCGAGGAGGTCATTGCCTCGGGCTAAGGGTAAAAAGCCGGCGGTGCCCGTAGACCTGCAATTGTCGAACTGGTCTCTCGCTTTCTCGAACCGGTCTCGGCACTTGTCCGAGATAAAATCCGGAAATTGAAAATGGCCGACCAGAGACACGCGGGCCCAAACGCGCACGAACGCCGCTCATGTATGCGACTTCCCGGTCTCTAGCTGAGAAGCGGCGGGCTAACCGGCGGGAATGTCGGGACTAATGGGACAGGCTCTGACAGCCGGTCAGAGACCGGACTGTTTGGCTGGGGCGGAAGGGATCGAACCTTCGAATGCTGGAATCAAAATCCAGTGCCTTACCACTTGGCGACGCCCCAGCAGGCGGACCCCGTATAAAGCCAGCCGGGCCCCTCCGCAAACCCGCAAGGAGCGGCCAAATGGCCGGCCAAATGTCCGTTAAGACAGGGCTTTAGGGGCCGGTTGCGGGGCTGGGGGGGCATCGTTATAAGGGCGCCTCCCGAGGTGAAAGGGCGTCCTTTCGCACTGGTTCGGAGAGTAGCTCAGCCTGGTAGAGCACTACGTTCGGGACGTAGGGGCCGGAGGTTCGAATCCTCTCTCTCCGACCATTTCTCTGCCGCCCACCGGGCGGCAGAGAAATGGCAAGCCGGCCCGCCGCGACAGCGGAAAAAGGGCCGGCGCTGCAGTGAATCAGCTATCACATTGCTTGAAAATCCGCCCCATTGGGGCGGCAAGAAAATGTCAGGTCCACCCCGGTTTTTAAACGGGCGCCAAGGCCGCTAAAACAAGCCCATGAACAGCAGCCAAACCCAACTGGTCCCGGGCCGGGAATGCGGCGGTTGCACAGCCTGCTGCAAAGAACTCACCATTGATGCGCCCGAGTTGAAGAAGCCGCCGGGCGTCCTGTGTGTCCATTGCACGGGACAAGGCTGCGGCATCTATGAAACGCGGCCCTCGGTATGCGATGGCTTTTATTGCGGCTGGCGGCAGATGCCGCTGCTGGATGATGGCTGGCGCCCCGACCGCAGCGAGATTCTCAT
>Ga0073936_10007869_pt1 | contig 13705 bp, 5 predicted proteins | sample AliMusrvi5mmetaG_FD_87041 | JGI IMG/M metagenome (GOLD analysis project Ga0073936, IMG submission 87041) | Freshwater lake bacterial and archeal communities from Alinen Mustajarvi, Finland, to study Microbial Dark Matter (Phase II) - Alinen... | ecosystem: Environmental > Aquatic > Freshwater >... | reverse complement strand
TCTCGGTGGCTTGCGATGTTTTCTTCAGCGGTCGGCGCATGGCGGCCGCGAACTTGCTGCTGGCTGGCAGCCCCGCCGCCATTATGCCGATGTCCTTGGCAAGTTGCTGCTGGGAGGCAGCCGAAACCGCCATGCCTTTGCCGGCGGCCGCTGCTTCGAACGCGCCATTCTTGATCTGGTCGGTGCGATCGCGGATCTCGGTCAAGGCCTTCAGCCGTTCGGCGGCCTCCATCATTCGCTTGTGGGTTTCACCGAGCATGTTGAGTTTGGCGATTTGATCGCCAAGTTTCACAACCGTGGCCGAGATCGCCGTCTCCACGCGGCCCTGCGCTACCGTGACAGCCGTCGCATCGGCCGACTCGATCGCGGCCGATGCTTCCTGGCCCGCGAGATGAATAACCGTAAGCAGGGCGTCGATTTCCAGGGCACTATCGAGTTGCTGTGTCGGCCGCAAAATCGCCTCCTGACGAAACTTCATCGCCGCCTTCTGCTGAGCCAATTCCTCGGCCGTTAACTTCGCCAAGCTGGCCCGCAGGATTTTCTCCGCGTCGAGCGTTTCTCGGAGCAGGTTTCGGGCGCGGACGAGTTCTTCCAGGCGTGCATCGGGCCGGAGTTTTAAGAGCGACTGCCGCATCCCCTTGAGTGCTTGGCGCTGACATTTTGCAGCCGATGGCGGCTTTGCAGCAAGTTCTTCGGCCGCTTGATGCATTTCGGCGGCGACCAGCCCGCCTTCGATGATCTTTCTCGCCCGAGCCAGGCGGACCGCGGCCAGTGCGTCGGCGGGCGACTCGCGCATGGACCGAATATCTTCGATTAGCTTTTCGATCCGTTCAGCCAGGACTTTTTGCCGGTCTGCCGTCTCTCTTGCGGAGGCGTTTTCGGTCTGTTTTTGGGGTGGCTCGCTGTGCTCGTCCCACCCTGCTAGGATGGTCTCCTGCCGGGCGATGATTTCCCGCAGTTCGGCGGCAAAGACTTCGCAGGCCTGCGAAACACCCGCCTGGACCAGCAGGCTGCCCAACTCGCGCGCGGCCAGTTCGATCTGCGTTTGTGCTTGAGCCAGATGCGGGCCAGCGTCGGTTGGCTGGCGCAGGGCTTCGTTAATTTGTTTCCGCGCGGTCTTCAACCGCACATCGCGGATCGTTGCGAGCTGGCCTTGCAAGCCCGCCGCGATCTTCGATACGTCCATGGCAACGTCTCGATTGGACGCCAGATCCTCAATGAGGTCGCCGATGCGGTCGATCAAATCCGTGAGTTGTGTCTCGACGACCTCCTGCCGAGCTGCCTCGAGCACTGCCTGCTGCACGAAAGGTAGGGTGGTCTTTAGCCCGCTGTCACGTGAAGTCGGGCTAAATCCCGCGCTACAAGCCTCCAGCCGCGCGGCGGCCTCTCTTTCCTGCAAATAGAGCGGCCGCAACTGCCCCAACACCTTTCGCTGCCGCGCCAGGACGTAAGCGATATACTCGTTATCGGAAACGAACTGCACCCTGCGGGCGATGGATCGTCCGCAGCCAGGCGTGCCGGGGCGGCCGTCGGTGACCTCCATGGCGAAGGTCACGATGTCGTTGCGTTTCAGCGTGGACAGGAGTTGCGCGATGGGCCAGGAGAACTCTTTTTCGATGCTCGTTTTGCCGTCGAGCTGGCCTAGCGGATGCCGCCGCTCGCCACCGTCGTTGATCGAGTAGACAATCCGCGCTTCGCCCAGGCCGTAGTCGTCTCGCGCCCAGTACGAGAGCCGAATGGTCTTCTTCAGCGTCGCCTTCGCATCCTCGCTGGGGCGCAGCAGGCCGACCTGCGGGTCGGCGTCGGGGATGACTTGCATGTAGTGTTTCGCCCCCGGCTCTACGTACTCGCCATTGCCAAGTCGCCAGCGGAAATTGATCGTGTAAGGCCGTGAGGCTTCCGCGGCCAATTCCAACTTCACCTCGCGGCCGCCGGAACTGACTGTCATCGCTCGCGGCTCGGCGCCTTCCGGCTTCAGCTCCGCCGATTCCACTGCACGGTCCAGCATGAGGCGCCAGCGGAGCAGCGTCCCCTCGGGCACTTTCAGGTTGAGGGTATCGACGGTCTGGTTCTTCAGGTGGGTATACTTGGGATACTCCAGTTCGACTCGCCCCTCGACCACCCGCGGCGGCCGCGCGACCGTCACCTGGCAGCGGGCCGATTTTGCGTCGCCCAGGCGGAAGTAGTACTCGAAATCCTCGCTCACGCGCGGCAACAGGCAACGGAACTCCGCCGCAACATCGCCGTCCACCTCGGCACTTTCCCAGCCGGCCCCTTTGACGCGGATAAATGCTTGCCCATGTTCGGGAACTTCGCCGCCAGCGCGTGCGGTCACGGTCACTGCTTCGCCGGAGCGGACCATGCCAGGGCCTTCGAGTAGTTCGATGGTTGTTCGCGTCGGATAGGCGAGGTCCGAGAACGGATGAATCATGCGCGAGGCGAGGATATCGAGGAAGCCCGGCTTCCAAAAGCCAACGATTCCCAACGCGAGCATGGCCATGAGCAGACAGACCGCCCCGCCACGGAGCGCGAATTGCCGCATTAAATGGTTGAAGTCCAGTGCCGCGGTCCGCTGGGCGGCCTGCCGCCGCACCGCGCGCATCAACTCGCGGGAGACTCCCGGCGGAAAATCATCTTCTCGGCCAAACTGCACGCTAGAAACCACCAGACCGTTCAGCTCCGGCCATTCCCGCTCCACCTGTAGTGCCTGTTGGACCGCATTATATGATCGCAGATGCCGCAGAAGCCCCCGGTAGGCGACGTACGCCAGCAGCACGGCATTCGCGGCCAGCAGCGCAACGCGCAGATCGCCCGGCAGGTCCAACTGCCAGTCCAACAGCAGGTCGGCCAGGACCAGCGCGCCACCGGCCGCGAGCAGCCAACAGGCCCCGCGCAAAACCAGCAAGCCGGTCTGTCTCGTCCACAGACGTCGCAAGCGGGTATCCACGCCGAGATCGGCTTGGGTTGTGGTCGTATTTACATCAGTCATGGTCGCCTCCGGCCTCTTGAGGCTTGGCATGAAATATTACCCCGGCAAGAAACGAATCATGTATGTCAGGCATTCTAGCCTGACCTGTCGGTTCTGTCAGGCTAGAAAGCCTGACGTACTTGCATGCCTGGATAATAGACATACTTACGCCAAATTCCTTTTTCTCCGCCAGCCCCATTCCAAGGCGACGAATCCGACAAACGCTAGGAGAACCAGCCAGTTGTCCCACAGTTCCACGTCTTTGGTGAAGGTCGCCACCTGCGGCTGGCCTTGAATCGCATCGGGTAACAGAGGCAACTCGCGGAGAGAAAGGTACTCTCCGCCAGTGATCTCCGCGACCCTCGCCAACATGTCGCGGTGCATGGAGGTATCGACCTCTTCCGCAGTGGCCGGGCGTACGTCAAATTCGACGGCTGCCGGCAATTCCGACCCCAGTACCCGGCCGGGCGCGGTTGCTCCAGCGCCGGTGGGCGACTCGTCATCGGCCGATGCACCGAGGCGGTAGCGGCCGGGCGCTGAGGGTGTGAAGAATCCCTGGTAGATCCCTGGCTGGCCAGGCATTGCCCGTAAGGCAACACTTTGAGGCTCTCCACCGGACGACGGCGCGACATGCACCGTGAATGCCGGTGCGGTGCGCGGCTCGTAAAGGTCACTCAGCACATTGGCGAATATTTCCACCGGCTCACCAAGCGCGTATTCGTCCTGGCTCGTTTGCAGGCGAAGCCGCTGGTTGTCACCCAAGAGCCGCGAGAGGGTAAGGAATTGGATGGCCTGACCCCAGAATTTCAGGTGGTACTTGTCGCCGGCACGGGCGCGCAACCGCCAGAGCTGGTCCGTGCCCACAAACATGCACTTGCCCGCGCCGTAACGCTGCCAGGCGATCAGCGGAAAGCCGCGCGTTCGCTGGGCAGTGTCGGAGAGTTCGGCCAGCACTTGCGCACCCGGCTTGGGCCCGAGGAGCGGCGGTACCCAGTTCAGCGGCTTGACATTTGCCCACAGGGCTTGTGTCCGCGCCTCGCCCCGCTCCAACGCCATGACCGTGCTCCGCCGTCCCTCGGACGTGAGGACGGGGTATACGTCGTCGCCAATCTCCTCCCATTTTTCTTGCTCGAAGCGGACCGGCAGCATTGCCGCAATTGGCGTGTCGAGGTACTCGGCCGGGGCGTGCTTCGGACCGGCCAGCAGGATCAGCGAGCCGCCCCGCTCGCGAACCAATTGCTCCATCAGCGAGAGTTGGGTGGGCGTAAAGGTGTTGGCCCGTACGTCGCCCAGAATTACCAGGTCGTAGCGGAATGCCTGGGCCTCCTTTTCGGGAAACCGTCCCAGGTGCTCCTTGCTGGCTCGTGCAAGGTCTTTGTCGCCTTCGGTATTGATGAACTGCACGTCGATCCGCGGGTCGCGTTTCAGGACTGCGCGGACATAGCGGTATTCCCACCGCGGCGTGCCCTCGATGTAGAGCACTTTAATTTTTTCGTCGAGCACGCGGAGCGAACGGCGGAGTGTGTTATTCTTGGTGGTCGCCTCGCCTGGCAGCGGCACGAGTTCCACTTCCAGGGCTTTTGTGCTGCCGCGGCCGGCCTTAAAGGGAAGTTCCTCGATCCGGCTCTGGCCGCTGAAGGTAACCGTCTTCCTCGCCACCTCGGCGCCATCCAGTTTGACCAGGAGCGTCGTGGAACGTTTTTCGTAACCGCTTGCCGAGCACTGCACCCGCAGCGGCACGATGTCGTTTGCGAAGACGACGTCCGGGACAACCAAGTTGCGGAGGCTGGTATCATCGGGTTCGGTGAGACCGACGCCGACGGTTACCAGGCGTATGCCGCGTCGCCGCAGTCGCCAGGCGGCGTCGGCCGGGTCGATACCGCCATTGGAAGCCCCATCGGTCAGAACCACGACGGTCGAATTCGGCTGGTTGCCGCTTTGCTCTACCGCCTCATCAATGGCGCTACCTAGCCAAGTTGCGCCGCCGTCGCGATCGCCGCTGGCCGGCGCCGCCTGTGGTGTGTCCCCGAATTCGGTTGACGCCTTCAGCCCTCGGGTAAAGCGAAAATACCGCACAGTTTCCCGCCGGCCCAATTCTTCGAGCATGGGCCTTGCCGTGTGCTGCAAGACTTCGTCCACCAGTTCCTTCCGCGAAACCAGGGCCAGTTCGGCCTTGAGTTTATCGTTGATGGCCAGTCCGGCGACCCCCGCGCGATCTTTCCACTCGACCAACGCGGCGATGATTTCACGCTGCGCCGGACCATCGTTACCCCCCCCTCCGGCCTCCAGTTCGCGCTGCAAAGCAGCCTGTTTACCTTCGATTGCCTTCAATCCCGCCAGAAAATCTTCGCCGCCGACTTGCGACCGCTCAGGCACCGCTGCTTGTACCTCGCTCAGTGCGCCGGCGATTCGCTCCTGGCCGTCGCGGGCCTCGTCCAACAGTCCGGCATCCAGCACGGTCGCCGCGTGCCGCATCGCTTCGAGGGCCTTCCGCGCAGCCCGGGGTAAGTCCATCGGCGGATAGGGCAGCCTACCTAGCGCCATACCCGCTTCGGCTAGGCTGACGATATCCTTCCGAGTGTCGCGAATGTTCATGCTGTCCGACTCATCCACGAGCACCAATACAGCGGGGCGAACCGTGGTGGTGAACTGCGCCTGTATCACAGGGCGAAAGAGCATGACCAACAGCAGGCTTACCGCTGCGGCCCGGACAATGGCCAGCGTCAGGCGGCCGAGCCGGCTCAAGACCGATTCGCGCCAGTAATAGAAGGTGGCTGCCGTCGCGACCACCAGCGCCAGCAGGGCCAGGATCATTAGGGGCCAGTCTGCGCGGAAGTGCAAGCTCCAGCCGGTCAGCGCGCTTTCGGCATCGATTCCCAGCAGTCGTTCGATCATACTTGTGATTCTCCCGCAAAACTGCCTACTATGCCTTTTCAAACACGCTCATTACGCACCCCGCCGGCTATACCAGCGAGCCAGCAATGCCTCAATCGCCAAGAGCGCGATGACGGCAAACACCAAGGGTTGCCACAATTCACGTCCAACCCGCAATTCTGTCACCGCCGCAGCCAGATTCCGATCGGCCGCAACCACTCGGATTGGCAATCCGGCGAAGGCCGCCATCAGTTCCTCCGTGCTCAGCACCTTCGCATCCGATCCGGCCGTGTTGACATTGACGGCGACGGTGGCGACCGGTGCCTGGCTATCGGCGCGAACGTCATAGAAGCCGGGCAGGGCCGTTCGGTCCGTCTCCGCGACCACCTCTCCGCTCTGCAAGCCCATCCGCACGACAGTCTGCTTCCCTTCCGGCCCACTCACGCCGACTTCCATGCCGCTGGCCAGCCCGGCAAGCGGCAACACGATCGGCTGGGGTATCGTCACAGGCTCTTCAAAGGGCTGCCTCGACAGGTAGGTGACCGCTTGCTGGAGGAGCATGGGAAAGGCCGGATTGATGGCCAGATTGTTCCACGTCAGATCCGCCCCGCTGGTCCACAATAGCACCTTCCCTCGCCCCACCGGCCGCTCCAGCAGGATCGGCTCCCCATTGGTCAGCCGCAGGAGCGTCCTTCCCTCGGACATCAGGCGCACGCGCAGGTGGCGGTAGCAGCGGGCTTCGCCCAACAGCTCTTTGGGCAGCGATCGCAACGGACGCACCAGAGGATGATCCGGCAGGTCCAAGTCGAGCGCGGCACCCGAGACCTCGGATCCCGACTGGCGAACCAACGAAACGAGTTCCGCCGGCAAGAGCGACGAGCCGGAGGCCGTCAGTCTCCGCCCAAGACCTTCCGGTTTGACGTTGTTGCCTGCCATCACGATCAGTCCGCCGCCCTGCTCGACGAATTTTCGCAACGCCACGGCCCTGTCCTCCGGCATATCGGCCACGTTAACCAGTGCCACAACGTCGTAATCTGCAAGCCGGGCCGCGGGCAGCGCGGTCCAGGGAATGCGATCCACATCGGGCAGCGCCTCGGAACGATCGATCGTTTTGGGTGCCAACGCCGTCATGACCAGTGAGGTTGCGCTCGTGTCGGAACGGTCCATCGGCTCGCCGTCCACGCACAGTACGCGCAACATGCCGCGCACGTTGAGCACGGCATAGCGGCTGTTGTCGGCGGCCAAAGCGTCGTCACCCAGTCGAGCCGTCATGCGGAGCACGCCGGCGCGGCTGAGCGGGGCATACAACCGCACGGGCATCGCCTGCCCCGGCGCCAATTGGCCGACAAACCGCTTATCGACCACCTGCTCGCCGAGCAGCAGCGACAGTTCTCCCGCGTCCTGCGCGGTGCGGCCGAAGTTCTGCACCACGGCCTGAAAGCGGGCCATCGCACCCACGCGCAGCACGCCCGAGGCCAATTCCAGCCCTGTCACCGCCAGATTCTCTTCGCTGGCGGATGGTACGGGCAGCACCAGCAGTTGCGCCGAGTCGGCCAACCGCTCGAGTGCCAGCCGGGCCTTTTCCGAGAGGTTCCGAAAAGTCGTCGTCTGGGCGTCGGTGACGAGGTACAATTCGCGCCGCGGGGCCTTGATCTCTGCCACTAGCGGCTCCAATTCCGCGAGACATCCCTCCAGGTTCAGCGGCTCGTCCAGCGGCTTGATTTCCTTGAGCTCCTGCTCGAATCGCGTAGGGTCGTAGCCCGCGTTGCGCAACAAAACTCGCGGCCGGCTGCCCATTTCCACCAGCGTCACCGGCCGATTAGGTTCGATGGTCTTGAGAATCTCCCGCACGCGGAGCAGCGCCTCGTCCATTCGCGAGGCCAGCCCGGGGCGGTGCGACATGCTCAGCGAGCCGTCGAGGGCAATGACGACGCCCGTATCGGGTTGGGTCATCGGCAGCCACTTCGTGGTGGGCCGCGCGACGGCGAGCACAACCAGCAGGACCACCGCGCACCGCACCAGCATCAGCAGCAAGTCCTCCAGCCGAATCTGCCGGGAGCGGAACACCATGACGTGCCGCAGCAATTCCATCGCACCCCATTCGATCGTCACCGCGCGGTGGCGGTTGAGCAAGTGGATGAGGATTGGAATGCCGACGGCCGGCAAGGCGGCCAGCATCCAGGGATTCAACAGCGGCAATTCCATGATTCGGTCCTCCTTATCGTTCCTGCCGCGTTCCACCGGCCGTGAGCCGGTTGCGGCGGAGCAGGTACTCGCTCAGGACGACTTCCAGGGGATGCGCCGTGTTCACCAAGACGTAGTCGGCATGATTCCGCTCACAGGCTCGACGGACTTGCGCGGTGAAGTCGGCGACCTCCTTCATGTACGCCGCACGGATCCGCTTCGGCTGCGTGGTGATTTCCGCTTCGCCCTCCAGCCCGACGAAGCGGCAGGTGCCGTTGAAGGGTAGCTCCAGTTCGTGCGGGTCGAGCGTGTGGAAGAGGGTGATATTGTGCCCGCCAAAGGCCAGATGATCCAAGCCCTTGACAAGCTCGTTAACGCTGCCGAAGAGGTCCGAGAAGAGCATCACGAGACTTCGCCGCTTGATCCGCTGCGCGATCTCGTGGAGCAATGCGGCCACGTCGGTCCGCGGCTCGGGCTGGGCCTCCAGCAGCTTGCGTTCGATGGTGGCAATCATTCCCTGGGTACCGCCCGGCGGCACGAAGCTCCGCAGCCGAGAATCGAACACCGCCAATCCTACCGAGTCGCGCTGCGCGAGGATCAGATAGGCCAGGCTGGCGGCCATGAACTTGGCGTACTCCAGCTTGCTGTGCTTTGCCGAGCCGTAACGCATGGAAGAACTGGCGTCGAGGAGCAGATAGGCATCAAAATTCGTCTCGGCGTCGTAGAGCTTGACGTAGTAGCGCTCGGTTCGGCCATAGACTCGCCAGTCCACATGCCGCACCGCATCGCCCGCGACATACGGCCGGTGGTGGGCGAACTCGGTGGAAAAACCACGCCGCGGACTCTTGTGCATACCCACCCGCAGACCTTCCACGACTTGCCGTGCGGCCAAGGGCAGCGAGCCGATCCGTTCGAGCACCTGGGGGTCAAGATACCGCAACTTGGGACCGCGAATGGGCATGGTTATATCGCTAGTTCGCAGGAATGGTGGCCATCAGCTTCTCGACGATGTCGTCGGGCGACATACCTTCCGACTGTGCGGCAAAATTGGGAATAATGCGGTGCCGCAGCACGGGCCTGGCCACCGCCTGAATGTCCTCAATGGCGACGTGGAACCGGCCCCGCAGGGCCGCGCGGGCCTTGGCCGCCACCACCATGTACAAACTGGCGCGCGGACCCGCGCCCCACGCCAGCCACTGCTTGATGAACTCCGGGGCACCGGCGTCGCCCGGCCGCGTGGCTCGTGCCAGGCGAGTGGCATACTCCACCATGTGCCGCGCGACTGGAATCCGCCGCACCAAAGCCTGGAGGTAGAGGATTTCGTCACGGGCCAGTACTTGGGTAAGCCGCGCCTCCGTCGCCGCGCTCACGCGCTCAACAATTTCCAGTTCCTCTTCCCAACTGGGATAGTCCACCAAAATGTTGAAGAGGAAGCGGTCGAGCTGCGCCTCGGGCAGCGGGTAGGTGCCCTCTTGCTCGATCGGATTCTGCGTGGCCAGGACGAAGAACGGCTCGTCCAATGGATAGTCCACCCCGCCGACCGAAACCTTCTTCTCCTGCATGGCCTCCAACAGCGCGGCCTGTGTCTTCGGCGGCGTGCGGTTGATTTCGTCGGCCAGGAGGAGGTTGGCGAAGACCGGCCCCTTGGAAAATTTGAACTGCCGCTGATGCGTGGCCGGGTCATCCTGGAGCAATTCGGTGCCCGTGATGTCCGAAGGCATCAGGTCGGGCGTGAACTGGATTCGTTTGAACACCAGCGACATGGTCTGCGCCAGCGAACTGACCAGAAGCGTTTTGGCCAGCCCGGGCACACCCACCAGCAGGCAGTGCCCGCGGGCAAAGACGGCGATCATCATTTCATCGATCACCTGATCCATGCCGACGATGACCTTGCGGACCTCGGCGACAATGCGATCGCGCGCGGCGCCAAGCCGCTCGACCGCCTTTTCGTCCGGTGCCCCGGTGAGCGAGGATTTTTCTTCAGACACGTTAAGCTCCTTTGCTTCGTACGGTCAACGATGGCGCATGGCCAAAGGCCGCGGGGAGAGGTCGGGTCGTTTGTGGTTTGGACAGTCGATAGGCACGGCAGCAGGTGAAGGGGTTACTCCCGGACAATTGCCGTAGCCTGACGTGGTGGGGTGGGGGGTGGCAGTTCGATGGTTTGGCGTGTGGACGATATTATAATGTACGCGGAACTTAAGTGCAAGCGGAATCGCCGTCACCAAGAACATTGCACCGCAGAGCCGCCGGGCAATTGGCGCTGCGCCGCATATAATTGCCGCACTTCAAATGCAAAACGCCGCGCCTTTGCGGGAGCAAAGGCGCGGCGGAATTCAATTCATCGTAATATCCAGCAGCTTACTTGGCCTTGATCGCTGCGTGGGCTGCCGCGAGGCGGGCAATCGGCACGCGGTAGGGTGAGCAACTGACGTAGTTCAGACCCGTCTTGAAGCAGAACTCGACCGAGGCCGGATCGCCGCCCTGCTCGCCGCAGATGCCGATCTTCAGATCGTGTTTCGTGCCGCGGCCGCGCTCCACCGCCATCTTGATCAACTGGCCCACGCCCTGCTGGTCGATCGTCTGGAAAGGATCGGCCTCGAGGATTCCGTCCTTGAGATAATGCGGCAGGAAGCCGCCGACGTCGTCGCGGCTGAAGCCGAAGGTCATCTGCGTGAGGTCGTTGGTGCCGAAGGAGAAGAACTGCGCCGTCTTCGCCATCTGTTCGGCGAGCAAACATGCCCGTGGAATCTCGATCATCGTACCATAGAGATACTTCACGTCGATGCCGGTGGCCTGCTTCACTTCGGCATGCACGCGATCGGTGAGCACCTTGGTGACGTCGATTTCCTTGACATCGCAGGTCACGGGGACCATGATCTCGGGCTTGGCGTCCTTGCCCGCCTTGATCAACTCGGCGGCCGCCTCGAAGATGGCGCGGATCTGCATCTCGGTCACTTCGGGATAGGTGATCCCCAGGCGGATGCCACGATGGCCCAGCATGGGGTTGACCTCGTGGAGTTCTTCGCCGCGCTTCTTGATGTCGGCCGGCTTCATCTTCAGGGCCTCGGCCAGTTGGGCCACGGCGGCCTTGTCCTGCGGCACGAACTCGTGGAGTGGCGGATCCAGCAAGCGGATCGTCACCGGCAAGCCGTCCATTGCTTCCAGCGTGTCCTTGATGCTTTTCTTGACGAAGGGGAACAGCTCGTCGACTGCGGCCTTGCGTTCGGCGAGAACCTTCTCTTCCTCCAGCTTCTGGGCTTCCTTGGTCTTGGCGACCTTGGGCTTCTTGCCCATTACCATGATCATCTTCCGCAGGGCGAACAGCGGTTCATCGGCGCCCTTGCCGTAGAACATGTGCTCGGTGCGGAACAGGCCAATCCCCTCGGCGCCGTACAAGCGTGCAATCCTGGCGTCCTCGGGCGTGTCGGCGTTGGTCCGCACGCCCATCGTGCGGTGCTTGTCGACAATCTTCAAGAACTCCTGGAAACGAGGGTTTTCGGTGGCGTCGATCATTGCCAGGGCGCCTTCGTAAACGCGGCCCTTGGTGCCGTTGAGCGTGATCAGGTCGCCCTCTTTGAGCTTGACCGTACCGGCCGTGGCGGTCTTGGTCGCGAGGTTGATCTTCAACTCGCCGGCACCGACGATGCAGCACTTACCCCAACCGCGGGCCACGAGGGCCGCGTGGCTGGTCATGCCGCCGCGAGCGGTGAGAATGCCTTCGGCGGCCCGCATGCCTTCGACGTCCTCGGGGTTCGTCTCTTCGCGAACCAGGATCACTTTCTCGCCCTTGGCGGCCAGTTCCACCGCTTCGGCCGAGGTGAAGACGATCTTGCCGCAAGCCCCGCCCGGTCCAGCCGGCAGGCCGGAAAGGATGGTTGCAGCGTTCTTCTCAGCGGCCGGATCGATAATCGGGTGCAGCAGTTCGTCCAACTGGGCCGGCTCGACGCGGGTCACTGCCTTGGTTTCGTCGATCAACTTCTCGTGGAGCATGTCCATCGCCATGTTCAAGGCCGCCGTGCCGGTCCGCTTGCCGTTGCGGCACTGGAGCATATAGAGCTTCTGGGCCTCGATCGTGAACTCGATGTCCTGCATGTCGTGGTAATGATGTTCGAGCTTCGTACGAATGTCGTACAGCTCCTTATACAGCCCGGGCATCTCGGTCTCCAGCGAGGAAAGATGCTTGTTCTGCTCGTTCTTAGTCGATTCGTTCAGGGGGCTGGGGGTGCGGATGCCAGCCACCACGTCTTCACCCTGGGCATTAACGAGCCACTCGCCGTAGAACTTGTTTTCGCCGGTGGCCGGGTTGCGGCTGAAGGCCACGCCAGTGGCGGACTCGTCGCCCATGTTGCCGAAGACCATGCTTTGCACGTTGCAGGCAGTTCCCCATTCCTCGGGAATGCCTTCGATCCGGCGATAAGAAACAGCGCGACGCCCCTGCCAGCTCTTGAACACGGCACCGACGGCGCCCCAAAGCTGCTCCTCGGGATCATCCGGGAAGGGTCGGCCCAGCACCTCGAGTACCTTGGCCTTGAAGTCCGCGCAGAGCTTTTTGAGGTCTTCGGCCTTCATGTCGGTGTCGGACTTGTACTTTTTCTTCTTCTTCAGGGCTGCCATGACGCCTTCAAGCTGATGACGAATGCCGTGGCCGTCGGCCGGCTCAATGTCTTCGGCTTTCTCCATCACCACGTCGGAATACATCATGATCAGACGGCGATAGGCGTCCCACACGAAACGCTCGCTGCCCGACTTCTTCACCAAACCCGGGATCGTCGTGGGGCAGAGGCCCACGTTCAAGACCGTTTCCATCATGCCGGGCATCGAACTGCGAGCACCGCTGCGGCTGGACAAGAGCAGCGGGTTGTCCGCATCGCCGTACTTCTTGCCCATCGCCTCTTCGGTCTTGGAAAGCGCCGCCCTGACCTCTTCCTTCAAAGAGGCGGGAAATTTCTTACCACCCTGCAGGTAGACAGTGCAGAACTCAGTGCTGATGGTAAAACCGGCGGGAACGGGGAGTTTCATGCGACACATTTCCGCCAGGTTAGCGCCTTTGCCGCCCAGGCTGTTCTTCATGCTGGCGTCGCCGTCGGCCCCCCAGGGACCGAAGCTATAAACGTACTTCGTTGGCATTTTTCTTTCCTTGTTGAATTGCCGAACCGTAGAAATGTGCTAGTCTAGCGGTGTCCCGTCATTTCGTCAAGAATGCACCTGTGTTGAACGGAATTCATTCCGTTTTCCTGGAAAGAAAAAAATTCGGAATAAATTCCGTTTTACTGGTTTGTAGCATGAATATGAGTGAGAAAATCTCTCCGCCGCCGTTTTTTCCACTTCAAGCTGCTTTGTTTGAGGCAAGTTTGGCATTTCTGGCGGTTTTGCTAGGTTGGATGTTTAGCCAATCTCCTCTGGAAACGCTTCAGATCAACTCCTCCGCACTTGGGCTGGGGATTCTTGCCGTGCTGCCATTACTAGGATTGCTTCTGGCTTGCGAGCACGTGCCGTGGCGACCGGCCCAGGAGGTGCGTCGCGTACTCGACGACCTGATCTTGCCGATGTTCAAAGACTGCACATGGGTTGAACTGGCGGCGATTTCGTTTTTAGCGGGCTTGGGTGAAGAATTGCTCTTTCGCGGGGTGTTCCAGACCGCGCTGGTCGAGTGGACCGGCGACTTCTTGCCTCACTCGC
>Ga0073936_10007863_pt1 | contig 13716 bp, 12 predicted proteins | sample AliMusrvi5mmetaG_FD_87041 | JGI IMG/M metagenome (GOLD analysis project Ga0073936, IMG submission 87041) | Freshwater lake bacterial and archeal communities from Alinen Mustajarvi, Finland, to study Microbial Dark Matter (Phase II) - Alinen... | ecosystem: Environmental > Aquatic > Freshwater >... | reverse complement strand
GATATGGGTTTTGGCAAAATCCGCGACCATTCGGACGAGGCCGCCGTCGCCCGTGACGCCGACGTTAAAATCCCCGTCGGTGGCGAGGATCACCCGGTTGATGCCACCGGGTTTGAATTGTTCTCTAGCCATTTGATAGGCCAGTTTGATTCCGGCACCGCCATTGGTTGTACCGCCCGCCCTGAGGCTGTGGAGGGCCGCTGTGATGCGTTGGTGGCCCTGTGTGTCGCAGATGGTGGGTGGCAGCGCGACACCCTCGGCGCCGGCATAGACGACGATCGAGAGTGTGTCGGACGCGTTGAGATCCTCGAGCAGGAGTTCTAGCGATGCGGTGACGAGTGGCAGCTTGCGCGGCTCGTTCATTGAGCCGGAGACATCCAACAGGAACACGAGGTTGGCGGGTGGGCGTTGGGAGCGGTTGATTTCGAGGCCTTTGAGGGCGACGCGGACCAGCTGGTGTTGGGTATTCCAAGGGCAGGCGGCGTTACCGACAAGCACGGAGAAGGGATGCGTGTCTGTCGGCTGAGGATAGGCATAGTCGAAGTAGTTGACCATTTCTTCGAGACGAACGGCATCCATGGGAACGCTTCGCCCCTCGACGATCAGGCGCCGCAGGTTGGCATAGGAGGCGCTATCCACATCGATGCTGAAGGTTGAGAGCGGCGCGTCCACGGATGTCTGCCATGGGTTGTCGATCAACTCGGTGTAGCGTTCGCGGTCCACCGGCGGCGGTTGCGGCCCAGGGGGCTGGAATCCGTGTCTCTCGTCAGGTATCAAATTCCGCGCCAGCGGTGGAGGTGGCGGCGGCGGAGGCTGGGGAAAGGGTCTTTCCAGGGTATCCTGCGGCCCTTGGCTGTGCATCGGGGTACACTGAGGCAAAATGATCGCGCGGGGAGTTCCTTCGATGAGTTCCGGAGGCAGGTCGGTGGTGAGCAGCATGCCGCCGCGGCTGCTGCGTTCGGACGCAGATTTGTCGGATTTGTCTCCGCAGGCGCTAACCAGCAGGGACACCAAGCACAGGATGGATAGATTCGTTTTCATGGTGAGTCATGGGTCATGGAGTCACCCCTTGTTGCCGCCGGAGCACCGAAATGTGACATAAAAAAAACCACGGCGGCTTGCCGTGGTTTTTTATAGTTAGATCAGAAGGTTTCTTATTTGCTAGGAATGCCGTAAACTTCCACTTCGATGTAATGGTTCATTTCGTTAGACGTATTGCCATTGCTGTAGAGGCGGACGTAGCGGCCCTTGGTGCCCTTGCCATCGACGAGGAGGCCGAAGCGGGACTCGACGTATGGGTTGTCACGGCCCACGCCGAACTTGGCGGAGTTATCGTAATCGTTGTTATAGACGGTGGTGAAGCCGGTCTTAAACTCCGGATCGTTCGAGATCTGGACGATCACATCATGATAGGCGCGTCTCTGGGAGTGGTAGTGCCACAGCCAGATGGCGTGGATGGCTGTGGATTTTTCCAGATCGATTTGGACCCACTGGAGGCCGTCGAGCAATTCGACGAAGTATCCTTCGCCAGCCTGCTTATCGCCATCGGTGATGAGGTCGAGCGAACCGATGATCGGGTTATCGTCGCTACTCGTGACCTTTTTCTCCCTGGAAAGCAAGGCGGTGCCCTGGGGAACAAAGAACACGGGTGCCTGGTCGGGGGCGTTGACGAGGTTGGGGACACTCATGGCCTTGGGAGTGCCCTCAATGAGCTCCGGCGGAAAATCGGTGAGCAACGCCATCCCACGGCGCTCGGATTGCTGAACAAGCCGGCAACCTGCCGAAGGGCCGGCACGCTGGCTTTGCCAAATCAGCCCGGCGGCGAGTGCCACGGTGGCGGCCAGGCCGAGCGACCAAGCGAGGCGATGCGACGGGCGCTTGACTGTCGAGGCGGGTGAAATGGCGATGCCTGGGGACTCGCATTCCTCGTCGAGAAAGCTGGCGAGACGGGTGAGGAATCCCTCATCCGCATGGCTGCCGACACGGGCATGTTCGCGCAGCAGGGCGTCCATCAGACGGTCATCGCCATCGAGCGATATGTTATCAAATTGAAGATTGGATTTCATGGTTGGGCGGGGGTTAGGATTTTGCGATCAAGGCAACTGCGCAAGGCGTGGCGGGCTCGCTCAAGGCGCTTGCGCAGGGTGGCGGTATCAATTCCGAGGGCGGTGGCGATTTTTTCGCCGGGTTCTTCCTGATAATAAAAACGCCGGACCGCCTCACCCATCGAATCGGGCAGGTGCTTCAGGCAATCGTCGAGCGAGTCGAGCACATCCGCATTGCCGGTGTCGCGGGTGGCGTCCCATTGCGCAAAGCGGCATTCCCAAGCCTCGAGGGTGGCGTCATCGACGTCCACTTCCCGGGCATGGCGGCGGAGGTACTCTCGCCACTTGTTGCGGATGATTCCGCGCAGCCAAGCCCCGAAGTCGCGGGTGACGTCGAAGCGGCCCAGATTGCGCCAAGCGGCGACGAAGGCGTCTTGGACGAGGTCGGCGGCGGTGGCTTCGTTTCGAGCCAGTGCCCGGGCATAGATGAGCAGGCAGCGGTGGTGGTCGCGGGCCTGTGCTGCGAAGGTCTGCCGGTCGGCAGGGGCGATGGCCAGGGATGGCGGATTCATGATTGGGATGGAGTGGCATGCATTCATCACCCGTTGTTGGCGCCAAGTGCAAGCCGCGTGACATGAAATTTCATGAGCCTGGGCTCATCTCACTGCCCGATGGTTCGCAACAAGGAGGCGGCCTCCCGATGGGCCGGGTTGCGCTGAAGCGCCTCACGGGCAGCGGTGGCGGCGGCCGCCCGTTGATTGAGACGCAGGTAGATGGTGGCCAGCGCATACGACGGCTCGGCATCATCCGGCGCAAATATGGCGGCGTTGCGCAGCGAGATGATGGCCGCCTCAACATGCCCCTGACCCGACAGCAACAGGCCGAGGTTGTAATAGGCCCGCGCATACCGGGGGTTGAGACGGATGGCCTCGCGCAGCTTGGCCTCGGTGCCCGCCTCATCGCCGAGTTCGGCCAGGGCCAGGGCATTCAAATAGGGAAACTCCGGATCCTTCGGCGCGATTTTCGCCGCCTCCGCCAACAACGGAAGCGCTTCACGAGTGCGGCCCGCACCGGCCAGATAGACCGCCAGATCCCGCCGTGGCTCCGCCGATCCCCGGTCCCAGTCGGCAGCCTTGCGCAAGTGTGCCTCCTCCGCCGGTTGATCACCGCGGTGGCTGGCCAAGCGCGCCAGGCGCATCCGCCCGGCCGGTTGGTCGCCTTGGTGCTGCGCCACCTTTGCCATATCTAGCAATATGGCGTCGCTCTTCGGCAAGCGTTCGAGCGCGCCCCAGCCCGCTTCGAGCCGCACCGCTCGCACCGGATCCTTGACCAACTGCGCCCACTGACTGCCATTGGCCGGCACCCGAGCTAGCAGAAATGCTGCGGCCCCGCGGACCAGCGGATCCTGGCTGGCAGCGGCCCGATCCGCACGCTGGGTGACCCGTGAATCCGCCGACCACGGTTCCATCAAACGCAGCAAGGTCGCTTGCCACGCGCCATTGTCCTCGGCGTCAAACGCCGCCAACAACTTGCCAATGGCCTCCGGCTTGCCACCGAACGCCGCCGCCACCGCTCGTGTGCGATCCCGTGCCACCGGCTTTTTCGTCGGCCCGTACCACTTGTCGGTCCACTCAATCTGCCACTCCAACCCTTTATCGGCATGGCAGGTGTTGCAGGCGTTAGGGATACCCAATTCCTTTGTCAGAATGGGATCGGGACTCGGAAACCGGTGGTCACTCCGTGCATCGCGGCCCATGTAAATGGATTTTGGCATGTGGCAGTCAACACAGCGACCGCCTGCACCGCCCGGTTTGTGAAACGTATGGACCTGCGCATCGATAACAATTGCACCGCGCACACCGGCGGCATGGCACTGCATGCACAACGTGTTGGTATCCACCGCAGGCTTGCCACCCTTGGGCGTGGCGGCGTGGGAATCGTGACAATCGATACAGGAAATCCCCTTGTGACCCATCCGAGAAAGCAGCAGGGATGTAAAGTTGTAGTCCTCATCGATCTGCTGCCCATCCGGGTGATAGAGACCCGGCTGGCTCGGCAACGCCAGACTGTAGTGGTCAAAGAAATTGTCGCCCGGCTGAAACTCCTCGTCCAACTCCTCACGCCGACTGTGGCAACTGGCACACACATGCATCCACTGCTGCGACGTGTACTTTTTCTTGAAATCAATGATACATTCGTTAGATCCGCGCTTTTCCCGTGACGGCCCGTGGCACTGCGCGCATCCGACGCCCTGCTCTAGCCAACCGGTGGCATAGCCGTCCGTCTCCGACTGGTAGTTTTTCCGATACCGGGTGAAGTGGCAGTAGGCGCATTGGCTGTTCCAGTTCATGCCGCGCTGCGTCCAATGCCCCCATTCCTGAGGCTGGCGCTGGTCGCTGCCAAACATGCTGAACCATTCCTGTTTGGACGGATCCCATGCGGCGTCCGGCACCTGATAGCGGCCCTTGCCAAAATCCAGCACATATTGGATCAACGGCCGGTGGCCGATCGCCATCTGAGGGGTCAGCGAGATGGGTTTCACCCCAGCGCCCTCATCCTGCCACTCGATGCGTGGGGCTGACTCGCCGCCAGAGAACTGCCAGCGCACAGTGCCGAGGTCCAGCGGCTTGGCCCGAAATGCCCAGGTATCCTCGACGGCCCCGAGCTTGCGATGGGCCAAGGCGTGCATGGAGCTCTGCCAGACTTTGTCCGCTTCCTGATGGCAGGCACGACACTCGGCCGACTTCGCTATGTGCGGCAAACCTGCTGGACTGGCCTCCCCCACCCCGCCATTGGCAGATTTCCGCTCGCACGAGCCCAGCCCGAGTGCCAGCGGAAGCACCAACACCAGCGTCCGGATGATCCTCACGCAGCAGATGTGCGCCAATTCACCCAACCTCGCAAGCCTCAATTCTTCAACCCCAACGTCGCCTAACAGCTACCGCAACCGTTCATTCACCTTGGCCATCACTGCAAAGGCATCTGCGACGTAAAGCACATCCGCCTTGCCGCGGGCCCAGCCGCAATTGGCGTCCAGCGAGATGGCGCGACGTTCACCGATGAATCGCCAGCCGACGGTGTGGGGTTCCTCGCCGTGGCAACAGGTAGCCAACCCCTTGGCGTGACGCGGGGTGGAACCCGTCTGGCCAACCTGATTGAGATGACTGAGAAACGGCAGAATCGCCTGCCCCTCGCCGCCGAGATCGACCAACGACTTGGTGCTGCCTAACGAAGCACGGGCACCCCGCAAAAAGTCAAGGATGAGTGTCTCCGCCTCGCCGAGCTTGATCTGGCCATCAGCTTGCTTCTTGGTCCAACCCGCACCCGTGACAAATAGCAACTCCGCATCCGGACGGATCGTCTGCTGGTCCGCAGCAGGTGCCTCAAAGCCAACAACACGGGTCCGGCACTCAGGTTGTGTTAGAGCAACGGCTTCCAGATGGGCTGAGCCGGCGGCGCCTTGCCAAGCCGGCGCGATGCCGCCTTCCAGCGCCAACAGCCACGGGCGGGTGCTGCGGGTGAAGACGGCTTCCATGCGCTGGCGGTAGAACCATCGGGAAATGTGGGCTTGGCCGCTACTCGCATCAATGCCGGTGACGTGGGTATCGGCTCGGCCGCCGAGGCGATGGGCGACGCCGGGCAGCACCCGGTTCCAGCGCGATGTGGCTGGAACAGTGATAAGCGTGGCACCTGCAGCGCGGCAAAGTGCTTCGGCAGCAGCGGCGTCCGTCGCATAGCGGGCCTGCGAAAATTCGCCGCCAGAGACGCTTAGAAACCTGCCGGCACCGCAACCGGCGATCGCGTCGGCGGCGGGTCCGGGGTTCTCACCGATCAAACCGACGCTCAACGGGGTGCCGAGGGATGCAGCCAGTTGCACGCTGGCGGCGAGGGCTTCAAGGGCGGCTTTGGCGAGGCTGCCGTCAGCTTCAGTGTGGGCAAGAAAAAGGGTGCTCATGGGGGGAGAGTTGAATCTTATTAGTTAGAAGTTATTGGTAAAAAGACAGAAGACAGAAGACTGGAAGACAGAAGAAAAGAGGACGGATTCGACATATCTTGTCTTCTGTCTTCTGTCTCCCAGTCTTCTGTCTCTCTTTCTTCATTCGCCTCTGATCCAGGCGACGAGTTCGGCGGCAATCTGTTCGGCTGGCTGGTCCTTGATGATCTGGGTGGCACGGGCCTGCTTGGGCAATGATACCGAGGCAAACGTGATGTCGCCGGTACCCACCGCCGCAGCCTTGGCTTTTTGCAGCGCCGGCATGATGCCGCGCATGTTAGCCATGCCCACCTGTGGGTTGTTGCGCGGCTCGGGCAGGTTGCCAGTCGCCCAGCCAAGCACGGCGGGCGGCCCACTGCAAACCGACACTTGGTGCTTGCCTCCCTCCACACGCTCCAAAATGCGCAGGCTGGCGTCGTCGCCAATGGTTAGAGAATCGACGCCTTGGAATTGCTCGGTGATGCCGAGCTGCTCGCCGACGAGCTGCAGGGTGGCTCCGGTGCCGCGCGAGGCGCTTTCCCAGCCGCCAAAAAGCAGCACATTGGCCAGCTCGAGGCCGGGGATGGTACCGATGGCCTCTGCGAGAGCGGCGGCGGTTTCCGCGGCGTCGGTGAAGCCGCCGGCCGGGCCGTCGAGGGCGATGAGTTCGAAGGGGACTTTTTGGGCCACGCTCATCATCACTTGCTGCAGCTTGGCCTTGGGGCCGAGGCTCACCAGCCAGACTTTGCTGCCGGGATGCTTGGCGGCAAGATTGGCCGCCTCATAAAGCGCGTGGCCCGCCCAGGGATCCAGCGACGAGGGCAGCATCATTTCATTTTTCAAGGCCGGTCCGTTCGCGCCGACGATCGGCTCAAGGGTTTGCAAGGGATCAGGCACGAGACTGCCGCAGACGATGATTTGGAAGGGCATGTGATTGGTTATGGCTTAGAAGTGATCAGGGAAGACAAAGAGGCATGGAGACCGAGGGCCGGACGCAAGCGGAAAAAACGCCCGTAGCCACCAAGACTCACGGCTGAATACGCATGACCGGGCGGAAGGCGCGCGGAAAATACGGGACCACGGGCCCCGAGGCAAGCCAAGTTATTGGGCAGAAGTTTCTTCTACAAGTGGCTGGGTGCTGCAATCGCAGCAGAGGGTTCCGTCAACCCTCGGCTTTTCCTTTGAAACGGAGCGTGTATTAGGACGGATCCGGGCGAAACTCCTTGCCACTGCGGTTCCAGGGTGCCAAAGCCAGAAAAATGGCAAGGCCACAAATGTCAGTGATGCCAGCGAAAACCAAACCGCCACCGACAAATGCGGATAATATAAAAAACCCGGGATGATAGAACCAACCGAGGCTCACTCCTGTTAGAACAAGCAGACCGGCCCCGATGCGCACTTGGCGTTCGATCGAAATTGTCTTGCGGCCCCTCAGCACGGGCAGTCCGGCAGCGCTCCATGCTTGGGTGCCGCCTTCGACCACGCGAAGGTTGTCGAGTCCGGCACTCTGCAGGCGTGCGGCCGCCTTGACGGCCCGGATTCCCGAGGCGCATAACAAGTGGACCGGCCCGGGGTTGCCACCTAGCGCGGCCTCGACCCGTTGTCGGCTCAACACATCGAGCGGGATGAGAATGGCACCGAGGGCGTGGACTTCGCGGAACTCGCCGGGAGTGCGCACGTCCACGAGGATTCCCCGTCCGCTTGCCACGGTGGCCGAGGCTTCGGCGGGATCAATGGTTACGTATGACATAGGAGTTGTTGGGTCGAGATTGCGATTCTCCGAAATTCGGCTAGAAAATCCAGCCGACGCTGACGCCGAAGGAGTCCTGCTGCATGCTCAGATTCGCCACTCCGAAGGGCGGGCCGGCACCGTGAACCGTCTGCTCAAATGCGTGGACGTAAAAGGCCGAGAGTTCCCAGTTCGCACGAAACTGCCACGTCAGACCCGCGGTTGCGTGTTGTTGGACCACCCCCGGCGCGAGAATGTTGAAGTACGTTTGATTACTGCTGATCGGCTGGGTGCTGTAATTGTAACCAACCCGCAGCGTCAGGGTGTCGCTCGCCTGATAGGCGATGCCAGTCTTGATGGCCGTGACATCCCGCCAACCGAAGCCCGGACCGTTATCCTGCCCCAACAGCACACTGTTAGCCGGGGTCAGGGAGTTGCCGACTGACGCCACTTCACTGTAGAGAATGCGCTCCACATCGAAGGCGAACGTGAGCTCCTTCGTCGGATGCAGTGCAAAGCCGAGGGCAAAGTTGGACGGAATGTCAAAGTGCCCGTGCTCGGCAAAAAGCCCTGCATAGCGCTCAAACCGGCTGGCGTAAATCCGGCTTTGGTAGGTCGCCCCAACCGTCAGCCAATCCGTCAGATTGCCGCTATAGCCGAGCCGCACACCGCCGCCGTAGGAATCATCGTAACCGGCATCGGGGACGCCGAATTCCTGCAAACCATGCGCCTTGAATCGTTGATAGGCGAAAACCGGAGATATCCCAATGGCGTGGTCGGCATGGATCTTGTAGGCAAGCGTCGGAGCGACGAAAAGTTGGGTCAAATCAATGCCGGCATTTGACGGCACCCCAGGCAGCGGCGTGTCAAATAGCGGTGCGGAGTAATCGGTATTCATTCCGCCGTTGCCAAAGACCGTCACCGCGAAGTCGAGGTCCGGATTGAGCGTGTGCTTGTAGCCGACTTCAGGGATGAAAAAATCAGCGCTGCCATTGCCGTCATAGGTGGTTCCTCCGATAGCTGCGGAGCGGTCGGGCCGAAAATAACTCAGCCCAATGTCCAAGCGGTCTGCTAGGAACGCCGCTCCGGCTGGATTGGTAGCTGGGGCGATGGAGTCCTGCGGAAACGCCACCCCGGCTCCGCCGATCCCCTTGGACTTGATGCCGTAGCCAAAGTCAAAATAGCCGTCGGTGCCATGCGCGGAGGGAATGGCCAGCGCGGCGAGACCGGCAATAGCGAGACGGGGCGCAACATTGCTGGCGGGCGTGAGAGATGAATGATGTTTCATTGCGGGGGGGGGATGGCTTGATTGATGCGGTTCGTAAACGAAGAGTCTGCTCAACACGTATCGCAGACGAGTTCAATTCATATAAGGGAAGTAGGAGATAGTCAAGCGATTTTAAAGCCAGTCTTCGATATATTTTTTAATTCCGTCTTGACTAGTTGTATTTAAAAAGATTCACTTTGCCTGCCGAAGGAAATTTGATGGTTTGAGGCAGCGGAGGAAGCCGGTATTAAAGAGCGGTCATTTCCGGACTGGAGCCAGGGAATTTCGGGACGGTCAGACCACGAGGAGCAGTCCAATACCCTCCAACCATAGAAACCCGAGTTCCCCAGCCATGAAACACACAACCAAACCCGAAGTGAGAGAGGATCCGCCAGATGCCAGATTGCTGCGTCACGTCATAACGAGGGCCGTCATGAACGACGCACCTGCGGCTTTCTAACCCTCATCAAGGAAACTGCCATGTGGATCACACTCATCGGGGGAATTGACCGGCTCGGCCAGCATTATCAGGAAGTGGCTCGGGAGGCCGGGGTCAAACTGCGGATTTTCAACCGGGCAGAAGCCGGTCTCTGCAAGAAGATCGGCCACAGCCGAGCGGTGGTGATCTTCACCGGCAACATCTCCCACCAAGCACGGATTCTAGCTGTGGGAGCTGCCAAGGCCCGTGGGATTCCCATTTACCAGTACCATAGTTGCGGGGTTTGCACGCTTCGCAAATGCTTGGGTTGCCTCAAGCTCGGTGGGACGGCGGCTGGTCCCGCTGCGATCGGATCCCTAAGGATGTAATGAATCACCCGAGCACGGACTCGAGCGGCCGTTCGGTGTCGAACCCGTGATCGAACAGCCATTCGGGGTTGTAGAGTTTCGATTCGTATTTCAATCCGGAGTCGCAGAGGATGGTCACGATGGTCAGGCCGGGGCCGTGTTGCACAGCATACCGCACAGCGGCGGCGATGTTGATGCCGCCGGAAAGTCCGAGGCAAAGCTCTTCACCTAATGGTCAAGGCTTGAATAGACTGGGACGGTGCCCATGATCGGACAATGGGCCGCGGCGTCAAATCGACCAGTCGAGTTCGGCAGCTACCCGGTTCTGCTTGGTGACGATGGAGAGACTTTTCTCCTCATAGATCACCAAAGTGTCAGAAGGGATGCTGTGCATCAGGAACACATTGGCTCCAATGGTGGTGTTCGATCCGATGGTCGTCTCGCCGCCAAGGATGGTGGAATTCGGATAAATGGTGACGTTGTCGCCGAGGTTCGGGTGTCGCTTGAGCCCCTTGATGACGTGGCCGGCCCCGTCCTTAACGAAAGTCCGCGCCCCAAGGGTGACTCCGTGGAAGATTTTGCAGTGATTGCCTATCTTGCAAGTTTCCCCGATGACCACACCGGTGCCGTGGTCGATAAAAAAGTGGGACCCGATGCTGGCACCGGGGTGGATGTCGATGCCAGTGCGGCCGTGAGCCCATTCCGTCATCATCCGCGGGATCATCGGTGCTCCGGCGCGATAGAGCCGGTGGGCAAGGCGCTGAATGGAAATGGCCTCAATGAACGGATAGGATAGGATGATCTCCTCGTGGCTGCGTGCTGAGGGGTCGTTGTTATATGCCGCCTCAATGTCGGTCACCAGAACCTCGCGAACCAAATGGAGTGCTTTGCAGAATTTTTGGATGATTGGCTTGGTCTTGCCGGTGGGTCGTTTTGCATTGCCGACGCGCACACTTTTTCGGACCTGGTCTTCCAGCCGGGCGATCACGTCGGTCAGACGCCTTGACGTCAGATCTGCGAGCGAGGCACCGTACACGACATCACTGTCATGAAAGCCCGGGAACAGCAGTTGCAATAATTTCTCGCAGATCTCTCCAATGGCGTGCTTGGAGGGAAGATTGAGTGACTCGCTGTGATTGAGACCTCCAAAATTCTGATAGGACGCCAGCATCTTGGCGACCATATCATCGTATTGGGAGGATTCACCAGGCTCATAGGCCGTCAATGGCGTCGGAATCTTGTTCATTAAATTTCGTTCGACTCAATCGTTGTCCGCGCAACAAACACGGGAAATTGGCAGCCAATTTGCAAGCTGTCGGCGGACCTCCTTAGGATTGATAAAATTCATCAGGGATGGCCTAAATCACCTTCTTGCAATCTGACGCAGGGCTTGGACCATGGCATCAACTTCCGCATAGGTATTATAGAACGCCAGGGATGGCCGCACTGTGCTCTCCAGACCGAAGTGCCTGAGGGTCGGCAAGGCGCAATGGTGGCCAGCACGCACGGCGATGCCGTTTTGATCGAGGTGCTTGGCGATTCTGTCATTGTCGATTCCCCGAATGATGAATCCGAGAACGCTGGCCTTGTGCCGGGCGGTGCCGATTGGACGAAGCCCTGGCAACGATGCCATTGCGGCGGCCGCGTATTCCAACAATCTATGCTCGTAGGCGGCAATCGCTGGAAGGCCGATGCCGAAGAGATAATCGATCGCTGCGGCCAGACCGACAACACCGGCAATATCGGGTGTGCCAGCCTCGAATTTCTCCGGCGAGTTTTGATAGACAGTCTTGCCGAACGTGACGTCGCGAATCATGTGACCGCCGCCCTGCCATGGTGGCATGGCCTCCAGAAGGTGGGACTTGCCATACAGGGCACCGATGCCGGTGGGGCCGAAGACCTTGTGGCCGGAAAAGGTGAAGAAATCCGCGTCCATGGCCTGCACGTTGACGGGAATGTGGGGAGTGGATTGCGCGCCATCCACCAGCACGGGCACGCCGAAGCCATGGGCGATAACGATGATTTCCTCTACCGGATTGATCGTGCCCAGAGCATTGGAAACCTGGGTGATGGCAAGCATCTTGGTGCGTGCATTGAACAGCTTCGGCAGCTCTTCGAGCAGCAGTTCTCCGCGGTCATTTGCCGGGATCACACGGATCTTGGCACCCGTTTGTCCGGCAAGTATCTGCCATGGAACGATATTCGCGTGGTGCTCCAGAGTGCTAAGGATGATCTCGTCGTCAGGGCCGATGTTTGGTTTGCCATAACTCTGGGCGACCAGATTGATGGCCTCCGTCGTCCCCCTCACAAAGATAATCTCCTTGGCATCGGCCGCTCCTAAAAATTGGCGGACCTTTTCCCGCCCGGACTCGAACAGATGGGTGGAACGGTCGGATAGTGTGTGGGCGGCGCGGTGAATGTTGGAGTTGTCGCGGCCGTAAAAGGCGGAGGTCGCGTCAATGACGCTCTGCGGCTTGTGGGTGGTGGCCGCGTTGTCGAGCCAGATGAGCGGCTTGCCGTTCACGTGCTGGTGCAGCGCGGGGAAATCCTTGCGCACCCCCTCAACATCAAAGGTGCCACTTGGCGCGACGATATTGGCGACAGGAAACTCCAAGCTTCCAGGAAGATCCAAGCCACCAACCGATTCAATCCCCTTGAGGAAATAGAACCGAGACTCGTTCCCGGAAGGCCCGCTGCCAGGGATGTCCAAGGAATTGCCGACCTCCGGATGCGGGGACGCGGGGGCAAAGGATTTTGAGCAGAAGTACGGCTCACCGAACTCATGTGAATCGCTGGAACCCGGTATGTGGCCACCCTGCGAGGGGGCGGCTCCGCTCTGCTCAAACTCCGCCCCAACCCCCTTCGGATGCACCGGTGGTGGCGCGTCCGCAGAGTGGGTAGAGGGAAATCCGCCCGATAGATCGATTTGGCTTGAGCTGCCAGTTGCCGCCCGGGATGGAGTGACAGGCGTGACCGGAACGTGACCGGGTACGCCCGCCAGGGTGGCAGGCGGTGTGGCCGGTATCGCGTGTAATGCAGGCATCCGGATCGGCTGACTGGCAAAAAATTCGTTTGCCAGACGCGAAATTAGATCCGTGCCGAATGGATCGCCCGTTCCCGGATCGGCGGGCTCGCGCACGCCGGGATCTAGGAAGTTGTTAGGCATATTCGTGGGGGGCACTCATGGGGTAGATGCGGGAAAGAATGGAAATGAATCGGTGGAGAGGGTCCTCAGATCCACTTATCCCACCGCCACAGGGAGTGCGGATAGCGGGAAGGTCGGTCAATTGGACCCATATAGGAACATGACCTCCTGAGATCAGGTCGGTGAATGTGAAGCCAGGGCTGCTCACATGAGCTGGCCAAGACAGGAAACTCTGTTGATGGCGGGCGAAATTGATTCCTTCAAAGAGGGTTGTCAAACAAAAACCCTCGTATTGCGCCGGAAAGAAACATTTGCCCTGATGCCCCATGGAGACATCGGCACCCGTGGCATGGGACCCACTCCGAACAAAATAGTAAGACAGTTAAGACCCGTGATTTCCTCGACGGTCCGCTGCTGCTCAGATGCGCGGAAAGAGAGTGGCAAGCGAGATTTTTTATGTCATAAGTCGTTTAAAATAAGTTACAAACAAATATTTCGAAGCGGTTTCTTGATTTTTTTCTTGAAGCGCTGGTCTAATCTATACATTTTTATCTGCCTTCCCGAAATGCGCCTTATCAATCCACTAGAACCATTCATCTGGCGGCCGCCGAGCCAAGCGCTCGCAACTTGCAACCATCATTCAAGAGACTCATGGACTCAAACACATCTAATCGCTCTGATTTGAGCGGTCCGAGGGCCGACTGGCTGGAGGTGGTTCTTGAAAAATTAGCCAACCTTCGTTTCGGCAGCGTGCAGATCACCGTTCACGAT
>Ga0073936_10007859_pt1 | contig 13721 bp, 13 predicted proteins | sample AliMusrvi5mmetaG_FD_87041 | JGI IMG/M metagenome (GOLD analysis project Ga0073936, IMG submission 87041) | Freshwater lake bacterial and archeal communities from Alinen Mustajarvi, Finland, to study Microbial Dark Matter (Phase II) - Alinen... | ecosystem: Environmental > Aquatic > Freshwater >... | reverse complement strand
GTGTCGCTGCGTGTCTCCAGGACTGCCAGGGCGCACCCGACCAGCTCCTGCACATCGCATGGTTCAAGGTTGAGCTTGACGGCGCCTGCCTCTATGCGTGTCATGTCCAGCAGATTGCCGACGAAACGGTTCAGGCGCTCCGCCTCGCTGCATGCTGTCTCAAGAAGCTCCCGACGCGCAGCGTCACCGAGATGCGCCCCCTCCTCCTTCAGGCTGGTGAGGACTCCGGTAACAGTGGAGAGAGGGGTGCGCAAATCGTGTGAGATGGAGTTGAGCAAGGCTCTTTCCAGATTTTCCCGCGCCTGCAGTATCTGGGTCTGCTCCGCCTGGCGCGAGAACTGGATCCGTTCCATTGCCATGGCGGCCTGGGTGGCAAACGCATCCAGCAGACGGCGGTTCTCCTGTGAATGGTAATCATACTCGCTCTCCAGCCGTACCCCCATGACTCCCAGGACGCTGGCCGGAGTCTGCAGGGGAAGATAGATCAGATCGGCGGATACGAGCGTATCCGTGGCGCGCCCGGCCGGGTGGTTGTTGCGGAAGGCCCAGTCGGCCACGGCCTGTTCCTTGGTGTCCAGCACGAGCCGGTCGCTGGCAGCCAGGATGTCGAGCCGTTCCCCTTCCGGCAGGAGAATCACTACCTGGGCGCTCAACGCCTCTTCAACGTTCCTGACTACAGCCTTAAGGACTGCAGTGATATCCGCCGAGGCGGCCAGGTCGCGGCTCAGGTAATAGAGGCTGGCGGTCTGCACTTCGCGGGCCCGCATCACATCAGCCCGTTCCCGAGAACGGGCCACCAGGGTGCTGATTACGACCCCCACAACGAACAATCCCAGAAAGGTCATCAGATACTGGGTGTCGGCCACGACAAACGTCATGCGGGGGGGGACAAAGAAAAAATCGAAGGCGAGTACGCCGAGGAAGGCAGTGGCAATCGCCGGTTTGCGGCCAAGTCGCACCGAGGCGACAACCACAGCCAACAGGTAGAACATAACCATATTGGTCGGCGCCAGAAAGGGTCGCAGCAACTCACACAGAACGGTAGCAGCGGTGATAAGCAGCAAGCTGGCTGCGTAGCCGCGCAGCTCAAACGGGTGACGGTGCTTAGGTGCGACGGCAGCTTTATTGGCATCATCCTGTTCGAAGCTGACGATGACGACATCGACGGCGCCGCTCCTGCGAATTATTTGATCGGCAACAGGAGGCTGAAGTATTTCGCGCCAGCGGGGCTTGTTCGGTTTGCCCATCACAATTTTGGTGATGTTGTGGCGAGCGGTGTACTCCATGACCGCGTCGGTGACATCGGTAGCGGTAACGGTCGCAACCTGGGCCCCCAATCCCTCGGCCAGGCGCAGGTCGCGCCAGATGCGCTCCCGGTTTTCCCTGACATGCCGGCTGGCGCCGGGGGTTTCGATGTAGAGCATGAACCACTGCCCCTTCAGCTCTTCAGCAAGTCGGCAGGTGGCGCGGATCAGTTTTTCACTGTAGGGGGAGCCGCTGACGCAGACCAGAAGCCGCTCCGCCGTCGCCCAGGGACCGGCGATGGACTGGGTCTCCATGTAGGCCCGCATCTGGTCGTCCACCCGGGCAGCGGTACGGCGCAGGGAGAGCTCCCGGAGTGCCATCAGGTTGCCGGGGCGAAAGAACTTCTCGATCGCCTTTGCAGCCTGATCAGCGATGTAGATTTTCCCTTCGTTCAGACGTTGCAGCAGGTCTTCAGGGGGGATGTCGATCAGTTTGATCTCGAAGGCCAGGTCCAGCAGGCGGTCCGGCACGGTCTCCCGCACCGTAATGCCGGTGATCTGGGCCACCACGTCATTAAGGCTCTCGAAGTGCTGGATGTTGACCGAAGTATAGACATCGATCCCTGCCGCCAGAATCTCTTCCACATCCTGCCAGCGCTTCTCGTGCCGCGATCCGGGAGCGTTGCTGTGAGCCAGTTCGTCCACCAGCACAATCTGCGGTTTGCGAGACAGAATCGCATCGAGGTCCATCTCCTGGAGCGCAACCTCCATATAGCGGACTTCCTTGCGCGGCAATACCTCCAACCCCTCCAGAAGAGCGTCGGTCTCTGAGCGGCCATGAGATTCGACGTAACCGACGACCACATCTCGCCCCTCCTTCTTTCGCAGCCGGGCCGCCTCCAGCATGCCGTAGGTCTTGCCGACCCCTGCCGCGTAGCCGAGAAAGATCTTCAGTTTGCCAAGCTCGGCGGTCACTTCTTCTGACTGTGCCAGCTTGAGCATCGCCTCCGGGGAGGGGCGTATGTCGTCGTTGATAGTCATAGGTTCTCGTTAGTGTTGTTAGGAACGGGGCCGCCGTTGACCCGTCCGGGCAGCCTTATCGCCCGGTCGGTGTCCAACGGTGCTGTTGGGAATCGCCTTTTTAAACTATTCCACTTTCAAGTGCAACCACTTCGGCTCTCCAAATTGGAGCGTTGCGCCCTCCTGTTCATCAGTTTACCACCCGTGAACACTGGCGTTATTTCTTCCCCTTCTTCATATTCTTACCACACCATGTATTGTATAAGGCTTCCTGAATATCAGTAGAATCAATATAGTTCCAGCCTTGGTCTGGCTCTGTCCAACCTCTCATAACTATTTCAAATACCTTCAGTGATTCAATATCATTAGCGTCCAGAGGCTCCATTGCTCGGATGGTGTACATCCTTTGCTTACAATCTACTTCGGTCAGACTACGATTACCCTTCCCATTTGAAGAAATCATCTTATCCCAAGCTCTCACCTTGTTCTTCTCAGGATATGCAATACTATTTCTGTCTATGTAGTACCTAGCGTCAGCTTGCGAATGAAAATACTCTTGCCAATCTGCCGCCATTGCGGGGGAAATACAGAGTACTGTTAGTATGACCAAAAGTAATTTCATAATACTACCTCCTGATTATGTCTCAAATTGCCGGTAGCGCCAACGGGCCAGCCTCTGACCGGCAGTTTTTTAAGCCGGTCCAGCGGTTTTTTATCTCGTATTTTTCAAATGTTCAAGCAGAATTGCCTCTCTTGACAAAACCATAAAACGATCCAAATGTGATTCATCATATAGCCATATTTCTTTCAGGTTTTTCAGGTCTTTAGATATTGGATAGGTTGATTCGAAGAAGTGAACTATAAGAGGTTTATCTTCATTATCTTTAACGTTTTTGCTTTCTAAATATTTGCTACCAGGACAAATTATTGAAGCTTCATTTTTTATATCAGTATCAGTATGAAAATAATCTGTCATTGCAACTAATATGTCAGCACCTTTTTTGTCGGCCTCTAAAGTTTTAGGTTCCATAGGTTTATCATTTCTTGAGCTAATTTTTTCATGAAAAAGCCATGACTTTAAATCTAGCTCATCTTGGGGCGTAAAAGAATTATAACCTTTTGCCCTAGGGTGCTTACTACCATGCTGCTGTCCGCTTTGTGCTTTTATCTCAATTATGTGCTCACAATTATTGAGAATTACTTTAATATCCGGTGTGGGTTTTTTGTTGTCGACCGGTACTATTTCGACAACCTGACCCGAAAAATACATCTCATTGATGTAAATTACTGTTATTTCCGACTGAGCTGATCTGAATTTTTGCCATTTTGCCCATGCTTTATTGATCTCCATGTTCAATGGAACTTCAAGTAAGAGCCTGTCAATTATTGACTCGTGGTTTTTGAATCGATAAGCATTCAGCAGAAAATATTCCAAATGCGGCCAAAACCCATAATTTGGGCTAGATATCCTATCATGTAAAAATGTATCTTCATGTTCTATCGCAGACAGGAATTTCGTGATATTTGGATATTGTGGCAATAAAAGTTTCATTTTAATTTCTCTCAAGACAACTCATTGTTGACCGGTTCACGCGCATGCGCGCGTTAACCGGTGATCTTCCCAAATGGAACATTTATCCTGAAAGCTGCTCCCCACCCAACAAAAACTCCTCCATTGTATCCGGAGTGACATGGCCGGTGATGCAGCCGGGATAGGCATCTAGAAAGCTTTTGGGTACGCGTGGCGGTCTGGCTGCTTTCCATTTGAACTCCCAGGCGGAAAGCACCCCCCCTCCTTCCTCGATGTAGTCTATCTCCTGTTGCGCATGGGTACGCCAGAACCAGTAGTTCGCCAGCCTCCCCCCATAATGATTGGCTTTCAATCGTTCGGCCACCAGGAAATTTTCCCATAGCCCGCCGATGTCCTGGCGAAGATGGGGTGGATTGAAATTCCTGATAATCGCGTTGCGCACACCGGTGTCCCAGAAATAGATCTTCCTGCTTTTCTTCAGTTCGTTACGGAGATTCCTGCTGAATGAGGTCAGGCGGAACACCACGTAACACTTTTCCAGCATATGGATGTAGCGCTCAATCGTTTCTTTGTCCGCTCCCACCAGCCGCCCCAGCTCGTTATATGAGACCTCCGAGCCGATTTGCAGTGCCAGCGCCTGAACGATCCGCTCCAGCAGCGCCGGTTTCTTGGCCAGCCCCAGGCTGAAGATGTCCTTGTACAGGTAGCTGTCGGCAAGGAGGGACAGCAGTTCCCGCTCTTCGCCGGGAGACGTCACTACTTCGGGATAACAGCCGTAGACCAGTCGATGCTCCAGCAGCCGTTTTTCATCCATCATGCCGTGATGTGCCACCAGCTCGCCGAATGATAGCGGAAACAGGTGGTACTCGTATTTCCTGCCGGTCAGCGGTTCGCCGGTCGCATCGGCCAATTCAAATGCCGACGAACCGGTGGCGATAACCTGGGTCTCCGGAATCATGTCGGCACACAGTTTAAGCGTAAGGCCGATGTTGGCGATCCGCTGCGCCTCGTCGATGATCACCAGCTTTTTCGGGCCAAACAAAGCTTTTATACGCGTGGAAGTCGTATTGGAGAGCAAGGCGCGAGTATCGGCTTCGTCTCCGCTCAGCCAGAGTGCGTCGTGTCCTGAATCCGCCGCAATTTCCTTGGCTAGAGTGGTCTTGCCTGATTGGCGAGGACCAAACAGCAGAATGACCTTGCCTTTGCCGATTCTGGCAAGTATCTGGCTTGTAATGATTCTGTCGATTGATTTTGTCGTATTCATACGGCTAATTTATATTAAATTTTCGGTTTTGACCACACAATTTATTTGATTTTTTTTGCACTACCAAGTCTAGCGAGCTGTCACCCCATCCAATTCCAGGTTCAACACAAGCACATTTACCCTCGGCGCTCCCATAAAAAACAGATGGCGGCCTTCGGCTTGGGCCAGTTTCAGCATCGCCTCTGGAGAGGGGCGTATGTCGTCGTTATCGGTCATCATCTCTCCTGGAGACGATTATTTTGCCGGAATTTTATAGATGTTTTCGTGGATAATAAATTTATTCTGCGACGTGAACCCTTGTAGTAGAATAAGTGATCCATCAGAATCCTGAAACCACAAATTGCTGGAATTTGGTTTTTCACCATTTGAAACGCTGATGAGTTTCCATGACTTCGGAATAGGCGGAGGGGTGTTTGTCCCTTGGGCCTCACGGAACTTGATAGCCTCCACAGAGGTAAACTCTTCAAGCCCTGTCGCAGGAACATGTGGAGGGTAAGATACCGCCCAGGCAACAGGGGTGATAAACAGGGACGCTACTATAATCAAGAATAATCGCATTGAGTTTTCTCCTCTCAGCCGGATGCCGGCTAAAACCCGTTTATGCTGCCCCTTTTCTCATATCACATTATATAGCAGATATCATTACCAACAGGGGGCGGCGAACCGCCCCCGGATTACAGAAGGAACTAAAATGAGGGGAAATTTATGTCAAGCTGTGCTGACCATTTCCATGTGCCGTTGATCGCCTTTTCGTTGAAAAATATCGGTCCGGTCTCCAGGCTGATATCCTTGGTGAAGTAATAGTTGACTCCTATTCCGTAACCGCCGACGGCATTTTTGCCGGAGGCGTAATCCGCAGCGAAGACAACCTTGCTGTATTCATTGCCTGCTGCGTCCTTTGTCGAAAAGAAGCCGCGGTCAAAAGCCACCATGAAGCCGGTATTTTCTTTAGCGCCGCTGGCATTTACCAGGGTATCTTTATTGCCAAAATATGGACCGACGGACAAGCGGCCTACTGACGGAATGGATTTACCGACCACACCATAGAGAACATTATAATTGGTTACCTTATTCTTCGTTCCCACGCCGAAAATACCCACCTGCAGTGCGGGGGAATACTTGAAAAGAACATCTTCCGGGGCGCCGATCTTTGCATTGAACGAATATGGATTGTCGGTTGGATAGTTAGCGTCGATGCCGACTTCCATCTGGATTTTTTCAAACGGCAATACGCCGATCGTGAGCCCTATGTCGGTCGAAAACGCGCCCTGATCGCCGGAACTGGCTTTCTTGTCTACCGTGAAATAGTTGTCGATACCCAGATGTATGACTTTGTAACTCTGGATATCCAACGTCATAGGCGTCCAGAACGTAGCTGAAGGGGTTGCCATCGCCGAACCACTTGCCACTGCCACCATTGCCGCTGCTGCTGCCAACATTTTTACTCGTTTCATCTTCTTCTCCCACGTAATTAATTTTACAATCGATTATTCAGGCAAGACAGATCTGCTCTTCCGGAAAAATTACAAACTTGCAGTTGCCGAAGCTGTGCAGAGTTTCCATCAGCGTGCCGACCTGTTCATCGCCAATGACGGTTCGTATCTTTACACTGTTGAGCAAACTGTAAACATATGCAATACCTTTAAAAATTCCATACCGTGCCGTTCTGCTACTGTCATAAACGATTTCTTGGACGATCAGCCCCATTGCCTCAAGGACCGCGGCCAGTTTTTTCATGTCTCTCGTATAGATGATACCCTCTACCATTTTCATGACTACTACCCTCTTGGTGCTTCCGATTATTTCAATGCATCCAGCTTCACGTTCAATTCAAGCACATTTACCCTCGGTTCTCCCAAGAAGCCCAACTGGCGACCTTCGGTAGCCTCTGCAACGGCCTTTATCATCATCTCTTCAGACACAGCGCGCGCCTTGGCAACACGTGGCACCTGCAGCAGGGCCGACTCGGGTGTGACGTGCGGGTCAAGCCCGCTGGCCGAGGCCTGTACCAGGTCGGCGGGGACCTTCCCGGTAACTCCGGCATCGCGGAGCGCCTTGACCCGGTCACCCACCGTCTTCAGATAATCGGGGTTGGTGGGTCCGGCATTGGAGCCCCCCGAACCCATCGAGTTGTAGCCGAAGTCGCTGGCGGCAGAGGGACGCGGCCAGAAGTATTTCGGATCGGAGAAGGGCTGACCGATCAGGGTCGAACCGATCTCCTTACCGCTCTTGTCGATGATAAGGCTCCCCTTGGCCTGTTTGGGGAATACGGCATAGGCGATGCCGGTGACGACAGCCGGGTAGATGCCGCCGCAGATGATAGTGAAAATGATGAACAACAGAATGGCAGGTCTTATATCTTTCATTGTTTTATCTCCTTTATTATCCGACCGATCAGTCAGATCCGTCGGATTTGATTATACAACCAGTCCAATAACCATATCGATCATCTTGATCCCGACAAATGGCGCGATAATCCCCCCAACCCCGTAGATCAGCAGGTTATGGATCAGCAGCTTCTCGGCCGGCATGGGGCGGAATTTTGTCCCCTTCAGGGCCAGCGGAACCAGCATCGGGATGATGATGGCATTGAATATGACCGCCGAGAGGATGGCAGTGAACGGGCTGGTCAGATGCATCACGTTCAACACGGCCAACTGGGGGTAGATCGATAACAGTGCCGCCGGAATAATGGCGAAGTACTTCGCGATGTCGTTCGAGATACTGAAGGTTGTCAGGTTACCGCGGGTCATCAGAATCTGCTTCCCCACTTCGACAATATCCAGCAGTTTTGTCGGATTGCTGTCCAGATCGATGATGTTGGCCGCTTCTCTTGCAGGCTGGGTGCCGGTGTTCATGGCCACTGCCACATCGGCCTGTGCCAGAGCCGGGGCGTCGTTGGTGCCGTCGCCGGTCATGGCCACCATATAACCTGCATCCTGGTACTCGCGGATCAACCGCAGCTTTTCTTCCGGTTTGGCCTGGGCCAGGAAGTCGTCGACCTGGGCCTCGGCGGCAATTGCCGCGGCGGTCAGAGGGTTGTCGCCGGTGATCATGATTGTTTTGATCCCCATGCTGCGCAGCTGCAGGAAGCGCTCCTGAATACCGGTCTTGACTATGTCCTTGAGGTTGATCGCCCCCAAAATCTCGCTATCCCTGCAGACTACCAGCGGCGTTGCCCCGCCCCGGGCGATTTTGTCGACCACCTCCGTCAGATCACCGGGGATGGCTGTGCCGCCAAACTTATTGACAAATGCTATGGTCGAGTCGGATGCTCCCTTGCGGTACTGATTACCAGTCAGGTTGATGCCGGAGAGGCGCGTGTCGGCGCTGAATTCCACAACCTCGGCATCCTTCGGCGTCTCCATGGTCAGACCGTACTTCTGTTTCGCCAATACCACAACGCTGCGTCCTTCCGGGGTATCATCGGCCAGCGAAGCCATCAGGGCCGCTTCGGCCAGCTCTTGTTCGGTATGGCCGCCGACCGGGACAAAGGCCACCGCCTCACGGTTGCCGTAGGTAATAGTGCCGGTCTTGTCCAGCAGCAGCACGTTGACGTCGCCTGCCGCCTCGATGGCGCGGCCCGAGAGGGCGATAACGTTCTTCTGGAACAGGCGGTCCATACCGGCGATGCCGATTGCGGGCAACAGTGCGGCGATGGTGGTCGGGGCCAGGCAGACGAATAGCGCCACCAGGATGGTCAGCGATACCGGCGTGCCGTGACCGGCCGCCGTGACACTGTAGATCGAGAGCGGGCTGATGTTGGCGCATACTGCAAGGAAGACCAGGGCCAGGGAGATCAGCAGCACCTCAAGAGCGATTTCGTTCGGGGTCTTGCGCCGCTTGGCCCCCTCGATCAGACCAATCATCCGGTCAAGGAAGGTTTCGCCCGGATTGGCAGTAATCCTGATGATGATAGAGCTGGAAATGACCGTGGTGCCGCCGGTAACGGCGCTCCGGTCGCCGCCTGATTCGCGGATCACCGGGGCCGACTCACCGGTCACTGCCGACTCGTTGACCAGGGCTGCGCCCATCACAACATCGCCGTCACCGGCTATCATCTCGCCCCCTTCAACGAGGATCAGATCCCCCTTGCGGAGCTGGCTGGCGCCTACGGTGGTGAAGCCACTTTTGAACTCCGGTTTTGCGATAAGTTTGGCGGTCACGTCGGTACGGCTCTTGCGCAGGCTGGCGGCGCGGGCCTTGCCCCGTCCCTCGGCCAGCGCCGCGGCAAAGGTGGAGAAGATCACGGTCAGCCAGAGCCAGGCGGTGACCGTGCCGGTGAACCAGGCCGGTTCCGTGTTGGCGCCGGTCAGCGAAAGAGCAAAGGTGACCAGGGTGATGACGCTGGCGATCTCGACGCAGAACATGACCGGGTTGCGCCAGAGGGTGCGAGGATCAAGTTTTTTGAGGGAGTCGAGCAGGGCGCCTTTTAACAGCGCTGCATCGAATACCGATTGCGGCGGTTGTATATGTTTCGACATGACTTAGTTACCTCCCAGCATGGTCAGATGTTCCACTATCGGCCCCATGGACAGGGCCGGGAAAAAGGTCAGCGCCCCAATTATCAGGATGACCAGTGTCAGCCAAAGGGCAAAGGGAACCTTGTCGGTCGGCAGGGTGCCCAGACTGGGAGGGACGTACTTCTTCTCCGCCAGTGAACCGGCCATGGCCAGCACCGCAATAGCCGGGACGTAACGACCGAGGGTCATGGCCAGGGAACCGAACAGGTTATAAAAATTGACGTTGGCGTTCAGGCCGGCAAAGGCGCTGCCGTTGTTGTTGGCCATCGAGGCGAAGGCATAGAGTACCTCGGAGAGGCCGTGTGCGCCCGGATTGGACATTGATGCTACGGCATCCTTCGAGATCATGGCTATACCGGACAGGATCAGTACCGTAACCCCGGCGGTCAGTATGGCGAGGATCGACATCCACATCTCCCGCACCTCGATCTTTTTGCCCAGGTATTCCGGTGTTCTACCGATCATCAGTCCGGAGACGAAGACCGCGATGATCGCGAAGGCCAGCATGGTGTAGAGGCCGGAACCAACCCCGCCGAAGATGATTTCACCCAGCAGGATCAGGCTCAACGGCATCATGCCGCCGATAGGGGTAAGAGAGTCGTGCATGGTGTTGACTGCGCCGCAGGAGGTGCCGGTGGTGGCTACGGCGAAGAGGTTGCTCCCTGCCAGGCCGAAGCGGACATCCTTCCCTTCCATGTTGATACTCTGTACGCCCAGCTTGGTCACAAGCGGATTACCGCTGCTCTCGGCCCATTGCAGGACCCCGAAGGCACCGATCAGGATGAAGAGCATCACTCCCAGCAGCATCCACCCCTGGCGACTGTTACCCACCATGACCCCGAAGGTGTAGGTCAATGCGCCGGGGATGAGCAGGATCAGCAGGATCTCGATAAAGTTGGAGAGTGGTGTCGGATTTTCAAAGGGATGGGCCGAGTTGGCGTTGAAAAAGCCGCCGCCGTTGGTGCCCAGCTCCTTGATCACCTCCTGGGAGGCAACCGGCCCCATCGGGATCTGGACCTCCTTAACAATCACGTTCTCGGTGACCGGATTGCCCTTGGCATCCTTGATCGGGTTCCCCTTGTCGTCCATTTTGGGCTTGTCATAGCTGGTGGACTGGACCAGCGGCACGGTTTTATAGGCGCTGAAGTTCTGGATCACCCCCTGTGAAACCAGGACAAGTGAGAGAATGATGGAGATGGGGAGCAGGATGTAGAGGGTACAGCGGGTCGTATCGACCCAGAAGTTGCCCAGCATCGAAGTTTTGCGCCGCACGAAGCCGCGGATCACGGCAATCGCTATCGCTATGCCTGTGGCAGCGGAGACGAAGTTATGCACCGCCAACCCCACCATCTGGGTGAAGTAGCTGGCGGCCTGCTCTCCGACATAGGCCTGCCAGTTGGTATTGGTCGTAAAGCTGACCGCAGTGTTCAATGCAAGTTGCCAGGAGAAGGGAGGAAGTTTTTGCGGATTCAGCGGCAGGAGGTGCTGGGTCAGCAGCATGACGAAGAGCGACACGAACAGCGCCAGGTTGAAGAGCAGCACGGAACCGGCATACCGTTTCCACCCCATCTCATCTTCCGGTTTCACTCCGCTGATGCGGTAGATCAACTTTTCGCAGGGGACCAGGACGGGGGACAAAAAGGTTCGCTCCCCCTGGAATACCTTGGCCATGAAGCTGCCGAGCGGCTTGACCAGGGCCAGCAGTACGACAAAAAAGAGGATCGTTTGCAGCCATTCATAGGTATTCATAATTTTCTCTCCGTTGATTCTGACGTTCTGATGTTAAGCAACTGCCTGGCGATGGAAGTCGGTATCACGGCCCAGTCATTCTTCCGGCGGTCGAACACCGGCACTTGGCCATGTTCATAGTCGGGAGGAGGAACAGGCGTGATACCCTCTTCATACTGAAGCATATCAGCTTCTTCGAAAGTTTCACCCTCGTACAGGCCATTTTCGGTGTTGAACAGATAGGCTTTCATTATTGCGCTCCCCCTGGCTTCGTATTAATTCCACGAATACAGGGTAGCAGGGAGGAGATAAAGTGGGTGTCAAAATAGGGGGGAAGGAAGTCAATTTTATATCAAGATTTCTTCTAATCTAGCAGTTTAGACAGGAGCTGAGCATAACCCGCTCCTGTCGAAACACTCTGGAGAGGCTGCTTAGCTCTTACAGGAGTAATCCGCTCGTTTCGTCCAGAACATCTTGATGATCAGCAGCACAAAAAAGAGCAGCGCCAGTCCCGCTACGATTATCGGTGCGGTCGGAATGTCCAGCTTGAATGAAAGAAATATCCCCAGCATACTCACCGCCACCCCGGTCAGCCAACCGGTTACCAGTATTTTCGCCGTTCCTTGAAAGAACAGTTTGCCGATCAGGGCCGGAATGACGAGAAACGAAAACACTTGAAGAATCCCCGCCAAGAGTACCGATTTGATCAACACCATTGCAAAGCTTAGATAAAAGAGAAACTCCAGAAAGATGCCCCCCTTGCCTTCGAAGGTCAGGGCAAAGAATTTCTTTCTTAGCAGGAAATGAAAAAGGCCGACCCCGCTGTAGAGCGCCAGGGTTGATAACAGTTGCTGAGGAGTGACCCAGAGGATGTTGCCGTTCAGGATAGTCTTGAACTCCTCCAATCCGTGGGGGCTTTTGTCCAGGATCAGGATACTGACCGAAAGGGAAAAGATGTAGAGCACCCCAATGAAGGCCTCGATATTTACCTGACGGGCGGCATGTTTGGAGAGGGAAAGTATGAAGGCCCCCATAAAGGCGAAGGCCAGAGATAGATAGAAGACCTCCTCCTCACCGAACACGAACGACAGCGCGATACCGATGCCGATGAACTGAGCCAGGGCCAGATCGACGAAGATTATTCCCCGCTGCAGGATGTGGATGCCAAAATAGGCGTGGATCAGGATCAGCAGCAGGCAGGCCAGGAACGGCCAGATCAAAAACGAGAGTGCTTCCACGGGTTATCCTTTGTTTGTTAGATTATTTTACGATGTGTCATGCCCTCCGAGGTTTTCTAAACCTCGGAGGTTTGCCGTACATGAGTTTTTAGCGCAGTGCCGCCAGAATCATGTCCATGAATGCGAAATAGTCGTCGGTCCCTTTCATGTTGCCGACATCGCCAGGGAGGTAGATGACTTTCACGCCGGTCTTTGTAGAGATGGACTCAGACTCATTCTTCCCGTAAAAACTCGTGGTGAGAATACCGTCCGGGTGACTTCCTTTCATGCTCTCGATAAGGGCTTCTACGTGCCCTGCTGATGGTGGAATTCCCGGTTTCGCCTCGACATAACCTACAAGCTGAAAGCCGTATTCCGCAGCCAGATACTCAAACAACTTATGGTAGGCTACAAACTTTTTCTTCTTCAGTGATACGTCGCTCCACTTCTTCTGTCTGTCTTTGAGCCGCTCGGCAAAACTCTTGAAATTTGCCCGGTAATAGTCCGCATTTGCCTTGTCCAGATCCGCCAGGGAGTTGGCCATCCCTTCGGCCACATGAAGAATGTTTGTCGGTGAAAAGTGGTAATGCGGGTTGCCGAGTGGATGTTGATCACCCATACCTCGGTCCACCAGGGTATGTTTTTCAATAACCTTGACAAACTTTGAGCAGTCGAAGTTACCCGGCATGCTGGTCATGATTCGGGGGTTCTTCGACTGTTCGAGAACCATAGGCAGGTAGCCGATTTCCAGATCAAGTCCGTTATACATGATGATGTCGGCTTTGCGCGCGGCCAGAATCATGCTCGGTTTGGCGTCAAGATAATGGGGGTCCTGGCTCGGTTTCACCAGTGTGGTTACTGAGATTTTGTCCTTGCCGATCTCTTTGGCGAGGCTGCCGATCCAAGGCAGGGTTGCAACGACGTTAATGCCCGCAAAGGCCGGGTTGGCCAGCGCAATTGTTAAACATAGAGTAAATATTATCTTTAGCATGAAGTGCCCTCCTAAAATGAATGGGCGGGGTGAGCGCCGATAGTAAAGGTGACCTGCAGTATCCCTTCGTTATTCACCCGTCCGCCGGGATCTGAACGTTCATGGGTGTATTGGGCGCGGATTGTGCTGAATTCGGTCGGGCTGAACTCCAGGCTGCCGGTTGTTCGCCATGGTTTATCGCTACGGGTCTGCTGGGCATGGGC
>Ga0073936_10007855_pt1 | contig 13725 bp, 13 predicted proteins | sample AliMusrvi5mmetaG_FD_87041 | JGI IMG/M metagenome (GOLD analysis project Ga0073936, IMG submission 87041) | Freshwater lake bacterial and archeal communities from Alinen Mustajarvi, Finland, to study Microbial Dark Matter (Phase II) - Alinen... | ecosystem: Environmental > Aquatic > Freshwater >... | reverse complement strand
CCCTCACCCCAACCCTCTCCCCTCAGGGGGAGAGGGTTGGGGTGAGGGGTGGCGCCGCGGCGGAGCAAACCACCGACAATTTGTCGCCGGATGTCCGCGCCAAGATCGCCACCCGTATTGCCGGCTGGAAAGATCCGGTGCAATTCTACACGGACAATCTCGCGTACGGCATCGCAATGATCGGCGCCGCATTCTATCCGCGCCCGGTCGTCGTCCGTTTTTCCGACTTCAAGACCAATGAATACCGCACCCTGCTCGGTGGGGAAGCGTATGAGCCGAAGGAAGAAAACCCCATGATCGGCTGGCGCGGCGCGTCCCGCTATTACGACCCCAAATTCGCCAAAGCCTTCGGTCTCGAATGCGACGCGATGCGTATGGTGCGCGACGATATGGGTCTCACCAATGTCCTGCCGATGATTCCGTTCTGCCGCACGCTCGATGAAGCCAAACAAACCCTCGCAATAATGGCCGACCACAGCATCCCGACCATCTCGACCGCGAAGCCCGGCGAGACGCCCGTCACCTCGTACATTATGTGCGAGATCCCCGCGAACGTGATCCTCGCCGACCTCTTCCTCGACCTCTTCGACGGTATGTCCATCGGTTCCAACGATCTCACGCAGCTCACGCTCGGCCTCGACCGCGACTCCGGCATCGTCGCCCACGTCGGCAATGAGAACAACGAAGCCGTCCGCCGTATGATCGCGATGGTCATCGAAACCTGCAAGAAACGGGGCAAACACCTCGGCATCTGCGGCCAAGGCCCCAGCGACCTCCCCGACTTCGCCGAATTTCTCGTAGAGCACGGCATCGAGAGTATGTCCCTGAATCCTGATGCCGTCATCCCCACCATCCTCCGCGTCGCAGAAATCGAGGGGAAATAAAATCTATGGAAAAAGATTTCGACGGGTGGAATAAAAGAAAACAAGAATTAGAGCGTGGCACACATGCGCCTTTTTGTCATAAGCGCGAAGTATGGTGGTGCGTGTTGGGGGTAAATGTTGGCAGGGAACAAAATGGTGCGGAGTGGTATCAGAGGCCGGTGATAATCTTAAAAAATCTTGGTCCAGAAATGTGTTTAGTTGTACCACTGACCACATCAGGGAAACCTCATCCATTGCGAATATCGGTCGGTAAAATTAACGATAGGGAGAATTATGCCATGATCGGACAGTTGAAAACCGTAGACACAAAACGAATGGCAGACAGGATCTCCTACCTTAATAAGGAGTCATTTATGCAAATAAGAAACGCTGTTAAGGCAATGCTCTAACAGCGTTTCTTATTTGTAGTCTCTCCTTTCGGAGAGGGGGAGGCCGAAGCCACTGTGAATGCCTGTTTTACGAACAAACAGGACGAGGCCGAAGCCACTGTACGAACAAATATATTATATACTCTATAACAAGCCTGTCAAATCACTTATGCACATCATTTCCTGCAAAGCTACCGAAATACAAGACACTCGCGGTCGGCCGACGGTGAAGGTGGAGTTGGCGGCTCCGGGCGGGTTGTGGGCGATCGCCTCCGTCCCCTCCGGAAAAAGCACCGGCTCGCACGAAGCGAAAGAGCTCCGCGACGCGGACGGGAACGGTGTCTCGCGAGCGCTTGAACTACTCAACAGTGAGGTCTCCACCCTCATCTGCTCCCGCGACTTCGCAACCCTCCGCGAGCTCGACGAAGCGCTGCTTGCGCTGGACGGCACTCCCGACAAATCCCGGCTCGGTTCCAACGGCATCCTCGCGGTGAGTATTGCCGCTGCGCGTTTGTTCGCCAAAGAGCGCGGCGTGCCGCTATGGAAATATCTGGCGGAAGAAAGTGACTCAACCCCTGCCGCCCCGCGCCTGTTCGCAAACGTTATCAATGGCGGCGCGCACGCCGACTTCCGCCTGCCGTTTCAGGAATATATGGTCGTGTGCGGAGGGGAAGGGCAGGTGGTTGAGGAGTCTTTCGCGGCATTGTCTGATTTGTACAAAGAACTCCGCGATGTGCTCGCACGCGAATGCGGCGGGGAAGTGTCGATGGGCGATGAAGGTGGCTACTCTCCGACATTTTCCACCATCGAAAAACCGTTCGAGATCCTTGCCAAGCTCATCGAAGGGAAACCCGGTCTCTCGCTCGCTATCGACGCCGCCGCGTCCGAACTCTTGGCGCCCGGCGAGAAAGAAACCTACAAACTCCTCGACCGCACCTACTCCCGCATCGACCTCCTCGCCCTGTACGCAAACCTCACGCAAGCATTTCCGCTCGCCAGCATCGAAGACCCCTTCGCCGAAGACGACCGCGAAGGCTTCCGCAACATTACCGCCCAAGTGGTTTGCCCCCTCTCCCCTCACGGGGAGAGGGTTGGGGTGAGGGGTGAAGGTTGCCTGAGTCTCATCGTCGCCGACGACCTCACCGTAACCAACCCCGCCCGCATTGCCGCCGCCGCGCAAGAGCATCTCGCCAATGCCGTCATCATCAAACCCAACCAGATCGGCTCCGTCACCGAAACCCTCGCCGCCGTCCGCATCGCCCGCGAGAACGGCTGGAAGATTATCGTCTCCCACCGCAGCGACGAAACCGACGACACCTTCATCGCCGACCTCGCCTACGGCCTCGGCACCCACGGCATCAAAGCCGGCGGCCTCGCCCAGAAAGAGCGCCTGGAGAAATATCACCGATTGTTGGAGATAGAAAGGGAAAAAGAAAAGGCCGCCCAATAAGGGGCGGCCAGGGAAGTTGCTGGGCACTTTACGGCTCGTAAGAATCGGAAATACGACCCGCGTACCAGATTGGGGCGTCTGTATGTCCTTGGAGATGATCGTTGTAGAGATTCTGCGCATCACGCAGATTTTCGCAAACCGTAAATATATCTTCTTCCAGAACATCTCCACGAATGCGGTAGCGGCAGACCAGATACTCGCCCGCGTAAAGCTGAGGCATAGAACTGGGTTGGCCGTCGATTTTCAATTCGTGTAGTTTTTCAAACGCGTCGCGATTCAGAGTGTACATTTTGCGCTCCATTGCGAGATTTGAGACCTTGTGCTGTCTAGAGCCATTGTATACCAATAACAATATTTTGTCAAGTATCGGCGCAAAGCGGCCAAGCTAGTACAATACACCCATGTCCACCCTCATCATAATCCTCATCATTCTCGCGCTTGGTAATCTCGGTATGCTTTTTCTCCTGTGGCGGAAATCTCAGGAACCGGCGGCGCCTGTGGACGACCGCGGGCTCATCTTTCTCCAAAACCAAATGCAGGAGCTGGTGCGGCAGAATAATGAAATGGCTCGGGCGATGGATCAGAAGTTGGGCGAAGGGTCGGAGCGGATGTTTCAGAACATGAAGACGCAGTTCGGCGAGAGTCAGCGGTTGGCGTCGGATATTCGCGACCTTGTCGCCCGCCAACTCACCGAAGTGGCGCGCGAGCAGACCAAGACCAACGAAGCCACCTCGCAATTCGTTACGATCGCGCAGCAGCTCGGCAATCTCGAGAAGGTGCTCAAGCATCAGAAGCAGCGCGGCAACCTCGGCGAGCGCTCGCTGGAGCTCATTCTGGGCAATATCCTGCCGCCTGGTTCGTACAAAATGCAGTACGAATTCCCGGGCGGGGAGACGGTGGACGCGGTGATTGTCACCAAGGAAGGCGTCATCCCGATCGATGCGAAGTTCTCGCTGGACAACTACAACCGCGTGCTGGATGAGACCGACGAGACCCGCCGCGCGGAGCTGGAAGAAGACTTCAGGCGCGACCTCAAGAAGCGCATCGACGAGACCGCCAAATACGTCCGCCCGAAGGACGGCACGCTCCCGTTTGCATTCATGTACATCCCCGCGGAAGGTATTTACTACGACCTGCTCGTCGGCGAGATCGGCTCCCGCGTGGTAAAGGTGAACGCCCGCAACCTCATCGACTACGCGTACAACGAGAAGAAAGTCATCATCGTCTCGCCGACCACCTTCGCCGCATATCTTCAGTCGGTGCTCTACGGTTTCAAAGCGTTCAAGGTGGAAGAAGCCGCAAAAGACATCATCAAAAACGTCGAAAACCTCTCCCGCCACATCAAAGCCTACGAAGACTACTACAAAAAAGTCGGCGCCTCGCTCTCCACAACCGTAAACCACTACAACGCCGGCACCAAAGAGCTCGGAAAGATAGACAAAGACGTCCTCCGAATCACCGGCACCTCGCCGGAGCTAGAAGGAGACCTAGTAGACCGCCCGGCGCTGGAGGGGAAGGAGTAGGCGTTCGGTTGCTTGACAGCCAGCCATGGCTTGCTATGATGTGGGTAACAGACTTGAGCGGCATCCTAAATCGGTGCCGCTCTCTGTGTTTTCAGGCAATTCTTTCCAAGTGTGTGCGCAAGTTGTCGGTAAAGTCCATGAACTTGTCTCCGGCGAATCGGCGTATCTCTCTGGCGGTTCGTGGGCCGCGGGCAAGTATGAGCACTTCTTTGCCGATTTCGCGGAGATGTTTGAGAACGGGAAGAAAATCCCCATCGCCGGAAAGTACGACGACCCGATCAAAGTCGTCTTGATCGCGCATAAGGTAAAACGCCATTTCCACGTCGCAATTCGCTTTGCGTTTTTGATTGCCGTTTTCGTCGGTGTATGTCTTTACCGGTTTTAATATAAGTTGATAACCGAACGCGGCAAGTTTTTGATAAAAATGCACCTGCGTGAGGTGGCGATCCAAAAGGGCGAGTTTGGCGGCGGTCAGTGTATCTTTGTGTTTCTCTGTGTATGCAACAATGTGTGCTTCAAGTTCTGCTAGTGGTACGGTGTCATGCGTCAAATAATCAAAAGGGAAGGTATGAGTTTCCACACCGCCGAAATAATAGATCTCGGACGCTTGGAATCGTGTGCGGAAATAGTGGTGGAGTTTTTCAAAATCCACGCTCCAACCAAGAGACTTCTTTCCGCCGTAAAATAGATTGGAGGCGTCGATGTAAACGTGCGTGCGCATAGGAAAAGTATACCGCGAAAATTATCGTCGGGAGGCGAGTAAGGACGCGGAAAAGAAAAATTGAAAAATAAAAATGAAAAAAGAAAGCCACCGGAAACTCTTGCGAGTCGCCGGCGGCTTGGCTGGAAACATTACACCACACATTTGCGAATTAAATGGTGGCTGTCCCCATTAGTTCATTAGCCCATTAGTTCCCATTAGTCCTGTCCCCATTAGTCTCATTAGTCAAGCTGTAGCCAGACGCCAACAAAGAACCCGCCATCTCGGCGGATTTTTTGTACCCAGTCTGAAAAATGAAAAAAGAAAGCCGCCGGAAACTCTCGCGAGTCGCCGGCGGCGGGGTAGTGGGAGTCTCAGAAGATCAACATGAGAGCCGTCAGACCCCACAGAAAGTCGCCGTTGTGGGTGACATAGACGGCAATCCCAACCGCCGCACAGATGGCAACGGAAACGACGAGTTTCAGCATATTCTTGCCGATGTCCCATTGCGTCTTGTGTTGGCATGACTCCTGTCCTGTCCTGTCCTGTCCTGTGCATCTTCGCTCATTTGAATCCTCCAGAAAGAACTGATTTCGGTGGGTACATTGTATATCAATGAAGTTTCTTGTCAAGAACCTTGTATTTTAATGGGATATATGATATTTTGTTGGGAACGCCCTGGGCGGTTTTTTGGTTGAGGCATCAAACACCCCTCACCTCAATCCTCTCCCCGTGAGGGGAGAGGAGGCAGACCATTGTTACTTTTACTACCAACTAAAAACTTTTATTTATGGACATTCGAAACATTGCTATCATTGCGCACGTGGACCATGGGAAGACGACGCTTACGGACGCGCTGTTGCGTCAGACGGGGGCGGAGGCGGAGGGGGTTTCGATGGATTCCAATGACCTTGAGCGTGAGCGTGGGATCACTATTTATGCCAAGAATGCGGCGGTGATGTATAAGGGGACGAAGATCAACATCGTGGACACGCCGGGGCACTCGGACTTTGGGTCGGAGGTGGAGCGTGTGCTGCGTTCGATCGACTGCGTGCTTTTGGTGGTGGACGCGCAGGAGGGGCCGATGCCGCAGACGCGCTTCGTGCTCAAGAAGTCGCTGGAGCTCGGGCTCAAGCCGATCGTTATTTTGAATAAGATAGACAAGCCGGCGGCGGATCCGGCGCGCGCGGCGGACGAGGTGCTCGAGCTCTTTATGGAACTCGGCGCGACCGACGAGCAGTGCAATTTCCCGATCGTGTACGCCATCGGCCGCGAAGGCGTGGCGAAGCGCAAGATGGAAGACGAAGCGAAGGATCTTTCACCGATTCTCGACCTCGTGCTCGAACACGTCCCGCCGGCAGCGACGGCCGCCCAGATCGAGGCGCCGCTGCGCTTGCAGTCGTTCAACCTTGCATACGACAATTTCCTCGGCCGTATGGCGGTGTGCCGCATTTACGACGGCACCGTGAAGCCGGGTATGAATGTGTTTGTAAAAAAGCCGGACGGCACGACGCGCCCGGGCAAGATCACCGCACTCTTCACCTTTATGGGTTTGCAGCGTGTCGATGCGCAGGAGGCGGGTGCGGGCGACATTGCGATGATCGCGGGCATCACGGACATCGACATTGGCGAGACGGTTGCGGGCGCGGCGAATGCTGAGCCGTTGCCGGGCATTGCGGTGGACGAGCCGACGATCACGCTCAACTTTTTGGTGAACAATTCTCCGTTTGGTGGGCGCGACGGGAAGTTCGTGACGACTCGCCAGTTGCGTGAGCGATTGGAGCGTGAGCTTGAGATCAACGTAGGTTTGCGTGTAGACTTCGGCACCGGCGACACGTTCAAGGTGTCCGGCCGCGGCGAATTGCACATCGCTATTTTGCTTGAAAATATGCGCCGCGAGGGCTACGAAATGCAGGTGTCCCAGCCGCAGGTTATTTTCCACGAAGAGGATGGCAAGAAGATGGAGCCGTTCGAGGAAGTTATTATCGACACTCCTGCGGAATTCCAGGGGCCGATCATCGAGAAGCTCGGCAACCGCGCATTCGTGATGATGGGTTTGGTGCCGCACGAGAACTCGGTGCGTTTGACCTTCGAAGGCCCGACCCGCGGTTTGCTCGGCTACCGCAGTCAGTTTGTTATCGACACGAAAGGCGAGGGGATTCTGTCGTCGCGCTTCATCGGCTACCGTCCGTACGCGGGCGAGATCCGCAAGCGCGCGGTCGGCTCGATGATCTCGATGGTCTCCGGCAAAGCGCTCGGCTTCTCGCTGTGGAACTTGCAGGATCGCGGCGTGCTGTACATCATTCCGGCGACGGAAGTGTATGAGGGTATGGTCATCGGCAACACGTCCAAGGGCGAGGAAATGGCGGTCAATCCGACCAAGGGCAAGCAACTTACGAATATGCGTTCGTCCGGTTCCGATGAGGCGCTCACGCTCGTTCCGCCGTATACTATTACTATCGAGCGCGGGCTTGAAGTGATGAATGAAGACGAATATTTGGAGATCACGCCGCACTTCGTGCGCTTGCGAAAACAAGGGTTGACTGAGATGGAGCGGACGAAGGCGAAGAGATAAAAACAAACCATTCGCTGCCCCTCACCCCAACCCTCTCCCTGGAATGGGAGAGGGGGCAGCTGCAAAACCCACCGCTCAACTCAAGCTCCTCTCCCATTCCAGGGAGAGGATGCCCGACAGGGTAGGTGAGGGGGGCGATAGTTCTTATTTTAATTTTCTATGCATCACTTCCTGCTCCTTCGTGGTATCGTGGTGGGCTTCTTAACGGCGGCGCCGGCCGGGCCGGCGGGGTTGTTGTGTATTCAGCGGACGCTTTCCAGCGGGTGGCGTGCCGGGTTTTTGTTGGCGCTTGGGGTGGCGGTGGCGGATGGGATTTTTGCGACGATTGCGGCATTTGGATTGACCGCAATGCCCGGATTTTTCTCGGGGCACGTGCTGTTGATTCGGATTATCGGCGGGCTGTTTTTGCTGTTTGTCGGCGTACGGCTCGTGCGCGCGCATGCGGCGGCCACGCTTGGAGAAGAACATATTGCCGATACGTGGCGGGATATGGGCGAATCTTTTTTTGTGGCGATAACCAACCCGCTCACCCTCCCGGCTCTTTTCGTTATTTTCGCCGCCACCGGTCTCGGCGGCGAATGGGTACACACCTGGCAAGCGCTCGTGATTACCGCCGGCGTCTTCACCGGTTTCCTGCTCTGGTGGCTCGTCCTCAGCGGCTTTATCGACGCCCTGCGCGAAAAATTCACCCCTTCTCTCGTTCGTGCCATCAACCGCGCCACCGGCCTCATCATCATCGCCTTCGGCGCCGTAGTATTGTTGATGGTGTAGTATACTATCTCGTATGATCAACCTTTCCGCGGTTTATGGTGCCGACGGCGCGGGCGAGTGTTAGGTATTTGTTGTAGAGTGATTCGTACTCGGCAGGAGTAACCGTTGTTTCTTCCTGAAGGCGGGTGAGTGCGTTTCGTAGTTCGCCACGGTCGACGTTGGCGGCTTTTCTTGTGTCGCTGGTGAGCGCCTCTTCTTCGGTTTCAATAGCATGAAGTGCCGCGAGGTCGTGTTTCGTTTCAAATGCGGCGAGCGACGCTTCAAATACTTCAATGCCGGGTGCGCTGTCAACGAGTCGTGCTATCCGCTCCTGTTCCCGCACGATCTTGTCTTTCTCAAAAAGCGCAAGCAGGTTGCTCAAGTGCATCTCGCAGACGGCGCGCGTTCCAAGGTTGGGTATTTTCTTGATTGCGCGCCTGAGCGTTGGTACGTCAACCGTAAGTCGGGACCTGTCCCCAATATATTCCCACGGCACCAGTGTGCCCGTGTATTGTCCGTCCTCGGTGTAGCTGCCCCCATTTCTGTCCATACACGAGAGAAGACCCAGGCGTTCAAAGCGATCCGCGGGATCGGTGGTGCCCGTCGCCGCGCCCTTTTTCTCGCGAGACGGCAGGTTGCTGACGATTTTTGCAGCAATTGATCACCTTCGAGTTGCCGCGGCGAGTATTGTTCCGGTGCTTCCTGCACAATGTGTTGTTCCATTTTCGCAGCCGGTTTCTCTGGCGCTATCGGTTTTGATTCAGGTGTCATAAGCATAGTATAGCAGTTTTTAGCAGACCCTCTGTTACAATATATCTATGCGTCTGAAGTCTATTGAACTTTCGGGGTTTAAGTCTTTTGCGAAGAAGACGGAGTTGGCGTTTGAAACGGCGGTGACTGCCGTTGTCGGGCCGAATGGGTCGGGGAAGAGTAATGTGGCGGAGAGTTTTCGGTTTGTGTTGGGGGAGCAGTCCATCAAAAGTCTGCGCGGGAAGCGCGGGGAGGATTTGATTTGGAATGGGTCCAATGCGGTGCCGCGGGCGGGGCGGGCGGCGGTGAAGTTGGTGCTGGATAATGCCGACCGGTCGCTGGCGCTCGATTTCGATGAGGTGATTTTGGAGCGCGTCGTGCATCGCGACGGGGCGAACGAATATCGGCTCAATAGCGCGCCGGTGCGATTGCGCGATATTTCGGAGTTGCTCGCGAAAGCGGGTATCGGCGCCAGCGGGCATCACATTATCTCGCAGGGCGAGGCGGATCGGGCGCTGTCGGCGTCTCCGCGGGAGCGTCGGGCGATGCTGGAAGACGCGCTCGGGCTGACGCAATTTCTCTATAAACGCGAGGAGGCGGAGAAGAAACTCCAAAAGACTGCCGAGCATATGCGCGAGGTGGAATCCTTGCGCCGCGAGCTTGCGCCGCACCTGAACTTTTTGAATAAGCAGGCGAAGAAAATCGAGGATACGGAAAAAGTGCGGGAGGAATTGCAGGCGGTGTGCACCGAGTATTTCGCGCGTGAACAGAAATATATCGCGTTGGCGGGGGCGGTGCTGGCGCGGGAACGTGCGGCGCCGGTGCGCGAGAAGATGGATCTTGATGCGCTGGTGGTGCGTTTGCGGCTGGAGGTGCAGGCGGCGGGCGCCAAAAACGGCACGGCGGCCGCGGCGGATGTGGCGCGCGCGGAGGGCGACTATACGCAGATACGGCAGGAGCGGGAACAGTTGATGCGCGATTTCGGGCGCTTGGAAGGGGCGCTGTCGGCGAGCGAGGCGCTGAAGCGTACGGAAAAAGGCTCGGTGCCGGCGTCGGAGGCGCTTTCGTTGGGTGAACAAATGACCGCAACGTTGGAAAAAATGCGCGTGGCGGACGAGTCTACTATTCATACGTTGTTTGAGGAGGCGGTACGACTGGCACATAAGCTGGTGGAGCGCGCGGCGCAAGAGATGGGCACCGGTGCCGATGAGGCGGCGCGGCGCGGCGCGCTCGTGGAAAAAATGCGCGCGGCGGAGGAAGCATTGCGTGTGATGCGCTCTCGCGAGGAGGTGGCGGGTGCGGCGCTCACGCAGGCGCGCCGGCGGATGGACGCGGAGAAAGATGCGGGCCGCGAGGCGGAGAAAAAATTGTTTGAGGTGCTCTCGCGGCGCAATGAATTGGAAGCGGCGGTGGCGCGTACGCAGGCGCGCGCGGAGGAGTTGGAACGTGATGCCGGCGACTTGCGGGAGGATGTTCGCGCGGCGGCTATCGTGCTCGGGCGCGGGGCGTTTGCGTACGAAACGCACGCGCTGGTGGACGCCAATGGGGCGCCGGTGTCCGACGATGCTATCTTGCACGAAGCGCGGCAGTCGCAGCAGGAGCGTCGCCGCAGAATGGAACGGCTCAAGATTCGCGTGGAGGAAAGCCGTGTGGCAAATACCGCGGAAATCCTCAAAGAGCAGCGAGATATGCGCGAGCGTGACGAGTTTTTGGAGCGGGAATTGCGCGACGTACAGCAAACGGCAGAGTCATTGCGCGCGCTTATTGTTGATGTGACGCACACATTGCACGAGAAATTCGACGCCGGTCTGCGCTCGGTGTCTGCGGAATTTGACGCATTCTTTAAGGAGGTGTTCGGCGGCGGGGAAGCGTCGCTTTCTATTATTTCCAAAAGTGAAGCGGCCGACGGGGAACGCGAGGAAGAGGCGAGTGCGGATGTGCGTCCCGGCCGCGCGGCAGTTGAGGAAGCCGGTGGTATCGAAGTGTCCATTTCGCTGCCGCACAAGCGGGTAAAGAGTCTGGCAATGCTTTCGGGCGGCGAACGCGCACTGACTTCGATCGCCCTCATCTTCGCCCTTTCGCACATCAATCCGCCCCCATTCCTCATTCTCGACGAGACCGACGCCGCGCTCGACGAAGCCAATGCTCGTCGCTACGGCAACGTCATCGCGCATCTCGCCCAACGCTCCCAGCTCATTGTCGTTACCCACAACCGCGAAACAATGAGCCACGCCGGCGTCCTCTACGGCGTCACGATGGGCGCCGACGGCACGTCCAAAGTGCTCTCCGTGAAGTTTGAGGAAGCGGTAGCCGAGGTGGGAAAGTGAAGTGGTTTTTTTGAGCTGCCCCCTCGCCCCTCACGGGGAGAGGGTTGGGGTGAGGGGTGTCGCCCGAAGTTGCAGAGGCTTAAGGGAAGAGTGGTGCTCAAGAGACCGACACCCCTCATCCGCCTTCGGCACCTTCTCCCCGTGAGGGGAGAAGTGGCAGTCCGGGCCGTTCGCGTCTTTTTTGCACAACCGCGCCATACGTGATACCGTGCAACTACCGCATCGTATCCAACGGCGCGCGTTCTTTTTGAGAGGAGTATCCTGATGAAGAAGTCGGCTTTCCTCAATGCCGTGAACGACGGTGCTTGGGAGTATGCGTTGCAGCACGGTCAGTTTTTTCGCCGTCCGGGCAACTCGACTGATGAAAAGGCATACAAACCGTTCGATCGCAGTCGGATTCCTCCGGCGTTCCGGTTGCAGCTCGAGGAGTGCGCAGAACTTTTTGCAATATCGGGACTTATGTGGTACCATTGTCAGTGATGCGCCGTATGAGGCGCAGTGTTCGTTTTTGGAGGGTTGAGAGATGGCGTACGGAGACACGACGACCTATGGTGGATATGAGTATTGGGAAGGTGAGGGCGGTACGTTCTTCCGTCGCCCCGCCGGCTCGAAGAAGCAAGGGGATTACGGTCGAATCAATATCGGTGAAGTTCCGGATGAGATTCGGCGTCAGTCCGCGAGCCGTACGACACCGATTCGCCGCCGCGCCTGATGCCAGGCCTCCATTGAACCCCGCGGGCGCCTCACCGAGGCGCCCGTTTTTCTGTTGCGATAGAGAGTGTTCTGTGCTTTATTAAAAACAGAGGCAACAAGGGCGTAAGGAGGAGATGATGCCTGGTGAGAAGATAGTCTATTGCGGCGCGTTCGCGTATTGCGGATGGCGCAGCGCGTTTGTGAGTGCGCCGGCCGATGGCGGCGAAGTTGTCGGCGAATGGTCGGCGGTCGTGGACAGTGATGTCCCGCCGTTCGTACGGTATCACCTGCTGTCGCACTGATCGGCAGCTACGGGCGGGCATCTCTTTCGGGATGCCCGCCTTTTCTATGTGCGCTGGAGTATACTGAAGCAATGCAAGGCTGGAAATCGTGGGGTGTAGCGATGGTCTGTGTCGTGCTTGGCGGTATGCCGTTCGTTTCTTTCGCGCAAAGTGCCGTCGTTGCCGACACGCAAACGTTTGAAAAGGCGAAAGTGCTTGAGGTGCAGGCGTTGCCGGCTGCGACGCTGCCGGGCACCGATACCGCCGTGTCGAGCCAGACGCTGCGCGCGGAAATACTCGACGGCACCGACAAGGGGAGTGTTATCACATTTGAGAACGACTACACGCAACTCTCGGTCGGAGACGTTTTTTATGCGCGGCACGAAACGAATCCGATGGATAATACGGACTTTTGGTCGGTGTCGGACCCGGATCGGTTGCCGGTGTTGGGCGGGTTGGCGCTGGTGTTTATCGCCCTACTTTTTCTTTTTGGCGGGATACAGGGGCTCCGAGGTCTCGCAAGTCTTGTCGGCAGCTTTTTCCTCATTTTCTATGTGCTCATTCCCGGCATCTATCACGGATACCCGGCGGCGTGGGTGAGCGTCGGCGTCGCGGCGCTCATTATCTTGGTTGGCTCATATATTACTCATGGTTTTAATCGGGCCACGACTGCCGCGGTGCTCGGTATGGTCGCGACCGTACTCATTACCGGGCTCGGCGCGTGGTGGGCGGTGCATGCGGCGCATCTGTCCGGATTTACGAGCGAGGAGAACTCATATCTCAATTTCGATGTGCGCGGAAAGATAGATATGCTCGGGTTGCTGTTCGGTGGGATTATGATCGGTCTGCTCGGCGTGCTGTACGACATCGCGATTGGGCAAGCGGTCGCGGTGGAAGAGTTGTGCGGCGCCGGTGCGCACCTGACCCGCGTCGAGATTTATCGCCGCGCGTTGCGTATCGGCAGGGAACACATCGGCGCGCTCGTGAACACGCTTGCGATAGCGTATGTCGGCGCCGCGTTGCCGCTGCTGTTGCTCCTGCAAAGCTCAACCACCGGCCTGTGGTTCATTCTCAACAACGAACTCTTTGCCTCCGAAATCATCCGCATCCTCATCGGCAGCATCGGCCTGGTGCTCGCGGTCCCGATCACGACGCTCATTGCTTCGTATATGCTGCACGGTCGAATCTCTGAACCAAAGACCATCCATGCGCATCATCATTGAGTCATCGGAAATACAAAGGCGAGACCTATGCAGCAGGCGGGATTTTTACCGAGGAGTTTCGGTGAAGTTCAAATCGTTGTTTCGGGCATAGGTCTCGCCCACTAGTGTCCCGTTAAAAACCCAACCCCGGTAACGTATTCTGGAAACCGTCACCCATATTTTGTAACCCGCCGCCGGAAAGCAGTGTAAACAAAGGGGTTT
>Ga0073936_10007852_pt1 | contig 13728 bp, 13 predicted proteins | sample AliMusrvi5mmetaG_FD_87041 | JGI IMG/M metagenome (GOLD analysis project Ga0073936, IMG submission 87041) | Freshwater lake bacterial and archeal communities from Alinen Mustajarvi, Finland, to study Microbial Dark Matter (Phase II) - Alinen... | ecosystem: Environmental > Aquatic > Freshwater >... | reverse complement strand
TATTCTCTTTGTATCTCTGTGTCTTCTCTGTGGACCTCTGTGTAATTCACTGTAATTCAGTTTAAAAATCTAAAGGTCAAATCGGAATTTAAGATATTTTTGACTCTTGATTCACATTATTCAATGAACTACCCCGCCGCAGAGCAGCGGGGTATCTTAGAACAGAGCTAACTGTTTACTTTTGTGCAACACTGTGTATTCTTTCTCAAGCCCTTGGTCTCGAACATACTTCGTAATTGTCGTCTCATCTCCAAATTTGCTAACTGTGTTTACGAAATATCCATCAGTCCAGAATTCCCCACCCCAAAGTTCGGTTTTCACTTCGGGATGCCTTTTGAAAATCTCTTTGGCTGTGATGCTTTTCAGCATCGTGATAAGAGATGTGGGGCTCATCTTTGGAACACTTTGAACCAAAAAATGAACATGATCCTTGTCTGTGCCAATCTCCAAAAAATGAACAGCATATCGCTTCTCTATTTCCAGACACACATCTTTCAATGTTTGATCAACTGCTTTGCTAAAAACAACCCTGCGATATTTGGCAGGACAAACAAAATGATACAACAACACTGATACATTATGCGATTTTTGTATGTATTCGCTTTCGCTCATACATACAAAGGTAAAATGTTTACGCCGCAGAGCGGCGGGGAATTAAACCCTATAGAGATTAAAAGCAAAAATCGATGCATGAATTTATCTTCAGATTACGACTGGCATTTCGTTTCTTTTTCCCAAAGAAACCATGTGCGATCATTGGAAAGAATGTTCATATTGACTACCGTGCGAATATCTATAACCATTCTGATGATCCTCAAAGAATCAGAATCGGGGAAGGCAGCAGCATCGATGGGATTCTGATGGTATGGAAAAAGAAAGGTGAAATTACAGTCGGCACCAACTCATACATCGGCCTTGGGTCACGGGTCTGGTCGGCAAAGAAGATCGTGATTGGAGACAATGTCCAGATTGCTCATAATGTAAATATTTTCGACAATAACATCCATTCAATCGACCCGGCAATAAGAAGCCGGGAATTTTCAACCCACTATGGGAATCCGGATTCTGATCTGAAAGAACAGGGAATAATCATCGGCAACAATGTTTGGATCGGTACAAATGCGATCATTTTGAAGGGTTTGAGCATAGGCGAAAATGCAATCGTCGGTGCGGGTACTATTGTTACCAAGGACATCCCTCCCAACTGCATCGTTGTGGGAAATCCGGTAAGGATAATCAAAAAGAACTGACCATTGCAAACAAGGGCAACATAATGCGAAATTTCTGCACCCATTTCAATTTCAAATACCTGGCCAGGGCGCTTGCACTCCATGAATCGATGGAGGCACATATCGTATCGTATCATTTATTCATGTTCGTATTTGATGACCTATCGTTCGAAATACTCACCCTCCTCAACCTGCCGAATGTCGATATCATCCATTACCGTCAGTTTGAAGGCGCAGAATTATTGAAATTGAAAACTGAGCGGTCGACCAGGGAGTATATGTGGACTGTGACACCCTTTATAATTATTTACGTTTTCGACAATTACGGTGTTCAGGAATGTACTTACATTGATGCAGATATATACTTCTTCAGCACACCTGAACCTGTTTTTACTGAGGCAGGCTTGTATAATGCCATCATCACGGAACACAGGTATGCCCAACGGTACGACCAAGCATCATTAAGCGGCCGGTTTTGTGTTCAGTTCAATTCATTCATGCGGTGGGAGAGCTCGCAGACCGTGTTGCACGACTGGAAAAACTCCGTGGCGGCATGGTGTTTTGACCGGAGGGAAAATGGGTTGTTCGGCGACCAAATGTACCTAGATGCATGGCCATCAGCTTATGACAATATTTACATTGTAAAGAATGCAGGGGTTGGAATGGCCCCCTGGAATGCGCTGAATTATTCCAGGTTTCGGCCGCACAAAGGACTGACGGTTACCTATACACCCACAGGGCAAGAGGTGGGAGTGATATTTTTTCATTTTCATGCGCTGACGATATTTTCCTCGCGATTGGCCGATCTAGGAAATTATGTCATTACGCGAGATATCCGCCATAATATTTTCAGACCTTATCTTCGTTCTCTGAACCATGCCCATAAGCAGATCCTACTTTTGTCTGGAAACAGGGACATATTTACACCATTCCACTGGTCATTGAAGAATGTTTTGCGGCAATTCAAAAGAATTGGACATAAAAACTTCAACATTGTCAGGATCCCACGCTGAGACTCCGAACCCTTCTATAAACCTGACTAAACTATATCCGGAAAGATGAAATTACACCATCGCCTCATTTGCAAAGTTCCCATGATGCTTGACGGGTATGAAAAGCTGTGGAGCATTGGGATCCCCTATCAAACAACGGGGTTATTTCACTTCAAGTTTAGTGAAACGACGTATCAGCAAGATTATGAATTATTTGTCAAACGTATCCTTGATTCGGTCGGAAGATGTTACCTGCCAATATACCGGATGGCAGACGGCGAATTTATCTTTTCCCTGAAAAGATATTCACGCAGGAATGCTTTGTTCAGCCGGTTCAATACGGGCCATCCATTGTTCTCGACCTGCTGGGGAGAGGGATACTCCCGAAAAGAGATCGACCTCATCTTTCCTGCCTATATTGAGCATTTGAGAAAGATTGCAAGACATGGAATGCTAGCCATACATTTTATCGAATCGAAAGAACAGTCGTATGCTGCCCTCATCAAACCAATGATGGAATGGTTTGATGAGTATGCCATTGAAATAAATGAAACAAATTACACTTCGTTTTATTACCTGTATGCACTTTTTAGCGGTCCATTTAGAAGGGAACTCCTTGAAAACAAGAGTGTCCTGATCATTTCACATACCTTACCAAAAAAAGAGTCAGCAATACGCGAAAGGCTGATTCATCTCGAGCATATGGCCAATGTCGAATTTTACAACATCTCACCAGATAAATCGTTTTTTGACAGAATCGATCTAACTTCCATCCGTAAAAGACCGGATCTCGTACTAATTGGGGCAGGGGTTGGCTCTGCAAACATTATTACACAACTTGAACCTCTTGAGACCGCTTGCATCGATGCCGGCATCGTACTGGACCTGTTTGCAAATCCCGATTTGAGGTTTTCCAGGATATTTTTAAACTACCCGGGTTCTGAATAGATTATAAATAGTATATGCAATTGAGAGAAGCAGATGAGAAATATTTGAGATGGGTGTTCAGCTTAATGGCTGTCATTTATTTTTTTACTATGCTGCACCCGCTGACGAACAACCTGATATTTTTGAAATTGTCGTATGCTGCGATGTTTGTTGTTTCGATAGGTTGTCTGCCATTCTTCTTGTCGAATTCCGGTCGAAACAGGCTGGTAGTTGTACTGATATTTTACTTGGTGGTAATGGTTGTCATCGGGTTGTTCAGGCAGAACTGGTCGTCATATATCTTTTTTGACCTCAAGAACTTTTTCTTCCTACTCATCCTTTTCATCCCTTTCAACAAACGAACCCTGGTATACCTTCTCAATAGACTTCCGAACTTGATGGCCGGTTTGTTGCTGATCGGGTTACCGGTTTCCTGGTATTTTATCCTTGCAATGGGGCTGCAGCCTGCAGGGGTGGGAGAGCGGCTGTCAGCCGACCTCGATTCAGTAAAATTTGATTTTGTATATTCGTACAAGTTTGTGGATTTTTCGGTCCTGCTGCTCCCATTCATCAATGTCATCAAAGGATTCAGAAAAATAGTCGTCATTTTGTCAGCACTAACTTTCCTCCTTGTTTCATTCTTCACCCTCACAAGAGGTGCAACCTTCGTCTGTGTCATCGGGTTCATCTCCATGTTTTACATGATGATGCATTCAAAGAAATCCACAGATGGACTCAAGATTCTGTTATTCGTAACGATAATGGCTTTTCTGGTTATACAGGTATACAACCTCAATAAACTCAATTCAACATACTCCAGCTTGTTGTTCCGGTTGAATGACAAAGAAAATTTTACAACTTTCCGGGCTGATGAACAATCGGATTTTTTCAATTTTTCAACGATCGATGAGATCCTATTAGGACGAGGCATGGGCGGATCGCATTTTTTCGGCATCTGGTCGGGGTCAATGGGAGCATCGTTAACACATGGCATGAACATGACGCACTTCGGGTATCTCTACCTGATCTTAAAAGGAGGAGTGATCCTGCTAGTTATAATATATGGGATGGCGCTCCATGCAATGGTAAAGCTCTGGAAATATGGTGGCACCTATCAGGCATACTCGATCGTGATCATCCTGTATTTATTCTATGAGATCTCCATTACGAAATTTTATGATCCTTTTTATTTGTTTTTGCTGCTGATGGCAATTTACGTTGCCAGGAACCTGCCTGGCTACAGCAGTCAGAACAAATTGTTACTACAGCAGAATCTAGGTCAACCTGCGGCATGATCACTACAAACATTACCCTGGTCAGCATATAACTCTGAAAAACAAATGACAATCAACCCCATGGGAGGATACTTTTATGACTGACATTGACCTCTTTATCGGGCATTTTATTGACAGTAACTCCGGCGAATTGCCTGTTGGTATTTCCCATGCAGGAAACTATTACCAGTTAAAGGTCAGATCTATTCTTGAGATCAGGCATTCCATCAGTTTGGTTTATGGTGATCAGGATTTCTCAGAAACATCTGAAGACAGGCTACACTATATGATTCTGAAGCATGGCAGGCACTTTTCAAATTTTTTTTCTATCGTCAGAAACCTGTTCTCATTATCTCGTTTCATTAAACAAGGAAGTAGCATCCTCTTTTACAATCTCAGCATATACGACCTGTTCTATTTTGCCTATGCGCTGCAAAAAAAAGCAAAGATTGTTGTTTTACTTACGGACGCTGAATTCCTGCAATCCGGAACGTTGAAGGATCGCTTCATCAGCAAATTCCTATCGCATGCGCACGGAATTTTAAGTTTACGCGAAATCCCAGCATTGAAACGATTAGATTCAAAAATCGAAATCATGCCTGGCATTGTGTCACAGGTAGAAGGGAAAGTGGTATCCCAAAAAAAGGCTGGATACGTCTTGCTGAGCGGTTCCCTAGGCATCACCAACGGGCTTGTCCTTGCTCTTGATTTTTTCTCGGATCAGTCTTGTCTGCAACTGATCATTACCGGTGTTCCATACCTGATGACCCATCCAGAATTTGAGCGGTTGCTTGAGAAATACGCCTGCCCGCAAATCAGATATCTAGGGAAGTTGGACTATCCCGAATACCTCAAGGTGCTTACTTCATGCGAGTATTGCCTCAGCCTTAGGGAACCCGGGGAGCCCGGACACCAGTATAATTTCCCCTCCAAGATTCTGGAATATATGTCATATGGGATTCTAGTCATTTCATCCCTTAAATACCCTGAACTGGATGATGAGACATACTTTGTTACTGAATATTCAAAGGAGGGGCTTCAGGCGTGTTTTGAAAAAGTAGCGAATCTGCCGGCTGGTCAAAGGGGTGACATGTCACGTAAGGCATGGAATTATGTGACCGTTCATTGCTCGCATGACGTATTTGAAAGAAAGATAGACAGCCTATATGGAACATGATCCGGCCCCAGTTTATCCAGCTTTTCATGCAGGACATTACATCTTTCTTAAAAAAGTGAGCCCATGATCCTGATAGATGCTCTTTACCTCCATTCACCCGGGGGATTGACTTTGTTGAAGTTACTTATTAGGGGCCTTGAAAACAAGAACGCGGAAAATGTTTTTTACCTGTTGGATATCCGTTCAAAAGATCATTTTACAGGGATATCATCAGGAAATTGCATATTCATGGCTTCTTCCATTGCGAACAGAAAAAAATTCTATGTGCATCGAAAGGATGATTTCAATTGTGTGCTTTGCTTTAGCAATTTACCGCCTCCCATTCGCCTGGATGCAATGGTTTTCAGCCTCTTTCACAACATTCTCTGGTTACAGGATTGCCCGCAACAGTCTTTCATCTCAAGGGTCATGTCTGCGCTGAAAATGAGCTATGCTAAGCATTTAAAAATCAATTCCGATTTCTGGATTGTACAAACTGAACTGATGCAGCATTTATTGAGCAAAAGGCTCAGCATTCCTCAATCCAAGGTCATGGTCATCCCTGTATTTGACGATTCCATAAGTCTTTCGCCAGTAAAATCTGTTAAGATCGAAAACTCCTTCATCTACCCGGCTACGGGCTTAAAGCATAAAAACCACAGGGTGCTATTCGGGGCTTGGGAGATGTTGCCTGTTGAAGGTCCCCGGCCGGAACTGCACCTGACAATCGATTCAACCGACAAACCAAATATTAGTAGGATAAATTCTTTAACTTCGAAAGGTCTAAAAATAATCAACCATGGATTGATGAGCCATGATGAATTGACAGAACTTTACAACAACATAGAGTTCCTTGTTTATCCGTCATTAAATGAAAGTTTTGGCCTGCCTCTCATAGAGGGCATACAACATGGTTGCGAGGTCCTTGTTGCAGACTTACCCTATTTTACAGGAACGGTGATACCTGCAGCCATGTTCGATCCGCATAATACTGATTCATTAAAAAAGGCAATTGTCCAAGTTATTTCAGGCAAGAATAAAAGCCAGATCTCACGCATAGTGGCCGTGAATAAGACGGACACGTTAATTGGACTTTTGACTCAATACAATAAGATTGTCTCCTGAAAGGATGTAGGGAAAGACCATGGCCATGTTTCCGTTGTCAATGGTAAAAAAAATGCATCTGCTTATGATTGCAAGGTGAAATCACACACAGGATAATACTTGAAATTATGAAAGAAGCCGGACTGAGGGTTCTCATCACCGGAGGTTCCGGGTTTATAGGAACCAATGCTGTTGACTACTTTTTAAACCAAAATTCTGTCATCCTAAATTTTGACATCAATCCTCCCAAAAAAGAAAGTCATAACCAGTATTGGAGGAATGTGGATATCCGCGACAAGGTTCAGCTTGAAAAAGAGTTGATTGACTTTGCCCCTACCCATATCCTTCACCTTGCAGCCATTCTGGGCATGGATGTAAAAGACATTTCAACTTTTGATGCGAATACCATAGGCGTGAAAAACCTGCTCGAAGCGGCACAGAACTGTCCGTCAGTTGAGCACATCGTATTTACATCAAGTTTGCTTGTCTGTAAAAACGGATACATCCCAGCATCTGATGAGGACTATTGCCCCCCGAATTTATATGGTGAAAGCAAAATGATCGGGGAAAAAGCTGTCCGTGGTTTTCAAAACCCAAATTTTACATGGAGTATTGTCAGGCCCACTTCCATCTGGGGACCATGGTTTGCCTATTCATACAGGAGTTTTTTTAAGTCCATCTATAAAGGGTATTATTTCCATCTTGGGAAGACCTCCATCGTAAAACCCAGCAGTTTTACCGGAAACACGGTCTTTATGATGACAAAAATTCTGTTCAGTCCTAAGCAGGATGTTCATCAAAGAACCTATTATCTTTCAGATTATCCGGTTTTTACAACCAGGCAGTGGGCTGATGTCATTCAACAGGAGATGAAGACAGGCAGAATTAGACAAATCCCGGTTGGATTGCTCAGGCTTGCAGGTTTCGGTGGAGATATCCTTAAATCACTGGGGTGGGCAGATCCTCCCATAACCACCTTCAGGCTGAAGAATATGCTAACGGGTGGTTTGTATCCAATTGACCCGATCATGAAGCTTTGTGGTCCCCTGCCTTTTAGTTTAAAAGACGGGGTAAGAGAAACGGTGGCCTGGATGAAAAGCTGCGGAGATATTCATTAACATCAAAAATAAAACCAAATCCTAAAAATCAAATTAAAAAAATAACCATGAAAAAAATTCTTGTCACAGGAGGCGCAGGATTTATCGGAACAAATCTTTGCAACGAATTGAGATCACGCGGACATAAGGTAATTGCATGCGACCTAGCCAATAATGAACGGGACGACTATATTCGTTGTGACGTCCGTAACTTCCGCCAGATCGAACAGGTATTTAACCAATTCGGACCATTTGACTTTGTGTACCATCTTGCGGCTGAATATGGCCGGTGGAATGGGGAAGCTTATTATGAAAATCTTTGGATGACGAATGCCATTGGCACCAAGAATATCCTGCGTTTCCAGGAAGAACAGAAATTTAAAATGATATTTTTCTCCTCTGCTGAAGTTTATGGCGATTATGATGGTATTATGACTGAGGAAGTAATGATCAGCAACCCTGTCAGCGACACCTACCAGATGAATGATTATGCGATAACCAAATGGGCTGGGGAACTGATGTGCCTCAATTCCAATAAAATGTTCGGAAGCGAAATTGTCAGGATCAGGCCCGTCAATTGCTATGGCCCGCATGAGGAATATACGCCGTACCGTGGGTTTATTCCAAAGTTCATCTACCACTGTCTTTTTAAAAAACCATTCGTGGTACACAGGGGCCATAAACGCATCATCGACTATGTGGAGGACACCTGTTTCACAGTTGCGAACATCACCGACAATTTCATCCCGGGGATGGCTTATAACGTTGGAGGACGCGTTGAATGGGAAATGGCAGTAGAGGATTATGCCGACCTGATCCTGAAAGCGACGGGTGCGCCTGAATCGTTAATCACCTATAAAGGGCAGGAGGCTCATACGACCCAGGTGAAAACCATGGATTTTTCAAAAATTGTCCGTGATCTGCGGCATGATCCCAAAGTAAATCCTGCTGAAGGTATCCGGCGCACCGTAGCATGGATGAAAGACTATTACCGGGTAAAATAAACAAATAAAGGTAAATTTGGAAAAGAAAAAAATCCTCCTGGTCTTTGGTACCAGGCCGGAAGCCATTAAGATGGCACCGGTTGTCCATGAGTTTTTGAGGCATGATGATCTGTTCGAGACTAAGGTTTGTGTTACAGCACAACACCGTGAAATGCTTGACCAGGTGCTCAGGATATTCGATATCAGGCCCGATTTCGACCTTGACCTGATGAAACCAAACCAGGACCTGTTCGATATTACCTCCCGGGTGATGCTCGGAATACGCGATGTGTTGAAATTGGTGAATCCGGATGTGGTTTTCGTACATGGTGATACGACCACCTCAATGGCGGTATCCCTTGCAGGGTTCTACCTCCGGATACCTGTTGCTCATGTCGAAGCCGGCTTAAGAACCTATAACATGCAGGCCCCTTGGCCGGAAGAAATGAACCGGCAGGTAACCGACAGGATTACCACCTTCTACCTGGCACCGACGATCCTTAGCCGGCAAAATCTCATCGATGAAGGGTCGAAGGACGAACAGATTTGTGTAACAGGCAATACCGTGATCGATGCGTTGCATTATATGATTGATAAAATAGACCGGGATAAAGTATTGAAAAAACAGATCACTGTCGAGCTTGCTGCTGCCGGATATGATCCGGAACTAAGGGGTCTGCAGGAATTGACGAGAAGAATGATCCTGGTCACCGGTCACCGCCGGGAAAACTTTGGCACAGGGTTTATCAACATTTGCAATGCATTGAAAGATGTCGCGTTGATGAACCCTTCCTGCGATATCGTTTATCCGGTGCATCTCAACCCAAATGTCAGGAAACCCGTTAACGATATCCTCCAGGATGTTCCAAACATATTCCTCATCGAACCTCTGGATTATGCGCCATTTGTTCGATTGATGCAACTTGCATACCTGATCCTGACCGACAGTGGCGGTATCCAGGAAGAGGCACCTTCACTGGGGAAACCTGTATTGGTGATGAGGGATACCACTGAAAGACCAGAGGCGGTGAGTGCAGGGACAGTCAAACTCGTGGGAACTGACCCAGTTAAAATCAAGGACGAAATCCAAATTTTATTAACACAACAGGATGCTTACCAGGCGATGAGCCTGGCATATAATCCATACGGAGACGGAAAAGCCGCTCCAAGAATTGTCGAATTTATAAAACAAAAACTCTATGGAACTTTATCAGAAACGAATTAATATCGTTGATCAATATCTTATTCAAAGCGGCCTGTATGCCGAGGTCGACAGCTATTTCACAGGACGAAATATACTCGTTACAGGGGGTGCCGGAGCCATTGGCAGTAACCTGATTATTGCATTGTCCTTCCTGGTCGGGGATAAGGGTAAGGTTGTTGTCCTTGACAACCTCAGCTCCATCAAGGAGAAGAACCCCTGGAATGTGGCTCCGATGGGCAATATTATGTTTGTAGAGGGAGATGTCAGATCAGATCTTGATCTGAAGCGGGTTTTTAAGGAGGACATCTCGATTGTTTATCACCTTGCAGCATTTTTTGCAAACCAGAATTCAGTCGATTATCCTGAAAAATCAGCGGATGTCGATATCCTCGGAATGATCAAATTACTGGAATATTCCAGGTTGGCAAAAGTCGACCGGTTTGTTTATGCTTCGAGTGGTTGTGCCATCTATGGTTCATACGGGCAAATGCCGTTGAAGGAGGATTTTATTTCGATGCATCTGACGACTCCATACCAGGTAAACAAGATGGCAGGGGAAATGTACTGCAATTTCTACTATCACCACTATGAACTGCCAATTGTGAACTGCCGGTTCTTTAATTCCTATGGCCCGGGCGAGGTACCGGGACAATACCGGAATGTTATCCCAAATTTCATTTTCTGGGCCTTGCAAAATAAACCCTTGCCCATAACCGGGACAGGAGAAGCAACCAGGGATTTTACCTATGTGCTTGACCTGGTCCAGGGGCTTGTAAAGGGTGCTTTCAACCCCAGCGCAATCGGTGAGAATTTCAACCTTGCCTCGTCGTCGGAAATCAGTATTCTTAACATGGTTCAAACGGTTAACCGGTTAACAGGAAGTACCAGTGAAATTGATTTCAAGCCTACCCGGAAATGGGATACCAAGATGAGGCTGCTCGCTTCTGTAGAAAAAGCCGGCAACCTGATCGGATATAAACCCGTTATGGATTTTGAGACCGGCTTGATAACCACCATTGAATGGTTCCGTGATAATTGGGCAATGATTACAAAAATGGCGGATTTCAAACCCGGTATGAGCAGCGCTGTAAGAAACAAATAATGAAGAAGAAAAAAACGCTGATCCTCACAGACCGTTTCTATCCTGAAGAGTTCTTCATCAATTCCCTGCTTCCTGAATTCAGGGCGCAGGGGATTGATTTTGAGGTTCTGACCCAGGCACCCAGTTATCCATATGGTAAGGTTAACAAGTATCCCGGTTATAAGAACTCAATTTATACGACAAACGACTGGCAGGGATACCCGGTTCATCGGATCTTCACGGTCCAGGGATACCGCGAAAGCAGGTTTCGTAAAGTACTGCATTATATAAGTTTTGCCTTTTTCTGCTCCGTATTTCTATTGTTTAAGGGCAGAAAGTATGACAGGATCTTTGTCTTTCAGACTGGGCCGCTGATGCAGGCACTGCCTGCAGTCCTGGCAAAAAAAATATACCGGTGCAGAATATTCATTTGGACGTTGGACCTCTGGCCTGATGCAGTTTATGCCCTGGCCTTCAGGAAAAGCTGGTGGCTTAAAAAACTGCTCGACTGGGTCGTTTCATCAGTTTACAAAAATTGCAGTGGTATATTTGTATCCAGTCCAGGATTTACAGAGCGGATACATGAGTATGTGCCTGGAAAAGAAATCCATGTCATGCCGCAATGGTCCGGGGGAATGGAAACTGTAAATCAATCCGGTATAACCCTCGACCCGGGCTTTTTCCACTTTACATTTGCAGGGAATATAGCCCAAACACAGAACCTTGATATGGTCATCCTGGGATTCCACGAGGCATTTCCCGGGAATGAACGTATGCGATTGAATATTTTTGGGGATGGATCAAACCTGGATGAATTAAAACGAATTGCTGCCACAAATAATATCAGGGGGATCACTTTCTGGGGTCGTCAGCCACAAACTGCAATGTCGCACGTTTTTGCGCAAAGCCAGGTACTCCTTATTTCGCTAAAACCAGATCCTCTTTTCGACCGGTATATTCCATTGAAATTTTCATCCTATCTAAACGCTGTAAAGCCTGTTTTTGCCATCATGAACGGGGAGGTGCAGCACCTGGTTAAAGAATACAACATCGGTATTGGTGCTGATCCTTCCGATTGTCATTCGATTGCCGCAGGATTTCTGGCTTTCAGCAAAATGAGTGCTGAAAGTCTTTCCAATTTATCACAAAATTCTGTTTCACTTTCTTCCACGATGTTTAGTAAATCCAGGATTCTTGAATCCTTCTTCACCTATTTTAAATGAAAATACGGATCTCCAAAAACTGGGAGTATTACTCAGACAGGTATAAATCGCTAAGAGGTTTGTTAGTATTTCTTCTCCTGTCAGGGGTAATTGTTGGTTTGTGGAAGCTTTTTCATATTGATGAAGTCCTGTATGGTTTTTTAATGCCAGCACAGAAATTTCTGATAAGTTTTCAGGCTCCTGTAACTCATTGGATCGTAACGAACATCTTTCGCATCCCTGCAACTTTCAATACAGACACCCTCTATTTCCAAAATAATCAGGCATTGCAGGAACAACCTCTTTGCACAGCGTTAAAACAGGTTATTCAAATGACATTGATCCTGCTTTTTTGCAGGGGATCCTGGCGCAAAAAATTTTGGTATATCCCGTTGTCTTCAATCCTTTTATTGATTGCTGCCATATTCCACCTTGTTTTACTGGCATTGACCCTCTCAAAATTTCCTGAACACTATTCATTTATGCACAACTATATAAGCAGGTGGTTTTTCTTTGGCATTTATTTTCTTATCTGGATTTTCTGGGAAGAAAATTTTTCAAATAAATCTGTTTTAACCTGAAAAAATTAATGTGCTGTTTTTGTCAAAATTATTAAAGTTAACCTGATTGATCAATTACAATGCTGGATGGTTGCTAAAAAAACACATAATGAGCATTATATTTACTTCTGATATTTTAAGGCTTCTCTTTGCCTTTTTTCTTGCCGCTGGTATTACCTGGTTTTCCATCCCCTCCATCGTGCATCTGTCAAGAGAGAAACACCTGCACAAATCAGCCAACGGGCGCGATTCACATGACGGAGCCATTCCAACCCTGGGCGGAGCCGCCATTTTTATCGCCTTCGGGATCACTTCGCTCCTTTTCCTGAGGGCATCCTACCTGCCCGACCTGAAACTGTTCATGGTGGCACTGATCATCATCTTCATGCTGGGGGTGAAGGATGACCTGATGGTGCTTACCGCCTTGCAAAAATTCATCGGGGAACTGGTTGCTTTCGATTTGCTGATATTTTTCGGGAACATCCGGATTACCGATCTGCATGGGTTCATGGGCATTCATGAAATTCCCATGATAACGAGCCTGTTGATTACCATGCTGATCAGTTTCGGCATCATCAACTCCATAAACCTCATCGACGGCATCGACGGCCTGGCCTCCGGCATCGCCATCATTGCGATCAGTACCTTCGGCATTTGGTTCTGGATGACCGGGCAGCTTGAACTGGTCATTCTCAGTTCCGCCCTGGTGGGTTCCCTGTTATCATTTTTCTATTTCAATGTTTTCAGCAAAAAGAACAAGATCTTCATGGGCGACACCGGGTCGCTGGTGCTGGGATATATCCTCACCTTTTTCGTGATTAAGTTCTGTGAATCGGCCGTCACCGCCAAAACGGTGCTGAACCTGCGGGCAGCACCAGCCGTAGCGATGGGGATCCTGGCAATCCCCATTTTCGACACC
>Ga0073936_10007848_pt1 | contig 13729 bp, 7 predicted proteins | sample AliMusrvi5mmetaG_FD_87041 | JGI IMG/M metagenome (GOLD analysis project Ga0073936, IMG submission 87041) | Freshwater lake bacterial and archeal communities from Alinen Mustajarvi, Finland, to study Microbial Dark Matter (Phase II) - Alinen... | ecosystem: Environmental > Aquatic > Freshwater >... | reverse complement strand
GGCTCGATGAGTATTTGCAGGCGGCTACGATTTCACTGGAGAGCGGGCGGGTGCTGGTGCAGCTCCGCCTGGCTCCGGGTGTGGCCGTGCTGCCGGTGGTGATGGCTGGTATCGACCGGGATGGCGATGGCGTTGTCTCCGATGGAGAGCAGCGGGCGTATGCGGAGCGGGTGTTGGGGGACCTGGCGATTGCGGTTGATGGCGCGCGGTCGAAGCCGGAGTTGCAGTCGGTGAAGTTTCCGAAGCTGGATGCTCTGAAGGAAGGTTTGGGAGAGATTCAGGTTGAGTTTGCGGTTGCGGTGCATGGCGGCGGCGCTCACCGGTTCGTAATCGAGAATCATCATCAGCGGGCGATCAGTGTTTACCTTGTGAATTGTCTGGTGCCGCGCGAACCCGGTGTGCGAGTGACGGCGCAGAATCGCGATTACAAACAGAGCCGCTATGAGTTGGAGTATGTGGCGGGTGCGGCGCCGTGGTGGCAGGACGGGATGGCCTGGTTTGTTGCAGGCGGGTGTTTGCTGCTCGGACGCTTGGGAATGTTGTGGTGGAAGCGGGGCCATCGCTGACCGAGCCGGCTGTGCCTGAGCCGCCGAGTCCGACGTGTTTTCCGTTCCAGTTGGCGGAGTCGGCGGGGAAGGAAAGGGCGAAGTTGTTGGCTGCCGGGATGACGCCTTTCACTTCGCAAACGGAGTAGGGGAATGTGGATGTTGTGGCGGCGCCAGGAGCTGCACCGCCGGGTGCGCCGGTTCCGCCTGGAGGTGCTCCGCCTCCCGGCGCTGCGCCACCACCTCCGCCGGGCCCTCCCGCGGAGGGCATCTGGTCCCCTTTCTGATAGAGCGTCACGGCACTGATCGTGGTGCCGGAGGGTCCAAGTGCTTTGAAGGTAGCTGCCGTGCAGCGGCTGCTTAAGTCGGCGGAGAAGGAGGCCATGGGTGATGTCAGGGCTATCGCCGCCGTTAAGAGTACGGATCGTTTGTCTATGTTCAGATTGAGCTCCAAAGTAGTGGGACTCGATGCCGGTGCGGGCCGTTGCGTTAAGGAGTATTATGCAAACTGGAAATTTTCAGACACGGGTAAGTTCCCCCCTATTGAAATAATGTAAAGACAAGTTTGAGGAGGCAACGTGAGGCAGGACAAATGGGGGGATTTACAAAACAGGGCCACCCGGCTGAAGGCCGCAATGACTTGCGAATTGAGGGAGTGTCCCGGATTCCCGCAGCTTGCGGCGGGGTTGTTTTCGCATTCCGCGGTTCAGGGTGTGGATTCGGCGTTAGGTGAAGTGATTGATATTTCGGGGAGGCATCTGCTTGACGCGTACCGGTTGATGGCGGGCGAAGGCGCCCCGGCCATCCCGCAGGGCCTGCTGCGCCGGGCCGTGAAGCGTAGTACTCTGCCGCGGTTTGAGCGGTACCGCCGGGCAGGCTACTTTCATCCAAACAAGCGGTCGGAGCAAAAGCTGGAAAGCGTGCGGCGGCTGACCACGTCGATCCTGTGGAAACCGGCCGCGGGCTTCGGTTATGAAGCGCAGGTATCCAGGCAACTGATCGCACTGGCGGCGGAACAGGCCACTGCGGCTGATATCGCAGCGGCACTGCTTTGCTCTGTGCTGCCGCTCTTTCCCTTTTATCTGGGTGAGGAATCGTATGACTCCCTGCGCATTTCGGTGGAGAGCTTGCTGGCGGACGAAAAGCTTCGGGTGCAACCTGGGGAGTTGGTGGCGGCGATTCTGGATTGCGCCAAACTGGAGTTCGTCATGTCGAAGACGTTCCAGGAGATTCAGGCCAGGAGCGGCACGAAGTTCTCTACGCTTGAGCAGCGCGTGTGGGAGTATGATGCTTTTGTCCATACCGGCAGTGAGGACGAGGGCGTGGAAGGGCTTGCCAAGTGGCTGGCGCTGGTGACCAGGCCGCCGCGGAGCCCGTTCAAAGAGCGCGAAAAGGACCTGAAGAAGAAGCTGAGGGCGCTGGATGCCATCTATCAGGAGGTCACCGGTTCTCCGGCTGCGAAAATGGAGTTCCGTCCGAAACCGAAGACGGAATTCCCGTCTGTTCTTTTTGGCGAACGCGGCGCCGGCGGGGCTTTGAACGCTTACCAGGAGAAGGCAGGCGTCGATTTCTACGACGCGCACAATCGGGATGCGAGCCAGTTCAATCCGCGGAGCTGGTCGCATCAGAACGGCGATTCGCCGGATATCTGGGGCGATCCGTGGAAAGATATTCTGGACCTGCGGAAGAAGATACGCTGGTTCGAAGACGATCCGATTCGCTTTCTGGCGGTGATCGCCTACACCTACCTGGACGGCCGCGACATTCAAGAAGTTCACGCGCGGCTTCACGGCAAGTTCCTGATTGAAGCGATCGATCAGATCTGTTGCACGCTGTTGGCGGCCGGGCAGGAAGATCGCGCCGATCTTTTCTTTTTCAATATGGCAGACCGGCGCTTCTGTCAGCGCGCGGAACGGATCGAACTGCCGCCATCCAAAGTCCACGAAATCATCGAGGGGGCAGCACTGCGCCTCCAGAAGCACGGATGATGCGGGGGCAAACCAGAAGCTGAGTGGAATGGAGCCATCATGATCAATGAACATTGTCCGAACCAAATGGAGAATCTGCTGCTAGCGATGCTGCGCGGCGAACTGCCGGCCGATCAAGCGGCGGCGGTGAGCGAGCACCTGGACCTATGCCCGCATTGCCTTCGATTGCTGGAAGCGATCCAAGCTGTTGAGGAAGGATCGTTGCGGCCGTCCGCCGGGGCGATTGCGGGGGAGTTGCTGCACCAGGCGGGCGGAATCTGGAAGGTGGTTGGTGAAGCGGCGGTCAACTGGCTGCGTCCCCTTGCTGCGCCTGGGCTCGATCCCGCCGTGGTGCGGTTCGCCTCTGGTGGCGTGCCTTCGCGCGTGGTTGCGCAGATTGTTGCGCCGTCCGGCGGGGAGTGGAAGATCCAGATCATCGCCGGCGATGAGGAGGATCAGGCGGGTACACTTTGCTGGCAGCTGATCGACGAAAAGAAGGAGTTTGGTGAGTACGTGAAGGTGGAGATTCGCAGTTCCAGGGGGCTGGTGGATTGCCAGTATCTGGAGATGCAGGAGCGGATCGGCGCGGCGGGGCAGGTGGGCATTGCGGACGGTATCGGCACCGCGGAGTTCCTGGGCCGGTTAGGGCCTGAAGCGGCGGCCATTCCATCCGATTTGACGGCGCGAATTTCAACCTGCGAGTAGGTGAAGCTGGTGAGCTATACTTGACCAATTATGCCTTCGTTCCGTGACGATTTTCTCGTAATCCTGGAGCATCATCTGGCGAAGGGAAGATCGTGGAACCGGATGGTGGATGATTTCGCGCGGCTGGAGGAGGATTGTCTTCGCGATGGCGCCGGCCGGGCCGGCGGCGAGATCTTCCAATCGATCCGTAGCCGCCTCGCCGATCGCGAGAGATTGCCGCCGCGCTTTGTAGCCATGGCCGCGCTGGGTGAGCAGGAACGCGAAGCGGGCGTGCAGCTTTGGCAGGCCCTCAACCGGAAGATGGCGGCATTGTGGGTGGCTGATACCATGCGCCATGCGGCGAAGGCAGGATTGCAGGAAGCGGATGTGCAGGATCTCCGGGCGGCCTGGGAATGGTTCCACGGGACCTCGGAGGCAACGGAGGAGGGCATCCCGTGCTTTCCTGTTGATGCGCTTCATGCGGGTGCCGTTGGCGAGGTGCTGTGGATTCAGTTCGACCATCTGATGGATCACGGTCAAGCTGGTATGCGGTTCTGGCGCTGGGTGACCTGCTTCGACGGCGCCGGAGAACGCCGGTGCAAGCCGGAGCGCGAAGTGGCTGTGCGGTGTCCTTTTGTGATCGAGAGCGGCGGGCAGGCTGGGGCTCCGGGCCTGGCGTGGGTGAAGGTACGGTTCTGGAAGGCGCGGGAGTCCTTTCTGCAGAGCTCTCCGAACTTTGCCTGCGTGCCCGTCGCCGGTGAAACCTCGGATCTTATCGAACGGATTTACCGGGAAGTGGCCGGGCAGTTTGCGGCGTTACCTGGCAGCGGTTACACCGAGTGGGAGATCGCATCTTCGGGCTGGCGAATGCCCCTGGTAAATGGGGTTTCGTTGGGAGGGGCTGCGGCGGTGGCCTTCGGCCTGATGCGCGAGCCTGACTTCCACAACTCCCGCAGTGATGTTGTGGTGATGGCGCAGCTGGCGGAGGTGGATCACGGGCAGCGCTATGACGGGCTGCGGTCGAAACTGGTGCATGTCAAGTGGGAGCACGCGAAAGTCGCGGCCATGGGCGAAAATACGCGCCTGGTGATACCGCCCGATAGCAGCATCGAGCCGCACGAGCTGCCTGCGAGTTCACAACTGGTGAGGGTTTCGACCGTGCAGGAGGCGGTGAACCAGGCGAGTCCCGACCCTGTCATCACCAGCTACCTGGACGCCATCATTCTATCATGCCGGTATGCGCCCAAGGCTACCCGCGGCAAGGAGCACCGCAAAGTAGAACTGGACGAAGTGTTCGTTTCGCTGTTCGGCTACCCTGGCGGCAGCCGCGAGATTCGCAGCCGCGCCCATGTGCGCACCAGCTTCGATGCAACGGTCGACCCGCTGGTGCTGCAGCTGAGAAAAGCGCTGCGGGTTTATGCGGCGCCGGTGCATAGCGCGGAGAATCTGGAATGGGTTCTGGAGCAGCATCGTGCAGCGTTGATCCTGGGAGACCCCGGTTCGGGCAAGACCACATTGCTCTACCAGGTGGCTTTGCGGCTGGCGCGGGCATGCCGGAAGAACTGCGAATCGCGCGTGCCGATTCTGATCCGGGCCGCTGATCTGGCGACGTTTGTCGAGAAGCGCGGCCGGCTTGGGACCTTGCTGGAATTTGTGGGGCGCCAGGCGATGGAGAGCATTCCGTACTATTCGGGCGAAGACAGTCAGCGCGCCTACGCGCAGATTCCGGATTACGTGTTGCACGAGAAAGTGCTTGCGCACCTGCAACGTCATGGCGCGGTCATCCTCATTGATGGTCTGGATGAGGGTGGCAGCGCCGAACGGCGCCGGATGGTATCCGCTCTGGTTGACGACTTTCTGGAGTTGATCGAGAGCGACGAAAAGTTGAAGGCGGCTGGCATCCGGGTGTTGATCACGAGCCGCGTGGTGGGCTATGAGCAGGCGCCGCTTGCGTCGAAGCCCACCCGATACCTGATTGAACCGCTTGGGCCCGACGCGATCGACAAACTCTCGGCGAACTGGTTCAAGGCGATCTGCGATGACGCGGACGAGGGAAGGGAAACGGCTGGCGCATTCAAGGACCAACTGGACGCTCCGGAAAACGAGCGGCTGCGCTCCATTGCGGAGAACCCCTACTTGTTGACGCTGCTGTCTTCGGTCTTTCTGGATCATCACGGCATGCCGAAGAGCAGGGCCGATCTGTATCGTTCGGTGGTCGACGACAATATTCTGAAGCTGCTCAATGAGCGCAATATCAGCCAATCGGAGGAGGTGATCGGCACCATCATGCGGGTGGCCTTTCACATCCACGGCGAGTCTCCCAACGGACGCGTCAGCCTGGATATGCTGACGAAGATCCTGGATGGTTTTGCGGAGGTGAACACTGCGAATCAACTCCCGGCCGCCGAGATGGCAGTTCTGATCGCTAAGGATTCCGGCTTGATGGTGGAGCGGGGGACCGAGGAGTATGCCTTTGTGCACCGGTCGCTCCAGGAGTATCTGGCCGGGCGCTACCTGTTGACCTGCGTCGCACCTGGCCGGGAGATTGTGGATCACGGGCTCGACCCGCGGTGGCGGGAACCGGTTCTGCTGGCACTGGGGTATGCCAGTTTGAGATTCCGCGCGGAGCAACTGGAAGCGCTGCTGGGGCAGATCTTAAGCCGCGATAGCGACGCAGATTCTCCCGCGCCGGTTGGGGCGATGCTGCTGGTTGAGGCGTACTACGAGATCACCGGCTTTCCACGCGTGGCGCGCCAGCAAGTGCTGCGCACCCTATTCGAGCGGTATTCGAGCCGGGCGTTCCCGGGGAATCTGGAGCCGTTCCGCCGCTTTGTGGAGCAGTTTTTCGCCAATGTCTGGGGCCGGTCTCCAATCGATAGCACCGAGCAACTGGATGTGGAAGATACGCTGGCAGCGGGGCTGTTATCGGATGATGTAGAGGTGGCGAAGGCAGCGGCGGCCCTGATCCATGAACGGCGCATCTACAGTAACCGGCTGGCCGCGGCGCTGGTCTCGGCACAGCGGCACGATAGCGCGGATTCGAACTGGCAGATTCATCGGACGCTGCATGTGCTGGTGTCGAGAGCGGAGTTGGAGAGCCGCATGCCGCAATCACCTGCGCCGGCAGAGGCCTACGGTGAGTTTGCAGGTGATGTGGAGTTGTTGAAAACGATCCTCAAGGACCTGCGTATCATTCCCGCTCCTGCTGAGATCCGGAAGATGCGCCGCAATCTGAAGGCGTTGCGTATTGACAATCTGAAGATGCGGCAGGCGTTGATCGACCGGCCTACGAATGCGCAGAAGATTGCAGAGGACTCAAAGCGGCTGGACAGAATCGCAAAGCTCGGGATCGGGGGCTTTGGAGATTTTGAAACCGGAGCGCTTTTGAGGCTTCAGGAGTTCTCCCAGCTTTTTCTCGGTTTGGGGCTGGGAAGCGCCGCGGAACGCCGGTCGAGAGCCATTCAGCTGGATTGCTTTGTGAATCCCGTGCTGGAAACGATTGGGAAAATGAAGCCAGAGTTCAAGCCGGAGTGGCTGATCGGGGAGCCGGCAGTGGGAGACGAACTGGAGAGAATCCTGGCGGGCGGGCCTGAGATCTCGCCAATACCTGAGAACCCTGGCTTTGTCTTGAGGCTCTTTCGGATGCTCAGCGCCTCATCGGAGAATGCTATTGCGACTGCAGCCGAACGGCCGGGTTTGCACTGGGATGCGATGTTCCGCCTCGATTATGGCGGTGCGTTTCCAGAGCCTTCGGCAGATCCGGTGGACGAGGCCAGAGCGTGGGGCAAGCGGCTTTTTGCTCCTGTTAACAATCGAGTGTATATGATTGCCCTCACCCTGGATACGGTGGGCAAAAAGCTTGCCGCCGATCCGGAAGTTCTAGTCACCGCGTTTGGTCTCTCGAGCTTGAGCCGTCCAGGGCTGGCTCGCCAGCAACAGGGGATCCTGTGGGCTCCCAGGCGTCTCGACGACTATTTTGTATTTGCTCTGGATGTGGCCGACGGTCTGGTGGATAAGCTCGGCTTTCTGCATGGCTGGTTTCTGACGCAGGTGTCTCCTCTCTTCGAGGATGGGAAGCCCTTGGAGGACTGCCGAGTGGAAGCCGTTTGCAGGGTAGTAAGGCGCCGTGACATTGACGCGTTGCTGACGGACGGAGTAATGCCCGGGCCTAAAGAGATCAAGCGTCTACCGGCGCCCCGAATTTTGAGTGCGCTGGTCCTGATGGCGCATGAGATCAAGAATCCATACCACAGGGCCCGGGCCTATCTTGCCCTTGCAGATGCGCGGCCGATGCGGTATCAGCGATTGGCGGAGGAGGCTGAAAAGCTGCTCGGCTCAATTGGGGATTCCATGGACAAGGCCATCATTCTTTCGCGCCTTGCCACTTCACGCTCCCGCACGGTCGATAACAAAAAGTTCAGAAGCCGGGCGTTGCGGCAGGCTGCCTGGCTGGGGTCGTCGGCGGAACTCTTCCGGCGGAGTTTGGAGGGCCGCGATCTTTCCTCATTCTCCGACCGGTTCATCCCGCCAGTGGAAGAAGCCGAGCCCAGTGCGGCCAGTGTTGCTTTGGCTGGGATTCGGAGTGGGTATGAACAGACCAGGGCCACGGAGCGGGGCCCGTCCGAGAGGGCGTGGGAGTCGCTACGCGCCAATCCGGGAAGTGGGCTTCCGGCCGTTCTCAGCGATCTTGGGCGCGGTTGGCTCGAACTCACCCCTTTTGGTCTGGAAGTATATCGGGGACTTGATGTGGATCTGCAACTTCGGCTCCTCCCCTTTCTGCGCGCTAACAACGAGAGCCTGCTGACTGAGTTTTCGCAGCGGCAGGAGTTCCGGCAGCATGCCTCGCTGATTGCTGCAGAGAATGGCCGCTGGTCGGCGGAGGTCATCCGCGACCTGGCGAACATGCTCGCTTCGGAAGTGGATGCAACACGCTGCCGCGCACAGGATATGCTCGATCCCAAGCGGCATCGCCTACGGCTCTCTCAGATCGGAGAAGAGACCTACTTCGCAGCGATCAGCCTGCTTCGCGAGCGGCCGGAATCAAATTCACTGTTCTGGTTTATCTCAGACATGCGGCAAGACGACCCGGAGCTTGTCTTCCACTGGTGCAAAAGCGCAGGTGAGGAGCCCGAACAACAGCTGTACTACCTGGCGTTGGCCCACTGCCGGGCGCTTACTGAACAGGTATGGCGCGTGCTGCTGGACGAGGTTTTGTCAGGGCCTGTGATCAAGCAAAATGCGATCCTGATCGCATTTCGCTACATAGCAGAATCGAATAGTTCTAAGGGAGACCATCGGGCGAGGGAATTGCAGGAGTGTCTCAAAGTTTTGCTACGAAGCGATTGCGATGAACGGCTGGGTGCGCGGGTGCTGGACATCCTGGGTTTTCTGAATGTCTACGAGGAAGAGCCATTCTGGTGGACGAACTACGCTCAGTTTGCAGCCCGTCCAATGATGTTGGGTACGGCGCTCATGTCGGCGGGGCGCAACCAGAATGCCCTTTCGCAACACGAGGCGCTGATGGAGGTGCGCGAGGGCTACATCCCGCGGCTGGGAGCCTTGACGGGGCGCATACTTCGCAACCTGGAGGTGGGGAGCGAGGATTACTCTCCGCGCGAGTGGCTCCATGCTTACCTCTGTGCTTGCCGCGGAACGCTCTGGGATGATCTTTACCGGCAAGCGCTCAAGCGGGCCTCCGGGTATGTGGTGGAATGCTGGGAGAATGGCGAGGAGGAGCCACTGCGGGAACTCCTTCACCTCACCGAAAAGTACCTCGTAGACCGGGAAAGCTCCTGGATTTGCCGGCGGCCTGCACTTTCGTTCGAACTGCTGGATCTCAGGGAGACCTTGCCTGTGCTCGCGGCCGTTGCCGAAGCGATGCCTGCCAATTTCTCGGAGGCGGGCGAGAAGTTCCTGCTGGAATGGATTCCGCGATTAGTGGCCGTGGGTAGAACTGACCCTTCCTTCGTGGTGCGTGGCGCCGCGATCCGGCTCATGCAGTTCATGCCGAATACAACGCCCGAGATGCTGAATGGAATCTTAAGCGGTCTGTTCGATGTCTGCTTTGTCTCCGACATAGCCCGTGAAATCAGTAACCACCTGCCGCCAGCCAACGAACTCGCCATCCGCGAGTTGCTCGGTGGCATGAATCATCCGAGCCTGCTTCGCATCACTGCCGCAGCGCGGGTGCTTTCCGCGGCATGCATCGCCATGACGGATGAGAAGGGGCGGCAGGAGTTGAGGACCTCTGTTTTTGCATCGTTGAAGGACTTGCTGGTTGGCGAAAGAGCCCATTACCCACTGGTGACGATCGATTCCAGCAGGGACCTGGGAAACAAGGCTGGAGTTGGCCCATCATTGAGCGAAGAACTTGGTAAGATTCTCTTTGAAACACAGGGAGTGGTGCTGCCTGCCGGGTCGAATGAGATCAGTCCGCGCTACCAGACAGCAAGAACGGTTTTCACCGTGCGGTCAGCCAATGCCGCCACCGGCGCCGAGCGCATAGAAATGGGGGAAACCATGCCGCTGAATTCCGCTTTCGAACACCAATTCCTGATTATGCGGCCGCCGGAGCATGTCCAGGATTTGCTGCGAAAGATCGCGACGGAGAGCCGCAAACACGAGTGCCCGATTAGTGAGTTTGCACACGGCTTGCAGCAGTGGCTTGCGCTACGGCAGGAGGAGGGAAAATGAAACGATTCACGGTTCCATGCCTGTTTGGCGAACAAAAGGCTCCCTTTCATTTGTATGTGGCGGCCGGGCCGGCGCCTGGCTGCCACCCCTTGAAATACCAGGCGCACTGGCTGCTGTCAGAGCGGGGTGGGTTCATACCCCAGGAAGTGTTGGACTCGTTTGGGAAGCTCTTTCAGATTGCGGAGGAAAATAACACCGATTTCGAAGCACTCTGTATGTATGCACTGGAACAACAGAGCCCTGCTCAGGCAACGGCTCTCACTTCGGAGTCCGAAGCTGCGGCCGGGCCGGGCTGACCTGCCGCCTATTTCGATACTCGCCAGGACTGGCTGCTGACCTCGGGCCCTGCCAATACCTGCGGAGCCTTCGCCTGATCGGCGGCGATGGCGACGTCCTCTGTATTGGCGCCGCCCAGGTGCACTGCAACCGCAGACTCGCGGATGTTGGCGTGACGGACGTTGCGCAGTTCCAGTTGCGAGCCGTGGAGGCCTTTGATGGACAGTCCATCGGCGTCGTCGACGATGACTGACGGGCGCGGATCGGGTTTCGCCGCTCGAATGGTGACGCCGTGCAGCGAGAGCCCTGCCACGTGGCGGCAGTACAGACCATGGGCGGGGAGCACTCCGAACATAGAGGCTTCTGGATAGGACTCTGGCTTTTCAGGCACCTGGTAATCCGCGGCCAACACCTTCCCGCCCCCGGCGACGGTGAGCCTGATGTTTTCAAGCAGGACGTCTTCCACCGGGTGGCCGGGGATGCCGGTGATGGAGGAGACCACTTTCGATTCGGAGGTGGCGTCAATGCCGCGAATCATCACACCGGCGAAGGAGCCCATGCCGGGTCGCGGATCGCCTGCCGTGACGGGGCGGGCGCGATTGCCGAGGCGGAGGAAGAGCGGACAGGTGACATTGCGCATTACGATGTTCGAGATGTTGATGCGGCTGAGCGTGCCGCCATCCACCATCTCCAGCGCGATGCCGGCGATGTTGGTGTCGTAGATGGTGCTGTTGGAGAAGACGATGTTGTCGAAGCCGCCGTTCGATTCGGTGCCGAGTTTGAAAGCGCTGCACAACGTACTGAGAATGCAGTTGGTGATTACTATGTCGCGGCAGGGCAGTGATGTGGTGGCCTTGAGGACGATCGCATCGTCACCGCAATCGATGTCGCAGTTGGAGATGCGGACGCGGCGGCAGGAATCGATATCGATGCCGTCGTTATTCACGTGCCTGCGGCGGCTGCGTACGCGGATGCCCTCGATGAGGACGTCTTCGCAATCCAGGTAGTGCTGCACCCACATCGCCGAGTTGCGCAGCGTTACGCCCTGCATGTGGACGCCTTTGCAACCGATGAAGCGCAGCAGATAGGGGCGGACTTCGTACTCGCCTTCGAAGGCGGTGCCGTTGCCGTCAATGGCACCGTAGCCGCGGATGGCAACATCGCTGGCGGCGTCGGCGCGGATGAGGCAGCGATGGGTGTAGGTGCTGGTGAACGAGGGGATGGCGTCCTTCAGCTGCGGATAGTCTTCGAGGCGCGGGCTGCCGAGCAGGACGGCGCCGCTTTCGAGATAGAGTCCAACGCGGTCGCGCAGGTGCAGCGTGCCGGTGAGATAGCGGCCGGGCGGGATGAGGACTTCTCCGCCGCCTGCTTTCGCGCAGCGGTCGATGGCCTCCTGCAGTGCGCGCGTGTTGAGGGTGGCGCCGTCTGCGACGAGGCCTGTTGGCGTGATGCGCGAACCGTTCTGTGCGGAGAGGCGCGGCGCCACGGCGGTCCAGGGGAGCAGTAGGAGTGCACGTCGAGAGTAGATCATCAGTTAGACCTTTCGGGCTTTGGCTGGGGAACCTGAGTCAGATCGCTGGAGACCGTGACGGGCCGGTCGTCGGAGGCGACCGCGAACCAGTCCGCGGCTTCGGCGGGCAGTCTGGCTTCGTAGATGTTTTCGGCTGTCTTGTCTGCTGGCAGCGCGAGCCATTCGCGCTTTATCACGTCGGCATTCGCTTTTGCCCAGTAGATCTCGACTTTGGTGAGGGGCCGCGGCGAGGTGATCCTGACACGGGCCAACTGGCGGTCCGTGACGGGTTGTACGGTGACGAGCGGGAGCGGATCGCCGAGTCCCTTCAGGTGGTATTCGAAGTAGGGAAGCTCCATGGAGAGCCAGGTGCCCTTGGCGGGTGAGACGGTGCCGCCAGGGAGTGGCGCTTTGTGATTGGCGTTGGGTGCGAAGAGGTGGTTCTTTTCGCCTGGAATCGCATCGAGCGTGGCCTGCACGGCGTGCGGCCAGTAGAAGAAGTCGTTGGTGGCGCCGGCGGTGAAGAAGGCGGCTTTGATGCCCGGGGCGCGGCGGCCCGCGTCGAGATCGTGTAGCCAGCGCTCGCGCTCTTCGGCGGACATTTTCGCCATGGTGGAGTTCTGCTGGGAGGTGAGCTCGTAAAAGCCGCAGCCGTAGACGGCGAAGGCGGCGCGGAGCTGATCTCCGGCGAGTCCCGCGACCATGGTGGTCATGTAGCCGCCCCAGGAGATGCCCACGACTCCGATGCGCGCGGTATCCACTTCCGGCTGGGCGCGCAGCAGGTAGAGCGATTTCATGGCGCTGAGGACGGCATCGAAGATGACGCTGGCGCTGCCATCGGGGGTGGCCTGCCAGCGGCCTTCGCCGTATTTCATGGCGCTCCATTTGCCTTTGGTTTCGGCGAGTTTTTTTGGCTCGGCGATTCCGGGCAGATCCGGTGCGACGGCGACATAGCCTCGCCCGGCCCAGGCGATCGCTTTGTCGATTTCGGCGCTGCCTCCGCCTCCGTGCAGGACGAGCATGCCGGGGTATTTTCCTGCGGTCGAGGGCCTGGCGATCACGGCGAAGATTTCGGAGTCGTCGCGCGAGCGGAACACCACGCGACGCACCGTGACGCCTGGCGGCGCGGCGGCAGGCGAGGGGATTTCGCGCAGGATCTGCGGCGGCTTGCCGTCGAGGTACGGCTTCAGCGGATCGGCGCTCTGGGCGTTCGCGAACGTGGCGAGTGATAGCGCGATGAGGCCGATCATATTAGGCTTTGGCGCGGATGGCGGAGAGTCGCACGGCGCCGGGCATTGTTGGCGCACTGAGCACTCCATACAGTTCCTGGGCCAGCGCTTTGTTGGAAGCGGCCAGCGATTCGGCGGCCATGAGCAGGGCGCGGGCGACGATGGGCTGCATGGGGGCGCGCACTTTGCCGAGGCTCTGGCGCAGGGCGTTGGCAGCGGCTGGCGTGCCGATGTGGGCGAGAGCAGAGGCGGCGGCTCCGGCGATATCGTCGCTGGAATCGTTGAGGAGCTTCGCGAGTGCGTCGGTGGCCTTTGCGTCGCGGCGGACTCCGATCGAGGTGATGACGCCGGCGAGCAGTCGGCCCTGGAGTTGGCCTAGCGAGGCGCGGAGGGCGGCGTCGGCCGAGGCGTCGGGATTGGGTTCGAGGCCGAAGCGTGCATAGTTTGAAAGCTGCGGATGATTGAGCAGCGCGGCCAGAGGAGCGACGGCGTCCTTGCCTCCGATCACTGCGAGTCGCGTGCAGGCTTTGGCTTTCTGGAAAACGGTGGCGGCGGGATCCTTGAGGATCTGGATCAGCTTCGGCGCATCGAGCTTCATGATCTCTTCGGCATTGAACTCCGGCGGGATGACGGGCATCGCGGGTTGTTTCGCGGGTGCGGCCGGGCGGGGTGTGGCTTGTTGCATGTTTGTGATCTCCTGTTTCCTGATGTCCTAGCCGAGTGCGTTGGCGATGGCGTCGTGGCGGTAGGGCTCGCGATAGGCGCGCGAACGCATGCGATTGGCTTCGGGGTCGTTCACAAACGAGCGTTTGTTGGGGTCCCAGG
>Ga0073936_10007842_pt1 | contig 13737 bp, 15 predicted proteins | sample AliMusrvi5mmetaG_FD_87041 | JGI IMG/M metagenome (GOLD analysis project Ga0073936, IMG submission 87041) | Freshwater lake bacterial and archeal communities from Alinen Mustajarvi, Finland, to study Microbial Dark Matter (Phase II) - Alinen... | ecosystem: Environmental > Aquatic > Freshwater >... | reverse complement strand
TAATATCAGCATATTAAGTTATTCAACCCCTCACTTTAAAATAAATGAACTCCGAACTGAAAAATATAGTTGACAGTTAAATAAAATGAGCTTAAAGCTATCCCGAAATCATATAAAACGAGTTTCACAAAAAGAGGATCCGACATGAGCCGCAAAATCAAGTCCATGCTGATCAGAAAAGGCATCAAGCAGACGGACATCGCCAAGGCCCTGGGCGTGTCCAAAATCACCGTCTCGGTCGTGATCAACGGCTACGGCCACAGCCGCCGGATCAAACTCAAAGTTGCCGAGATGCTTAATGTCGATTACGAAAAGTTGTGGGGCAAAGCTGCCTGATTCAGATGTGCCGAATATAAACCAAGGCGGGGTTTGTGACAATGACAAAGATAAAACAAAATTTAGTCACCGGGCAGATGGATCTCTTTGCTTATTTATCACAAGAACGTGATGAGCGCGCGGCCACGGCGCCCGGCCGTCTCAACCTCTCCGCCCGCATACACGCCGCCATCAAAAACGCCATCAAAAACGCCAAAAAATCCCGCGAAATAATAGCCGACGATATGAGCGAACTGCTCGGCCTCGAAATTACCATCGACAAACTCTACAACTGGACCGCCGAAAGCCACCCGCACCGGATGCCGGGCGAATACTACGCAGCCTTCTGTATCCGAGTAGCGGAAGCAGCCGAAAAGACCGCCAAAGGCGTCAGCGGCATAGATAACAAAGCCCGGCTGCAGAAACAGGCCGCCTGATGACTGCCGCCAGAATACAACTGATGGTTCTGAATGGCTATAATCCTGGCCTGCCCGGATTGGTGACTCTGTACTATGCCACCAAGGGTTATGTTTCCCTACCCACCGATACCCCTGCAAATACGTTTTTCCTCCCGGTGCTGAGCATCCCTGGAGTCTTCAGCCAGTCCATGTATTCGGTCGGGGCCACCGGTGGCAATTCATCCGGCGGCATCGGCTTTGTGGAAGCATTGAATACCGATGGAGCTCTGGATGCGCTCATCGGTTGGGGTTTCGACGGGCAGATATGCACTATTTACGATGGGCCGGAGGATGGGGCCTTCTCTGACTTTTCGGTACTCTTTACCGGGACCATAGAGCAGCCCGAGTTCGCCTGGGGCAAGCTGGTATTTCGCTTCAAAGACCTGACTGTGGAGCTGGATAAACCTGTTGCCCTGCATAATTACGCGGGCAGCAACGTCCTCCCGGATGGTCTTGAGGGAGTGGCCGACCTGAAGGATAAGCCCAAGCCCCGCGCCGGTGGATCGCTCAAGAACATCTCTCCGGTGCCGGCTAACACCTCAAAACTCACTTTCCAGTGGAATGACGGTACAAGCCAGAGTATTGGCGGAGTGAGGGATAGCGGCGTGAACATCCCGCTCGGCGTCACCCATGCGAACAGCGCGGCGCTGCAAGCTGCTACGGTAGCACCGGCCACCTACGATCAATGCCTTTCCGAGAGTTACATCCGGCTGGGCAGCCCTCCGATAGGCCAGGTGACCATGGATGTGGTGGTGTCCTCCGTTTCCATAGGCCAATGCTTCAAGGCTCTTGCAATAGAGAAGCTGGGCGCAAACAGCGTGGTTGAGCAGTCTATACTTGATCTTGATAAGGCGATTCCCTCCTCCGTTCTTTGGGGTTTCTACACCGGGGCCGAAGTGGTCACCACCAAGGCGATCTTCGACGATCTGGCCAAGGCGGGTATCTGGTGGGGATTCGATAATTACTCCAGGTTCTGGGCCAAGCAGTTCACCGCCCCGGAGACAAACCTCAATCCCATATTGCAGCTCAACCTGGACAATGAACTCTCCCTGGAGAGGGAGGCGACAAACGACAGCGATAAGGGCGTCCCGATCTGGAAGGTGACCTGCCGCTACGCCCATAATTACACGGTGCAGGCCAATACCGCCGGATCGGTAACAGTAGGCGCTTACGATAAAGAGTGGCTGGATGCCACCTACTCGGACGCCTCCATCAAGACGGTTCACCCTCTCGCTGCGGAGATGTCGGTTGATACACCCTTCCAGGTATATGCCGATGCCCTTGCCGAGGCCACCAGGCAGTTTAACCTGCGTTCCGTGAGGCGGGACAGGTTGAAGGTGGACGTTATGGATATACCCAACGGGCCTCTGGCCTTTCCCGATGGCGGTTACTGGGATGATGAGGCCATCACGGAGATGCCGGCAGCCAGGTATGGCCACTGCTCGGTGGTGTATGGCGGCTACAAGTACGTCCTCGGCGGGATGATAGCGGGCTCGGTGTCCGCATCCGTGATACGGCTCAACCTGACCAATCCTACCGGGGCCTGGGATGATGCTGGAGTAACCGATCTACCGTTGGCGCTAACCGGGGCGGGAGCCGGGATATACGGCAGCAAACTAGTGGTCTTTGGGGGTCAGCCCACGCTTTCACCGGGCGGCTCCAAGGAAGTCATGACGCTTGATCTGACCAACCCGTCCGGGGCATGGACAAGGCATGCCGTGACGGATTCGGCGGATGGGTACAGGAACCATGCGGTTCTGATATACGGTTCAAAGCTCATATCCATAGGCGGCTATCTCAACTCCTCGGCATCTCCATGCAATGACGTGCTCTCCTTCGATCTATCCGCTCCGGCAGGCGCCTGGACTCTTTGTTCAACCGTCTTCCCTATCGCGGCGGCAGGCATAGGAGCCGCGATGATCGGCAACTACATCTACGCCATAGGAGGTATCAAGGCTGCGGGAGTTACCTCTCTTGAGACGTACCGGGGGGATGCCGCCAACCTGACGGCGGGGTGGGATGATGCGGCGATACCTGATCTGTCCATCGGCACTCACGGCGTGGCGGTGGCGGCTATCGGCAGCACAATCTACGCTATAGGCGGCGTCAAGGCTGCCGCTGTTGTCACCGCTGTTGTGGCGAGCTGGACGCTGGGCGCTGCCGGGTGGGCGAACGTCGCCACCCTTCCGGACCCGAGAGGATACGCTGTCATCGCAGTCAACGGCAAGGCGCTCTACATGACCGGCGGGTATACGACCGGGCTCACGCCGAAATCAAATACCTATAAATACCGCTACAACAACAACCCGGAAGATAAGGCCAGCCTGGCGAGTCTGGGCAGGACGGGGCAGATCACAATGCCCCGGTACAGCTACGATGCGGGGCGGTACATGAAATTGATAGGCATAGAATCGGATTATTCAACGCGAAAAGTGACCTTGGAAGTTTGGGGATAAATATATGACCGCACCGGCTAATTGCTGTTTATTCTCGTATCCGGACAGGGCTTTGAGCGCCACCTTCTCGACTGCCGGTACGCCATGGTTGACGGCTCTGCCTCTGGACAATCTAAAAAATCGGCTGGTATCCAAGCTCGCCAGATCCGCCGGGATCACCACCGCACACACCCAGTTCGACATGACCATTCCGGCGAACAAGGTAGTGCAGATGATTGCCATATTAAAGCATAACGCCTCCGCACCAGCCACGGTGAAGCTGTCGTTTTCGAACGTGGCCATCGGCGGATACGAGCTGCATCAATCCGCTGCTCTGCCATTCTGGGGCGACGGCACTGTTCCTGCCGAGTGGGCGCAGGATGACTTCTGGGGTTCAGCCATCACCAACGCCAAAATAGCGGAGTATGGCTGGTATCCTGACTTTTGGTACGTTCTTCCAGCCCCTTTGGTCCACGCCACCAATCCGCTGTATGTGCGGGTAGAGATCGTTGATACGAGCAACCCGGCAGGGTATTTCCAGCTCGGTCGCTGTTTCACCGGCCCGGCAAAACAGCCCCAGGTCAACATGGACTACGGAGCCGGGGGCATCTGGAAACAGGATGCGCTAAAAGAGAGGTCGCTAGGGGGCGTACCTCAGTTTGCGGTACTGGGGCAACACCGGGAGTTTATGGGGCGGCTATTCGTGTAGCGCTGACAAAGACAATGATCAGCGCTGGACAACCGGAAAAAAATCATCTCGGTAAGATCATACCAGCCGGTCTGTATCTCTGTCTTGAAGTCTCCGACACCGGCTGCGGTATGGATAACGAGACAAAACAGAAAATCTTCGAACCGTTCTACACCACCAAGTTTGTTGGGCGGGGGCTTGGTATGTCGGCAGTACTCGGTATAATCAATTCGCATGACGGAGAGTTGCAGCTATTCAGCCAGACGGGCCAGGGCACGACCTTCAAAGTCTACCTCCCCGTTAAAAACAGCGATTCCACCGATATAGAATCACTTCCACAAACCACTCCGGCATCGTGGCAGGGAAGCGGCACGATTCTTCTGGTGGAGGATGAACCACAGATAATGCTGGTTGCGAAAACCCTGATTAAGGCACTTGGGTTCACGGTTTTTGAAGCAACAAACGGCAAGGAAGCGTTGGAGCTGTATAGTGAAAACTCTGAATACATTACCCTTGTTGTCACGGACATAGGGATGCCGGTCATGAATGGTCACCAGTTGATAACAGAGCTGAAAAAAATCAATCCGGAGTTGCCGATTATAATCTCCAGCGGTTTTGGAGAAATGGATGTTACGTCACGGTTAGTAGAGGAAAAGGTTGCTGGATTCCTGAGCAAACCTTACAGGTTCGATCAGTTGCGGGATGTGCTGAAGAGTGTTACAAATAAGGATGAACATCCGACTTAGGTAAGCTGCATAAATGCACTATATATAGATGTGAGGGCTGCGGCTATGCCGGTCGCCTTCCGCGCAGCATTTGCGTGAGCAAGCGGTCAAGGGATGATGCAAAACGTTGTCGGTCGGTGAGACTGAATTGACCTGGTCCACCCTGGACAAGCCCTCCAGAGCGAAGCTCCATCATCAGGTCGCGCATGGAAAGCCGCTCACCCACATTCTCCTCGTTATAGAGTTCACCTCTGGGATCCAAGGCTACTCCACCCTTTGCAACGACTCTGGCCGCCAGGGGGATATCTGCGGTTATCACCAGGTCTTCTACTTCTGTATGTTCGGCAATATAGTCATCGGCCGCATCAAAGCCGTCGGCTACAACTATGGATTCAACCAGCTTGGTGTTGTGTTTGTTCAGGCTCTTATTTGCCACAAGTACGACGGGAAGGTTGACTCTTTCGGAGGCACGAAAAACGATCTCTTTAATCACTCGTGGGCAGGCATCGGCATCAATCCATATTTTCAAGGCGCAGACTCTCTGTTAATCCGCTCCTGCAAGGCCTTCTCCACAATATCAGCTCTGGTCATTCTGCTACCACCTCATATATGCACGCCAGGTACAAAAAAACTTGCGATATCGATGGGAGAATAGAATAGGGGTTTGTTTTTCTGCTCCGAACAGTACCATTCAAAACAAGTTATCGTCAATGCAATTCCCTCGGATTTTGTGGCTTCTTGCCATGCCGGGGGACTATCCAGAAAGATTGCCAATAAGTTTGAATCATGGCCCATACCGGCGTCGAAACCGGCTCTGATAAGAACCTTGCCTTTTGCATCTTAAATGATATGCTTGCGCGCAAAGTTTCCCTGAGAATATGCAGGTCAAGGCGCAGCAGTCAGAAAATGCCCGTAAATTTTATGAGCGTGCTCGGCGAGTAAGGATTATCGATAGCTGTGAGGTGAACATTAACCTTCTAAAAATCCTCGTAATTTGTGGTCAGACAGCATCCGGCAAAAGTGAACTGGCCCTGCGACTTGCCCATGAGCTTGATGCCGAGATTATCAATGCCGACTCGATGCAGATCTATCGCGGCCTGGACATCGGCACTGCCAAGCCGACCCCGCAGCAACGCGTTGAAGTCCCACATCACCTTATTGGTATTGTCGAGCCGGACCGCCTCTTTTCTGCCGCCGATTACGCGGTTGCCGCTGATGATGCTATCCGGGATATCTCGGCCAGAGGCAAACGAGCCATCGTGGTGGGGGGCACAGGCCTCTATATCCGGGCATTGCTGAAAGGTCTGGCCGATTCTCCCAGTTGCGCCGGCGAGATCCGCGCCGAATTGAAGGAAGATGCCGGCAGGGTTGGCAACGAGGCTATGCTGGAGCGGTTGCGGCGGGTCGATCCTGAACTGGCATCCAGGCTGCACCCAAATAATCTGGTGCGCATCATCCGCGCCCTGGAGGTGCATCAGCTGAGCGGCATTCCGCTATCCCGCTACCAGCAGAAACACGCTTTTGCGATCGATCGCTACAAAAGTCTTCAAATCGGTATTTCGGTCGAACGAACCCGGTTGTACGTACGTATAGAAGAGCGGGTAGACAGGATGTTCACAGAAGGTCTTCTTGACGAAGTAAGAGGACTTATGCACTCCGGTTTCGGGCGTGAATTAAAGGCCATGCGTGCGATTGGATACAAGGAGGCCGCCGCACATCTGTCCGGAGAGATCACTCTGGAGGAAGCGATCCGTTTGATCAAGCGCGATACACGGCACTATGCCAAACGCCAGTTGACCTGGTTTAAAGCTGATCCGGATATATTGTGGTTTGAATATCCAGAAAAATTTGGTACTTTATTACAGGATGCAATTGAATTTTTTGAAGGACGGGGGAGTGAGCACCATGGCTAAAACACCTTTCAATATTCAGGACCAGTATCTAAATCAAGCCCGCAAAGAGAGAGTACGCGTGGAGGTCACCATGATGTCATGCGGCAAGCTGGAAGGTTTTATTAAATCGTTCGATAATTTCTCGGTTCTGCTTGACTCCAACGGTGATATCTTGATCTACAAACATGCCATTTCCACCATTACCTCGACGGATGGTTCATTCCGACTGCACCAATGACCAAACTACACCCCCTCTCAGGTCAATCAGACCCGGGAGGGGCTTCTCAAAAACGACCAATGACTAAAAGTTCAAAAATTCTTCTGAGCATAACACTTCTGCTGACTTTTCTGACTGCTGCAGTACTTTACCATTCATCTGCTGTTTTTCTGCAGCTTTTCATCGCTTTTTCTCTAGCCTATATACTGAATCCGGCGGTCGAGTTTCTTGAGAAAAGAGGGGTCAAGCGCCTTCTTGGGATTCTGATAGTCCTCGTTGCTGCATTGGCGATTATTGCCGGTTTTGCAGTTTTTATTTTCCTGTCCATCAGTAGCGAATTTTTTAGCATGCAGCTCAATCTGCCGGCCTATGTCCAGCATCTTTACGAAATTACTCCCGCTTCAATAAAGGGGTATCTGGGGGTTGAAACGCCCGACAAACTTGCGTTGCGGCTTAACGAAATTCTGCAGCAGGCACGCAACTCCGCCCCTGATCTGCTCAAACCGTTGTTGGTATTCCTGCAGAAAGCTCTCACTTCTACGGTAAGTCTGCTTCTTGCTGTGCTGGGTTACCTGATCATCCCGGTCTATCTGTTCTATCTGCTGTTCGATCTGCCGCAGCTCAAAAACTTCATCGAATCTTATATCCCAAAACGTTTTCGCCCGAAGTACACTGAAAAACTGGCAGAGGTTGATGCGGTCCTTTCCGGTTTTGTACGGGGTCAGCTGTCAGTCTGCGCAATTCTGGCACTCCTCTACAGCGCCGGCCTGTATATGATCGGCATCGATCTGGCCATAGCCATCGGCACCCTGGCAGGCATTGCCTTCATAATCCCCTATGTCGGCACAATAATCGGCATCTCTCTTTCAGTTGTCATGGCTCTGCTCAAATTTAATGACATCCTCCACCCGCTGCTCTGTCTGGGATGGTTCGGGTTTATCCAGTTGCTGGAAGGCGCCATTATAACACCCAGGGTAGTTGGCAACAAGGTAGGGCTACATCCGTTGGTAGCTATCGTAGCTCTGCTGATAGGCGGCCAGCTCTTTGGAATTATCGGGATGCTGCTGGCGGTACCGGTCACCGCCGTGCTGCAGGTGTTTCTCCGATCTTTGGGCGAGTACTACCGCAACTCCGAGTTTTACCGGGAGGGGTGATGGCCGGCCTGATGATTGATTCTGTCGCCCCCGGTTCGATTGCCGACCAACTGGAGGTGGTGGCGGGCGACCGGTTGCTGGCTGTTAACGGACATCTCCTGCGCGATATTATAGATTACAGCTATTACATTGCCTCAGATGACCAACTGCTGCTGGAAATCGAAAAACCGGGTGGCGAGCTGTGGGAGATGGAGGTCGAACGTGAGCCGGGAGAATCACTCGGTCTCCTGTTTTCCGCGCCGAAACCGATTCGCTGCGCCAACAACTGTCTGTTCTGTTTTGTACGCCAACTCCCCAAGGGACTGAGGAAACCTCTTTATGTCAAGGATGAGGACTATCGTCTCTCCTTTCTTAACGGTAACTACGTCACTCTTGCCAACCTTAAAAACTCCGAGTTGTCCCGCATCGCCGAGCAGCGTCTTTCTCCTCTTTATATTTCAGTCCACACCACCAATCCCGTTCTGCGCGAGCTGCTGCTCGGTAAAAAAAATATACCGCCGATTCTGGACCAGTTGCAGAAGCTGGCTTTGGCCGGCATTGTCATGCACACTCAGGTCGTACTTTGCCCGGGCCTGAATGACGCTGATGAACTTGAGCGCACCGTAACTGAACTGGCGAATCTTTTCCCTGCGATAAAATCACTGGCGATTGTACCGCTCGGGTTAACCCGGCATCGCCATAATCTGCCGAATCTGAAAGCAGTAGATACACTATACGCGACTCAATTTGTAACAACCTGGGAGCCAAAAGCCAGATCCTTGCGGAAAAGAGTCGGAGAGCCATTTCTCTTTCTGGCGGACGAGTTCTACCTCAAGGCCGGTCTGCCATTTCCACCCATAAAAGAGTACGGCGATTTCCCGCAGATTGAAAACGGGGTCGGCATGGTGCCGCTTTTCATTAAGGAAACCGCGCAGGTGGTGAAGGTAGCCAGGCCGATCGGAAAATTTCGGATAACAATCGTTACAGGAGTCTCGTCATTCGGGTTCGTAAGTGATTTTCTGGACAAGCTGGGGAATAAGACCGGACTGGAGCTTGTACCGCTGGCGGTTGAAAACCGTCTCTTCGGAGCGACTGTTACCGTCAGCGGACTGGTGTCCGGTAACGATATCATAGCTGCGCTGGCAGGCCATGATGCAGGTTCGGCCCTGCTGGTGCCGGATGTCATGCTGAAAGAGGGGGAAGGGATTTTTCTGGATGATGTTTCGCTGGTTAAACTGGAACGTCGGATAGGATCTCCGGTGGTGGTTTTCGATTCGACGCCGCATGGCTGCTATCTTGCGCTCACTGCGCTCTTTCCTCAAAACAAAAAGAAAAAGCCGCACGATGGCGGCTTTTAAAAAAGGAGGGAGATTCAGGCAACCATTATCTTCTTACGGTCATGCGACGCTGCATACGGCCACCCATCGAAGCCATCTGATGTTTCTGGAGAGCGCCGAGACTTTCCAGATGGAACTGAAACCATATGTCCCCATAGGCGCGCATATTCATCTTCTTGCCCTTTTCCAGACACTCCAGATTCTCCTTTAGTTTACCGTCGCCAGGTATCTTCTTCAAACCCTTTGCAATGATCTCTTTGGCTCTTCCGGTGTCGCCACTCTCGTTCAGACAATAGGCATACAGGCTCCAGAGCAGGGATTCCTTTCCGTTCCACTGAACAGCCCGTTCAAAGGTGCTGATCATCTTGTCTTTTTTCTGACGTTTCATGTACGAAACAGCCAGCATCCCAAGGGCCGCCCAATTTTTGAAGAACGATTTTTCCAAATGCGAAAAAGCGTTGGAGAAGTCTCGTTTCATGTAGTAGATCATGCCAATCTGCGAGTTCAGCTGCCCATCCACAAAAAACTGCCATTTGCCGTACTGCAGGGCATCCTTCAATTCACGGACGGCCTTCTCGAAGCGTGGCGGCTGGGCCTGCAGATCCTTGCCGGCAGTCTCGATAGAGACCATGACCTTTTTCATCGTGACCCGCGAAAGCAGAACAAACGTGATCGCAACGACGATAATGCCGATCATCAATGAACCCCACCAGGCCAGGCCGGGCACAAAAAACAGTATCAATTCAACCACAGCAGCGACTGCTGCGGAAATATACATATTATACATCAGGTATTCCTTTCATTCTACATGAGGCTCACTAATTATTGCGGCCCGGCAGGTGACACTCAGCCCATTGCTGCTGGAACCATCTCGCCGTTCTTTTTGATAAACTTTGCTATAATGATGCGTCGTCCCGGCTTGAGAGCAACTTTCAGTTTCAGCTTGTTCCAGGCTGTGAGAAGTTTAGTCGATGTTTTGAAGCGCCTGGCAAGTGAATCGAGAGTGTCACCCTTTTTTACGGTATAGTATTTGGCATAGATGTCTTTATTTCCCGTGTTGCGTGTTGCCCGCCCTTCCTGGCTGAAATCCACCGTCTGTTTAACCGGTACAACCAGAGTCTTACCTGTAATACGACCCTTCGTATTCAAGCTGTTCAACCCGGCCAGCATTTTAGTTGATGTGCCAAAGCGACGTGCTACGCTTTTGAGCGAATCCTTCTTGCCGGCTTTATAGCGAGTGTACAACACCTTTTCGGTGAAACGGAGCTCCTCGGTTATTTTTGCATATTCCGCCTCAAACTGCTGTTTACTGCCTTTAGGTATCTTGAGTATATAATCGGTATAATTGGGTGGGGTACACCAATGTCTAAGATCCGGGTTCAATTCCTTTATCGATTCATACGTGGTCCCAGTTAATCTGGCTGCCAGTTCCAGATCTGTGCGGGACGGTATCGTAACCGTATCAAATTCGATTGGAGTCATATAGGCCACATCAGTAAAACCGTAACGGGCCGGATCTTTGGCTATGAAGGCTGCAGCCAGCAGTTTGGGTACATACTCCTTGGTTTCGCGTTTTAAATAGGGCCCCCTGGAAATCTCCCAGAAATCGCTGGTGTTGTACATGTTTATAGCGCGCAGGATCTTGTTCTCACCGGCATTGTAGCCGGCGGCTGCCAGATACCAGTCCCCTTTGAAAATGCCGTAAAGCTCTTTCAGATACATTGCAGCCGCAGTCGTTGCCTTTACCGGATCCTTGCGTTCGTCAATCCACTGGTCTATACGCAGGTCGTAGCGCTTGCCCGTGCCGGACATGAACTGCCAGGGGCCGACAGCATCGGCCCAGGAGCGGGCATGCAGTTGGAAACCGCTCTCGATCATGGCCACGTAGACCAAATCTTCCGGTATTCCTTCGCGTTTTAATATCCCTTTCATCATTGGAATGTAGCGAGAGGAACGTGAGAGCCAGCGTGAGTACGCCTGCCTGCCTTTGGTCTGGAAATAATAGAGGAAATATTCTACCTGGCTGTTGAGTGTCAAGGGAATGTCAGAGACGGGCAGGTGGCTGTCCGGCAGCGCCAGATCGCCGGAGCCGTCATCCTTAAGTTCTTCAAGGGTAAACAGGTCGGCTACATGGCTGTTGGCATTTGCCTCCTCTACCGCGATCTCGTCGGCGGGTGTCAACGCCGGTTGCTCGACAGGACCGAGCAACGGTGCATTTGGCCGGGTCAGTTCAGCCAGAAGCGGCTGAACTGGCTCCGTAGCGGCGGCAGGAATTGCAATTGCCAACAAGATAAAGGCGATAACAACACGTATGTGGAAACGACCAGTTTTCATAGGTCGGGGAATTATAAAGTAAGCGGTTCTGAAAGTCAATGGCACTGAAACCCCTGCCATGCGGGCTCTCAGGATTGCTGCTCCTCGTTAGGGGTCTTTTTAGTAAGATGGAAGTTATTTTCTGCTTTTTTCTGGCAGAAAATAACTTCGTTAGCGCACTTATCCTCTTCATCAATGCTGGGCAGAGAAGGGGAGTTGCTGTTTTTTTGCAAATGCCAGACGATCTCCATCCCGGCCAGCACGATCACCCAACTGGTGTAAATCCAGATCATGAATACCGGCAGAAGAGCCAGCGTTCCATAGATGGCGTTATAGCGGGAGACACCAAACTGAAAATGGATGTGCAGCCATTGAGCCATTTGTAGTATGGTGCCGGCCAGTAATCCTCCAATCAGGGCGTTACGGATGTTTATGCGGGTATTGGGGATAAACTTGAAGAGGCAGACAAGTGCTATCCAGATGCTGAGATAAGGTGTCAAGCGGAACAGTACCAGCAAAAAGCGACCAAAGAGCGGTAGTCGCAAAAACCAGCGTACGACCTCCTGGTGCTGCAAGCTGGTGGTTATGCTGGACGAAAGGGCAATCAGCAACGGTATGCTGAATATCACGATCAGATAATCGCGCATTTTGTGATGGTAAGCTTTTTCCCGATCAAGATTGCAGATCTGGTTGAAGGCTTCCTCGACCGTATCGAGAGTGGCCATAACCGTAAGCAGGAGGGCCACCATGCCGATCACCCCCAGCGAAGCAACTCGGGTGTTGTGGATGTAGCGCAGTATGCTGGAAACTATTTCTTGAGAGCCGGCCGCCACGTTTGAAAGGATTACCGGAGTCAGCGAAGTATGAAGATCCATGGTTTTAAGTATGACAAAGACGATTGCCAGGAACGGTACAATCGAGAGCAGGCTTGAAAAGGAAAGTGCAGATGCAAATATCGGACAGCGATCGTTAAAAAATTTGACAATCAGCTCCTTTGCAATTAACGTTTTTCCCCTGTGCCGGTGAAGAAAGGTCATGCGAGGGCTCCCACAAAAAAAGCCCACCGGAGTGGGCTTTTAACAAGCTGGCACTGCATTGCTACTGTGCCGAAGAACGTTCTTTTTGCATCGCTTCGCGGCCTGCCTCAATGGCAGAAGCCAGGATCGATTTTTTCTCTACGATGGTTTCCTTGCCATCTTCGATAGCGGCCTTGATCTTCTCCTGTGCTTCTTTGGCATACTCCTTGATCTTGTCCACCGCATCTTCAGTAAGGTCTGCAATGTTTTCACGCATCTCCTGACCGCTCTTGGGGGCGTACAACAGAGCCAGCACGGCTCCAACCGCCGCGCCGGCCACAAATGATACCAGTACGGTTCCTGCGCATACTCCATTTTCTTCAGACATGGCTACATACCTCCTCGTTTTTTGAGATAACGGTCAATCATGTATTTTCCTGCTACCTTGGCTCCGGTCGTCCAGACCGAGGTGGTGTTCAAAATACCGGTGACAACCCCTACCGTGCGGTTGATAGTATGCAGATTGGCGCCAGCCTCCCCCAGCTCAGACATGAAACGTTTAACATCATCGGTATGCTCGGCCACACCGCCACCGACGGTTCTTAATTCTGCCAGCACGCAGGTCAATTCCTGCAGTGTCGGTTTCAGCTCGCTCTGAACCATCTCCGCCAGTACTCCGACAGATGCGTAAGTTCGTTTCACGGTGAGGATTGTTGGGATCAGGGTAAGAACCAGAATAAAGAGCGCTACAGCGATAATTATAAGGGCAATTTCTGTCATCGGCATAATTGTTCTCCAGTACCGGGTAATCGGACGCTATTCAAATGAAGTATAGAGCAATTATGGAAAAATTCAACGTCTAAACTTTTACTTATTGCAAGAGGCTTTTTAATCATCATTATTCGGCATCATATTCGATATGATCTCTTCTACGGCCGAATACGGGTCGATACAGTGATCACTAATTCCTGTTACAACTCTGTCAAGGTAGTCGCTCTCTGCCATGAACAACAGAGCCTTTTTGAGTAAGGTGTCACGCAGAATAGCCAGGAAATGTCGCCGGCTGCGCTCACGCAGAAAGTCGTCAATGGCCCCGCTTGAGAGGAAAAAATTGCGGTGAGCCAGTATTTCGCTCGCCAGCTCGTCAATACCAGCTCCTCTTTGTGCTTCGGTTTTCATGACCTGCGGATTCCAGCTTCCTTCGGGTG
>Ga0073936_10007841_pt1 | contig 13741 bp, 5 predicted proteins | sample AliMusrvi5mmetaG_FD_87041 | JGI IMG/M metagenome (GOLD analysis project Ga0073936, IMG submission 87041) | Freshwater lake bacterial and archeal communities from Alinen Mustajarvi, Finland, to study Microbial Dark Matter (Phase II) - Alinen... | ecosystem: Environmental > Aquatic > Freshwater >... | reverse complement strand
TTCCTCCACCAATGTGACGGGGAGTAATCCCGGCGGCGGCGGTCGAATCGCCCTGATGGTGACGAATGCGGGCTTTGTGGGGTATCCCGTCAACCAGATCACGGCTTTTGGTGGGCGTAAAACCGGGGCCGCGGGGGGGGCGGGGACGGTCTATCTGCGCACTGCAGGGCAGGGTCGCAATGGAGGGACGTTGATTCTCAACAATACCAATCTGGTCGGCCTGGCGACTGAGATCAGTTCGAATGTGACGGATACGGTGGTGGGTAATGTATTGATTCAAACGAATGGGTATCTGCTAATCAGTTCGAATCAGGCACTGACGGTAAGCGGCATCTGGTCCAACTCGGCCAACTTTGTTTCCCAATGGGGTTCGCAGGTTATTTTTGCGGGGGGCGGCATTTCCACCTCTACAGTTTATGGGACCAATATGTTTATGGGTCTTACCTGCACCAACGTCGGTAAGACGCTGCTGTTCGAGGCGGGCAGGACGAACAGGGTTGCAGCGCTCGGACGGGTCATGCTTAAGGGGGCAGGCACGACCAACCTGATGTTACGTTCAACACAGGAGGGAACAAGTTGGAAATTGAATGTCGATGCGTTGGCAGAGCAGGTGATTTCGCTGGTGAATGTAAAGGATTCCGATGCCATGACGGGCGTGGGGGCTGAGGTGACGGCCGTGAACAGTGTGGACAGTACTGGCAACTCGAACTGGAAATTCGTCACGGTGGGTGAGGGTGAGACGAATGTATGGACGGGGGAAAGCAATACGATTTGGTCGTCGAGTGGAAATTGGAGCCTGGGCCGTTCGCCGGTGGATACGGATGTTGTGGTGATTCCCGCGGCGAGGCCGCGCTATCCCGTTCTGGATGGCGCCCGGACGGTCAATGGGCTCGAGATTCTGTCAGGGGCCTCTTTAACACTGGCTGGCTATGACCTGACGGTTAAGCAGGATACGGTGGTGGCTGGAACCTTGACGGCGTCAGCCTCTGAAACCATCACGTTCCAGGCGAATGCGGACTTCACAGGCGGTGCGTTTACGGCGGGACGTTCTACCGTTGTGCTCGCGGGTGGAGCGGGGCAGGTGTTTAATCCTGCGAACCTGACCTTCAATAGAATCCTGGTGTTGAACAGCGCGGACACGGTTGCCTTTGACAACGGTTTCACGACCACGGAATTACGGTGCGAGGCGGCAAGCGGCACGCGTGGTTTGCAGTTCCTGGAGGGGGCCACGGGTACGGTCCGGGATCTCATCCTGTTGGGAGCAACCGGAAACACGAACATCACTTTACGGAGCTCTTCCGCCGGTCAGAGGTGGTATCTGGCGGTGTCCGGCTATCGGTCCGTGCGGGGGGTGGATGTGCAGGACAGCGATGCGCGAGGCGGCCTGCCGATTCCTGCCTTCGCTTCCCGGAACGGTGACAACAACTTCAACTGGACATTTGGTGGGGCTCAGACGGTGTGGTTGGGTACGAGCAACAGTAACTTCCACACGGCAGCCAACTGGTCGTCGGGAGTGGTGCCGGATGCGACCACGCGGGTGGTGGTGGAGTCAGCCACTGCAATGAATATTACCGGGGCAGTGACGATATTGGATTTAATAATGGGCGGAGGAAATGGGGGGGCAACGGGGACGGTTAATGCGGCTTTGACCGTTGGGGAAAATATTACGGTTTTGAATAACGGACTGTTGTCCCTCAATCGCCCTTGTGTTGTCAGTAACAACCTGTACGTGCAGGCGGGCGGAATACTGACGCACACGGGGAACACTTCAAGTGAACTTAATAAGCTGGCCTTAACGGTGTATGGCCATGCGGAAGTGGACCTCAATGGTGCCATTGATGTGACAGGAAAAGGCTATGGGTCCAGTACTGGGCCGGGAGGCGGTCGTTCCGGCAGTTATGGAGGGCGGGGAGCATTGTGGCCTGGCAGCGGTCTCTGTAATGGTTCAATCACGGCACCCATAAATCTGGGTAGCGCTGGTGAAAGTACGGCGGGCGGTGGTGCCATCCTGCTGACGATTTGGGGTGCGATGCGTAACGACGGTCTCCTTTGTGCGGATGGGGGGGGGCCATGGGCGTATTACACGGGCGCTGGCGGGAGCATTTACGTTGTCGCTGGTTCGTTTACAGGGACTGGGACGATCCGGGCGAATGCCGGAATGGTCACGGAAACGGGTGCTTCTGGCAGTGGGGGTGGACGGGTAGCGTTGGTGGTGACGAATGGAGGGGCGGACTTTAGCGGCTATACCGGTCTCGTTCAGGCACGTAGCAGTCAATATGCAGGGAGTGCGGGGAATGGCGGTGCCGGGACGGTCTACAGGCAGAGTGCGACAGATCGTCCGGGCCGTGGCACGGTGGTGGTCGATAATAACGGTTTGTCATCCAGCGGCGTGACAGATGTCCCGTCCTATACAAACTCTGTTCCCGGGGAAGCGGATCGTGCGGTATTTAATATTACCAATGCGGCCACACTCCGGCTGGTGAACGATTTCATTGTGGGCGACATCTTTCTGCAGTCGGCGAACGCGAAACTGGATTTGAACTATAGAACTCTGCTCGTGCATTCCCGGCGGCATGATTTTTCTGGAACTGTGACCAACTTCGGCTCGATCATCTGGATGCCTGATGTGGCTGGGACTGTTTTTTCCATCCGATGACGGTTCCCAAATATTGTCTTAACCTCCGCGGTCTTCCCGCCTGTTATCGTAAGATCGCAGATGCACCCCACCGGATAGGCCGGGTGAAAATCCAGTTGACTGAATCCGAATGCTGTGTTGAGATGTAACACGTGTCACAAATAGAACAACAATTCCCGACCATGAAGGAGATCGCCGCGGAGCTCGGGCTTTCGCGAAAGACGGTCTCCGCTGTACTGAACAGTAACGGACAGCCACAGATTGTGCGCGACGAAACGGCACGACGCGTGCGCGAGCACCTGGAACTCCGTGGCTACGTTCCCTCGCGCCAGGCGCGCCAGCTGCGCGTGGCGCCGACGCGTGTCCTCGGCCTCCTGTACCTCGAAGGGCTTTATTCGCATCTGATCGACGCCTTTCACCTCCTCGCCAAAGAATTGGGCAAAGCCGCGCCCGAGATGGAGATCGTGGCGACTTCGCCGGAGCGTCTGGAGGCGTCCGTGCGCAGTCTGCTCGCCCGGCGGGTGACGGACCTGGTCTGGATTCACAACGGCGCAAGGACCGAACTCTTCCGCGATCCGCGTCTGGCCGGTTACCTGGCACGCCTGCGCCCCGTCATCTATAATTTTCCCTTCGGTACGTCGCTGGGCGAGGAAGAGTTGCTGAAACGCGGTTTCCGGCTGGTTGGCATTGACCGTACGGCCCACCTGCACCGGCTGGCTCGCTTTCTTCGGCGACTCGGGCACCGAATGATCGCCCTGCCGGATGTTGCCCTTCCTCATTCCGGTTATGATGACCTATTCAGACAGGCCGGGCTGAGCATCGCCGATTGTCCGCCGCCATTTAATGCGGATAAATTTTTAAACGTCATGCGTCGTCAGAAGGTAACCGCCGCCTGTTTCCATGGTGACGCTCCGGCCTGCCAGGCCATCACCGACCTGAAAAAACGTGGGGTACACGTTCCGGAAGACCTGACCGTCATCGGATTCGATGGCACGGCGCGATCCTTTGGTCAGAACCTTACAACGTTGGAAATTCCAGTCTCCGAGATGGTGGCCAGAGTGGGCGAAATCGTGGCGGGCACCGAGAGCGGATTGCGACATTGTTTTGGTTTGAAGTTTATCAAAGGCGAGACACATGGATCGCCGCGCGGGACGGTTTTCACGATCCATAACGGCGCCGACGAGCGGCCCAACAAACAAAGGGAAAAGACATGAGTGATGTAGTATTGGGACACGATGAGTTTGAAGACAAGGTGTACGGCTGCTGGCTCGGGAAAAATATCGGTGGAACGCTGGGCGCGCCTTACGAAGGGGTGAAACATGTGCTTGGGTTGGAGTTTTACGATCCCCTCCCCAGTCAGGCGGCTCCCAACGATGACCTCGATCTGCAGCTTGTTTGGCTGAAGTGCCTTGAAGAAAACGGGGGCCATCCGTCGGTGCGGACGCTTGCCGAATACTGGAATCGCCACGCCTTCCGATACCCCTGGGCTGAGTATGGCTTTTTCATGAGAAATTTCAGCCGGGGGCTGAGGCCGCCGGTCGCCGGCTCATTCGAGAACTATTTTGTGGATGAGATGGGCTCCCCCATCCGGAGCGAAATCTGGGCCTGTCTGTATCCTGCCGATCCGCAGCGCGCCGCCGAAATGGCCTGGCGGGATTCCGCTATTGACCATACCGGTGGGGAAGGCACTTATGGCGAGATGTTCTGGGCGGCCGTTGAAAGCGCCGCTTTTGTCGAGTCGGATCCCTTGACCCTTATCCGCATCGGACTGGCCATGATTCCCTGCTCCTGCCAGATCACCCGCGTCATTAAGGAGGCCATGTTCTGCCACAAACGTGGATGGAATTGGGGGCTGGCCCGGGAGAAGATCGCCACGCAGTTCGGCCATTTGCAGCCCTGCAATGCGGTTCCGAACCACGGATTCGAAATCATCGGATGGTTATATGGCAAAGACTTCGGTGACTGTTTGCTTAAGGCCGTCAATTGCGGATACGACACCGATTGCACCGGGGCCACACTCGGTTCAGTGTTGGGCATTCTTCAAGGCGCAAAGCGCATCCCTGAACTCTGGCGGAAGCCGGTCGGTGATACCATTGTGCTGCACCCATTCACCAGTCTGTCCGATGCTCCGAAGACCTTGCGCGAACTCACACGGCGTACGATCGCTCTGGCCAAGACATCTGCCGCGCAAGAAAGCGGCACCCGATTCGGCGACCGGACGCGACTTCCGCACAATCTACGAAGTCTTCTGTTTCAAAACGAAAAGGCGCTTGCCGCACTTCGGCAGGACAGTAATTCCGGCGTGGAACTGCTGGCTGGCAAAGAGATCTGGCTGCATTACGGCGGCGAGCCGGTGGTCTGGCCGCAGATTGCGCGCACCCTTCGGGTGAGTGTTCCGGATTTACCCCATGCCGCCATTTCCATGGCGGTTCCCTCCGGCTGGTTGTGTGTCGCTCTCGGCGGCGACCGTTTCGAGATCCTTCCGCCCGACGATGTGCCGGGGCGGAACCGGTTGACGGTGACCGTGGACGGGGCCTCGGTGGATTTCGTCATCTTCGGACCTTCTGAAGCGACGGGATATGCCGCGGGGGACCGGGTGGAGAAGTGCCCCCGATGTCTGGCACGGGTGGAAGCTTGCATGTGTGTCATTGACGGGACGGGGGCCAAAGCGTGAATAAAGAGGACCGGACGACGGTGGAGTTGGGAAACGGATTCCGGGATCACGGTGTCGCGGTGCCGATCAGCAGCACGCGCGGGGTCGTTGCCGTGGCGGACAAGACCGGGAGGGAACTCGTGCTGACGTGGCTTGCGGATAGTACGGGGTGCGCCGCTTTGCTGGAAATCGACGCGGTGACGGGGGCGAGCGCGTCTTATCCGATACCGTTTCCAGCCGAGGGAAATGCGCCGTTTGCTCTCCTGTTTTCGTCGCGGGATCGCATCTATACTCACTTCAAAAACCGTCTGGTGGAGTTCGATCTCGACACGAAAGCTTATACCTTTGTACGCGAAACGGGAACCCGCCTGGGTATCGGCATGACGGAGGATGACCGGGGGCGCATCTGGGGCGCCGGTTATCCGGACAGCGGCGTGTTCATGTACGATCCCGGAACGGGCGAGTTTCGTGATTACGGGTCCGTCTACAGCCAGAATTGGCGGCAGTATCCCTACACCCTGGCCGCGGACGACGCCGGCTGGATCTATTTTTCGGTCGGCAAGACGCTCAGCCAGTTCATCGCGCTCAATCCCGAGACCGGCGAAGCCGTGCCGTTGCTGGCCGAGGACGAGCGGGTTCCAGGCGTGACGTCCCATGTGTACCGGGGTGAAGACGGCAAGGTTTATGGACTTTCCAACGAAAAACAATGGGACGACGGGCAGTGGTATGAATTGCACTGGGACAAGGCCATCAGAATCAACGGCATGGCACCGCAACAGCGGAAACGGATTATTGGCGGATCGATCTGGCCGTTTCACCGCGAGTTTCCATCCGGACGGCGGATCAAGTCGCTGGACATGGGGGGGCGGACGCTGGTGGTGGAAGATCCAGCCACCGGCAGGGAGAAGACCCTGGCGTTTGATTACCCGAGTGAAGGCGCGCACCTGATGGAAGTGGGCGCTTTGCCGGGTGGCAGGATCGGAGGAGGAGCCGCGTTTCCTATGCGGTTTTTCGAGTTCGATCCTGCGACCGACCGGTTTTGGCACGAGGACGTGATGGCTCAGACGAACGTGATGGCTGCTCAAAGCGATCGCGTTTTCCTGGGGATGTATACCGAGGGGATTCTGATGGAGTGGGATCCGTCCCGCCTCTGGGTGGCGCCGAGCAAGGATGCCCCGGACGGCAATCCACGGATGCTGGCAAACTGCGAGCCGGACATCAACCGGCCGCATGCGATCCTGGTGCATCCCGATGGCCGGACGGTCGTCATGGGCGGCACGCCGGGTTACGGTCACACCGGTGGAGGTCTGCTGTTCTGGGACCGGCAAACCGGATCCAGCGCGTTGCTTAAGCATGACCAGTTGCTGCCCGAACAGTCTACGATGAGCCTGGTGGCCCTGCCGGACGGGAAGCTGCTGGGTGGGACCGGCACCCGCGCCGGAACTGGCGGCGAAGTGAAGGCCCGCGAAGCGGAACTCTACGTGATGGATATCGCAACGAAGAAGATCGAGTGGCACAGGCCCGTATTTCCGGGGGCGCAGGAATACTCGGAACTGCGCCTGGGGCCGCGCGGTCTTGTCTTTGGCCTGATGACGTTCACGCCGTTCGATCCGACCAACATGGACGAGTTGAAGCGCTTTTTTGTTTTCGATCCGACAAGCAAGCAGGTCATCTGCGAGGACAAGGACACCGAGAATGTGTTTGGCCCCGTCTGCCTTCAGCAGGGACAACGCAAGCTGATCCTGTCGCCGGACGGGACGCTCTACGTGCTGTTCAGGAAGGGGATTGCCAAGGTGGATTTGGTCACGTTCAAACTCTCGTGGGTGACGGACTCGCCCGTAACGATCGACTCGGGCGGCGACTGGCTGGATGGCCGGATTTACTTCGCCCACGGGTCCCATCTCTACAGCTACCTGCCGCAAGCCAAATAACGGGCTCTGATCGGGAGTGTGTTGTGATTTATCCGTGTGACGGCGGCGAGGGGAGATCATTGATGAGTTCTCGAATCAGTAATCAAGGAGTTCGCATGAAGGTCAAGAAGGTATCGAAGAGTCCTATCACGTGTTTTGGGCCTGCGATTCGATTATTTTTCGACAGATGCCTTGCATCGGCGTTGCTCATTGGGTTTTTCGCCGTCAGCACTCAGGCGGTGGATAATGGCAGCAACCCCTCCCAGGCCACTCCGAATGGCATGGACAGCCTTCGTGCGGCAGAGTTATTGGTTAAAGCAAAGGACTACGATGCTGCTGAGAAGGCGTTACTCGCGCTCGACACGGAGAGAGGGTTTGACGATGCCGCGAAGGGATGGATTGGCATTCAACTGATGAACTACTATAGCGCGAGAACGAACTTCGCCAAAACAGCGGAGTATGCGAGGAAAGTTTCGGCACTGTCTGCCGCCGATGTCAGGCATAAGACCGAGGCGCTCAGTTATCTGGCCGGTTCGACTGCCTATTGGGCTCGCTTCATGGGGTACTACATGGATTTGAATCTCGATAAGAAGGATCTTGCGCGGATGCAGAAGGAAGAACTCGTGTACCGCGAGGAACTGGCCGCGCTGAATCCGACCAACGCCGACGTTCGGATTGACCTGGGCTATTCCTACATCGAAGCGGGGGATGCGGCCAAGGCCGCGGCCGCCTTTGACTTCGTGATGAAACTGGGAAAGACCACCGAAATCCAACTGGGCGATGCACTCGTCGGGCTCGCCAACGCGGCGATTCTCAAGGGGGATCGTCCTGGCGCCATCCGGTACTGCCAGGATCTGGTTGACCGCAAGCTGAACACCGAACGCCGATATGGGACGAATCCCTCGCGTCAGGCCCGCCTGGCATTGCAGTATCTGGGGGGCTATAGACTGGACGGCACACGGTTGCCGTTCCACACCGGCGCAAAAGCGTTCCCGACTCCGCAACAGGCCCGCTATTCGGACGATTTTGCCCCCCTGAAGACCGTCTCACTCGACCTGGGCAAGGGACTCAGGGAGGATGATCCCCGGATCCTGCTGTTGAAACAGAAGGTCGACCGGCTCGGAATCCGGTTCGAGCGGACCGCGCCCTTCGTCATCCGGATTGACACGGTGGCCGAGCCCCAGGCACCGTCCAAGCCGGAGGGGTATGCCTTGACCGTAACGAAAGGGGCCGCCGTCATCAACGGTTTCGACAAGCAGGGCGTGCTGTGGGGCCTTGTTTCGCTTATTCAATTGATCGATCAAGACAAGAAGGCGATTCGCCTCGGCGAGATCATGGACTATCCCAATACGGCCAAGCGCGGTTTCCTGGAGGGATATTGGGGCGATACCCTCGAATTCGGGCTGTTCGCCAAGATGAACAGCTTCACGGCACAGACCGGTATGCAATTGGTGTATAACGAAGGCGACCGGCCTTGGACGCCGCTGCAGAGAGCCGTTGCCGCCGAGACCTGCCATCAGTTTCATGCGCTCGGCCTTGACTATTATATGGGCATTTCCGGGTTGACCATGTATCCGAAGATGCCGCTCTCCAGTGATCGGACGCTCGACCTGTTGACTGAGCGTTGCAGCTTCATTGCGGAGGCAGGGGGGCATATCTATTTCCCCTATGATGACTCCCGTTACCCGCTCCATCCCGTGGACGTGAAGAAGTTTGGAAATGGCTCCAAGATGGATGCCAAGCGTATCAACCTGCTTTACAAGGCCGTACATGACAAGTATCCCGATTTCAAATTGGTCTTCTGTCCACCCTATTATGCCGTTCCGGATGGCATGGGAAGCACGGCTTATGTCGACAACCGGGACGAATACCTGAAATCGATCGGCGATGATCTCGATCCTGCTGTCGAAATTTATTGGACGGGCCCCCGCGTCGCCGGGCTCGAAAAGCCGAAAGAGAAGCGCGACTTTTACGCGAACCTGATCAAACGGAACCCAGCTATCTTCCAAAACCGGGTCCGACCGCACAACGGGCTGTCCTACATTACGGACACGATCACGGGTTGGAAGGAGTGGCACTACGACGGGTTTGTCGAAAAGGACATCACGTTGTTCCACAAGAACGGCTGTAGCAGCGAGTCCACGCTGGTTCTGACGCTCGCGGATTACCTGTGGAACGTCAAAGCTTACGATGCGGAACGGTCCATTCGGGAGGCGGTTGCCTTGCTCTACGGCAAGGATATGTTCGCCCTGCTCGATCCGGGAACACAGGCCCTAGCCTACCTCGATAAGTATAAGTATGGCGCGGTGACCCCGGAGGCGCTGACGGAAATTCCGAAGATTGAGGAATGTTACGCCATCGCCAAGGCTTGCTACGAGAAGGCCCTGGTCTACAACGGGTTCTCGATGAGCAACTATCCGGCTTCCTATGGACGTGCCGTCGGGTTCACGGAGAAACTCCTTGCCGACGCCAGGAATCCCCCCGACTTCATGAAGAAATATCGGAAAGATATCGAAGACACCCGTGGCATCGCGGAAAAAGAGGTCGGCGTGGACACCGCCAAGGGCGATATCTTCAAATCCCCGATTGACTTCCAGGGCGGGAATCTCATCGTATACGGCAACAAATGCCCGAAGCGTTTGGCCAATCTTCTGAACGGCAAGCGAGCGCCGGCGTCGTCGGTAACGATGAAATTCGAATGTTCCCCGTTCCCGCCCGAAGGGGACTATGAACTGCATATGTCCGGGCAGCAGGAGTCGCAAGTCGGGGTGCCTCCCTGCGCGATCAAGATCTCGCTTAACGGCAAGACCATCTTCGAGGGCCCGAGCAAGTTCGTCAAAAACGGGTGGTCCATCGAGAAGTTCATCCTGCCGTTCGACAAGCTTCTGCGCTACAACGCCGTTGTTGTCGAAAATATTGAGGATTCGTCCAATCCGCAAGGGCCGCCCTGGTTCATGGTCAACTATGCCGTGATCAAGAAGGTTGCGCTGTTTTGACCAACTGCGGAGGCATCTGGCTGACGCCGGTGAGCGCGAAACTAGATCTGAACTTTAAGACCTTGCTGGTGCATTCCCGGCAGCATGCTTTGTCTGGAACTGTGACCAACTTCGGCTCGATCATCTGGGGGCCTGATGTGTCTGGGACTGTTTTTTCCATCCGCTGAAAAGTGATTCATCATTTGACATCGGGCCATGGTTTTGCTTAAATGTCCCACGTGTCACCCATTCAGTCATCTTCTTTGACGATGTCGGAGATCGCCTCAGAACTGGGGCTTTCCCGTAAGACGGTCTCTGCCGTGATCAATGGCCCCAATTCAAAACGCTATGTGAATGCCGAGACGGCTCGGCGTGTGCGTGAGCACATGGAGCGGCGGGGCTATGTCCCTTCGCGTTCCGCACGCCAGTTGCGGACTAACCCTGAGCGTGTGGTCGGGATTTTGCACATGGACAGCATTTACAGCCATCTCGTTGAGGCGACCCATCTTCTCGCAAGAGAGTTTGCTCGTTCCGATTCCGGTTCAGCAGTGGAAATCATGGTGACGCCGTGTGAACGGCTGAAGTCGAGCGTGCAGGAACTGCTGGCGCGGCGTGTCACGGATCTTATTTGGATTAACGCCAGTGCGGGTGAGGAGTTTCGTAATCCCGACATCGCCAGCTATCTTTCGAATACGCGTACGATTATTTATAATTACGTATTTGAGTCTGCGCGTGGTGAGGACGAATTGCTTAGTCGTGGTATCGCGCTTGTGGGTGTTGATCGCTTGGAACACGCCCGCAAGCTTGCCCTGTTTCTGAAAAGATTGGGGCATCGTGTTGTCGCCATACCCGACATCCCGCGTCTTGATAATCTCCAGAGCTATTTTGAAGTGTTCGAGGCTGCAGGCTTGACGGTTGCTGATTATTCTTCACCGTTTACCGTGGAGCGAATGCTCAAGGCGATGAAAAAACAAGGGGTTACGGCGGTTTGCTTCCATGGCGATAGCCCGGCCTGTTTGGCTCTGAATGATTTACGTGCCGCCGGGGTGCGTGTTCCCGAAGACCTGACGGTGACGGGATTCGATGGCATGTCCAGAAGCTACAATCGGGATCTCACCACACAATCCATTCCTGTTGAAAAGATGGTTGCGAAAGTCTGTGAGCTTGTAGAGGGGCGGGAGAAGGTGAAACGCCATTGTTTTGACTTGGAGTTAGTGAAAGGCCAAACGCACGGTCTGCCGCGAGGGGTGTGATTCTTGGATATCCAGAATAGGTAAAACCATGGGTATGGGGGGGTGACGATGAGAACGACGAAGTGTTTTTCAGGGATGATGGTGGTCGCGGTCATGATGCTTGGGTTGGTGCAAACCGCGATGCTGGCTGTGGCGGCAGAGGATCTGAGCTCGTGGCAAAAGCGGATGCCGATCACGTTCAGTGGTTATACGCCACCCGGAGGTGGGACGCTGACGAACTTTCCTGTATTGGTCATTCTCAACAATACCAATGCGGGAGTTGGCTTCAACTATTCTGAATTCCTCTCCCCGCCCTATGGCGACCTGCGGTTTGCTGCTGCCGATAAGACCACGCCGCTTGACTATGAGGTGGAGTCGTGGGCATCCAATGGCCTGTCCTATGCCTGGGTACGGGTGCCGACACTTAACAGTAACGTGACAATCTATGTGCTCTGGGGGCAAAGCGGTGTCACCGCGCCGGCCTGTACGACGAACGGGGCGGTATGGACGAGCGGCTTTTCCGGAGTATGGCACCTGAGCCAGACGACTGGGGCCGCCCTGGATGCCACTCCCAATCTCAACAATGGAACCCTCTCGGCGTCAGGAGTGACGCGGGGCGCGACGGGAACGGTTGACGGAGCCTTCACGTTCAGTAATCCCGGCAATTTGGATTGTGGCACCAATGTCAGTTTGAATGTGGGATACGCCTCTTGGGAAGCCTGGGTATTTCCGACTGATTTCAGTGGGTGGGACAATGTCCTCGACAAGGGGTTTAACAATGCCTATTGGTTTGGTTTGAGTCAGACGACCGGCAAGATCCGGTTGCACTGTGGTGGTGGGGCAAGTAGTGCTCCGGCCCATGATTCCACCTCGGCTGTTCCCTTGAACCAGTGGTCGCACATTATGTCTACCTGGGATGGCCAGAATGTGCGGCACTATATAAACGGTGTGCTCAACACGACGATTGCGGAAACAACGGCTCCGAGGACCAACGCTACGAAGGTTACGCACATTGGCGCCTACTTTAGTGATGGCACCGGCGCCAGTTCTGCGCTGACGGGGTATTTCCCGGGGCGGCTTGATGAAATCCGGTTGTCCAATGTGCCCCGCGGATCAAATTGGGTTTGGGCCTGTTTTATGAACACGGCCTCGAATGGAGTCTTCAACAACTATGGGGCCCCGGAATTTCAGAACCTTCCTGCTGTCAACAATGCGAATGGGGCGACGAACATTACATGGACTTCCGCCTATTTGAATGGGACTCTGCTCGCCACGGGTACTTCTTCGGCGACGGTGTTTGCCTATTGGGGAACATCCGATGGAGGCACGAACATCTGGGCGAACACAAATACATGGGCCGCTCCGCCGTCGCCGGGTGGTTTTACGGCCCAGGTGACGGGGCTATCTTCGAATACGACCTATTACTACCGGTTTGCGGCGACGAATCAGGCCGGTGTTGTATGGGCGTTCACGTCCTCGGTTTTCATTACGGGTGACGTCTGGATTGATAAGCTGTCTGATGCCTCCGAAATTGGTCCCACGCCAGGCACATTCACGGTTCATCGGGCCAGCGCGGCGACGAATGAGTCATTGATCGTGAACTATATAGTCAGCGGGACGGCCAGCAATGGTGTGGACTATGCTACGCTGAACGGTTCCATTCTGATGCCGGCGGGCACCGACTCGGTGTCGCTGGTGGTCTCCCCCTATTTCGACCACATTGTGGAAGGAACGGAAACGGTTCAGGTAACGGTGGCGTCAGGTTCCTACGTGATGGGGGCCTTATCGAATGCGGCAATGGGGATTGCGGATGCCGGTACGGTGACTCTGACTTGGAATGGTGCCGGAGCGAATGCCTTGGCGAGTAATCCTGCGAACTGGGTGGGCGGGGTGGCCCCGGTGGCTGGAGACGCCGTTAATTTGGATGCCACGACAAACAAGAATATGACGTGGGACTTAACCATCCCGGTTCAGACCTGGACGCAGGTCGGCTATGCGGGCACAGTCACCGTATCGACGGTGTATGGGGCAACCGGTTTTACGAATCTCAACATCATCGGGAACTGTGTGATCAGTAACGGTGTGTGGACCCACAACGGGAATACGACGACCGAGGCTAACCGGCTCAGGGTAACGATTGGCGGCGACCTGATCGTAGGGCCGAATGGGGTGGTCGATGTGACGGGCAAAGGGTATTCATCCGGGAACGGGGCTGGTGCCAACGCGGGCTCCTGGGGCCAAGGCAGTTACGGAGGGGCTGGGAACGGTGGCCCTTGCTATGGTTCGATTGTGGCACCCACCAATCTTGGAAGCGGAGGGTGGAGCGGGCAAGGGGG
>Ga0073936_10007834_pt1 | contig 13745 bp, 12 predicted proteins | sample AliMusrvi5mmetaG_FD_87041 | JGI IMG/M metagenome (GOLD analysis project Ga0073936, IMG submission 87041) | Freshwater lake bacterial and archeal communities from Alinen Mustajarvi, Finland, to study Microbial Dark Matter (Phase II) - Alinen... | ecosystem: Environmental > Aquatic > Freshwater >... | reverse complement strand
TGGGTGCGGGAGCCATGGCTGTGGTTAGGCCGCCCTATCAGGGCTGATTTGATTGTAACTTGGATTCCTAGGGCGTTGCCCTAGGCTGTTATAGGGCGGGCCTTTGGCCCTTCGAAGAGATCCCAGGGTAGGCAATGCGTGACAACCACGGGCAAAGTGAAATATCCCTGTTGGGGACGGGAAGAGGGATGGGAAGAGGGACGGGAAGAGGGGGAATAGATTGTTGATTGATGAGGCCCCCCGGCCATATCGGTGGTGCGGCGTGCTGAGATTCCGGGTTGACAATATTGACAAAGTTGACAATTTTGACGGTGTGAACAGACTTACCATTGAAATTGATCCGGAGCAGCATCGTCAGATCAAGACCTTGGCCACCTATGCGGGGATGACCATCAAGGATTTCATCTTGGCCAAGACGCTGAACACGCCGAAGAATAAGCAAGGGGACGCGGATGACACAACGGCCCGGCTGCTGCACTCGCCAACGAACGCCAAGCGCCTCAGAAAAGCGATTTCAAGCCCTACTCCAAAGCACCTCGTTTTTGCATCGATTGAGGATGTAAAGCATGCGCTTGGAATTTAAATCGCAGGCTTTCGAGGATCTGCAATATTGGGTGCAGACGAATCCGAAACTCGCCAAACGCGTGCTCCGCTTGATCGAAGAGACACGGCGCGATCCTTATGGCGGCACAGGCAAGCCAGAGCCCTTGAGAGGAGATCTGATTGGCTGGTGGTCGAAGCGTATTGATCAGGAACACCGCTTGATCTACCAAGTCTCGGGTGACTGTCTGGTCATAGCACAGGCTAGGGGGCACTACGATGATTGAGATTCGGCCACTATGGTGTCTGTGGTGCTGCCGCGCATGGCACTGGCGGCCATTGACATGCCCTTCGACTCTGCTCAGCACTTTCAGCTCGGGATCTACGGCTCAGGACTTGGCTGCTCTTTTGGCCGCCTGTGTAATCTGGAGCACCCCGGGAATTCGGCATTGAAATTCGGTCGGTTTGCCAGATGTTTGCGGCATGATTCACTTGGACGCGAACGCTGGCACGGCCATGTTGCCAGAGGTCTTGGATGCGATGTTGCCGTGGCTGCGTGACGGGCATGCGAATCCCTCGGGAGCTTATGCGTCGGCGCGTGCGGCGCGCGCGGCCATAGAGCATGCCCGTGCCCAGGTGGCGGAGTGGATCGGGGCGGAGCCGGATGAGCTCATCTTCACGGGTGGCGGCACTGAGAGCGTCAATACTGCCTTAGAGTCGCTCGACCAACTCGTAGGTCCCGGCGTGGCGCTGGTTTCCTCCATTGAGCACTCGGCCGTCCTGCGCTGCGCGGAGTCCCTGTCACGTCCGGTGAAATACGCGCCTGTTTTATTAGATGGACGGCTGGACCTTGACCGATTTGACGCGCTATTGCCAAGCGCGGCGATGATTTCAGTGATGACCGCCAATAATGAGACTGGCGTCATCCAGCCCTTGCAGGAAGTCTGCACCATGGCACATGAGCGCGGGCTGCCCGTCCATTCGGATGCCGTGCAGGCTGCCGGGAAAATTGAACTCAACGTGCGCCGGATCGGTGTGGATTTCCTTTCGCTGGCGGCACACAAGTTCCATGGACCGAAGGCGGTGGGCGCGCTGTACGTCCGCCGCGGGATCCGGTTTTTCCCTTTTCAGAAAGGTGGTTCCCAGGAGAGTGGTCGTCGTGGCGGCACCGAGAACACGCCGGGGATTGTCGGTATGGGCGCTGCCGCAGCTGCCATGCAACGCCGTGCGGGTGAGTATTCTTCTCTGAGGTTGATGCGGGATTTGTTTGAAAACACCCTGCTTGCAGAGCTGCCAGGAGTGGCCATCAACGGGAATCCAGCCATGCGTTTGCCTAATACGAGTCACCTCTCCTTTGAGGGTTGTGAGGCGGTGGAGTTGATCCAGTTGCTTGACCAAGCGGGCCTCGAATGTTCTGCCGGCTCTGCCTGCATGGCCGGGAAAATCCGCCCATCGCACGTGCAACTGGCTATGGGGCTCGATGGCAGCCGTGGCCGCAGCAGCTTACGGTTCAGCTTCTCTATTCTCAATACCTTGGAAGACGCCCGACTCGCGGCTGGCGTAGTCAAGCGTGAGGTGGAACGCCTGCGCCATAGCCTGAGCTCAGGCATCACATCGGTTTCCTGTGGGGTTCCGTTTTCCTGAATGTGGGAATCGACTTGCCAACAGCGCGATGTGGTAGTAACCACTCGCCCCCCCCCACCGCAGGTTTTTGCGGGGTAGGGTTTCACTTTCTATATGAAGCTGGCGAAATTGCTCAGTGCTGATCAAATCATCCTCGATATGAAGGCGGGGGAGCATTGGCCTGCCATCGTCGAGCTGGTAGACCAGTTAACGGAGTGCCAGAAGCTAGCTAGTGAACTGCGACCGAAGATACTGGATGCGCTTAAAGCCCGCGAGGAATTGGTGAGTACCGGCATTGGCTCAGGAGTGGCCATCCCCCACGCGTTTTCGAATAAAATCGAACACGTGGTCGCCATCTTCGGTCGGTCGAAGGCAGGTATCAATTTCGAGGCGGTGGATCATGCGCCAGTTCATCTCATCGTCTTGTTCATTGTCCCCCAGCAGAATTACCAACTCCATCTGCGCACGCTCTCAGCGATCGCCAAGCTCTTCTCCAGCGCCACGATCCGTCTTGAGCTCACCGCAGCCGAGACCTGCGAGGAAGTCCTTGCGATTCTCGATTCGAAGCCATCGCGCAAGACTGCACCCGGGATCTGACCATTTCCGGAACCTCTACCATCTTCCATGACGATTCTTCAACAACTCGAATCCCGTCTTGCATCTGCTCTGGCAATCACACTGGGAGAGTCCGCTTCCGCCGCTGTCACTGCCGCCGCAGACTTGCGCTTTGGTGACTATCAGACGAACGCCGCCATGGTGCTGGCGAAACAGCGCAAGACCAACCCCCGCGCTCTAGCCCAGGAAATCATCAGCCACCTCGAACTCGACGGGCTAGCCACCGCTGACATCGCCGGCCCTGGATTCATCAATTTCCGCATCCTTCCGCAAGCCTATGCCGCACATGCCGCCGTGCTGTTGCGCGATCCGAGACTCGGTGTGCCCGACATCGGACAGGGTAAAACAGTGGTCGTTGATTTCTCTGCGCCTAACGTGGCCAAGCCCATGCACGTTGGTCACATCCGCTCCACGATCATAGGAGATTCTCTCTGCCGCATTGCCCGCTTCCTGGGGTTTTCAGTCATCGCGGACAATCACATTGGAGACTGGGGTACCCAGTTCGGCATGATCCTTTATGGGTGGAAAACGTTGTTGGACCAGGCCGCGTTGGATAGTGACCCCATTCCTGAGTTGCTGCGCGTCTATCGGGATGTGAATGTCGCCACCAAGGCGGACCCTGCGGTGCTAGAAACCTGCAAGAACGAGCTCGTCAAGCTCCAGGCTGGTGATCCTGAAAATCTGGAAATCTGGCAGCAGTGCATAGAAGTCTCAAAACGCGGCCTGCTGAAAATCTATGACATTCTGGATGTCCGTTTCGATTACTGGCTGGGTGAAAGTTATTACAACGACCGCCTCGCAGGTTTGGTGGACGAGTTTCTAGCGAAAGGTATCGCCCGCGAGAGCAACGGAGCGGTTTGCATATTTTCGGACGGCACGAAAAAACTTGAGGACGATCCATTCAAGGTTCACCGCGAGGAGGGTTGGGATGATAATCCGGCCATCATCCGCAAGGCCGATGGTGGATTCCTCTATGCCACTACCGATCTAGCCACTATCCAATACCGCATCGACGAGTGGAAGGCCGCCCGGATTTGGTATGTGGTCGGGGTGCCCCAGCAGCTTCATTTCCGTCAACTCTTTGATGCCGCCGCCCGTTGGGGAAAAACCGGGGATTTCCAGCATGTTGCCTTCGGCTCCATTCTTGGAGAGGACCGCAAGCTGATGAAAACCCGCTCCGGTGACAATGTACAGCTTACCGATGTGTTGGATGAAGCTGTTGATCGTGCAGCCAAGATCATCGCCGAGAAAAGCCCGGACCTGCAGGGCGATGAAGCTGCGGAGATCGCGAAAATCGTAGGCATAGGCGCGGTGAAATTCGCGGAGCTCTCGCAAAACCGCCTCACCGACTATGTCTTCGCCTGGGACCGCATGCTTGCCTTGCAAGGTGACACCGCGCCCTATCTGCAATATTCGACGGTGCGCATCCGTTCGATTTTCCGCAAGCTTGATGCCCCGTTCGACGCCACTGCCTGTGAGATTGTGCTCAAGGACGAGGCGGAAATTCACCTCGCCCGCCTGCACGCCCGCTTTGGCGAGTTGCTGCCACTCATCCTTGAGGACTTCCGCCCGAACCTTCTGGCGAACTATTTGTTGGAGTTGGCCCGCGCCTTCCACTCATTCTTCGAGGCCTGTCCGGTTCTTAAATCCGACGAGCCTTCGCGTTCAAGCCGTCTCGCCCTCTGCGAGCTCACTGCCTCTATCCTTACCACCGGTCTTGGGCTGCTGGGCATCCGCTGCCCTGAGCGGATGTGAAGCTGATGTTATGGATGCATCGTTATAAGTTATTAGGAATAGCCGGAACGACCCACTTTTAGCTTATAACAAATTACTTTTAACTAAAAACCCCCATGCTCCCATTCTACGTCATCGGCCATAAGAATCCTGACACAGATGCGATTTGTTCGGCGATCGGTTACGCCGAGCTGCTGCGCATGTCGGGGGAGGAGCCGCAGGCTGTCGCCGCGCGATGCGGTGAGATTTCCCAGCGCACCAAGTGGGTGCTGGAGCGTGCCGGACTGGATGCGCCTGCCCTGATCACAGATGTCCGAACCAGTGCCGGGATGATCAGTCACCGTAACGTCATCAAGGTGACGGTGCTCGACACGTTTCTAACGGCATACCAGCTGATGCTCAATGCTCATATCCGCTGCCTACCGGTGGAGGATGAGCAGGGGAACCTTTGCGGTATCCTGCGTTACTTTGATCTGCTCAAGCTCCTGCTGCCCGCCGACACCGTGGGACTCAGCGTGCGGACGGTACACGCCTCGCTGGCTCATCTGGCGGAGACTCTGCAAGCCGAAAGCCTGGGGACCAATGGTCCGCTGCCCGAGCAGGAGGAGGATTTAATCCTGCTAGTCGGCGCTTCCTCGCAAACCTCGGTGGACCAACGTCTCAAGCAGGCTGCCAAGGAGGGCAATGTCGGGCAGTTCCTCGTGATTTGCGGTGACCGTCCCATCATCCAGCGTTACGCGATTGATAATGGTGCCCGCGCTCTGCTAGTCACTGGTGGCAATCCAGTTTCCCAAGGAATACGCCTTCTGGCCAAGGCCAAGGGAGTTATTGTGCTTGTCTGTGCCCAGGACACGGCCAGTGCGTCCACCCTGATGCGCTGCTCGCGGACCGTGCGTCACGTGATGGAAACGAAGTTCGAGACCATTCTTCCCGGCGAGCCGGTTTCGCGCTTGCGTAAACGCCTTGCCAACTCTTCTCAGGATCTGTTTCCGGTAATGGACCCGGCGAGCGGGAAAATGATCGGAATTCTATCAAAATCCGACCTTGTTGATCCTCCACGCACGCGGCTCGCACTGGTGGATCACAATGAATACGCCCAGGCCGTTAACGGTGTGGAGGAGGCGGAAGTCACCGAAGTCATCGACCACCACCGCTTGGCCGGAGATCTTGTGTCGCGAGAGCCGATCCGTTACCTTAACGAGCCGGTTGGCTCCACGTGTACCTTGGTGGGGCGCAAGTTCTTCTATCGTGCTCTGCAACCATCCCCGGCAGCGGCGTTGTGCCTCTGCGCGGGCATCGTTTCGGACACGCTCTGCCTGACATCACCCACCACAAGTCATTTGGACCACGAAATGCTAGAGTGGCTTGGTGGAATTGCCGATGTGGATCCCAAGCTCTTCGCAGAGGAGTTTTTTGCCATCGGCTCCCTGATCGCGCATGGCACGCCGGAGGAAATTATCAATGCAGACCGCAAGGAGTTCACCGAACAAGGCATGACAGTGAGTATCTCCCAGGTTGAGGAACGCGACCTTGTCGGATTTGAGGCGCGCCGCGAAGAGCTGGAGAATGCTTTGCGCAAGCTCCATGCGGATCGTAATTATGATCTCACCTTGCTGGCTATCACCGATGTGAGGTTGCTCCACAGCATGATACTTGCAGTAGGGCCTATGGGGATTCTCGCAGGACTCCCATTTGAGCGGAGGGACGAGTCATTGTTCCATGCTCCCGGGGTTGTTAGTCGTAAGCGCCAGCTCTTCCCGGCGGTCTGCGAGGCGATCCAGCATGCCACGTGATGGGGAAGAAAGAGGGGACTAACCGCAAAGCCGAGGGCGCAAGGGGGCGCAGAGGAAGAGGGGAGCTTAGAATAGTGAACTGGTTTGGCTCCGGGCAGGATGCCCGGGCCACTGTGGCGCGGGAATTCTTCCCGCCGCCTATATCCGCTAGGGATCTTTCCTCAGCTTGCTGTGGCTGCGGCTGTAGCCGAAATAGATGACCAGCCCTATGGCCATCCAGATCAGCAGCCGCCACCAGGTGTCGGTGGGCAGGAAGCGCATCATGCCGAGGCAGCTCAGGGCTCCGAGCACGGGGACGACGGGCACCCACGGGCAGCGGAATTTGCGTGGCAGGTCGGGATTGGTGTAACGCAGCACGATCACGCCCACACATACTAACACAAAGGCCAGCAACGTGCCGATGCTGCACATTTCCCCGAAGAGGTCGCCCGGGAGGATGGCCACGGCCGTGCCCACCACCACGGCAAACAACGCGTTGGATTTCCACGGCGTGTGGCGGACCGGATGGATGTCGGAGAACAGCTTGGGCAGCAGACCGTCCTGGGACATGGTGATGAACACGCGGCTCTGACCCATCAGCAGCACCATGATGACCGATGAAAAACCTGCCAGAATCGCCGGGACGATGAGTTGTTGCAGCCAGCGGAATTGCACAGGCAGATGGCCCAGCGCAGTGGCTACTGGTGCGAGTTTGTCCACCACACCGTGGAACTCAGTGTAGTGTGCCAGCCCCGTGATGACCCACGAGAACAGGATGTAGAGGATCGTGCAGATGAAGAGCGATCCGAGAATGCCTATGGGCAGGTCGCGCTGTGGGTTTTCGCCTCCTGCGCGGCGGTGGATACCGCATCGAAGCCGATGTAGGCGAAGAAGATCAGCCCCGCGCCGCGGAACACCCCGCTCCATCCGAAGATGCCCAACTCCCCGGTGTTAGGCGGAACCATCGGCATGTGATTGCCCGGTTTCATAAAGGCCCATCCGATGCAGATCACCAGCAAGACGATAGTCACCTTCAGGATCACCATCACCGCATTGAACCATGCGCTTTCCCGCGTGCCACGGATCAACAGCAGCGACATCAGCACCACGATCAGTGCGGCCGGCAGATTGGCGATGCCGTGGATGTGCTGGCCGTTTGGCAGGATCTCCTCCTTGAACGGCGACAATGCGAATTGAATGGGGAAATCGAAGCCGAGTTGTTTGCAGAATTTCACGAAATACGCCGACCAACTCACCGCCACGGTGCCCGCGCCAATGGCATATTCCATGACCAGGTCCCAGCCGATGATCCATGCCAGCAACTCACCCATGGTGGCGTAGGAATAGGAATAGGCACTGCCCGCCACCGGCACCGAGGAGGCGAACTCCGCATAACACAAACCCGCCAGAGCGCAGGCCGCGCCGCTGATCACAAAGGAAAACACCACGCCTGGTCCCGCGTTATCTGCCGCCACTTTCCCTGTCAGGGAAAACAAGCCCGCGCCTATCACCACACCTATTCCCAGCAGGATCAACTGCCACGCACCGAGCGTGCGCTTGAGGGTGGGGGAGGCATCGCCTTCGCCCACTGCGGCGGATTCGACGATTTGTTCGATCGATTTTTTGCGGAACAGACTCATAGGGTGATGAAAGTTTCAGAGGGTGAGGTAGCAGGCCCCGTGCCGATCCCGCAGAATGAAGCCATGGGCACGGTTCGATGACTGCGGACACTAGGGAGGCGCTGTCTGGTTTTGCAAGGAGTAAGAAGGATCATCCCCCCCGATGCCACTCGGCCATCAGTTCTAGGACGTGTGCCCTTCGACCCTTTCAACTTCGCTCAGGGCCTGCGGTAAGCGCCGGAATCGGAATTCTTTTTACCTGCACAGCGGCAAGTATTCCAAACCCCAACTATCCCGTTTCGGCAATTATTTTTGGCAATCAGTATAACCACTGAAACACTGCGCACCACTGAGAGAACTGATTTTTCGGGATTGCCTACGGTTATGCGAGTTACGGCTGCGCCTGTTTTTCCATGCTCGCTAACGCTCGCTCCACGTTCTCAGTGGAATCAGTGGCGCTCAGTGTCTTTGCCTCGTTATTCAGAATAGAGTGCTCGGCTATCTTGCTTCGCGCGGTTGTGGTAAAACTGCCCGATTTCACGAAAGGACGCCCATTGCCTGTCAAAGTCTTACAAATGACTTACTTCTTACGCTCTCCTGTTAGTATGGGTTTTCCCTTGAGGTCGGTGTTATTGTGCAGCAGGCCCAACCCGTCACCGGCTTTGCCCGGCTTGATTTCGGAGAGGCCCTGGTTGCCCTCGATCAGGTAACCGAGGCAGCGATCCGGCACTTCAATCGAAAATTTTGCCTCGGCCTTGGTGGCGCGGTTGTTTCGATAGATTTGAGTCCCCGTGACATCTCCGGCGTAGTCCTCGTGGTGCTGGTTCTTGGTGATGACGGTGCCCGTTCCCAGACCCAATTCCGTCACCATGTTGTCCAGCACTTGGTAGTGCCATGCGTTGAGGCCGCCCTCTGCCCATACCGGCATCTCCACCGGTTTGCCCGGGACGCCGAGAATGTTGTCGGCGAAGATCACATCATCACTGCTGAAATATGTTTGCAGCAGGGCTTCATTCGCAAAGCGGTTGCCTACGAACAGTGCCTTGCCGTGAACATAGGAAACGGCGATCCACGAAGACGTGTCTGGCTCGACCTCCCATGGCCGGTCGATTTCTAACTCGGAGACGCTGGTTGTCTGCTTGCTCAAGAGGACGCGCCACTGGCCAGCCCCCCGGCCCGAGACGATACGGACGTTGGAGCCCGGATGGCACGGCGGGTGATTGTATCTATCAGCCGGATTGGTCTGCCCGGCTAGAGTGAGCTTGGTGCCGTTGACTGCGCGCACTTGGCCGAAGTATGCGGGGCCGGATTGGTCGAAAGTGATGCCTATGGATCTGTGGGGAGTATCTTTTTCCGTGCGGTCACTGAGGTTGTGGGCATAGTAGAGGCCGCGTGTGTTGCTTTGATCATAGGCGGCATATCCGAATCCCGGATTGGCATTCATCGCCTCGGTGAAGCCGTTGCCTGCCCATGTCCCCACCATGGTGAAGCGGTTATGAGTGACGATGATATTGTCGGCGTCACGCATCAGGTAGAGATACAGATTGCGCCAATAAAAATGGTTATCGGTGCAGCGCAGGTAAGATACTTCCCTGTTGGTGTTGAGGCCATTGCGCGCGTCCAGCTCGCACCCGGTGATGACCAGATTACGCGTGTTGGTGAGCGCGATGGCCAGCACCTGCGCATTGTCCCCCTTGGCATCCTGCGGAAAAGGGACCTTGACGGTCACCCGGCTGAAATGGGCGGGTTCTCTGGTTCCTTCCCTGCTGATCACCTGTCCGGTGAAGGTGACGCTAGCCTGCAGTGACAAATCCTCGATGGAAAAACTGGCCCGGCGGTTGAACGGGTCATTGCTGCCTTTCAATTCCGCGCCGCTGACCAAGGATGCCAGATTGCCCTTGTTGTCTAACGGATTTGCCGTCCACTCGATCCGGGTCTGCCCCATCCCGGCCCCTCGCAGCAGGCATTGGTTGGGCAGCAGCAGCGCTTTGGTTAGCTTGTAGGTCCCGGCAGGCACGTAGATCACCCCGCCATTTTTTACGCTTTCTATCGCTGCGGCAAAGCGTGCGTCGTCGGCACCTGAGAATTTCATAACATTCACACGGGTTCGCGGCCACTCGGGGCGCGCTGCGATGGTGATTGTCGTGATATGTTCCGCGTTGCAGTAGTCGTCTAGCGGTGACCAGCCTTGGGGGCCGCCACGACCGTTGTGGACAAAGAGATCATAGGTTCCCGCAGGGATGTCGCCCGGCAGATCGAAGAACTGCCCGAAGCGCGTGCCATCGGCAGGTCGCGCGGCCAAGGACTTGACCACCTTGCCTGCCGCGACCAAGGCCAGGCGGGGCAGGGGGGCAGCGGCACGGACGACGGGTGCCGCAGGTTTGGAGGTGCCAGTTTGAGGCCCTGCCGTAGCCGGGGCATTCTGCCAAGCGAGGCAAGTGCCGAAAACCCCTATCCAACCGCCGGGACTGGCGGTTTCGCCCTGATCGCCTTGGGCGAACCACGCGTCCGGTGCGTTGACCCGCCGCGCTGTACCGGCCAGCGTGCCGGCGCGCACCCGGCAGGCGTAGACTCCCTCGGCGCTTGCGGGCATGCTGGCTTGTGCCAGTTGCGGGGTCATTTGCTTTGTTGTTAGAGGTTCCCACTGCAAGCTGGCTTCCTGCGGGTTAAAAGCCGTTGGATTGCCCGGATCCTTGTCGCTCAGGCGGCATGCCTCGATCACGCTCTCTGGGGTGAAGTTGGCTCCGGCTAGCATCAGTGTCTCGGCGGATCTAACCGGCTGGGAGTGCCAGAAGATGAACGGCAGCCCCGCCGGGGTGGCGGCGGTTTTGGGCCCGCCCACACTGGCCAGGATTTGCGCGGCTATCTGTCCGGCTAACAGTTTGTAGCCTTCTTCCTTGAAATGTACATTATTGGGTATCTGCAGTTCCGCCAAACGCGGTTCGATCAGGGAGCAGAGATCGTCCTCGGGAATGTGGTGGCGCTGCATGACGCCGTCGGCTATTTGATTCACTTGGGCGCATAGTTCCGGGGTGTAAGCCTCCGCGTTGGTCGGTGTTAAGACCGGGGTGGTGCGCGCCCAGATCAGCTTGGCTCCGGTCTTTTCGAGTTGGGTGATGATTTGCTCGAGATTGGCCGCGTAAACGGCCGCGTCGGTATTGCGGTCATGGATGCCGAAGTTGAAGTGGATCACATCCCATTTGCCATCGCCCAGATAGACAGGGAGTTTTTTGACTCCGTTAGCTGACGGCCCGCAATTCTCTGGCGCGCGATGGACATTGACCTTGCCCGCCAGTGCGGCGCGCACCGGTAGCGTGTAGCCGCGTGAGATGGAGTCTCCTATGAGCAGCACGCGCGGCAGTTTGGGATCATCCTCCACATAGTCCCAGGCTTCCGGTATCCCCTTGGCCTTGTTTCTTTTGCGGGGTGGTAAATAGTTTGGGCCTAGATTGGCGGCCAGCACTTCCTCCCATTGGAGTTGTTTGGGCGTGAGGGTGGTTTTCCATTTTTCATACTGCTCGTCGATGGCCCGGTTCTCCGCCTCTTTGAGCGCCGGATCGGCAGGCGGGGCCTGTTGACCCGGTTGGGGCGGTTGGGCTGTGGCCTGCGTGGCGGAGAGCGTCAAAGTTGCTGACAGGACGCTCAGGATCAGCGCGCTTCGAAGAGTGGATTTTTCCATGGTGAATCAGGATATACGGATGAAACACATGAGAGATTACGGCCAAAAGAGCAACTTTCGACAAGACCCTGGACTTCGCGCTTCGACCCCCTCGACCTCGCTCAGGATTTGGCTCAAGGTGATCCATTGGATCAGATTAGGCGGCTGGGGCAGGGGGCCAGAGGTGAAATATCGGGACCTCAGAGACCTGGAAGTCCCTTTCCTGACCCTGTTTTCCCTAGATTACGAAATTATTTTCATTTTTTTATTTGACGCGGACCCGCTCCGAGTCGATCTCCCCCTCCGAGAGAATACGTGATCACCCATCCCCCCCCGAGGAGATAACGTAAAATCCCCCAATGAAAAAGAAATCAGTCGTTACACCCTTGGTTTGTTTTAGTTTGTCGATTCTGGGCTTTGCCTCAGCAGACAACTCCAGTCAGTCGAGCTCCAATCAGGATAGCTCGAGCCAATCGAGTTCCAGTAAGGATAACTCCAGTCAGTCGAGCTCCAATCAGGACAACTCGAACCAATCGAGTTCCAGTAAGGACAACTCCAGTCAATCGAGTTCCAATCAGGACAACTCGAACCAATCGAGCTCCAATAAGGACAACTCGAACCAATCGAGCTCCAATAAGGACAACTCCAGTCAATCGAGTTCCAATCAGGATAACTCCAGCCAATCGAACTCCAGTAAGGACAACTCCAGTCAGTCGAGTTCCAGTCAGGACAACTCGAACCAATCGAGCTCCAATAAGGACAACTCCAGTCAGGTAGCTACATCCCAAACCAGCCCGGTCCAATCTGCGGCTCGTCCGTATGATCTCAATATTGTCGCGCCGGTGCAGGTCGCAGGTTCGGATGCCGCATCCAAGGCGTTTCAGACCTCCGTGCTTCCTGGAATGCTCGACACGATCAAAACGACGCTCCCCGAGGGGCAATACCATTCGCCTAGCCAAATCGCGGCCATGTCGTTGGATGTTTCCAAAATGGTGCTCGGCACAACCACCGACGCCCGGGTTTATTTCGTGAGTGAAGGAGCCGGCTACCAGAACACTCTGGGCATTTCCACCACCGGCGGCAGCCCCCTCAGCAAGGACGCTGCCTTGATCTTTCCCAATGTTTCCAGTTCGGTGGGCTACGGTGGCAGTGGGTCGGGTGTCCGTTCGTCCAGCGAGCCCTTGGCTCCGGGCGATTTCGTGAACCTCGGCACACTCAAAGCAGGAACCGCCTTGGATTTCTTCCTGATCGCCAATGGTGCAGTGGGCGGCAATGATTTCTTCTCCACCAAGTCTAGCTTGAACCAAGATGGCCTTAATCATGTGGTGGCTACGGCGACCAAGGGATCCCCTTACTTGCTTCTTAGCTTCGAGGACTTGAAGGGCGGAGGCGACCGGGATTACAATGATGTGGTTTTCGCGATCGACATCGGCAAGGCCAACGTCGCCAAAATCGCGGGCCTTGGCGCTCCTGAACCTTCGCTTGCTTCCGGTTCACTCCTCACCGGTCTGGTTCTGCTCGGCTTCATGCGCCGTCGCCGTCCCTGAGAAATATTTGATGGCTCCAGATTCTAGCGCTGGGGCCGTAAGATTTGCCATCGATAGCAGTTGTTCGGAATTTCCGGACAGCTGCTTTTTCGTTTAGACCGTTTGCCAATAGTCCGTGCGGAAAAAGTTAAATCTTGGCGATCAGTTTATGCATTGCGATTGCATGGAGTGCGGTGGGAAGCGAAGCGCCACACCGCTGCACCATGCGGCGCACTGCCACCCAGCAGGTCCGGTCCGTCACCAAGTAGCTATTTGCCTGGTTATTCAAGCTAGAGTGCTCGGCTATCTTGGGTTTCGTGTGATGGATTTCCAACCCCAAGGGGGTTGCGTAACATAGCGAAGGGTTGCCGAGAATCGGCTACCCTGGACAGGGCAACGCCCTGGGAAATATGCATCGCAATGAATCCAGCCCTGAAAGGGCGTCCTAAACTGGCTATTAGGTCCTAAGCCCGTCGAAGGGATTGCCAAAAGATCTGCAAGCCCTGACTGGCATAGCCGCAGGCAATTTTTTTTGGGGGGGTGAAGAGGGATGAAATATGGAGTCGTGACACCGTTGCCTCGTTATTCATGATGGAGTGCTAGGCTAGGTGGAACCGATTGACCGGAGGAATAATGTTACAGTGCGGGGACTGACCCC
>Ga0073936_10007829_pt1 | contig 13750 bp, 10 predicted proteins | sample AliMusrvi5mmetaG_FD_87041 | JGI IMG/M metagenome (GOLD analysis project Ga0073936, IMG submission 87041) | Freshwater lake bacterial and archeal communities from Alinen Mustajarvi, Finland, to study Microbial Dark Matter (Phase II) - Alinen... | ecosystem: Environmental > Aquatic > Freshwater >... | reverse complement strand
TCACTTACAAAGCTATCTAAACGAATTTGCATACAAACTGAATAGGAGAAATTTCGCTGATTTATTCGAAAGGGTAATCATAGCTGCTGTTTTTCCTTACTGGTACGAAAGTGCTTAATCAATAGAAAATTATAAAAATCAAATATCCTATACTCAGGCACATCATCTTTTAGTGACTTCAGATATTGAAGTTCAATGGCATAATTTATCGAATAACCTTCTTAATAAATCAAAATCATCTACAATTGTCAATCCTCTATTAAGTACGACCTGGAATCAAAGCCCATATTATAATGATCAGTGCCCATATAATTATTTGCTTTTGCAACGCACAGTTACGGGTTGTGTGGCAACAGCCATGGCACAGATAATGAAATATTGGAGCTATCCGACACATGGTATTGGTTTTCATTCTTACAATTGTCCATTTTACGGAACACAGTCTGCTAATTTTTCTTCAACGACCTATTACTGGAATTCAATGCCCAATAATGTTTCCACAACAAACAATGCTGTTGCCGAATTAATGTACCATTGCGGTGTAAGTGTTGATATGAATTATGGGGTTGCAGCAAAAGGAGGGAGTAGTGCTTATGTAATTTACAATAATGGCCAGTTCCCTGTTTGCGCTGAGGTGGCATTTAAAACGTATTTCGGTTATAACCCAAACACAATTCAGGGTCTTCAACGAATAAATTATTCCGATGCAGAATGGATTAACCTGTTAAAAACGGATCTGAATAATGGTCGTCCCATTCAATATGCGGGATTTGGTCCAGGTGGTGGGCACACCTTTGTGTGTGACGGTTATGATATAAATAGTTTTTTTCATATGAATTGGGGCTGGGGAGGCCAGGCAGACGGTTATTTTAATCTCGATGCTTTGAATCCTGGAGGGACAAATTTTAATAGTAATCAACAAGCTCTTATTGGTATACAGCCATTGACAGGAGGAGGTAATCAAACCAATATTTTATTAAATTCCTCAGTAACCGTTAGCCCGGATCCAATTGATTTTTATCAGAGCTTTACTATTAATGCTGATTTCTATAATGCAGGTACAACAAATTTCAATGGCGATTTTTGTGCTGCCATCTTCGATGCAGATGGGATTTTTATTGATTATGTGCAAATTCTGACAACAGGCTCGAATCCCTTACCACCAGGATATCATTACTTAAGTGGTGTTGATTTTTCAAACAATGGATTACCAACTGTTCCTGGCACGTATAAAATTGGCGTGTATTATCGAGTAACAAATGGAGAGTGGATTTTAGCCTCAAGTACAAGTTATAGTAATCCATTATCTACATCAATCAATTCCCCATATAACCCTCTTGAGCAATATTCCAATATTGTTGCTTCACCTTCTACTTTTGTTCAAGGGGCTCCTTCTTCAGTAAATGTGAACTTCTATAATACTCATGGGTATACCTATTATGGACAGTTTAAAGCAGCCCTTTATGATCTCGAAGGTAATTTTGTTCAAACGATTGGAACATACAATGAAACAAGCGGGTTACCTTCCGGATATGTTTATTCATCTCCATATATTACTTTTTCTTGTTCATCAATTACTGCTTCTCCAGGCACTTATATGCTTGCAATATTGGAGAAAGAAACAGGATCATCAACTACATACTTTGTCGGCGGAAGTTACTATACAACACCTGTAAATATTGTTGTTATAGCCCCGACTTTGTCACCTGATCCATATGAACCAAATGATGTCGAGACTACTGCCTACACGTTACCCTTGACATGGAATAATGATTATACTCAATGCCTGACATCCGGCTCAAATAACCATACTGGCAACGATATTGACTTTTATCATATAAATCTACCAGTTGGTTATAACTATGTAATTATTGCAAGAGTTCATGATAGTTATAACAGCGGCAATGGAAATGTATACTCAAATGATGTTGGATGGTCATACAGCATTGGTAGCGGTTGGTCAATAACGTACGATGATATTATGCCGGGCACCATAAATGTTAATGGTACAGGTTCTTTATTTTTTCAAGTTGCGCCATATTTTACAGGGACGACAGGTACTTACCTGCTTGATATTAAAATTCACAGAACGAGTTCTTATGGGATAAATGAAAAAGAGGATTATTTGTCACAAATTTTTCCAAATCCAGCCTCTGATATTTTGCATATAAAGCTTGAAAATTATCATTTTACTAGCATTCCTTGGATCATTATGAATAATTTGGGGCAAACAGTATTAACCGGGGATCTAATCGGAAGAGATGAAAAAATCGATATTTCCAATCTTCCAAGTGGGATTTATGTTTTTAGCTCAACTTTTGGTGGCAGACAGGTTAACAAGAAATTTGTTCATGAAAATTAGTTCCTGTTTTAAAAAGAATCTTGAAATTACTTTCAGATAGAACCAGTTGTTATTGTCCTCTCCTTTCCATTACATTGAGCATCCCTTTGCTCAATGCAAAGCCCTCAATCCAAACTTTCCGAATGTTAAATAGCCGAAGCCTTTATTCTTTTGCGTTCCATCAGGATATCTTTATCTCAGCAAACTAATAACTCTTCTAGATTCTCTTTAGAAATAAAATCTTAAGTCCTATATCTCTCTATCCTTCACTAACAGAATCCATTTACAGTTAATGAACCAGTAACTATTCTTGCGCCCCAAAACCATCCTAAATCCCTATATATATACCTGTAATAAAGAAAAGACCACCTCAACCTTTATCTTTTATATCAAAACAACACCCTCTTAAGCCATTATTGAGATGGCTGGAGAGAAGGACCAATCATTTAATGGATGATATTCATCTGGATATACTATGCGTTGAGAATACTGTTCTATGCATTCCTCTAAGTGTTTGCTTTGATTTGAAAGGGCCTCATAAATCTTATAAACTCTTAGCGCTATCCATATTAAGAGGTTTTAACGATTCGCTTCTACTAGTAAAAAATCCAATTCAACTAGTATGAGACCACTAACTGTATATTAATGAATCATAATTACTTAAAGAGTTATTTAGAAAGTATGATTTTACACCCTGTTTTTAGGTTTGTTTTACCGGTCAAAAAAGAGATTAATTTACTGATAATCAATTCGTTCTAAATAACGAACCACGCTGTATTAACAGGCTGATTATCAATGCCTTTTTTAGGCTATTTTGACACTTTGAGATCCTCAGAATAATATCTGTTCTTAATCAATCATCATATAGATCATCGTATAGATTTAGAGTTAATAAAAAAGCAATCCACCTTTCGGTGGACTGCTTAGTCTGTTTGTTATCCCTTCATAATTTCCATTTTGAACGGGAAACGTTCATTTGTTTCGTCCTTGACGTATCCTATCAGGATATCAGAACGGAATGTTTTGCCGTTACCATTGTCAACGAATAACTCCTGGTTGACGTTCTTTGCATCTGAAGCGAATGTTCCCATCATTGTACTTGCATACGATTTACACAGCGTTCCATTGATGACAAACTTTACAATTACGTCCGGTGTTAACTGACCATTCTTTGACTTTGCCTTAAAGCCAATGATCGTTGGTGCTGAAGGAGTGATTGGACCTGTTGGTATCCAGCCACCCATTTCACTTGGAACGATTCCTTCAAACAGATCGGAAGGGATAACTACGGCTTCTAATTCAGCCTTCTTTGCATCTTTTGCCATTTTACTTAAAATTTAGATTGTTAGTAATACTTTTAATTGACTGGGAAAACAAATTGTACTTTGCTTTTACCCAAACATACGGGAGATTGGTGGTGGACCAAGGAGAGGGGGGCATGAATAAAAAAGTATAGGGGGGCTCTAATAGATCACCTACGGGGTCCTATTGGAGAATGAGGGATGGGAATGTTGTTCAGGAAGTGAAAATAGTGAATAGAGAGAACGCCTAAAAGAAAGTTATTTTAATCAGGCAGATAATAGCAAATAGTAACATTGGTAACACATGTTACTAAATGATACTAATGTTACTAGCTTTGATCAATATCTACCTTGGGAGAAGTACCTATCTGAATAGTCTGGAGAACTTAGTATATTGGTTTACCAAGGTCATAGGTATGCCCTCTCTTCAATTCAGCAAACAACATTTTTTTGTACTTATCAGATAATTTAAATCTCATTGGATTTCGTGGTACTTTATCCCTATAAGAGACAAATGGTTGATACCTTAGGAGGGACGTCATTAATCTGGCTACTTTAATTGGATCTTTACCTATCGGAAGCTTTGCGATGCATATTCTTATCTTATCATCCTTTAAACTTAAGGTTTTATTATTGTAGATCATTTCTTCTACAACTTCCTTCCAAAATGCAATTAAAATCTTACGAATGAATCTATCTGCATGTTCAACTCTTGATAAATTACTACCCTTGCGCGTTTTTGCAAGCAATGGTATTATCTTGTCATAGAGCGCTTTCTTTCCCTCTTCATCATGCCAGAGAAGTTCAGTATACCTTATCGTTCTATCTCTATTATTCATGATTTGTACTATACGGCAATGCTCTCTTTGACTTCTGTATGTTAATCAAAAAGCAAATATGGAAATCTGAAAAATTGGTGCGTATTTTAAATTCTTACCTTGATCAAAGATAATCAATTTGAACAGATTCCCCAATTTATCATTCTGTCAAGAAACGTAATATCTATTACCTATATACAAAAGGTTTGGGAACCCTCTAAAATGAAATTTCAATAAAAACTCTGTTCACAATCCCATTCTGGTCAATGCTTTTAACTGTTATTTTTAATGGGGATTTTAGTTTTTTATAAAAAACCCTTGAATGAATCATTTTAATGTAACCAAGTACTTTTTCACCTTTAAATACTTTTACAGCATATTTGTCTTTAGGATTATCTTTTTCCAATTGCCAGGATAATTTGTCACCGGGGGATATTGTCCCTGCTACAACTTTAAAATGTGTTAGTCCACAAATCTCGGAAACGAAACACAAATCCTTAACAGGATGAAAATCAGCAAGGAATTCAAAATTATCTGTAGAAAGCATCCCTTGAGTATAGGCTAGAAGATAGTACTTATCATCCTGATAATTAGGGTCTATAGCCCAATAATCAAGAAATTTTTGGTAGTCAGATCTTTCTGATTTTATCAGACGTTGTCCGAATATTTCAAGTACGTTTTCACTATAAATCTTCGCTGTGTCTGGAAAATCGATATAGGGAGTGAATCCATCACTTTGAGCTTCTTCAACCCCTTTATTTATATATCTAAAACTCACTCCTTCGTTGACGTTTTTTTTAATCACCCCAACGATCTTCCTACGGCTACCCTTGCCTTTACGCCATGCTAGATATATGGACCCAATTGCTTTCACGAAGTAAGTAGACTTAGTTTTTTCACCCGCAAAGTTACCAATTTAATGATGAACATCTTCCTTTCTGGTGGAAGTTTAATTCCTTCTAGAAATGTTGGCAGTTTCAAATCAATCTGCTCAACGATTCTTCGGACTTTATTTTCATCAAATTTCCTAACAGCCAGCTTTATAGTGGTTATAACCTGTTCGGGATACTCCATTTTTACTTTTTGAATCAGGTCAAAATGATTCAACTTCTTACCTTCCCAATGAATTTCAGAAACTCCCTTTCGAATGTAAGCTTCAATCATGGTATTATCTGTGAGCATTTGTTTTACCTTTTCTTCACTTAACTCACGCCCCAGACAACTCCCACTATCATATATCTGAGAAAAACTACCCGGCATTAGTAAATGAAGATTTTCTACAACCTTCACCGCATCTGTACGCTTAACTTTAGAGGTTATTGCGAAAAGTGAAAACAACAGTTTTTCAGGTATACTTTTACCCGATTTTCTTGCTATTTCCTGAAGTGCTTTTACAACATCAGTATATTCCGTTATAATTCCCCAATTTTCCTGGTGCCTATCTCCATTCCCAATAATACTGTCAAGTATTATTACTTTTATTATTTCTCCAATGAATCGGCCTAACTGAAAATAATCAAGTGCGTCACGAATAAAATGAAATGTATATTGTCTTTTTGAATCCTTATCTTCTGGATTATAGGTTGTGTCATATCCGGAAAGATAGCTCATACCTTCGGTAAGTTTATTCTTCCCGGCCGTAACCATAGATTCTGAAATACAACCGATTTCATCATGATTATATGCAATATCATAACGAAGCATATTAAAGCCCAACATTTCTCCAATTTCGCTCGCAATGATTTCTGACCAAAATTCATATTTATAATCAAGTGTTTCTTTCTTGAGTGAAGTTTTGAAATAATAATCCTTTTTATTAGTAGGGCTTTCAAGAATAACTTTATTACGGGTTCCTCCCGTTTGGTACCACGGTTTTTCATTCCAGCTTGTTATATCGTAAAAAATAGCCACTACCCTTACTTGGTTCAGTTATCGGTATTACTTTTTAATCCTGTAACATTTTGAAGAAACAGTAAAAAACATAAATAAGGCTATCAACAATGATTCAATTGTTGAAGCAATACAAATGATTTCTTAATAGACTCTATAAATAATCCTTTGCAATTATGCAACCTTTTCCTGATATAAGTATTTCTGAAACCCAATAAAAAGATCCTTCACCTTTGACAAGTCACCAAGTATTGCTCCGGCATCCTCAAACGATTGGTATTTACTGGTTAGCAGAATGGGTAATTTCTCCTGGTCAAGCTCTTCTACCCCAGTCTCAATGTATTTGCTCAGAACAAATTCGATAAATCCTTTTTGTCTATCATTGAGAAGAGCTAAGATGGTTGATTGAGCTGCTGCAACCCTTGCTTCTCTTGTGATTGGTCTTATATCGCTGTTTATTACATATTCAAGCACATCAAAGAGGTCGCTTTTTTCAGCATCTATGAGTTGTTGTAAAACATGTAATTCTCCTTTACCGAAACCTGCTTCATCTAATTTTTCAAGCAACGTTCTTCTGGTTAATGGATTACTCCAAATAATTCGGAGTTCTTCTTCGCTTTTAAAAAAGTCGGGAAGCACTCCAAATAAGCTATGCAAAAATTCCTCTGCAGAGATCGGTGTCCCGTCAGCACTCCAGAATGATGTGGATATCATATGCTGTATTTCCCGCTCCTTACCATCCTTCAATTTTACTTTTACTTTCTTTTTGCAAACACATGGACTTTGTCCGCATTTGTAGCATAGTTCTGGCGGCTCTTTGACGCAGACACATGGTTGCTCACCGCAAACAGGACATTGTTTTGGATCTGTTTTTTCACATACACAGGGTATCTGTCCGCACTTCTCGCAGGGATCTTCTTCCATTGGCTCTCCATCCCATTCCGGATCCGCAAAATGATGATAGGCATCTACAAAATCATAAATTGTAAAGAACTCTTTCCCATCAAATAAACGGGTTCCCCTACCAACAATCTGTTTAAACTCAATCATTGTATTAACCGGACGAAGAAACACAATGTTCCTGATATTTCTTGCATCTACACCTGTTGAGAGTTTTTGTGAAGTGGTCAGAATGGTAGGAATTGTCTTTTCGTTATCCTGAAATTCTCTTAAAAATTGATCTCCTATTGCTCCATCATTAGCCGTCACACGAACACAGTAATTCGGATCTTTGGACTTTTTGTACTGGTTAACCAGATCACGAATGGCAGCAGCATGGTCCTGTGAGGCACAGAAGATAATTGTCTTTTCCTGTTGATTGGCTTCATCCATGTAGATCTGAACACGCTTGGCTTCTCTTGCTTTGATCTCGATAATCTTATTAAAATCAGGTTCAATGTAGAGTTTTCCTTCTTCAATTTCACCTTCAATAATTTGGTCATCACTGGTGTAGATATAATCGTCAAGAGTGGTCTTTATGCGTTTTACTTTAAATGGAGTTAAGAAACCATCGTTAATACCTTCCTTTAGGGAATAGATATAAACAGGTTCTCCAAAATACCTGTAAGTATCAATGTTGTCCTTTCGTTTTGGTGTTGCAGTCAATCCCAGTTGAACGGCAGGAGAGAAATACTCCATGATTCCACGCCAGTTACTTTCATCATTTGCACCACCCCGATGGCACTCATCAATGACTATGAAATCGAAATAGTCGGCAGGATATGCTCCAAAATATGGTTCAGGCTTACCTTCCTTATCGGTCCCGCTCATAAAGGTCTGGAAGATGGTAAAGAAGATACTTCCATTGGTTGGAACACTTCCTTTCTTTCTTATTTCATCAGGCTTGATTCTGATCAAAGCATCTTCAGGAAATGCAGAAAATGCGTTATAAGCCTGGTCTGCTAAAATATTTCTATCTGCTAAAAACAGAATACGAGGTCTGCGACTTCCATCATGCTTTAAGTTCCATCGGGTTTGAAACAGCTTCCAGGCAATCTGAAAAGCAATAAAAGTCTTTCCTGTACCAGTAGCTAGAGTCAGTAAAATACGCTGTTTGTTATCGGCAATTGCATTCATCACACTGCTAATGGCGATTTCCTGGTAGAATCTAATCGGTCTGGTACCCCCAATTTCTTCAAATGGTATAGAACTAAACTTATCCCTCCATTCATTTTGAACTGCAAAGGTCTTGTTCCATAATTCATCGGGAGTAGGAAAATTGTCAACCAATTCTTCGGCACCTGTTCTCATACAGATGATATAGATTTCTCTCCCGTTAGTGGAATAGGTTGTTTCTATATTCAGTTTTTCAGCGTATTGTTTGGCCTGAGCAACACCTTCGCCTACTTCCTGTAGATCGCTTTTAGCTTCTATTACGGCCAGCTTTATGCCTTTATAAGATAGCACATAATCAGCCCTCAGAAGTTTACCACGCTTTCCTCCCGTTTGTATCCTTCCAGCAGTGATGGGATGGTTTCTGAAGACCTTAGAATCTTCAACAAAACCCCAGCCCGCATCCTTTAGCTTGGGATCTATAAGTTCTGCCCTGGTTTCGTCTTCGGTCATTATCAGAAAGTTAATATTGAAGCATTATTTCTATAAAGCATTTTATAAAGTTTTAATAAAGCATTTATTCGTTTTCTTGCGCTATTTGCTTTATAGAATATCTCATCCATTTTCTTTCACCCTGAGAAAACAGTATATTGCTTTTAATCATCTTCTTAAGGAGGCGTTTAACCTTAAACTGGTTTATTTCTTCACCAATTCTTTTATGAATATCCCCAAATGAACTTTCAGGATAACTTGTCAAGTCTTTAAAAATGAGTTCTTCCAATCTGTGATCTTCAATATTCTTTAGATTTGTTTTACCCTTAAAATGAATTTTTCTGACAAATGAAGGATTAATTGCATACTGTGTACCTTTTCCCCTACCTGACTTTATAACTAAGTTAAAATCAATCAATCTTCCTAACCAATTACGTAAACCATTTTCTTCATGTTGGTTCAAGATTCTTGATATTTCCGTTACATTAAATGATTGTTGCTGAGCAATTAATCCTAGCGAAATAACCTCTTTTTGCTTCAGTAAAAACTCCGAACTGGCTCTATCCATCAACCTGACAATCTCTTTACTGATAAATTGCTTTTTTATAATGACAATCACCCTTTCATCGGTTTCTTCCACAGCAGGTAAGGGCTTACCTGAACCTAAGAGCCTTGCATAAATCAAATCAAAGCCGCTTCCTTCTTTCTCCATAAGCCCTAAATCATAAAAGACTTTTGAAAGATGTTCATTTCTGCGAATTGACTGCGTTAAAATATTTGCTGGCGTAACACCGTATGGCAAACAACCAGGACTGTGTATTTCTAACCTGTCATGAAAAATATTGATAAAAATATCACCCCTAGTAGTGTAAGTCCGGTGAACAAGCGCATTTACAACAAGTTCACGTACTACTTCCAAGGGAAAAATCGGAATATTTTTCCTAAACATTCCATCTGAAATTTCAATACTTTCTTGCCAGTCCGGAACATCTGTCAATACTTTTTCCAATAATTCTTCCGGATTTAGAAAATAATCGTCCAATAATAACTTCCACACTTTCTCATCATTCTCATCGTACCTGATAATCTGAATTGCCGGTGCATATAAAAGCGTTGCCCGGTCAGCTCTTCTTCCAATCCAGAGAATCCCCAGGTTTGTCAGGAAGTTTCCATTCTGCAGAAAATAGTGTTCAAGGATTTCATCATCTGACATCTCTTTGATAAAATTACTCACTCTACGGGATTTTCTGATTTCGTCAAGAAAGGTTATCTTCTTTTTTAACTCTACGAGTGATTTATCAATTCTTTTAGTGGTCTGAATTTCCCAGACAAAAGCATTTTTCTCAGCTGCCAATCTCGCCATTTCATCTGGTGGCACAGGGCTGCAAATATTTGAAATCCGGATGTAATATTTCCCGTCGCTTGTGGCAGCGATGGTTTGAGCATTGCGCAGAACCTGGATTTTAATGTACTCCGCCTTGTTTGGGGCTAATTCGATGTTAACAGCTACAGAAACATTAATGGTGCGTTGTACAATGTTTTTCAAGATGATATCGGGTAGGCTACTGTCTATTATTTTCTGTCCTACTGGAGGCAAGTTATTACTATCCTCGATGCCAATGATTATAACTCCGCCTTGTGCGTTGGCAAATGCAACGCAATCTTTTGCCAGTTCATTCCAATTGGTCTGTCTGCCTTTCAGAAAACGGAAAGATTTTTTATCGAGACTTTTATTCTCTTCCATTTGTTAACTCTCCTGTAAATGCCTTCTGTAAGATACTTTTCTTCAACTCCTCTAAATCTTCGATCTTCTTTTGAAAGATAGTTTCAAGTTTTTTTATTTTCAAGGACAACTCATTAAGATTTACAACAATTGATTGTTGCTCTAATAGAGAAGGTAAAGGAATGGGATAACCTTTAAGTTTCGTTCCATTAATATTAGCCTGATTTACGCTTGATATAGTTACCGATTTGCCATAATCCAGAGCCATTTCACTATTTAAATAATAATTCAAGTAATCAGCATCTAACAAATTTCCCTTTCGATGAATACGTATCAGATATCCCGCGAAAATTGCCGGCATTTCCCCTTTGTAAATTGCGGTCTTTCCAACTAATTCAGGACTATTTGTTCTGTTAAATAAGACGTCATTGTATTTCAGAAAATATTTCCTATTATCTTCGATATTGTCAGAATAGGCGAGTTTTTCCCAATTAAACCTGCCATTTTGAATATTTCCCATTCTTAAAACTGCAATTTCACCATTCCCCTTTGATTTAGCGGAAGATCCATATTCGACTCTTTCACAAACATCACCTAATGTTTTCGTTGGCCATTTCTTATCATCAAAAATGTTTTGCAAATAACTCTCAAAAAGTTCTTTAGCATTTTTAAGGTTTTGTTCGGCATTGGTCTTTGCCTTGGCTATGGCGGCAAAGGCTTCATCTAAAATGGATACGATGCGTTGTTGCTCGGGAAGGGGTGGAAGGGGGATTTCAATGTCTTTAAATTTATTCATTGATACTCCACCAATAATTCCAGCCATTTCGGTGGTAAAATATTTTTGAAATGAAGAAGTGAAATAATAGTAATAAACAAATTTGCTTTCAACTCTTTTATTAGGATCTAATGCAAACAACTTATTACCAAAACAAACAGCTTGATTTGTAAAGCCTATTTTTCTTCCTGCGCTTCCCCCTTCAGCACAAATCAAGGGAGTATTAGCTGGTGCTACTTTGAATTGATTTTTTTCCATAAATGGAATTTTTATGCCATTATCATAATCAATAGAGCTGTCAAAACCAACATCTTTTGTTGCTATGAAGGGAAAGCCGTCTGCTAACTTTGTGTATTTTTCTTTTTTAACTCTTTCATTAATGCTATTTCCATTAAAGAGTTTGCCAATATCGGATAGTCTTAGTATTTCCCAACCTTGCTTCATAAAAGTTCCAAGATAGAGTTTAAAATTTCATCACTTTGTTTGTCCAGTTTCTTCATTTCCTCTAGTATCTCTTTGGGTTCACGCAGCGTTGCTTCTTCTTTTTTATTGGGATTTTTTACAGATAATTCAAAAGTTACCTGGTCTATGGTTGCCGTATCAACTGACCATGAATTAGCACTATCGGGATAAGTTTTTTGCAATTCAACAAACTCCGCCAAATCGTTTTCATTTAATGGATTTGTTTTCCCTAAGTTCCTGTCTAAGTTCAATTGATAGAACCATACTTTGCGAGTAGGTGCGCCTTTCTCAAAGAATAATACTACGGTTTTAACACCTGCACCAGCAAATACACCTCCTGGCAAGTCCAGCACAGTATGCAGGTTGCAATTTTCTAACAGGAGTTTTCGCAAGCTAGTAGATGCATTATCGGTATTGCTTAAAAAGGTGTTCTTGATTACTATTCCTGCTTTTCCGCCAGCCTTAAGAATTTTAATAAAATGCTGTAGGAACAAGAAAGCCGTTTCTCCTGTTTTGATGGGAAAGTTCTGTTGTACTTCGGCACGCTCTTTACCACCAAACGGAGGATTCGCCAGTACTACATTATAACGGTCCTTTTCCTGGATATCGGCAAGGTTTTCAGCAAGAGTATTGGTATGAACAATATTAGGAGCCTCAACACCATGCAAAATCATATTCATTGTTCCAATGATGTAGGCCAATGACTTTTTCTCTTTACCGTATAAGGTATTCTTTTGTAAAGTTTCAATCTCTTTAGAAGTCAGGTTTTGTGTCTTCCCCTTGCTGTGTTGCAGGTATTCAAATGCTTCACATAAGAAACCGGCACTACCAAGTGCACCATCATAGATCCTATCGCCAATCTTAGGGGCAACCACTTTAACAATGGTTTTAATCAATGGTCGTGGAGTATAGTACTCACCACCATTACGACCAGCATTCCCCATGTTTTGTATCTTCGATTCATATAGATGGCTCATTTCATGCTTCTCCACATGAGTCCGAAAGCGAAGTTCATCAATACGATTAATGACTTCACGCATGTTGTACCCGCTTTGAATTTTGTTTTTCAGTTCACTGAAGATCTCACCTATTTTATATTCAATCGTGTCCGGGCTTTCAGCAGAAATCTTGAACTTTTTAAAGTAAGAAAACAGTTTCAGATCGACAAAATCTTTAAGGTCATCGCCTGTTAATGCGTTATGGTCAATCTTACCATTCTCTAGTTTGGGTGCAGCCCATTTATTCCATTGGTATTCAGGAGCAATGATTGCGGTATACTTCTTTCCGGACAGTTCTGCAGCTGTTTTCTTATCCTTCTCTAAGTCATCCAGATATTTCAAGAACAACACCCAAGAGGTTTGCTCCACATAATCCAACTCGCTACTACACCCGGCATCCTTATGCAGGATATCATCTATGTTTTTGAAGGTTTGCTCGAACATTACTTTCTGGTTAGTTTAGGATTTCAAAGGTAATATTCTTGGTGGTTGCAATAATGCTATAATTTTGAATTAATCAGCCAGCCATTGCCTATGAACCAACCTTCCTGATATTTTTTGCTTCATCCCCTTTTTCCCCTTTTCCAATTTCATACTCAACCTGATCACCATTGCTGACCATCTCGCCAATGACATTTGATTCTTTAAAAAACACATCCTTGCTTCCTCCACTAGGAGTAATAAATCCACACTTAGCAGAATGATTATAAAACTTTACAATACCAGTTTCCATTGTTCTAAAATTTAATGTTAGTATTTATCATATTGTTGTAAAACATCACTAGCGTTGCGTTGTTTTTGTTAAAAGTTCTTTGAAAAGCTTGATATATCTTCGTTTGCAGAGTTTTTTATCGAGCAACGATTTGAAAGTGGTTTTTCCGTCCTTTGTTCAAAATAC
>Ga0073936_10007827_pt1 | contig 13751 bp, 10 predicted proteins | sample AliMusrvi5mmetaG_FD_87041 | JGI IMG/M metagenome (GOLD analysis project Ga0073936, IMG submission 87041) | Freshwater lake bacterial and archeal communities from Alinen Mustajarvi, Finland, to study Microbial Dark Matter (Phase II) - Alinen... | ecosystem: Environmental > Aquatic > Freshwater >... | reverse complement strand
TTTATAATTAGCTGTTTTATACTTTACTGCAAATTTTGTAACTTCTTCGATTGGAAAGTAGCTTATCATTACTACAGATGCTTTCTGAAAATCCACCACCTTTTCAAAGAATTTATCCATGAATGATAGACAATCTTCACAATCAGGCGAGAAATAAATAATTACAATTGGTTTCTCATAAGGCAGATTTTGTGCTATAAAGATCTTTCCATTCGGTCTCATTATTTGAAATGGGAAAAGTTTTCCTGTCTGCGCTTTTGTCTTTATATTTATTAAAAGTGTAAGAGCCAGAAGAATAACAGATAATAATTTTAATTTTGAAAGCATATGTATAAGTTTTAAGAACTATTCAAACATGCAAATGATACGCTAAATCGAAAATTATACAAGCACAACCTTTTTACGTCGATCTATCTTTTCAGACTATTACTAAGATCACTTATTTTGAAATTACTTATTAGAGAAGCGGTGCCACTACCTTTTATCTGTATGTAATTATACTGGTAATAAGGAAAATACTGAGCAGTCATAATGCCCAGTCCATTATTCCAAAACACTTCGACAGATGTTTTATCAAATAGCATTTGTATATCAACTTTTTGATCTGTTCCTACAGTAAATATAGGACAAACGATGAGGTTTCGAAAGCTGTTGTAAAAACTGATATTACCCGAATTACTTCTGTCAATTGAAACTTTGCCGTGTTTTTTGTCAAAAACAACTACCAAATTTTCTTTACTATTGCCAACTATAAACTGAAGACTATCCGACTGAGAAAAATCAGCAGTCAGACTTAGTTCGTAACTTCCGGATTTTATTATACTGTTATTAGTTAAAGATATGCTGTTTTGAGATTGTGAAATTGATGTTGATTGAGTTTTATAATTCTCCAATTCTGTAACCGGATTAAAACTCAGACCATAGTTCGGTCCATTCTGTACAAGGGTAATTGCCCTGGGGACAGTCATGGTACTTCTCCAGTTTGATGCAGGAATGACACCGGCATAGTTCCAATTATTCATCCAACCTATAAAAATTCGTCTCCCATCCGATGCAGGAATATCATTGTAAGTGGCGCCGGCATAATTATCCGTACCATAGTCTAACCATGATGGTGTTGTAGTGCTTGCAGTAAATGTTTTTCCATCAAAATCACCAATAAAATACTCTATACCTGTTCCTCCATTTGGAGCTCCGGTACTAAGGCTGATCATCAACACCCATTTTTTCAGATTTGTTCCACTAACGGGTAATTGAAATAAATCGGGACATTCACAAACACCACCTTGTAAACTGCTGCCTAATGAAAAATTGCTCTCATAAGTCCATCTCTTCAAATCAATTGAAGAATAAAAGTTTATTGAGGTGCCGATTGTAACAGCCATAATCCATTTATTCTCGTTGGGGAACCAAATTACCTTTGGATCCCTGAAATTAGGATATCCCGTATTTGGCAATACTGGATTATTAGCAAATTTTGTCCACGAACGACCTCTGTCATTGCTATAAGCTATGCTCTGAACCTGTTGATTACCGTTCTCGGTAAAGATCGATATTAATGGAGATTCATTCCCTGCTTTAAGTCCTGAAGTATTTGATGAATCAACCACAGCACTTCCCGAAAAAATAGTTCCAAGATTGTCAGGAATCAAAGCAATAGGCAAATCCTGCCAGTTAAACAAATCCGTACTTACAGCATGACCCCAGTTCATGGGACCCCAAATAATATCACCAGGATTATATTGATAAAATAAGTGAAATTCTCCTTTATAAAATACCAACCCATTCGGATCGTTCATCCATTCGGAAGGTGGAGTAAAATGATAAGCTGGTCTGTAATCAGACCCACTTAATGTGACCAATGTATCTGTAATTACTGGTTTAATAATTGGATCCCCCTTTTTACAGGAGGGAAGCAAATAAATAACCATCAAAGAGAAAAACAAAATTATTTTATACACGGAATGAAATTTGAACTAATTTGAAAAATTCTTTAGGGGAACAAAATGTCCCCTAAAGAATTAATTATTAATATTCTAATCTATTTTGACTTTAAATAACTAAGAGCATTCATATAAAGAGTTTCAACATTTTGCTGATATGGATTTATAAATCCTTCGGTACCCACTAAATCACCCGGATTAGCTCCAAGTTGATCCCATTCAATACCTCCAATACCAATGGCAAGTGCGGTTCCTTTATACGTATTTGTAGCATCTAATTCGAAAATTCCAGCCATGAAATAATCTCCAATACCACCCCAGGTTGCCAGCCATTTGGCTGTGTAATTGTTGGTAAAGTCAGTAAAGGCTGTCGCATCAGCATTACCTAAACCATAGAAATTAGGAATCCCGGATAAAACGCAGTTATGATTTTCTTTCCAACCTGAACCAATTACAGGGAACACTTTTTCTCCGTCACCTTGAGTAGTTAAAGTAAGACCTTTAAACAAAGGATGATTGCTATTGTCTTGTTCTCCTTTAATATCAATATTCACAGTCCATATATCAGGGTTATATCCTCCAGGTCCCTGATCGTTTTGAACGATAGCCTGAAGTGCGCTTGGGAGTCTTCCTAAATTCCATAAATAGTTTATTGCATATACGCTGCAAAGCATTTTCCCACCATTCTGATAATAAGCCTTAATCGCGCCTATAACAGCAGCATCGGTAGCAATTGCAGGGAATTTAGGTCCCGTGGTTACATCATAGTTCCACCAAACCACATCAAACTGAGTTAGGTCGATAGCTCCACTTTTAATTTTATCAAAAGTAACATATCTTGCTGCTGGAAAATTTGCAAAAAGCCATTTAGCAGCAGCAGCCTGTTCGTGGTTTGAAATATGAAGTGAATCTGCATCTGTTCCTAAATATGCAACAACAGTAGAGCCAACTTTAAAGTTCAAATAAACAGTATTTGAAACCAACCCGCTTCCATTCTTTGTTGCAACACTAAAATGATATAATCCAACAGGTAGATTATTCAATTGATATGAAGTAGCTGATCCGGGAAGGTTAACTGTTGAAGAACCTGTATTAAGCGTAATGCTTGATTCGGTTTCGGTTGGTAAGGACCATGAGAGTAAAACACTGTTACTTCCATTTTGAGTTCCAGCAAAATTTGTAACAGGCATTGCTCCCGTACGATTAAATTTTACAGTTTGTCCAAGTGACAAATCTCCCTTTGCATCTTTCAGTTTTACAGTAAACAGATAGTCCATATTTGTCTGTACAACTCCGAACGTGTATGAAATCGGATTAGTTCCATTGACTAAAATTGTTCCACCACTGTATGCAATTTGAGCAGTCAATCCACTTGTGTTTGGCAATGTCCAGGTAAGTTTTACACTGTCACCATTAAGAGCATATTGTAGGTTACTTACCGGATTAACAATAGGCGTCTGAATCCCATAATCAGATTTTATACAACTTGCAGCTGTAAATATTATACCAGCGAGGTATATATATTTTAAAATATTGAGTTTCATAAATTTTAAATTTTATTAGATTGATGATTAATATCCGGGATTTTGAGTGTAAGCCCCATGTGTGAATTCCATTTGGGTTAATGGTATTGGAAGAAATTCGTCCCGACCTTGTTTAAAGTTACCTCCTGCCAGATAGGTAGGGATCCCTTTTGACTCAGTAGCAAAATATGAATTAAGATAGTTCCCTGCAATTCCCCAACGAACCAAGTCAAAGAAACGGCATCCTTCCATGGCAAATTCAAGGCGTCTTTCCCATTGCAGAGCAGAAAAGGCTAATCCCTGAGATACACTGGTTGGATATTCGCCTACCTTGTATTTCGATTCATATTGACCGTTTACAAGTTTCAAAAGACCTGTACTGTTAGCAGCTCTATCCCTGATTTGGTTTATGAGCGTCATGCCATCCGGTACGTCATTTTCCTGGATTTCAGCTTCTGCCAGCCAAAGCAATACATCGGAATAACGAATAATAATCCTGTCTTTATCATTACCATAGAATGGGCCAACATGAATATAATCAAAATTATTTGCACCGGCAGTCACGTTTTCTTTCAACGAAGCATAGAATCCATAGATGGAAGGAGTCCTGTTCCAGCTCTCCTGATAAATGGTTGTCTGATCATATTTGAACATATGTCCCGGAATTGCAATTGTATGATCTATACGTGGATCTACAGTATTTATTGTCAAATCAGGTATTGTATCAACATTGAAACTAGATGCTCCGTTGGTAGGCCAGCTATAGAATCCGTTTGTAGAAATCGGCAGACCCTTGGAATTAGTTCTGAATGCAGTGTATAAATTGGCACTTGGCTTGTGAAAATCACAACACCCTACACCCATTGGAGTTGCCAATACATCTCCGTAATCCAATCGGCCAAACATGGTACCGTCATTTTCAGAATATTGAACTGCAAATACTGATTCTTTGCCATTTTCATATGGACCACCGGGAAAATTGTCCGGTAAAAAGTTATCTGCAAAATCTGAAGCAAGGTGATATTGTCCGCTGGCTATTATATCTTTACAATAAGTTATCACACTGTCAAGAGCTGATTTTCTTACAGTTGGCAGTTGACCAGGAATAGTAATCTTGTAATTTCCTCCAACGATATCGCCCATTCCATAGGCCTGATACAATTTTGTTTTTGCCAGGTAAGCTTCAGCAGTATATTTTGTTACTCTTCCAACCTGGCTTTGTGTAGCCGGTAAGTTCTTATATGCAAATTCAAAATCGGAAGCAATTTTATTCCATAATTTTTCACTTGAAAGTGCAGTATTTGAAGTCGATGCATAATCTTCTGATGGAATAGTTTCATCAAAATAGGGAATACGATTGAATAATATTTTCAACTGAAAATAGTAGTGTGCTCTGATAAACCTACATTCTGCAATCCGGTTTGTTCGGGTTGCTGTTGATTTTGAAGCAGAATATTGTGCATCGGTCATAGCATTTAATAATTTCAAAGCTGAATTTGCACGTTGTATGCCTACATATAATGCAAACCACATGCTATTGAATTCACCCATATCGTCACGAGACTGACAAAGTTCCATAAACCCAAAGTCTCCAATATCGTTAGGATCCCTGCCGCCTTTGTAAGCATCGCCTGAACGGACATTGCCGTAAGGCCATAAACTAAATGGAGTATCATAATGGTCATTACCCAGACTTGCATAAGCTGCAATTACAGCTCCTTCCACACTTGAGGCACTTGTGGCCTCCGAACTATTCAGTACTGCAGTTGGCTCTTGAGTTAAAAAATTACTGCAAGAGAACAGCAACATTGATGTGGCAATTATTAATAATATCTTTTTCATTGTGTTATGTTTCAAGTTTTTTAACTTACTATAATGTTATATTGAAACCTCCGGTAACAGACGAAGGAATTGGATATCCATAATTTGCATCTTCTGGATCTTGTCCGGTAAAACTCTTTGCATAAATGTGCAACAGATTTTGACCTGCAATAAAAAAACGTAGATTCTGTATCCGAAATCTTTCAACAAGTGACTTTGGAAGATTATAACCTAGTTCTATATTCCGCAATTTCAAATATGCTCCGTTTTCAATGTAATAAGTTGAAAATCTGGCTTCATTATTATAATCGGTCAAGGCTAATGCAGGAATTGTAGAATTTGTGTTGGTAGGAGTCCAGGCATTTAACAATCGGGACCCTTTATTAGATCCTGTTTCCTGAACTGACCAGAAATCAGTAGCATACTTTTCGTTATTCACAATTTGAGTTTTCCCTAGGCCCTGGAAGGCTAACAATAAATCAAACGATTTATATCCAAACTTGAAGTTAAAACCGTATGAGAATGAAGGTGTAGGGTTGAAAATCCATGACTGATCGTTACTGTCAATTCTGCCATCGCCGTTAACATCAGCATACTTAATTCGTCCTAAACTATTTGCAGCGGTTAAGCCAGGTTGAGTCGGAGAATTGGCCCATTCGGTTGTAGAATTAAATAAGCCTTCAGCAACATAACCAAATACAGAACCTATAGGATGACCAAGAATGTTTTGTGTTGTACCGTTACCACCATAGTTATTTACTACTGCTTCTGGCAAAGACGTTACTTTGTTGCGGTATCCACTGATATTACCACTGATTTCATAAGTTAAAGCTCCGGCATTGCCTCTGTAATCTATGGTAAATTCCATACCTCTGTTTTCCATGCCGGCTCCATTCATCCACTCGTAACCACCTTCACCAAGTGCACCTACATAAGGTGGTTCTACAAGTATATCCTTTGTTTGTTTGATATAATAGTCAAAGGATCCGGATAATGCCTGATTAAAGAAACCAAAATCTAAACCGATATTCGTTTGAGTTGTAGTTTCCCATTTGAGGTTCGGATTGCCGGTTTGAATTTTAACGAAGCCAGATGGAAGAGTTCCTGATTTTGATCCATCAATTGCATAAGCAGTACCGTTTGCAATTCCCCATGTAGGATCACCTCCTCCATAGCTGGTTGTGTACATGGTTTGAGTCCCATAATTTGCAATTTGTTGGTTACCTGTTTCACCCCAACTTGCTCTTAATTTAAGATCCGAAATCTCTTTTTCATCCTTCAGAAAGTTTTCCTTGTTTATTCTCCAACCTGCCGAAACTGAAGGGAATGTACCAAACTGATTGTTTTGTCCAAATCGTGATGATCCGTCATATCGAATTGTCAACGAGGCAAGGTATTTATCGTCATATACATAATTGGCTTTTCCAAAATAAGATAATAAGCTATAAGCACCAGCATTACCACCTACATTTTTTATGCCTGTTGCAGCATCCAAATACATGTAATTTGGATCGGTTGAAACAAAACCCTGAGCATTTGCAAAGAAACTCATATCGTTTTCCTTGTATGCTTCCATACCTGACATTATATCAAAATCGTGTTTCCCGTGTTTGTATTTATAACTTAATGTATTACTCCATGTCCATTTGCTCGAAGTAGAATGGTTGTTTTGAACACTGTTGTTCGGGTTATTAAGGAATCCGGAAACGTAAGCAAGTTGCATATTGCGGAAATCATACGAACTATAATCCAAACCAATAGAGGATTTGAAGTGAAGATCTTTGATAATTTGCAAATCAGCATAAGCATTACCAAACATAAATAGGTTTTGTGGCTTATTCTGGCTGTTCATTTCCATAATTCTGACAGGGTTCTGACGGTCATTCATACCACCCCATGGACCGCCCCAACCACCATCAGTCGTATGAATGGGAACAACAGGTAATGCTTGCAAAGCCATATTTTCAGTTCCCTGGTCATCTACTTCTTTTGTTGAATTAACTGAGAAATTTTCACCGACAACTAATTTTTTATTCATTAAGTTGTAATCGGAATTGATCCTGCCTGTAATTCTATTAAGATTGGTAGTTATTATAATGCCATTATTATCCAAATAATCAAAGAATAAAGAGGTATGTCCTTTTTCCGATCCGTTCGTTATACTCACATTATAATCTGTGTTTTGTGCTAACTGAGATACAGCCTTAAACCAGTTTGTATTGGCCGGAACTACGTTAGCAGGATTACCAACTATCGATTGACTGTTTAGAACCGGATTTGAAAAATTATTATTCCAGTTAAATTTATAAGATACTGCATTAGTGTTGGGGTCAATGCCACCATTCGTATAGGCTTTAAACAAAGCCTGTCCATATTGTTCTGTATTAAGAACCTGTTCAATTGAACTATACCAGCTTAATGTAGTTTTAACATTAGCGCTTATGCTTAATTGGTCTCCTTTTGCTTTCCTGGTGGTCACAATAATTACTCCATTAGCAGCCCTCGATCCATATATAGAAGCAGATGCGGCATCCTTCAATACCTGAATCGATTCGATATCATTCGGATTCAAAACTTGAAGTCCGTTCATGGTAGGAACCCCGTCGATTACATACAACGGATCGTTTACATTCAATGTACCAATACCCCTGATTCGGATAACTGATCCGCCGCCCGGAGATCCATCACCTGTAATATCAACACCGGCGACTTTTCCTTGTAATTCCGCCATTGGATTTGAAGCACTGGCATCTGCCATCGGTTTAACATCAGCTACTGATACCGCTCCGATAATATCCGCCTTTCTTTGTGATGAGTAACCTGTTACAACAACCTGATCAATGCTTTGGATTTCAGGAACAAGTTTTACGTTTAATGTAGTCTTTCCATCAACAGAAATTTCCTGTGAGGCATAACCCATAAAGCTGAAAACAAGTACTGACTTTTCTCCAACATTAAATGTGTAATTTCCATCTGAGTCACTAATGACTCCATTCACCGTCCCCTTTTCAAGAATATTGACTCCAGGGATTGGTTCGTTCGTAGATTGCTCTGTAACCTTTCCTGATACAACACGCTTTTGGGCGTAAACATTTGTTATTAGAAAAGTTGCGGCAAATACCAGTATAAGTCTGGCAGCTTTTGAAAAACTAATTAATTTAATCATTGTACCTAAGTTTAATTAGAATATAAAATTTGTTTTATTCGAGCATTATCATATTTAGGAGTTGCACCTGCTTCAGAAGCGACAAATGCTCCTGTTGCACAGGCAAAAACTAAAGCATCAGCATACGATTTCAGTTCAAAGATTGCTGAAATAAATCCGGCCAGAAACGCATCGCCAGCGCCAACCGTATCAACAGCATCTACTTTAAATCCGGGATGTTCGAAAAATTCTCCATCGCTGTAAAGTATAGCACCTTTATCGCCTTTGGTTACACACACCAGCTTCGAATTGAATTCTTCGGCAAACCATTTTACCAGGCTCTTCTCGTCGTGTTTGTGTTTGTTGTACCATTGGCCAAATACACCTAATTCCTCATCGTTCAGTTTTACAATGTCCGATTTCCGGATAAGCATCTCTACAATTTCACGCGTATCGTAAGGTTTTCTGAGGTTTATATCGATCAGTTTTACTGCATCGTTTTCAAGCAGATTCAAAATTGTTTCCCTTGTTTCAGGATGTCTCGAGGCAAGTGTACCAAAAATGATGAGTCCGGCATTCTCAGCCTTTTTCTTTAGCGAATCAGTTAACTGAATATTATCCCAGGCAACCGGTTCACAAATTTCGTAGGTGGCATTGTTGTTTGCATCCAAATGCACCAGAACCTCACTGGTCGGCAGGGTTTCGTCAACCTGGACCAAACTGGTATCCAATCCGGAATCTGCCATAAAGCTGATAAGCTTCCTTCCCTGTTCATCGTTTCCAACTTTGCTGGCAATGGCAACGTTCTGCCCGATAATATTAAGGTGGAGGGCCACATTCATTGGTGCCCCGCCAGGTTTTGCCCCTGAAGGAAGATTATCCCAAAGGACTTCACCAATACAAAGAATTTGATTGTTCTTTATTTCCATTTTGAATATCTATTAGGTTATTTCAATTCGCAATTCTTTTACCCATTTCAACCTGAATTTCTTCGAGCGATTTTCCTTTGGTTTCAGGAACAACTTTCCAGGCGAAGAAGAAATGTAGCACCATCATCAGGGCGAAAAAGGCAAACGAAGGACCGCCTCCAACACCCGGCATTTTGGCAAATACAGGAAATCCCCAAATAAGTGCAGCAGCAAAAATCCAATGCGTAAATGTTCCGAGCGCCTGCCCTTTCGAGCGTACTTTGTTGGGAAATATTTCAGAAATGACTACCCAAAGAACTGCTCCCTGAGAGAAAGCGAAGAAAGCAATGAAACCCATGAGGTAAATCATAACACCATAGCCGCCCAATTCAGTGAAGTTGTTGGTAAAAAATGCTTTGGCAAGCATGCCAAGGAAAAACACCATTCCAACTGAACCAATCATCAATAAGGTGCGCCGTCCAAAACGGTCAATTAAAAACAAGGCTATAAAAGTGAATAATAAGTTTGTGGCTCCAATGGAAATGGATTGCAACAAAGCGGAATCGCTTGCAAAACCAGCCATCTCGAATACACGTGGTGCATAAATCATGATTGCATTAATACCAGCCAATTGGTTAAAGGCTGCCATTAAAACGGCAATGATAATGGGAAACCGATTTTCTTTTACAAATAATTTCCCATGTCCGATTCGATGTTCCTGTTCAACTGATTTCTTAACCATCGCCACTTCTGCTTCCGGCTTTTCAGCTCTGATTCGTTGGAATACGTCCAAAGCCTCATCGTGGCGATCTTTGTTTATCAACCATCTCGGACTTTCCGGAATACCAAACAGCAAAACGAAGAAGAGTGCAGCGGGAAAAAACTCAACCCCGATCATCCAGCGCCAGGATGAATTGCCAAAGGCTTGTGCCAATAAATAATTAACCACAAATGCCAGGAAAATGGCCGAAACAATAAAAAACTGATTAAGCAAAACCAGCTGCCCGCGTTTTTTGGCAGGCGAAATTTCGGCAATAAACATAGGGGCTACTACAGTTATACAACCCAGAAGTATACCAGTTATAAAACGGAAAAATAAAAGAATTTCCCAGTTAAATGCAGTTGAACTCCCAATAGTTGACAAGGCAAATAATCCCGAGAGGACAATTAACGAACGACGACGCCCATATTTTTCGGCAGGCTTTCCTATTATTAATGTCCCAACGATGGTGCCAAGGATGGCGATGGCGATAGTAAATCCCAGCCAGAAACTATCAAGCTTAAAAATGGACTCCAATTGTGAGGTGGTACCCGACATCATGGCTATATCATAGCCAAACAGGAAACCGCCTAAAGCAATAATTAAGGCAACTGAAATGACGTTTTGTGTTTTCATAAGTTCGATGAATTGTTTACACCAAACTTACGACACAAATAGAATTTCGGATTTATAGTATGTATCAGAAAGTTAAAAGCATGTTACCTTTTGGTTACCTTATTGCAAACGTTTGCAGAAATGTAACATGGTAAGCAGACATGTTACCTGATCTGTTAATAATAGGGTCTAATTAATAGAAACAAATTTGTAAAAATCAAAGTCCACATTTGATATCGACACCACAGGTTTTTAAACTCAGGAAATCTTTAGAGTTCGAATTCCCACTTTATAGAGGTCCTATAGATCAATTGAATCCTGGACTGCGAGGTTGCTTATTCCTGTGAGGTTAAAAGTATAAGAGCCCTTTCATACTTGTATTTATTAAAATCCAGATTCCGATATTCTCCACTTTGAATATCAAGACTTTACATCGATGTAAGGTCTTTTTTTATTTTCCGGAGTGCCCATTTAGTTTTCTGGAGTGGATTTTTATTTGAATTTACTGACTGTTAAATTACTCAACCAAATTTAACTGCTCATATCTGTCATGAACCACCTTTTTGTATGACATTTTTAGTTCGGCTGAAAGAAACGATTGGTCAATCCGTTCCATAGCTTTATGCCTGTTGCTTATCATCCGCTTAAATACCCTTTGTATCTGTTTTTCGGTTAATCCAAGCCCTTTAGCCAATTTTTCAAAATGCTCTTTCTTTAATTTTTTCTTCTTGCCGTCGAGCGTCAGGGCAAGTTCTTCGGTATCGTCTGGATTTACAATAATCACATTTAATAAATCATAAGCCGGGGCTAAAACCCAGCCCAACGTGCTTTCAATCATTGAGAAATTTTTCAGATGCATATCGTTATTCCCGGTTAAAAAACTAAACAACAAAAGCTCGTAAAAGAAAAGTTTATCAAGCAGGGTATTATTTGAATAAGAGTGAAGAGCTTTCCCCACTTTCTCCATCGAACTTATGTATTTGTCAAAGGCTTCAGTAATCTGAAACATATCGATCATGTGGATTTTCCCGCCATTTGCAGTGCGGTCAATTCTTTTAGTGATATACGATAATTCGCCCGATGCCAGTCGGATTAAACTCGATGGCACAACCCTGATCCCATAAGCTTCGGCTATCCGCATTGTCACATGTTCATTTTCTGGCATTTCCAGATATTTACCGGAAGGTGGTTTCAGAATATATTGACCACCAAGTGCACCCATCACAGTTAATCGTGTGTCTGAATTTTCCTGTGTTTCTTTCACCAAAGACATGGACAATTTGGGTTGTACCCCGGGAACAGCAATGCTACGTTCAATAATGTCTTTAGCCAGGGCATCCATTTGGTCTATCGAATAGGGTATGATTGGTGGCGTAGCGATTCCAAAGAATTTCGTGCTGCATTTCGCATGAAAATCACCTTCACCATCAATTAATTGATAACAATACAGGCACTTATTACTCATTTTCTTCTTGAATTTGTTCAACACTTACTGCTCCAATACAGTTTTTGCAGCATGCCAGCAATAATCCCATTCGGTCATTTTTATTTATTTTCCAGTTTTTAGAGGCAATATCCAGTAACCAGCCTTCGGGAATCAAACCATCAAAAAAAGGAAATAATCGCTTATCTGTATAGGGTTTGTTTGTAACAGGCATGGTAAATGTGATGAACTCATGGGGATATTCTGTGACAAAGCTTTCGTCATAACGAAATACAAATTCCCCATCATCAGTTTCGGTGATAATCCCTGCAAAATGTTCTTTATAATATACCTTGCCTTTTCTCATTTTTCTATTTCTTTGCTATCTACAGGGATTAATTCATGGCCAAACATTCTCAAAACCAGGTTAACCTTATCGAGATTCAAATTTGTTTTGCCCTGTTCAATTTTACGGATTACAGTAAGTGCAACTCCAGACCGTTCAGCAAATTCCTCCTGAGTCAAATTTACCTCTTTTCTGTGTTCTTTTACAAATTCTGCCAATCTTTTCATTGTATGCTTTTAGATATAATTAAGCTCAAATATAGTAAATTATATGCTATTAAATATAGCTAATTCAAAATTAATTAAATTATATGCTTAAAGATATAGATATCTGGAATTTGTTTGGCCGATTAATAAGGGCCATCCAATATTTACCAACCTTTAGTATCCGGAATGAATCCTGTGTCCAATTTTTTTAATGTATTTTTGTAATCGATAATTGTCAATGTTGACAAAATTTACAGCAGAACACTGGAGTGTCTTTCCCAGGCTCTTCTGAAAAATCAGAATGTTATTCTCTGATATATGCTTTACAATTTTTTTACAGCTATTAATGGTAAGCCAGTTTCATCATTACCATTCATTATTGAATAATTTAGGATTAGGTCCGCATTCTTCAACATAGCTATGTCTTTTAATTATACATTTATCCGGATTTGAATAAAGACTTTCTAAAATTGGAAACCCTCAATATCGGACAATTTCTATTTTTATAAGTTTTACCCGGCAAGTTTTAAGAATAGTACTTTCACTGTTAAAATACAAGTAAAGAAGAGTTTTGCAGGGCAAACGCATTTAGAAAATACCATTATGCCACAAGCACCCCTGTGAGCTTTTTCCCCTTACAGATTCTTAAGGAATAGATATCTATAGTGTCAATTTTCCCTATTCCCAAATCCGGAATCTGGGAAGTGTTGTCCACAGATTGCCAATGGGCTTTAAAGGAGTGGTGTTCGGCTCTCTACTTGTGTGCTTCTTGTGTGCATATGCTGTGCTTCTTATGTGCACAGAAACTTCCTGAGCACACAAGAAGCACAGCATATGCACACAAGAAGCACACAAGTAGTGACCTTGGTATAACTTTGGGGGAATCCGATTAGCAGGAGCTCCTTAACTTCTGTTCAAGGTCCAGCCATACGGTTTAATGTCGGGAACGGACCTTTCGACATTGGTTATTTAAATGTAGCTAATTATCACTTTGGTTGACCCACTGAGCTTCAAGGGGAGCATTTGGCATAAACAGCATTTTTTAAATGCGTTTGCCCTGA
>Ga0073936_10007825_pt1 | contig 13753 bp, 11 predicted proteins | sample AliMusrvi5mmetaG_FD_87041 | JGI IMG/M metagenome (GOLD analysis project Ga0073936, IMG submission 87041) | Freshwater lake bacterial and archeal communities from Alinen Mustajarvi, Finland, to study Microbial Dark Matter (Phase II) - Alinen... | ecosystem: Environmental > Aquatic > Freshwater >... | reverse complement strand
TACTAAAATGCAAAGTATCGATATTGAATATCTGCATAATACTAATCTCCATTACCTGGCACCTTATTATATTGATTATGGAAATTCAAAAGTGAACAGTTTTGTCGAAAAATACCGTTCATCTTATGGAAGTGAACCTTCTCAATACAGCTTTCAGGGGTATGATATCGGATTATATTTCATCTCTTCTCTGGGTCAGCCGGGTAAGGTTTTCAGGGGGACGAATTCAAACCCGGGAGTAGATCTCCTTCAGGCTGAATATAATTTTCAAAAGCCTTCTCCCTTTGGTGGTTTTATCAACCGAACTCTTTATATCATTGAATATACCAATAATTTTGAAATCCATTCTGTTGGAAAAATCAGGGGATCAGTTTCCTCAGAACATGGCGAAAAAAAGGATTTTGAAAGTACAGGTCTCGATGAATAGGATTATTTTGTTAGTAGTTTTAATCCTGTTAAAGCAGAATTATCATTTGGCCTGATTATAAGTGCCTGATCGAATAGTAATCTGGCCTCTTGCTGCTTACCATAATTTAGCTTTGACCAGGCAAGCATAATCACGGAATCATAGTCTAACGGATAAAGATTAACAATCTTCTCAAAGAGTTTTACCGCATTATAAAAGTCTTTCCGGTTGTAGTAGATGAGCCCTAACCAATAGTTTGCAATAGTATTCTGAGGATCGATCGTCAAAATCTCGATGTATTGCTTTTTCACTTTATCCCACTCCTCCAGGGCACTAAGCGGCTTTACGCAGCCAAAACGGGCCTCAATGGCGTAAGGTCTTAATGAAATGGACTTTTGGTAATAATAAATCGATTCGGTATATTGTTTAGCCAGATAGTTGAGCCATCCCAAACGAATGTTTATCACGTAATTATCGGGGTCATAGCCCGCCTTGAGTCTGTTGATGGCAATTATATAGTTTTTTGCATTTTCGGCTTCATAACTTTTACTGAAGGCTTCTACCAACGAATTCATTGATTGAGGATAAGCAGTGATGCTGATTAAAAGCAAGACAATGGCTAAAAAGATTCTTTTTAAAGTTTCCATATTATTCCTCCTGAAAAAGATTGTTGATTGTAGTTTTTTTGAGTAGGCTCAATTTGTTTTGTGTCATAGGTATAATTGCCTATTATGGTCACCTTTGTTCCAACATACCAGAATAGTGAAAATCCGGTTCTGAATGTGGTTGGATCGACTGAATTGTAAACGTAGAAGGCATTCAGATCACTATAGTTTTTTAAATTTCCTAAGGTGATGTTCCCTTCGCCCCATAGGGTTTTGTAAAGGTGAGCACCTGCATTCTGGGAAAATATGAACCGGTTATTCACCTTGTCGATCATTCTGTAAAGAGAACTTTTAAAATAAATACCCGTTTTCCCGGGTATGGTGACCCCTGCCCAAAGCCCGAATTGATCATTATTGCTGAAATCATCTTTAAGTAGTGAACCATTTGCTCCAAGCGTAAACCGGTTTAATTTTGTGGAAAAAGCTGCTGAAATCAGATTTCCAGGATCATTTATTCCATTTTCTCTGGTATGGAGATGATGATAGGCGATATTGAGTAAAATATGTGAAGTTACCGACCAGTTCAATATTGCGAAGTATTCAGGTTGGTGATAGCTCGATGAATCTATTTTTTGCTCATAATCTGCAATATACTGGTAAAGTGTCAGCCGGTAGCCCAATTGTGTACCAATTCCCATCCGGATATAGGTTGGATTCGAACGCGTATTGCTGTTATTGGTTTTATAATTATATTCCAGATCGACCAAAGAGACAGGCTTAATTGGTTTAATACCCAGATTTTTTTGAAGTTCAGAAGGTAACTTGTCTGCATAAAACCGGGCATAGGGTTCATTCCCGGTATTTAATCCGCAATAATAGAGATACGCACGCGTTTCTGCATCATATTCATCATAGGTAAGCGCTTTTTCGTACTGAATCTCGGCAGCCAGGTAATCTCCCTTTTCAAAATATGCAAATGCGATCCTTTGTCTAAGTTTCTTGTAATCAATATTATTCGCTATCGAATTTTTCACGGTTTTAATCAAATTATCCCAATCACCTTTCAAGAAATATTGATTGGTAAGACTGTCAGCCATAAGGGAGGTTATAGGCTCCTGGGCTATAGCGTTAAGTGTAATAAAAAGCATGACTGCAATTATGTATTTAGCCATTTAGCCTGAATTTTAGTTTTTCGTGATTCATATTCAAATTCCATTATTCCATTTCTGGTTAATGTGATGGTGCTGTTGCTTTCAATCGTTGTTTTCCCAAAAACCTTCATCCGGACATCTGATTTAAGGATGACCATATCTGTGTTGTAGTTAATTGGATTGTCAGGTTCCATTGTATACCACACCCGGATGAAGTGAGTAAACGGAGCAATAAAATCGTGTGCCCGGAAAGCCGCTTTTTTATTTAGGATAACATGTAGCGGCATTGCAGTTTCCAATTTGCCGCTATCCAGTTCACCCAGGAACACTTTGTAAAACGATAGATAAAAATAGTATAATAACGATTTTTGGTTGCCGTAAAAGGCAGTGAAATAGAACATTGAGCCATCATTGATATAATAGGCACTCGATTCGGTCTCTTTGCAGTAAAGGTATTTGTTGTTGTAAGCGTCAGTATAAGCTTCCCATTGTTCGGTCTTTTGTAAACCTTTTTCATTCAGGTAGGTATACTTTAAGATGGTATTCGGAATTATTTCGAAGGCTTTTTTTATTATGGAATCGGTCATTATGCCGGATACCATAGCCCCTTCAACAGGTCTGCAAAACTGATGCAGATGAAGTCCTGATTCTTCTTTTTCGTTGTAATAGGCAATAGGATAGTCTATTGTTCTTGAACCTGGCAGAGGCAATGCCTGGACCTGAAAATGTAAATGTGGTTCAGGTGATCTACCTGAATTACCACAATGAGCCAGCAAATCCCCCTGCTTTACGAAATCACCTTTTGCTACTTTAAATGTACCTTTTTTTAAATGAGATAATTGTGTATAAAGACCTGGTAAATGGCGGATGATGATTGAATTCCCCCAATTATTTGTTGTATTTACCTGTCCAATTTCATTATCATTAATATTGTCTATTAAATACTCTACAGTGCCATCTGCCGGTGCGATAACTGGTTTGTTGTAACAGTAGTAATGTTCACATTGTGAGCCATTTGAATTGTGTGTTTTTGACTCATCATCAAACAGCATAAAGTCGTATGCTTTACCCCAATCACCTTTGTGTGTATGCTTCCCGTCATGACCCTGCGTGACTGTCCATTCTCCCCAGAAAGGGAGGTGAAACGGGAAATACAGGAAATTGGAACGCCTGGCCTCGTTATTTGTAAATGTATAAAGGTTTATTTCGGGAGAATAATATTGAATTGGAGTCAATATCAGTTTGGAAGGATGTATACGTAACAAAAGGAAATAGACAAAAAGAATTACGACAATCGAAAAGGGAAGGGAGAAAACCGGTAAGTTTATGAATCCCAGAAGTTTGCTCAGGAATAACAGGATCAGTGAGGTAACCGGGATCAGGATAATCGTCCATAAGTAAGAATATGTGGATGGTATGACGAAGAAGCCACCAATTGCTATTGCCACCATGATGTAATTTGCCCCAATATTGTAGTAGGTAATGCTGGCAGCAGCAGAGCCCGATAATTTGGCAAACAGGTATGCTGCCAGAAATCCTATTACCGATAATGAAAAGGTAATTCTGGAGCAAATTAGCAGTGCGAGGGCTATGATTGCGCCGGTAATCAGGTTGTCCTGAAAAAAAATAGAGCTTATCGACCGCAGGTAGATGCCCACCATATTGTTGACTGGCAGAGTATCCAGTGAATGGATGACATTGAGTAAGGAATTTCCGCCTATCGCATATACATTATTCATCCAATAGATACTGCGTTGTGTCAGCCCAAGATTTTCAAATTGGGATGAGGGCAAGAGAATCAACCAAAATGTAATGACAAATGGAATGCTTAAAAAAGGTAATCCATGTTTAAAAAGATTACCTCCGATTGTCACTGATAGCAGCAGTGAGATCAGCGAGGCGATCAATAATAAGCAGAAGTATATCAGGCTGGGATCAAAGAATGTTCCCATTCCTATCCCTGTTAACAAGGCATTGAAACTATACAGGCCGGCTTTCAGGGTCGCTTTATCCAATCCCATTGAGTTTGCAATCAAAACGGTTACTAAAACAGCCAATAGTCCACTCAATCCCGCATAGAAATTGAAAAAAGTGATTAGCAGGATGCACCCGGCCAATAGCTTATTGTTGAAAAAGAAAATAATGGAATAGCTATTCATCACTGCAGGCAGCACAATATCCCTGAAAGTATGTAAGCATTTTTGAACTGGCATATAGGAGACTGTTAATGGAATATCATTTCTGAAATATATCTGACTGTTTGTTTATTATCGTTATAGCCTGTTAGTTGATCCTGTTATTTTAACTGGCTGTGTTTTAAATGTTCCGGAACCTGCTCTGCAGCCTGTAAATATTCGAGAGTTTCTGCATTCCTTACCAGATAGGTGTTGTTATCGCTACCGATAAATACAATATTCGGCCGAAGTGTAATAAACTGCATCCATTGGGTCATATTATAAGCCCCTACTTTGTGAACAACCAGGTGATGTCCTTTTTCAATTAACGGAAAGATTATGCTTTCACGGATAACATCAATATTCATGCACAGCGGACCATAAAGTGCCATTTCTTCAGTGTGCTGTCCATACGCCTGTGCAGGGCTTACTTTGTGTTCATACCAAAAAGAGGTGAATAATGAATTTACACCAAAATCGGCAATCGTTGCTCTCCTTCCATCGGGAAGTCTTTTGGTAGCTATTACTGTTCCTAAAAGAAAACCTGCATCGTCGATCATTGCCCGGCCCGATTCAAGTATCAGCAATGGCAAATCCACCTGAGTGAAGCCGAATCCAAGAATAACCGAGGTAATTGCATCCGCAAACTGGTCGATTGAGGGGACAGTATCTGAACCGGGCAGGTAAGATCCTTTGAGTGTATTCGTTGATGGAAATCCACCTCCCATATCAATGTATTGGATGGTCCTGCCAAACTTTTCTTTAATACTCCAGCTCAATTCACACATAACTGTTGCTGCAGTTGCAAATGCCGAAGGTGTTAACACAAATGTTCCGATATGACAATGTAACCCAACCAGATTAAGATTACCGGAACTGATGACCCGGGTAATGGCATTCCATGCCTCTCCGTTTTCGTAGTTAAAACCAAAACGATCCCATTTGGGGTAAATCCCAGTATCCATATTGACGCGTATAGCCACCTGAGGCCTCAGGTTATGCTCTTCGCTTATCCTGAGCAAAGTAAAGAGTTCATCAAAATGGTCTATGTGAATCAACGATTTTTTTTGTGCGGCAGTAATCAGTTGCTGTTCAGTTTTATAAGGGCCATTAAAAATAATCTTTTCGCCAGACACCCCATTTTTAATGGCCATTTCATATTCGAATCCGGAAACAACCTCAGCCCATGCCCCTTCCTGATGAAATGTCTGACAGACAGCAGTCAGATAATTGGTTTTATAGGGCCATGCAAATTGAATCTTTGGATAACGGGTTTTAAAGATCCTGGAAGCATTTTGATAGCTTCGTCTGATCTGTCTTTCAGAAATCACAAATAATGGAGATCCATACTGATTTATTAGGCTTTTCACAGATATCCCTTCGATGTGAGTAACCGGGTCAGATTCCCTGCGTGTGCCGAATTTATTTGGAAGTCCAATATTCATCCTTTGAATAATGGGTCTTTCATATCTTAATTTTTCCATATCCTTCAATTTACGTGAACAGGAATGCTGTACTATCCACAAGATAAAATATTAATTGATTATAATTCACCCGTTCCTGAAATTTTTTGGAATTCCCGTATATCAGTTATCAGATCCCAGGCATAGCGGATAAAGATTTTCCCTACCTCATAATCGATAAAGGGTACTACTTTTTCTCCAAATGCCATTTTCACAAGTGATGCCGGTTGATTTTGGCCAGCAGCCGCAGTCAGATAAATCCAAGCCGGGAATCGGGGATTGACTTCCAATATATACGATTTCCCATCATTAGTTTGCATGATCTCGAGTTCGCATCCTCCTCTCCATCTGGTAATTTTGGTAAATTTGTGAGCAAGTTGGATAAAGGAAGGATCATTGATGGTAATTCCTGCCCAGGCTTTCCCTTTATCCGTAATATAGAGTTTCCGCATTGGAATAGCACTGATTGTATTGCCTTCCCCATCTCCCAACACTGCAATATTTATTTCCGTACCATTTATAAATTCCTGAATAATAATTGGTAATCCCCATTTTGCCTGAATTTTATAGAAAGCTTTTTGAGCTTGCTCCGTAGAGTTTGCGATTATGGCATCATAAAATTTACCTTTTAGAACTACCGGATATCCCAGCTCAGGAATCGCGACAGTAAGATCAGTGATATTATAGGCAATCCGGTTTTCAGGCATCCTTATATTGTGCTTTCTGCCAAATTCAAACAGATTGATTTTGTCCCTGGCTTCAAACTGATCTGAATCCGGCAAAAACGTCCGGATTCCCATAGTCTTAAGTTTATCTCTTAATTTAATAAAATTGAAAAGTTCTGCATCAAAATTAGGGATGATTAAATCAATATGTTCCTGATTGTGAATATGCGTCAGCCGATCCAGAAGGGCATCGGTTCCTGAGGAAGGGTAGGGGATCTGAAAGGTTTTATCTACTAAATCATGCATATATAACCCTGGTTCAAGTGCTTCATAGGAGAGGCCAATAATACGTACCTCAAAATCCGGGCATTCGCGGATTGCGCGTATGACAGCAACCCCTGGTCCGGGACTGTCGATTGCATTCAAGGCTGTAATACCAATGACAATCTTCTTTTTTTCTGGGTTTCCCATTTCTATCAAGTGTCGTTCTATCGTATTATTCCAAAATGGTATAGTTCTTTAGCAAGGTCAGATACTCATCAAGATCTTTTGTAAACTGGTTTGGGTCAACATAATATTTTGAACAGGTTATATCAATGATCTCTGCAAGCGGTATTTCGTTTTTTAGCAATTCAATGATCTCATTACCAATTTGGTTTGTTGAAAAGGAATCTCCAGTTCCGGGATTAAATATAAATCCTTCCTCGCTGGTGGCAATATTCTTTTTAATTCTCATTTTCTGAATTTTAATAGATGTTAAATTATGAATGTTCTGTCAATAAATGCCTGAAAATTGTCCCGGTATTGTTCTCCTATGGGGATGTAAATATTCCGATCAAATACAATTCTGTTTCGTTCTATTACTTTTACTCTGTCAAGATTGACAATAAAGGAGCGGTGTACTCTCATAAATATATCTTTTGGTAATTGTTCTTCAATGATTTTCAATCGAATGAGTGATGTGATAGGCTCGTCGTTAATCAGATGAATCTGAATATATTCATTGGAACTTTCAATATACCTGATCTCTGACAACAGGATACGTACCAATTTGTATTCAGATTTTACGAAAATAGAATCCTTGGTGGTATGTATTGACTCCTCCAGCTTATGACCTAACTCGAACCATGTTCTGGCTTTGTTGGTCGATTTAAGAAAAACGGAATAACTGATCGGTTTAAGAATGTAATCAAGCGCATCAACCTGAAAACCCTGAATTGCATATTCGCTGTATGCAGTTGTAAATATGATTTGTGGTTTGTGAGTCAGCGATTTCACAAAATCCATTCCATTGAAATCTGGCATGTTAATATCGACGAACATCAGATCAACATCATTATTTTCCAGAAATTGCAGGGCCTCATACGCATTCTCGCAAAGTGCTTCACATTCAAGGAATGGTGTTTTTTCAATATATGCACTAATTTGCTTAAGTGCAAGAGGTTCATCATCAATAGCTATGCATCTTATTTTCATAGATTGGGATTGTTAATTGGACTTCAAATTCTTTCTCATCCTCACGAATATTGAGCAGATAATCTTTCCCAAAGAGTAAATCCAAACTTTTTTTAATATTCGTAAGGCCAATACCGGAGTAGTTTTTATCTGTGCTTTCCTTGCTGAAGTGTTTACTGTTTTTAATTCGGCAGTTTAAACGGTTGTCTGTCAGCTCCAGATCAAACGAAACGAATGACTCAGCTTGAAAGCTTATTCCATGTTTAAATGAATTCTCCAGAAACGAAATAAATAACATTGGAGGGATCTGTATATCAGGAATGTTATTCGGGATTACCAAACTGACTGCTACTTTTTTAGGGAATCGCAATTGCATTAACGTGATGTAGCTTTCTATAAAATTGATTTCCTTTTTTAAGGTAGTTTGCCCTTGGGCTGTATCATAGAGCAGATACCGCATCATTGTTGACAATTCAATAATAGTGTTTTTGGCATCTTCCGCATTTATATCAATCAATGCATGGATATTATTCAATGTATTCATAAAGAAATGGGGACTTACCTGGTGCCTTAAAAAGGCAAGTTCATTCTTTAACTGTTCTTTTTCGAGATCCTTATGACGGTTTTCTTCACGGATCCACTGAGCAATCATTTTGATAGAGGTTCCGGCACCAATAACCAGGATTGAAATCAGGAGTTGATCTGCAATAATCATGAAGATTGATTTCTGTTCCGGCACCGATAAAGGCTTATATCCAATAGGGGCAGGCATTCCACTACCCAGTTCCATTGGAGGCATTCCGGGACCAAGATCCATCGGGGGCATTGTCACAGGTCGTACCGGGGTCACCATTAATCCGAACAGAATGGTAATACCTGTTATAATTAGAACAACCAGTGTGGCAGTCGCAATGTAGATCCTGTATTTTTTCTTAAATAAAAAGAGAGGCACCAGGACGAAGAAATTGACACTGAAGATGATTAAATAAGAAGATATCCTGATCCAATCTTCAAACACTTTAATCCAGTCAACTGTATTACTTAATCGATGGTTAAAAAAGGGGATGGAAAATATGGCCATCCAGCTCGCAAAAAATACGATCAATTCGATGATTCTTATATTCAGGGTTTTACTTCCAATATATTTCATCCAGGTAAATTTTGTAGCAAAGATATCTAATTTGACAATCGGCAACTCATCCCATTCAATGTAAATGGTTTGCATATTAGCGTGTTATTTACAACAGATCTGCATCTCATGATATTTTTAATGATACCAACTTTCCCTATCTTCCCCTTGAAAATGTGCATTGGCAGCCCTGGAAGGAATACGGAACTCAAGCATTAGCTCGTGAGACCCGTTGGGGTATATTCCTTTGATAAAACTCTGATCATACGCATATCCAACCTTTAGATTGGAGGAGAGATTAATCCCTAACAGTAATGTCAATTGTGAAGAAGAACGATAAGTTAGTCCGATGTCAAAAATTTCTCTCGGGCCGCTTTGAAGTAACGTAGGTCGTTTGAAGCGGAAACTAACATTCCCTTCAACAACGGTCATATTGTACCTGTTTATCACCTGCATCCCGGCGTGGAAATTAAATAAATCCGGGTTCGTATTTTTAAAAATAACAGACCCATATCTGTGGTTGGTATTCAGAAAAAAATTGTCTGATTTATTCACGGAAAGGATGTGGGTAGAAGAAATACTAACGATAAAGTAAGTTGATTGAAATTCGAAGCCAACATTTGCATCCGGCTTGGTTATCTGTTCTCTGGTATATGAAATTGAAGGATCAACGGTAGTCTCGGCTTCATAGAGCGAACCGTTTGTAAGACGGCTAAACACACCGGCAGAGAGACCCATCGAAAACCACCAGTCACGGTCATTTGAGATCCGGTAGGCGTAGCTTAGCATAGGATTGTATGCCTGGGTAACCCCTATTTTCTCACCTACAAGTGAAATGCCAAAAGCGGAATTCATATCATTGACATACTGTGATGCCTGCATATTGAAAACTTTTGGGGCACCATCAATCCCTATCCACTGCTGTCGGACATTGGAGAAAAAATAGAGATATTCAGTTTTGGCTATTGATGCCGGATTGTAATTTGCCCGGTTATACCAATGAGTAGCCATACTGATGTCGGCCTGAGCCAGGATTTTTTTAGCAGCCATTAAACTCAGAATTAACAGTAATGATGTAAGATATGGTTTCATAGGTCCGGGTTCATTTCACTAAAGTGATGTACCCTTTACGAGTCACTACTTTATCATTTTTGTTCTTATAATCAACGATATAAAAATAAGTGTCCGGGTCAACTACACGCCCATGCCAGGTGCCATTCCATCCGGCATTTCCCTTGTAAAGGATAGTACCATACCGGTCAAAAATCTGTAAATCCAATAGTGGTAAAAAAACATCATTAATCCCATCCCCGTTGGGGGAAAAGACATTGGGAATAAATGGGACCACATCAATGGTTTTTGAGGTGGTTTTAGTGCAGCCATATGGGGTGGTTGCAAGAAGTGTAATTGTATATTCCAGTATGGCATTTGATATGGTATAGGTATGCTGAACCGCTGAGCCGGTTTGAGTTGAACCGTCCCCGAAATCCCAGAGGTAGACCACATCGCTTTGTCCGGATGAACTGAAGGTGATTTGATTATGCCTGCTGTCCAATGTCAGGGCCGAAAGATCGAAATCCGCATCGGGAAGCTGATATTTCGTTACATTAAATTTGAAAGATTTCTTACATCCGCGCTTATTCGCACCCGTAACAAGATATTCACCGGGTGTTTTTACTGTAATTGAGCTTGTGGTATCCCTGGTGCTCCATAAATATGTGGCACCTCCGGTGACCTTGAGAATTGCACTGTCTCCGACACAAAAAGTGGTGTCGCTTTCAGATAGAAATTCCCAGTCCGGTTCCAGACTAACTGTTCTGAAAATGGTATCAGAGGTACAGCCGGTACTTGAGTGTCCTAACATCCAAAATTTCCCTCCGGGAGCCCTGACTTCAATTGAGTCAGCAACAGAACCATTACTCCAGTCATATTTATAGGCACCATACGCTTTCAAAACTGTACTGAGCCCCGGGCAATAAGTCGTATCTCCCTTAATTCCCACCAAAGGAGGTGAAAAAGACTCAATCTGTTTGGTTAAGGTATCTACACACAAAGAGGGCGGATTGCTCAAGGCCAAACGAACTGTATGCAGCCCTGAAGTGGCAAAGGTGTATTGGGGACTCACTTCCGTGGATGTATTTCCATCCCCAAAATTCCAATTATAAAGCAAACTGCCATGAGTTGTGGTTGACAGATTGGTAAACTGAACCTTATTGGAACGGCAATCAAGCATGTAGGAACTAAAGTCTGTTTTTATGACATATTTTACGATTGTAGAGTGAAGTGACACGGTACACCCGGTAGCGGATGTCATTGTACAGGAATAAATTGCACCTTCAGTGGGGTTTGACAGGGAAAGCGTTTGAGATACAGAAACAACTGTTCCGCTACTGTCTGTCCAGCTATATGTTTCAAAACCCTCAGGAGCCGTCAGGATGGCATTGGAATCACCGGCACAATACTTTACAGTAATATATAAAGGGTGACATTCTGCCACGAAATAGGCATAACCATAATGATATCGTCCGGTACAATCTGCGGACATAAATTCGACAGTGATTGTTTGCCCGATGTATTTCAAAAGATTAGCCCCTACAGTTGTCCAGTCTCTCCATTTAACCGGGTTGTTTGTACCCGAAGAGGATACCGGTGTGTAAGTTTGAAATCCCTTTGCATTACTGCTTGATGAATATACATCATAGTTGGCGCAGTCGTTGATCGTATCGCCTTTTTGATTGAAAAGGGTAAGTTTAAACCGGGGTTCCATTTTGGCAGTGTGATCACTTGCATATTGTAAAACCAGGGCAAATTTCATGATTAAAAGCGCATTTGTTGAATCGATCACCATGGTATACCTTAAGCTTTGTTCCCAACACCTGGGATTTGAATCTGAACTTGTAATTTCATCTCCCAGACGGGCGGAATAGAGGTAACCGGAAGGGATCTTTTTCAGTGCATTGCCAGTATTGGCATCATATGCAGTGACATCCGATATTATCGTTTGTCTTCTGTTGATAATACCTGCCACTTTCGAGGTATTTATGGAAGGAACCTCGGTACTGTAAAGCCAGGTGTAGCCGACCCAGTTTGTGAAATTTCCGAGCTCAAAATTCAGGTTCTTGCAATAGGATTCCTGAGCGTATAGTGGCTTCCATGCGATTACAAACAACAATAAACAGAACCTCAGAAATTTGACTCCTTTCATCGTATGGCTGGTCTAAAAAGCTTCCCGGGATTAGAAAACATTGTACCTCGGTTATGCTTTTGATTTTGTTGACGAATGTAAAAATGCCTTTAGCTCAGAGAAAGCAAAATCAGTGTAACAGCTTATTTAATCAGTAGAAAGGTGTTCTTTGACTTCAGAAATTTTTCAATCCGGAGATTAAAGTCAAAGAATTATAGATTTACCAGCAGATACGGTGCCCGACTGTCCATTCAATAAAATCGGATTCATAAAAATTGTAAGCCCGCAAATTTATTCCAATAAAAGTATTTTTCAGAAAATGGTACTTGATGCCAATACGTTGATAAAACATCGGCGTCATATTTGCTGATTTCATTCGGTAAAGATAAATCCCCGGCTGAACTACCATCGATAGTTTGTCTATAACCAGTTCATATGATGGATAAATACTCAGTGCCAGATGGCGCTCAAACGGAAGATCTGCGGCATCAAGGCTGCCTCCCTCGACTACAATCTGGGAGTTTTGAGAGCCATTAAACTCCAGGGTCATCCCTAACCCTATTTTTGATTTATAACTAATTTGCCGGTTAATCGTATTGCTGATCCCGTATACAGCATAATTCACACCTTTCATGCTGGTTATCTGATTTACTCCGGCTCCCTGATAAAGAACATTCCGTGCACCGCCATAACCTGAAATATTCCATTCATAAAAACCTGTGAATGGAGGTATTGGCTGTGAATGATAATGGGTAGGATCTTCATTCAAAGCATAAGATAAACTGATTTTGGTGGCTTCTGTATTTAAACCCTTATTGGGCATTTTAAGCGCTCCGTTTGAAAAGTGTGTGAATCCATATCCAATGCTGAAAGCAAGTCTTTTACTTAAAAGATATTTCAGACTCACACCTGCATCAATGTATACGGTTTTGTCTGCACTAATTGCAATATTGTTGGGATTTTCGACCGGATTGTATGAATTCCAGTTAAATGTAAGTCCCAATCCCAATTCATAATTCATACTCCAGCGTTCGTGTCGTACGAACGGGGCATTAAAGAATCCATAAAGAGCTATCGGATTACCCAGCTTTTTGGTGTTATTGAAAAATGCGGAATATATTCCCAGTCCAAAGCTGGGATAAAGGTAAATCTGCTGCCATAATTGGTCCCCGGTTGTTTGTTTGGCTAACCGCAACGAATAACCGGTGTAATTGGCATTTCCGTCGGGGTCTGTATTTTGAGCCCGTATGAATGCATTGGTTGGAAGGACATTTCCGACATCTATGCGAAATTCAGTGGTTAGATGGCTTTTAAAAACCAGCGAATCCTTAAGTGCAGATTGTGCCTGTACCAAATCAGGGAAAGTCAATTCCAGCAAGATTAGAGTCAGAAAAAGAGATTTTATCATTTAGAAACCTGAATATTCAAAATACAGACCAAAGAAAAGGTTTTTATTTTCATTTGCAGATCCAAATGATTTTAAAGTTCAATTTCTGTTTGAAAGAAAGTATCTGAAGTAAT
>Ga0073936_10007823_pt1 | contig 13754 bp, 9 predicted proteins | sample AliMusrvi5mmetaG_FD_87041 | JGI IMG/M metagenome (GOLD analysis project Ga0073936, IMG submission 87041) | Freshwater lake bacterial and archeal communities from Alinen Mustajarvi, Finland, to study Microbial Dark Matter (Phase II) - Alinen... | ecosystem: Environmental > Aquatic > Freshwater >... | reverse complement strand
TCGAAGTGGACGACCACACTCTTTTTCAGCGCGTCTTGCAGCGTCTGATCCCAGATCAGCGTGCGCCCGCCATCTTCCGTGCGCGTCGCGTTGGACTCCCGCGCCGCCATCGGCAGGTGCAGCACATATACCAAACGCCGACCCTCAAACTGCGAGGCGGGCATCAGAAACGAACCCGGCAACGCCTTGCTTGGCCGCACCGTGCGCGTCAATTCCACTTCAATTCCGCTCCGGTGGACATCAAAGCGCCCGATCAACGGCTCCACCACCGACTTCAAGTTCCCTGATGACAAGACCGAGCCGCCACTCACCGCTTCTATCAGATCAAACGCGGATTTGAACGATGCCTTGAAATCCACCACCAGCCGCTCGCCCTGGCAGGTGACCCGCCGCGTCGCGTGTGTTAGAGCGGGCGTCTCCCGGATGAATCGATCTAACAAGTCTGACAGCCCTTGCTCGCCGCCGCAGGCTCTGGCCATGCTGGCGGGCACTTCGTAACGGATTTCCGCCCGGCCGCTGCCATCGGCCGCAAGCCAATACTCCTCGCGTCCGTCAATGCAGGACGCCAGCAACCCGCACACGGCAAGCACTAGCAATCGGGAAAAGCGGCGAATGGATTCCATTGGAGAGAGGGTACTGATGGTTTCTCAGGATGGACTACAACAGGTTGGAACATCTGATATTACCGCTGAAGCCACTGAAGCCCACTGAGGACACTGAGTTCTTGATGATCTTGGGTGATTTCAGTGATTCTCAGTGCCATCAGTGGTTTCATTCTCCAACAAACTCCTGTGCATCGTGCGTTGCTCTCAACGCCGATTCCTTCACATCTGCTGTTGGGCGCTACGGATCAGAACATCGGCGATTTCGACATGGCCGGGGGCTTCGAGTATGCCCAGAATCGCCCACGCCACGTCCTCCGGATCCAACATTTTCATGGCGGCCCGCGTCTGGCTGAGCGCTTCCTCACGGCCGCGGAAATATTGTTCGAGCATCGGCGTGTCCACATAGCCCGGCGACACGCAGGCGACCTGAATCGGCGAGCCCGTCGCCTTGAGTTCCGAACGCAGCGCATCGGTCACCGCACGCACCGCGAACTTGGTCGGCGCATAAAACCCGCCGCTGGGCGGCACCCGGTGGCCGCTCATCGAGCAAATGTTCACGATGCGGCCGCCAACCGCAGGAAAATGCTTGAGCGAGAGCTGGCAACACAGCGTGAGGGCCATCACGTTGACCCGCCACATTTCCTCCCAATCCGCCGGGTTGCCGTCGATGATGCGCGAAAGATAGGCCACGCCCGCACAATTCACCAGTCCATCAATGCGGCCCAACCCGTGGAAAATCGCGGATACCTCCTCGCGTTGCGTCAAGTCCGCCACTAGCGGGGACACATTCTCGGACAGGGCGGCAGCCCGCCGCGTGACCCCTAACACATTGGCGCCGCGTTCGACGAGCAGTTCACAAAGTGCACGGCCGATGCCACTTGAAGCACCGGTCACCAGCAATGTCTTTCCTTGCAGCGATGGCATGCCCCCAGCCTGCCACGGCCCCCACCAAAGAGCAAGCCCTCGGATTCGGGAATGACGGAGAACAGGCGTCCCGCCTGTTAGGGAAGCCGGGCGTCCCGCCTGGCATCCAAGCCAAGCGCCGGTCACCTTCCCTCACCTCCATGCGGGGTTGAGCTTCGCGCTTGCCGATGGGGCGGGATGCGCTTAAGGTGGGCGTTCAAGCTCATGGACGGCAAACCGGTATTCATTTACGACACGACGCTGCGCGACGGCACCCAGGGTGAGGGCTTTCAGTTGTCCGGCTTGGACAAGTTGCGGATTGCCGAGCGCTTGGATGACTTTGGCGTGGATTTCATCGAGGGTGGCTGGCCTGGCTCCAATCCCAAGGACGTCGAGTTTTTCCGCGAGGCGAAAAAGTTGCACCTCAACCACGCCAGATTCGCCGCCTTTGGTGCGACCCGCCGTGCCGACACCCGGGTGACCGAGGATCCGCAAGTGCGCCTGCTGATGGACGCGGAGACGCCGGTGGTGACGATTTTCGGCAAGAGCTGGCAACTCCACGTCGCGGAAGTCCTGCGCACCAGCGTTGAGGAAAACCGGGCGATGATCCGCGACACCGTGGCCCACCTGGTGCGGCACGGCCGCGAGGTGATCTACGATGCCGAGCATTTTTTCGACGGCTACAAGGACTCGCCCGAGCACGCGCTGGGCACCTTGGAAGCCGCCGCCGAGGGAGGAGCCTCCTGCCTGGTGTTGTGTGATACCAACGGCGGCTCGCTGCCCTCCGAGGTCTTGCAAGCCTGTCTGGCGGTGAAAAGCCGCTTGCCGGGGGTGGCCATCGGCATTCACACCCACAACGATTGCGAACTGGGGGTGGCCAACGCCATCGCCGCGATTCGCGCCGGAGCCACCCAAGTCCAGGGCACCATCAATGGCTATGGCGAACGCACCGGCAACTGCAATCTGACCTCGGTGATCCCGATTCTGCAACTCAAGATGGGCCTAACGGTTGTGCCGTGCCTGGAGAAATTGCGCGACCTGTCCTATTTCGTCGACGACGTTTCCAACAATCCGCATTTCGCCCGTGCTGCGTTTGTCGGCTGCACCGCGTTCGCCCACAAGGGCGGCATGCACGTCAATGCCGTGCAAAAACTCGCCCGCAGCTACGAACACATCGCGCCGGGCAGCGTCGGCAATGCCCAGAACATTCTGGTCTCCGAACTCAGCGGCCAAGCCAACATTCTCGTCAAGGCGGAGGAACTCGGCATTGCCCTGGCCAAAGGCTCGCCCGAGGCCTCCCAAGTGCTGCACCGCGTCAAGGAACTCGAACACGATGGCTACTCGTTCGAAGCCGCCGACGGCTCGCTGGAATTGTTGCTCCGGCGTGCGGTGGGGACGTACATCAAACCCTTCGAGCTGCATGAGTATCACACCAGTTTCCGCCAGTACCGCGACGGCCACAAGCCGGTTTGCGAGGCCACCGTGAAACTTTCCGTCAACGGCGAACGCTCGCTCACCGTCGCCGAGGGCCACGGCGTGGTCAACTCGCTCGATCTCGCGCTGCGCAAGGCGTTGCGACCGTTCTATCCGGAAATCGACAGCGTCGCGCTGCTCGACTACAAGGTGCGCATCATCAATGGCCACGATGCCAGCGCCGCCAAGACCCGCGTGCTGATGGTCACCACCGACGGCAGCCGCGACTGGGGCACGGTCGGCGTTTCCGAAAACATCATCGAAGCCAGTTGGCTGGCGCTGGTGGATGGCCTCGAGCTGTTCCTGCAAACACCCCAGCCACTGTATACCTAAGTATATTTTTGGCGCATTTTACGCTTTTTTAGCGATTTTCCTTGCCTAACGGCGTAGAAGATCCTAAGCATACCATCACAGATGCCACTGCGACACAATGACCCGCCACTGGAGACGGTTTCGCACCGCGACATGGGCGCAGCGACGCTCGGGAGCGCCGGGCGCTCGCCGGCGACCCTCGAGACGATGTCGCCGGAGGCCATGCGGGCGGTTTTGCACAAGCTGCAAGTTCATCAAATCGAGTTGGAGATGCAGAACGACGACCTGTGCCGGAGCCAGATCGAACTGGACGCCGAACGAAAAAGCGAACTGTCCCTCCGCGCCTCCGAGTTCCGCTACCGGGACTTATTCGAACTGGCGGTGGACGGCATCCTGCAAGGTTTTCCGGATGGGACCATCAGCGGCGCCAATGCTCAAATGCAGAAATACGCCGGCCGGAGCCTGGATCAACTTCTCGGCCGCCATGTCAGCGAGCTGTTCGATCCAGAAGAACTGAAGGCCAAGCCGCTGCGATTTGACCTGTTAGACTCGGTCCAGCCCTTGGTCAGTGAGCGGGTCGTGCTCCGCCCCGATGGGACAAGCATGCCGATTGAAATGCATTCCAAACGGATGCCTGACGGCACCTACCATTCGATCTTCCGTGACATCACCGAACGCAGGCAGGCTGCGGAGGCGCTCAGGGAGAGTGCCTGCAAAGCGGAAGCTGCCACCCGCGTGAAGAGCGAATTCCTTGCGATGATGAGCCACGAACTCCGCACCCCGCTCAATGGTGTCATCGGGTTCGCCCAGATTCTTTCCACAACCCATCTCGATGCCGAGCAGCGGGATTGTGTGAAATCAATTTGCGAGAGTGGCAACCACCTCCTCAACGTGGTGAACGACATCCTTGATTTCTCCTGTCTGGAACAGGGGAAATTGGCGCTCAACACCGCGCCGATCGACACCACTCAACTGGTGGAGTCGGCCTGCGATGCGGTTCGCAAGACCGCCGTCGAGAAGGGTTTGGAGTTCAGCGTCGAGATTGCGAGCGACACGCCGGGACTGATCGCCGGCGACGCCCGCCGCATGCGCCAAATCCTCCTGAACCTGCTCGGTAACGCGGTCAAATTCACCGCCGAGGGATCAGTCCACCTTCGTGTCTCGCCTGTCGCGGAGGGCGGGCGGCAGGCATTGGAATTCTCGGTCGAAGACACGGGTTCCGGGATTGCCCCTGAGATGTTGCATCTTCTGTTCGAGCCGTTTACCCGATGCGATTCGGCAGATCAACGCCAGTTCGAAGGCTCCGGGCTCGGTCTCGCCATTTCGCGACGCCTCGCCGAGGCCATGGGTGGCTCAATCACGGTCCTCTCCGCCGTGGAGCAAGGCAGCTCATTCACGTTCCGCCTGCCTCTCCGGCAGCTTCCTTGCGGCAGGGATATTTCCTCCGCGACAATTCCAGCGTCCGTTCTTCCCTCCGCAAGGTCCCTTGTGCTCGTCGTCGATGACGACAAGGTCAGCAGCAGCCTGGTGGGGAAAATGCTGCAGCACCTCGGGTATCGTGCCGAGTTCGCCAGCAACGGGCAAGAGGCGCTTGACGCGTTTGTTCCCGGAAAATTCTCCTGCATCCTCATGGACATGCAGATGCCACGCATGAGCGGCATCGAAGCCACACGGAAGATTCGCTTGCTGGAGTCTGGCACCCATATTCCCATCATCGCCCTAACCGCAAACGCGATGTCCGGTGATCGCGAACGCTGCTTCGCCGCAGGTATGGATGACTTCATCTCCAAGCCATTCAAAATGGATGATTTCGCCGCAAGACTCCACGTGCTGTGCGACGGCGACGGGTGATACTCCGCAGCCTGGCCGCGGCGTGAAACAGGACCTGGCGACCACGAGCAGCAGGTCGGGATTTGAGGAAAAGTCCAAACACCGCCACCCCGCAGCCGTGTCGACTGGAGAGGGACGTGCAGACGGGCGGCTGGAAAAACCCGGATGTTCTATTGCTTACCTTCAACCAACGCTTCCACCACGTGCGGATCGGCCAGGGTGGTGGTGTCGCCGATTTGATCCACGGCATCCTCGGCGATCTTGCGCAAAATGCGCCGCATGATCTTGCCCGAACGGGTCTTCGGCAGGCCTGGCGCGAACTGGATTTTGTCGGGCACGGCAATCGGCCCGATTTCCTTGCGGACATGCATGACGAGGTCCTTTTTGAGTTCCTCACTCTCGTCGACGCCCTCCTTAAGGGTCACGAAGGCGTAGAGGCCCTGCCCCTTGGTGTCGTGCGGCATCGGTGTCACGGCGGCCTCGGACACCTTCGGGTGGCTGACCAAGGCGCTTTCCACCTCGGCGGTGCCGATGCGATGGCCGGAGACGTTCACCACGTCGTCAACGCGTCCCATCAGCCAATAGTCGCCGTCCTGATCCACGCGGCAGCCGTCACCGGTGAAATAGATGTTCGGATACATCGTGAAATACGTGTCGATGAACCGGTCGTGATCACCCCAGGTGGTTCGCATCATGCCGGGCCACGGCTTTTTGATGCAAAGTTTGCCGCCTTCGTTCACGGCGCATTCGATGCCGTCGTCGCGCAGGACGACCGGTTCGATCCCGAAGAATGGCCGGTTGGCACTGCCGGGCTTGAGCGTGTGAGCGCCGGGCATCGGCGTGATGAGATGACCCCCCGTTTCGGTCTGCCACCACGTGTCCACAATCGGGCAGCGCTCCTTGCCGATGACGCGGTGATACCACAGCCAAGCCTCGGGATTGATCGGTTCGCCAACGGAGCCAAGCGTCTTAAGCGAACCCAGGTCATACTTGTTAGGCCATTCCTCGCCGAGGCGGATGAGCGAACGGATCGCGGTGGGTGCGGTATAGAATTGGGTGACCTTGAACTTCTCGACGATCTGCCAGAAGCGCCCGGCGTCGGGGAACGTCGGCACGCCCTCGAACATCACACTGGTGAAGCCGCAGCACAGCGGACCATACACGATGTAGCTGTGGCCGGTGACCCAACCGATGTCGGCGGTGCACCAGAAGATGTCGTCATCATGGATGTCGAAGACATATCTGGTGGTCAGCGCGCAATGGAGCAGGTAGCCGGCGGTGGAGTGGACGACGCCCTTGGGTTTACCGGTGGAACCGGAGGTGTAGAGCATGAAGAGGGTATCCTCCGCGTTCATCACTTCCGGCACGCATTCCGGGGCGGCGTTTTCCGTCAACTCGTGCCACCAAACGTCGCGCTCGGCGAGCATGTCGCAGGGGGTGTCATTGCGCTTGTAGACGATCGCCTTCTTGATGCTCGGGCAGTTCTTGAGCGCTTCGTCGGCGATGGCCTTGAGCGGGATGGTCTTGCCGGCACGCAAGCCGCTGCTGGCGGTGATGAGCAGCTTGCAGGTGGAATCGTTGATACGGTCGGCGAGGGAGTCGGCGCTGAAGCCGCCGAACACGATGGAGTGAATCGCGCCGATACGGGTGCAGGCGAGCATTGCGATGGGCAACTCGAGCACCATCGGCATGTAGATGGCCACGCGGTCGCCCTTTTTCACGCCAATGGATTTGAGCCCATTGGCGAGCTTGCAGACCTCGGCGAGGAGTTGCTTGTAGGTGATCTTGGTGACGTCGTCCTCCGGTTCCCCTTGGAAAATGAGCGCAACCTTGTCGCCCATGCCGGCGTTCACATGGCGGTCCAGGCAGTTGACGCTGACGTTGAGTTGGCCATCCTTGAACCAAGTGTGCTCGATGCGACGCGCGGCGGTGTCCCAGGTGAACTTGCGGGCCTCGGTCGGCTTTTTGAACCATTCGAGAGTCTCGGATTGCTCGAGCCAGAACTTGTCGGATTCCTTGATGGAACGCTCATACATCGATTGGTATTGCTCGGCGTTGATGTAGGCCCGGCCGACGGCTTCGGCGGGCGGCGGGAAAGTCCGGCCTTGTTGTTGAAGCGAACTGGTGGAAACGGTCTTGTCTTGCTCTGTCATGGTGTGTTTCTGTTAGTTAAGCTGGAAAGCGCCCGCGGTTCCCTCGCATGGTAAGCCGATACCCTGGGCAGCGCACTGAAATATGGCGGGGAGACGCCGAAACGGCCGCGGGCGCCTCTGATACTCCAAGAGAAAATGCCATGCTTTGGGAAGGATTCGGTCGGTTCGGACAAGTAGGTTTGACACCCGAACGCCGCCGTCAAGCGGAATCCCCGCCAAGAAACGAAATATTTCCGAGCAGGATTTGCATAGTGGAATGCAATTCGGATTCGACCGCCCGGCGTTGTTCGTCCGTCACCACTCGCTCGCGATCGCGCAAGCCCCCGGGCCATTCCGAGTTGGCCAGCATGCAGCCGCCCATGCCTGCGCTGAAATCGTGTTCCTCCTCCCCGCAACACGTCCGCCATGCCAGCACCCAACCGCGCACGGTGTTCTCGAGGTGATAACCGCCGCCCCCGAAGATCAGAAGCGGCTTGTTCAGACGCAGCAGCGTGCCCAGCGCGTTCATCAAGCCGTTATTGGTCAGGCACAGGTGCGTGAGCGGGTCGCCAGCCAGCGCGTCCATGCCCAGCTCCAGCACGATGACATCCGGATTGTATTTCTCCAGCACGGGCAGCGCCACCCGGTCGAACGCCATCAGGAAGGCGGCATCGTAGATTCCGGCGGGCAGTGGGACGTTGACGTTGTACCCCAGCCCCGGTCCCTCGCCGATTTCATCCTCGAAGCCACCCCAGGGAAACAAGGTCTTGCCACTTTCGTGCAGTGAGAGGGTCAGGACATCGTTGCGCCTGTAAAAGGCCGCCTGGGTGCCATCGCCGTGGTGAGCATCGACGTCGAGGCAGGCCACCCGCTTGCCGGCCGCGGCGAGGCGCATGCAGGCAAGCACAACATCGTTCAGATAGCAGAAACCCGCGGCCTTCTCGACCATCGCGTGGTGGAAACCACCCGACAGACTGAATGCAATGTCCACCGTGCCCGCGAGCAACAGATCCGCTGCCGTGAGCGCCGCGCCACAGGCCCAGGCACCGTATTCAACGAGATCCTTGAAGACGGGCGTGTCCGACCCGCCGAGCCCCATGTGCAGCCCCTCGACCGAAAGCTCGCCGCCGGCGGCACGCTGCAATTCCTCGAGGTAACGCGCCGTGTGAAACCGCTCAAGTTCCTCCAGGGTGGCCTTGCGGGGAACGACCTCCGCCCGAGCCTCGCCGCCGAGCAAGCCGAAGGACAGCAGCCGTTGCCGCGTCTGCACGACACGCCGCGTGGTGAACGGGCAATCCGGAGGATAGCTCAGCCGTTCGACCTCTGGCGTGTAGATGAAGGCCAGCTTGTGATTGCTCATAACTCTCTCGCGGGGGTGCCGTCGCTTGGTGTGGATCCTTGCTGCCGTGGCGATGCCGCTTCACCCGCTGTGGAAAGGGCGGCAATCACTCGAAGTCCATTTCGTAACTATGAACATTGCCGGCAAACGTGCTCTTGATCTTGCAGTTGCTCTTGTTGATGACCGCCTGCATCGCCTTGTTTTCGGCCAGCACCTCGGCCGTCAGCCCGCTAATTCCGTTGCGGCGGGCGATGCGGATGAGATGCCGGAGCAAAAACGCGCCAATGCCACGGTTCTGCCACTCGTCATGCACGACAAAGGCGACTTCGGCCAGGTTGGTCTTCGGATCCAGATAGTAGCTGCCAATGGCGATAATGGCTTCACCGTGCGCCTCGGGCAGGGTTCCGACGATGGCCACATCGTTGCGGTGGTCAATATAAACAAAGTCCTGGATTTGGCGGCGCGGCACAAACTGCTGGTGGCTCATGAACCGATAGTAAATCGTGGCCTCGGAAAGCCGGTAGAACAAGTCGCGCATGCGTGGTTCGTCGGTCGGATGGATGGGCCGGAAGTTGATGAGGGTGCCATCGTTAAGGAGGTAGGTCGTGCGCAGTTCCTTTGGACCGACCAGAATCTTGCCTTCCAGATTGGCCAGTTCCGTGGAGAGATACTTGGCCTCGATGGCTTGTCGCAACAAGTCGGCGCGGAAACTGGGATGCGCGATGCTGATGAGTGCCATCGCCCGTTCGCTGATGCTCTTGCCGTGCAAATACGCCGTGCCATATTCGGTGACGACGTAGTAAACCCCGGCTCGCGTGGTCACCACGCCCGCGCCCTCGCTGAGATGGACCACAATGCGGGACACCGTGCCGTCCTTGGCCGTCGAGGGCAGCGCGATGATGGCCTTGCCGCCCGGTGCCTTGGCCGCCCCCCGGTTGAAGTCCACCTGCCCGCCCACGCCCGAGAAAAACTTGGAGCCGATGGAGTCGGCGCAAACCTGGCCGGTCAAATCAATCTCCAGCGCGGTGTTGATGGCCACCATCTTGTGCTGCTGGTTGATGATGAACGGGTTGTTGACGTATTCCGTCGGGTGGAATGCGAAGATCGGGTTGTTGTCAACGAAGTCGTAGAGCTTCTTGGTGCCCAGGCAGAAACTGGCCACCACCTTGTCATGATCCACGGTCTTGCGCCTGCCGTTGATGGCCCCGCACTGGATGAGTTCGACAATTCCATCGGAGATCATCTCGGTATGGATGCCCAGGTCCTTCTTGTCTTTGAGGAAACCCAGCAACGCTTGCGGAATCCGCCCGATGCCGACTTCAATGGTGGATCCGTCTTCAACCAAGGACGAGATGTTTTCGGCGATCTGCCGGGTCACATCGGTGATGTCCGGCGGCAACACCTCGAGAATCGGCGCCTCGCTGGGCACCAGCACATCGATGTCATAGGCATGGATGAAGGAATCACCGAGCGTGCGAGGCATGTTCGGGTTGACCTGTGCAATGACCAATGAGGCGTTCTCGGCAGCGCTCTTGACGATGTCCACCGAAACACCGAGGCTGCACATGCCCCGCATGTCGGGCGGCGTCACCTGGATCAATGCCACGTCCAACGGCAGTTGGCCGGAGTTGAACAAATGCGGCACGTCAGACAGATGGATGGGGGTGTAATCGCCCAGCCCCTCTTGGATGATCTCACGGACGTTTTCAGCAATGAAGAAGCTGTTGACGCGGAAATACTGAGCCATCTCCTTGTGCGCGTACGGAGCCTCGCCAAAGGTCAACAGATGCAGAATCTCCGTGTCGGGCAATTCACGGCCGCGCCGGGTCAGGGCGCTAACCAATTCAAGCGGTTCGGCGCAGCCGGTTCCGATGAAGACACGCTGGCCGGGTCGGATCTTCTTCACCGCTTCCGCGGCACTGGCAATGGTGGATCGATACTTCTCTTTCCACTCGGGGTCGTAACTTGGTTTTCGGTCACTCATGGCGGTCAGGGCGGTCTCCGGCAGCGGTCAGGGTCATGCGTGCATCGGCAACATAGGACTGCATGCCGACGGGTCCGACGATGAACGGATTGATGTCCAATTCGCTGATTTCCTCATAATCAGTGGTTAGCTGGCTGATGCGTTGCAGCGCGCCGGCGATGGCTTGCAGGTCAACGGGCGCCTGCCCGCGGGCGCCTTCGAGCAGCGCATAGGAGCGCGTGCCCTTCAACATCTGCATCGCTTCCTCGGCGGTGATGGGAGCCAGGTGAAACGTCACGTCCTTCATGACCTCCACGAAGATGCCGCCCAGTCCGAACATCAACATCGGACCGAATTGCGGGTCGCGGGTCATGCCGAGGATGACCTCGCGGCCGCGTTGTCCCATCTTCTCGACGTAAGCGCCACGGATGCTGGCCGTGGGCGCGTGGCCTTGGATCCGCAGCATCATCAAGTCAAAGGCATCCCGCACCTGCTCGGCATTGGCAAGGTTGATGCGCACGCCGCCAAAGTCGGATTTGTGAATGATGTCCGGCGAGGAAATCTTCAGCACCATCGGATAACCGATGCGCTCGGCAATTTCAACCGCTTCGTCAGCCGTGGTGGCCAGGTTGCCATCGAGAATGTTGAAATTGTAGGCACGCAGGACTTCCTTTGCCTCCACCTCGCCCATTTGGAGCTGGCCGGTGCGGAGGTGCATTTGAATGACACGATCGACCCGCCGGCGGTTGACCGGGAAACGGGTGACGACCCGCGGCGGCCGGTGCCGCCAGGAGTTGTAGTCGCACATCGCCCGCAACGCGCCCATCGCGCGGTCCGGCGACGGGTAATTCGGAATGCCCAGCGCCATGAGTTTCTCCTTTGCCAACTCGACGTCGCCGCCGCCCATGAACGCTGCCAGCAGGGGTTTTTTCCCGTGATGAGCGGCGGCGAGTTTTTCCGCCAGTTGCAGCGGAGCGGTCATGTTCTGTGGGGTGACCACCACCACGATGGCATCGATGTTCTCGTCATCCTGGGCCAGCTCGAAACTCTTGATATAACGGTCGGGCTCCGCATCCCCCAGCACGTCTATCGGATTGTTGAACGACGCCGCCGCAGGGAGGAATTCCTTCAGCTTGGCCTTCGTGGCATCAGTTGGCGAAACCATTCTCAGTCCGCACATTTCAGCACTGTCGGCCGCCATGATGCCGGGTCCGCCGGCGTTGGTGATGACCGCGACCCGATTGCCCTGCGGGGACGGTTGGGTGGCGAACGCCAGCGCGTAGTCGAACAGTGCCTCGAAATTCTCGGCGCGAATGATGCCGGAGCGCCTGAAGGCGGCACCGTAGGCGATGTCGGCACCGGCGAGGCTGCCGGTGTGGGATGAGGCGGCCTTGGCGCCAGCGGAGGTGACACCGACCTTGAGGACGACCACCGGCTTGATCGATGCGGTCTCTTCGGCGATGCGCAGGAAGCGGTTGCCCTCGGTGATGCTTTCCAAATAACAGGCGACGACCGCGGTTTCCTTGTCCGCAGCCAGCGTTTGGAGGAAGTCCGCCTCGTTCAAGTCGGCCTTGTTGCCAATGCTGAACACCTTGCTCATGCCCAGTTTTTGCTTGCTGGCCCAGTCAAGGATGGCCACGCACAGCGCGCCGGACTGGGAAATGAGCGAGATGCCTCCTGGCGGCGGCAGCGCCGGGGCAAAGGTGGCATTCATCTGGTGGTGGGTATTGAGCACCCCCAGGCAGTTGGGCCCCATCAGCCGCATCCCGAGCGAGCGGCAAAGCTGGGCGATTTCCTCCTCCTCTTTCGCGCCCTCCGCGCCCACTTCCTTGAAGCCGGCCGTGATGACGATGACCTGCTTGGCACCCGCGGTGGCGGACGCCTCGATCGCGTCCTTCACAAATCTCGGCGGCACCACAATGATGCTCAGGTCCACCCCGCCGCCGAATTCCTCCAGGCTCTTGTAGCACTTCAGGCCGAGGACCTCGCTGGCTTCGGGATTGACCGGGACGATGGTGCCTTTGAAACCGCTCTTGATCAGGTTGGCGACGAAGGCGTGGCCAACCTTGCCGGGGTTGCGGGAGGCGCCCAAGACGGCCACGGTTGTTGGAATTAGAAGGGATTCAAGCATGGGGTGGGTGCGGGCAAGCTGCCGGCCATGGTTTGGGAAACTTCGGAAGACGGACGCGAAGGATTGCCATCCGCTCCAGACCGTCAAGAAGAATTTGAATCCGGTTTTGCTCAGGCCCCGACAGGGAATCTCCGCGAAGGTGTTCTGGCTTGACAATCTCCCGTATAACCATATCCTCACCCGTATGAAAACCACGCTCGATCTTCCCGATGACTTGCTCATCGAAGCCAAATCCATCGCCGCCCGGCGTCGGATCTCGCTCAAAGCCATGGTGGAACATGCTTTGCGCCGTGAGATCGCGCCCGCCACACTGCGGCAGGACACACCCTTTGTCCGTGGCGAGGATGGAGTTCTGCGCCTACCCCACCGCGGTGCCCGCGTGACCACCGAGTTGATTCGTCAACTCATGGACGAGGAAGGAATCTAACCCATGCATCTGCTCGATATCAACGTGCTCATCGCCATGGCGGACATGGACCATGTTCATCACCAACCGGTCGAAGGTTTCTTCCAAAGCCATGGCCGCGACGGCTGGGCTACCTGCCCGCTGGTGGAAAACGGTTTCATCCGCATCTTCGGACATCCCAAATACCCGCAAGGCCCCGGTTCCACCCAGGGTGCCCGTGTCGTTTTGCGCGACCTCCTCGCCCGTCCCGGGCACCAATTCTGGCCCGACGCCATTTCTCTCACCGATGCGGCAGCCTACCGCGAATTGCCGGGTCACCGCGATTTGACCGACTACTATCTGCTCGCGCTGGCCATTCGCCACGGCGCCCGCTTGGCCACGCTTGATCAGCGGATCGACCCATCGTTGCTGCCAAACGGTCCGGCCGCGTTCTATCCAATTCCATGATTGGGGGCCAGGCAGGGGATCAGAGAGCTGAAAAGTGGCAGTCCATGCCATCCAGGCTATCATTCGTTCCCCTGTGGCCGTCACTTTTGCCACCCGCTCTCCCGCTGCCCAATCTCAAACACCACATCCTTCGCGTGCCAGCGCCGGACAGACTCAGACTTGGAATCATATTCCTTGGGCGCCACCTTCGAACCGCCGGAGTCCCTGATGCCC
>Ga0073936_10007822_pt1 | contig 13755 bp, 5 predicted proteins | sample AliMusrvi5mmetaG_FD_87041 | JGI IMG/M metagenome (GOLD analysis project Ga0073936, IMG submission 87041) | Freshwater lake bacterial and archeal communities from Alinen Mustajarvi, Finland, to study Microbial Dark Matter (Phase II) - Alinen... | ecosystem: Environmental > Aquatic > Freshwater >... | reverse complement strand
GGGAACCGGAAAGACAGAATCTGTTTTACAATTGGCAAGGCAAGCCGGAAGGGATATCTTCCAGGTAACTATCAGTGAAACAAAGAGCAAATGGTTCGGTGAAAGCGAAAAACGGATCAAAGAAGTTTTCGACCGTTACCGGAAACTATCTGAGGAATCAGAGATCATTCCTATCCTGTTTTTCAATGAAGCCGATGGGATCTTCAGTACCCGAAAACAGATTAGTGATTCAAATGTGGATCAGACAGAAAATGCAATTCAAAATATCATCCTGCAGGAAATGGAAGACCTGAAGGGCATCCTGATCGCTACAACGAACATGACACAGAATTTAGACAAAGCCCTTGACCGCAGGTTCCTTTATAAGATTCAATTCGAAAAACCAAGTGCTGAGGCAAGGTCTCATATCTGGAAAGACAAGATCCCTTCCTTAACAGATATTATAGCCCTTAAGTTAGCCGAAACTCATGACCTTTCCGGTGGGCAAATTGACAATGTTGCCAGAAAATACCTCATGAGCCGTATCCTTCAGGGGAAGATCCCAACACACCAGCAAATAGAATCCTGGTGTCGGGAAGAGAATACAAGACAAGAAACAAAGAAAATTGGTTATAAACTTTAACTTTACACTATGAATACTCGAATCATCAGCAAATCATCGTTTATCCGTGGCACCAAATGCCCGAAATCCCTTTATCTACATTTTTTTCAACCCGAAGAACAGGATGAGATCAGCGAAGGACAACAAAGTATCTTTGATACCGGCCACAACGTGGGATTCCTGGCGCAACAACTCTTTCCAGGTGGCATTGACGCCAGCAGGGGAGCGCATGAGAAAGTAAACGAGGCAATCTCCTATACACAGGAATTGATCAGCAACGGACAGAAGGTTATCTACGAGGCAGCCTTTAGTGACGGGGAAACCCTTTGTTATATGGATATTCTCGTAAAGGAAAATAACAAATGGAGGGCATACGAGGTGAAAGCTTCGACTGGGGTAAAAGATTACCATGTGATGGACGCCGCTTTCCAGTATTATGTGATCACCCGATCAGGACTGCCCCTTGCAGATATATTCCTGGTCCATATTAATAACCAGTATATCCGCCGCGGAGAGATCGATGTGCAGCAACTCTTCACTAAGGTAATCATGACCGAGACGATTCTTCCTTTGCAAGAGGATATCCCGCGTCAGTTAAAATCATTACAGGAAATGGTGGATGCAGGTATTGTCCCTGATATTGAAATGGGCTTTCAATGTACACATCCATACGATTGTGATTTCTTGGAGTTCTGCAGACAGGAACTGCCTGTAGAATCAGGGGCGTCGGAGGCACAGCCCGCCAACCGCAACCAGGAAGCGTTGGATGAGTTCAAAGCTGAACTGGAATACCCTCTCTTTTTCATGGATTTCGAAACGATCTTCCCGGCAGTACCAATCCATGATGAAAGTCGGCCTTACCAGCAGATTCCTTTTCAATATTCATTGCACATCTTAGAAAATAGCGAAATAGCGAAAAGGCGAAATAGCGAAAACCTGGGTCACAAGTTCTTTTTAGGCACACCCCCATCCGATCCTCGCCCGGAATTTATTAAGTCTCTCCTTGAGCATCTCGGGGATCATGGAAGTATTATTGTCTGGAACAAGACTTTCGAGATGTGCCGATTGAAAGAGATCGCACGCGACTTTCCTGAATACAGCGCTCAAATTGACCAGGTACTTGAAAGGGTGGTTGACCTTATGGTTCCTTTTCGCAGGAAGCATTTGTACACACCCGATATGAATGGCTCATACTCTTTAAAAGCCGTTCTTCCGGCACTGGTACCTGATCTCTCCTACTCCGGGCTGGAGATTCAGGAAGGCGGTTCCGCAAGCCTGACTTACGAAAGTCTTTATTATGATACTGATCCGGACTCGGTTGCTAAGAAAAGGGGAAATCTGGTAAAATATTGTGAAATGGATACGTTGAGTATGGTGAGGATTTTAGAACTTTTGTAAAACCAAATTTGTAAAAGATCTTATTTTCTAAGAATAAAACACTTGTAATAGGGAAGAATTACATAATTTCGAAAATCATACTCAAAATATTTAATCCTTGATAAAATGATTTTGCCCAAAATCAAGCAAGTTCAAAAAATTTAAGTTTCTTCTGATTATTTAAAAAGCTTGCTTCAAATAGAAAATAAAAATGAACGATACTGTGAATGACGTATTTACTTCTTCGATCAAAGACAACCACAGTCACGGGACTGTCGGAGATTTTTTAAGGGATAAAATAAAGGCAGGAACAGATCTTTCGGTTGTTTCTGCCTTCTTCACTATTTATGCTTATGATGCTTTGAAGGCTGAACTGGAACAAGTGAACAGCTTACGGTTTCTTTATGGTGACCCCTCTTCTATCAAATCACTTGACCCTTCAAAAACTTCCAAGAAGTATTTCAACATCAGAGATGAAAGTATTGCTTTAGAAAATCAGATTGACCAAAGCCGGACTGCCCGAGAATGTGCTGAATGGATCGAAAAGAAAGTTGAAATCAAGTCCGTGAAAAAAATTGATTTTTTACACGGAAAGTTATACCACATAAACAATTGCGGAGTTGAAGATGCGATTGTTGGGAGTTCAAACTTTACAATGAGAGGTTTGGGCTTATCAAAAAACAAAAACATAGAATTGAATCTGGAAGTTGACAGTAAACGAGACCGGAAAGATTTGTTGACATGGTTCAACAAGCTTTGGAACAACCAAATGGAAGAGGTTGAAGTGGCAGATGTAAAAGCAGAAGTCTTGGAATACCTGAGACAACTCTATCTTGACTATTCACCTGAGTTTATTTACTACAAAACTCTTTACCACCTTTTCTATCGGTTCATTCAGGAACAAAAAACTGCCGAACTTTTAACCGAAGGCGGAACACTTAAAGATACTCAAATCTGGAATCAGCTTTTTGACTTTCAGAAAGATGGAGTAAAATCATCCATCAACAAAATCAACCAATATAATGGATGCATCATTGCCGACAGTGTTGGTTTAGGAAAAACGTACGAAGCACTTGCAATCATAAAATATTTTGAACTGAAAAATTTCAGGGTGCTTGTCCTTTGTCCAAAAAAATTAAGAGACAACTGGACAGCTTTCCAAGCACATAAAAACAATCCGTTGAATCCATTTGATAAAGACAGATTTTCATATAATCTCCTTTACCATACTGATCTTAGCCGAGATAGCGGTATTTCTGATGCAGACAGTGTCGATTTAAGTCCAGGCAAGTTTAATTGGGGTGTATACGATTTAGTAGTAATTGATGAAAGCCACAATTTCCGGAATGACACAAAAGGAAAAAAAGACGAAGATGGAAAAACAATTCGTAAAAGCAGATATGAAAGAATGTTGTTGGATATTATAGGCTCAGGTGTGAAAACTAAGGTTCTGCTGCTTTCAGCAACACCTGTTAATACAAATCTAAAAGATTTGAGAAACCAAATTCGTTTTGTAACCGATGATAAAGACAATGCCTTTAATGAATCCTTACAAATAAAAAGTGTTGCCGAAACTTTAAAACTTGCACAAACCCAATTTACCAATTGGGCTAAACAAAAATCAAAGGAACAGGTTTCAAGCAAAGAACTTTCAGACAAATTAGATAGTAGCTTGTTTAAGTTATTGGATGCTCTCACAATTTCCCGTTCACGAAATCACATACGGAAATTTTATAAACACGAAATGGAAAAAATTGGTTTTTTCCCTGGAAGAGCTAAGCCCAAGCCAATTTATTGTGAGATTGATCTCAAAGGAAGATTTCTTTCTTATGACAGATTGACAGATGAAATTGATAAGTATGAACTCTCACTTTTCAAACCATCATTTTATGTGAAAGATGAATTCAAAGACCATTACAAAGAAAAAGCACAAACGACAGGTGTAATAAATTTTACTCAGGAAAATCGTGAAAAGTTTTTGATTGGAATGATGAAAGTAAATTTCCTGAAACGATTGGAGAGTTCAATTGAATCTTTTGAAATTACTATGTTGCGTTGCGTGAATAAAATTGAATACCTTGAAGCACGAATCAAAGAATACCAGAAGAAAAAAATAGCAGATCCCGCGTTTGATTTGGATGATACAAAAATGGAAGGTGAAGAAGATGAAGATTATAAAGAGCTTTACACCGTTGGGAAAAAACTGCAGTATGAATTAAAACATCTTGACCTTGACAAATGGCTCAAGGATTTGAAGAAGGATAAAGAGCAGTTGAGTTTGTTACATGACAATGCAGAAGCGGTTACGCCTGAAAGAGACGCAAAATTTCAAACGCTGAAAGAAATTATTGCCGAAAAAATAAATCATCCAACTGCAAATAGGAATGGAAAAGTGAACAGGAAAATTTTAATCTTCACTGCATTTGCCGACACCGCTACTTATCTCTATGACAACATATCTGATTGGGCTTTAAAAGAGCTGAAAGTTAATTCTGCATTGGTTAGTGGTGGTAAAGGTGGAAACAAAACCAATTTCAATCCTAAAGGGTTTAGAGAACTTACGGAATACAATCACATCCTCACTAATTTTTCTCCCATTGCAAAAGGCAGAAAAAAGTTGGTTGATATCATGCCACAGGAGGGCGAGATTGATATTTTAATTGCTACCGATTGCATAAGCGAAGGACAAAATTTGCAGGATTGCGATTATTTAATCAACTACGACATTCACTGGAATCCAGTGAGAGTGATTCAACGCTTCGGAAGAATTGACCGTATTGGTTCTCTCAATGATGAAATCCATTTGGTGAACTTTTGGCCTACCGATAATTTAGACAAATACATCAACCTGAAATATCGTGTGGAGGCACGTATGGCATTGGTAGATGTAACCGCAACGCATGAGGACAATGTGTTGAATCCTGATGAAATAAAAGAGTTGGTTGAATCTGAAATGCGTTATCGTGACAAGCAGTTGATACGAATGAAAGATGAAGTTTTGGACATGGATGACCTCAATGAAAACATTCCTTCCCTCAGTGAATTTACTTTGGATGATTTTAGAATTGACCTGGTGAATTATCTGGATGAAGAAAGCATTGGTAAATTAGAGGATGCTCCTTTGGGAATTTATGCTCTCACCAAAAAAGAAATTGACAGCAAAGACCTTCCCGAAAAAGCAAAAGAAGTATTACAACCTGGGGTTGTTTTTTGTTTTAAACAAAAAGAAAATGCAGCATCAACCGAAAAAATGAATCCGCTTCAACCATACTATCTTATTTATATTCGTAACAACGGTGATGTTCGTTTCAGTTTCACACAGCCCAAACAACTTTTAGAAATGTTTCGCTTATTGTGTTCGGGCAGAAAAGAATACTTTGAAGATTTGTGTCGTCTGTTTAACAACGAAACAGAGGAAGGGAAAAACATGACCGTTTATACTGACCTGATGAAAAAAGCAGTGGGCAACATTGCAACTTTGTTGGGCAAACGAAATGAACTGCAATTAGAAGGCAGAAGTGGAAAACTGATTGATGAGAATGAACTCCCAAAAGCCGAAAATGATTTTGAACTTATCACATGGATCATCATTAAATAAACAATGAAAGAACAAGACATTAAAAGAAATATTCAGCAAGCAATTGAAACATTTGCCAGCACCGATGCAGCTTCAGCGTCGGAAAGACTATTGAATACCCTTGGATATTATAGCACCAAGAAAGCAAATGTGAATTTAGATTCGCTAAGGAAGAGAGCAGTAGAAAGAAACCTCTCTGATGTTTCATATGCACTTTGGGATGAATGGAAAAATGTCAAACTTATTTTTCAATACAGCGATGATGAAGTAAAAAAACAAAGTTCATTGTTTGAAGTGGGTTATAATGACACCATGCAATCATATTTATTTTTTGCTGTGGAGTTATGCGGTAAAGAATATTCCCGAAGCCAGATCTCAAATATTACTCGTTTCATTAATCGTTTGTACGATATTCCGGTAATGTTGTTATTCCGATATAGCAACCTACTTACTGTTTCTGTAATCAATCGCAGGTTACACAAGAAAGATGCAAGCAAAGATGTTTTGGAGAAAGTAACTCAGATTAAGGACATCAATATTGCATATACACATAGAGCTCACATTGAAATTTTATTTGATCTGCATTTCAATAATTTGTTCAATGATAGGCAGGAACCGATAAAAAATTTCGAGGAACTTCATAATGCCTGGAAGAAAACACTGGATACCAAACTCCTAAATAAGAAATTCTTTGAAGAACTTTCCAACTGGTATTTTTGGGCACAGGGCTATGTAGCGTTCCCAAATGACAAAAAATTGGTAGAAGATCAAAATATTCAAATCAATCTAATCCGCTTAATCACACGATTGATTTTTGTCTGGTTTTTGAAAGAAAAGAAATTAGTGAATGAAAATCTTTTCGAGAAATCTTATGTCAAAAAAATACTGAAGACATTTGATTCCGAAGGAGGGAAATCTAAAACATACTATACGGCAATTCTTCAAAATTTATTCTTTGCTACGCTTAATCAGAAAATGACAGAGAGAGCTTTTATTGAAGAAGGTAATTTTGAAGAAAACAAACCTCAATATGGAGTAAAAAATCTATACCGTTATGCTGACAAGTTTAACAGCAGTAAAGAGGATGTCATAAATATTTTCAAAGACATCCCTTTTCTGAATGGCGGCCTATTTGATTGCCTTGATAAAGAAAACGAAGACACAGGCAAGGTTGAATACATAGATGGATTTAGCCGAAATGCAAAGAAAGTTCCGACTGTTCCCGATTTGCTTTTTTTCGGCAAAGAACGAATACTGGATTTATCAGAAGGTTACGGCTACAAACATAACAAAGAAAAATGCCGAGGACTTTTAGAAATTTTCAGCGATTACAAATTTACCATTGAAGAAAACACACCAATTGAAGAAGAAATTGCCCTTGACCCTGAGTTGTTGGGAAAAGTTTTTGAAAATCTTTTAGCATATTATAATCCCGAAACCGAAACTACAGCACGAAAGCAAACCGGAAGTTTTTACACTCCCCGTGAGATTGTGAATTACATGGTAGATGAAAGTTTGATTGCCTACCTGAAAACGCAAATGCTGGAAGACAATCCGGCTTGGTTGCAATTAGGAAATCTGCAAAGCGAAATGTTTGGTAATGAAGTTCGCAAAGGTCAATTGAAATTGGAACATCCCTTAAACAAAGGGAGATGGAGAGACAAAAAGGATGAACTTGAAAATAATTTGCGGCAATTGCTTACCTACAACATCGAACCGCATTTGTTCCGCAACGAAGAGGATGTTCAACGGTTGATTTATGCAATTGACCATTGCAAAATACTTGACCCTGCTTGCGGCAGTGGAGCATTCCCAATGGGCATCTTGCACAAGCTAGTGTATGTGTTAGGTAAGATTGACCGTGAAGATGAAACCGGAAACACCCGTTGGCGGATGCTGCAAAAGAAAAAAGCCGAATATGAAATGAGTAAAGCACTTAATGAAAAAGACAAAAAACTTAGGGAAGAAAAATTGCTAGAGATAAATAAAATATTTGAAGACAATGCCAGCGATTACGGAAGAAAACTGTACTTAATTGAAAATTGTATTTACGGAGTAGATATACAGCCTATTGCTGTGCAGATTAGCAAGTTGCGTTTTTTTATTTCATTGGTGGTTGACCAAAAAGAAAAAAAAGGTTCAGATAACAGGGGGATAAGACCACTACCGAATCTTGAAACAAAATTTGTTGCTGCCAACACTTTAATCGGTTTAGTAAAACCTGAAGGACTTGACTTTAGGAGTAAAGATGTTTTAGATTTAGAAAATCAATTGCGTGATAACAGACATAATCATTTTAATGCAAAAACAAGAAAAGATAAACTTTATTGTCAGAAACAAGATAAGGCAATAAGGGAAAATATTGGCGAAGAATTAAAGCAAGAATATTCTCAATTTGAAATCTCAATTCAATTACAAATTAAACAACTAGAGTATCAGTTAGAATTATCTAAGAAGGCGAAAATTAGAGAAGCCGAAAAAGAAAAGTTTGAAAAGGCTTTTAGAGAAATTGAAAGAAAACTTGAGAAATTGAATCGAGCACTTTTGGGTAAAACAATAATTAACCAAACTGCAGAAAAAATATCAAGTTTCGATATTTATGATCAAAATGTTTCAGCTACTTGGTTTGAACCAGAATGGATGTTTGGAAAGGATTTGGAAAAAGGTTTTGATATAGTTATTGCCAATCCTCCTTACATTGAAATTTCCGGAATAAGTATTGAACAAAGAAATATTTACAAAGAAATATATAAAACAGCAAAAGGAAGATTTGATCTGTATTTGCTATTCATTGAGAAAGCAATGCAATTAAAGAATTCTACGGGGGGATTTGTATTTATTATCCCTGGAAAATTTTTAAACAATAAACAGTTTGAATCAACTAGAAAGTTAATAAGTCAATCTCACCATGTGACTGTTGTCAAGATTGACAATAAGGTTTTTGAAGCATCTGTTGATAGTGTAATAATTCAAAATCACTTTGCACAAAATTCTGCCGAAGCCAAATACAAGGCATTTAAAATTTCGGGACATGAAGTTACTTTAGAATCAGAAACTACTGTTTCAGAAATACTTGAAACACCAGAGATAATTTTTAGAATAGAAATAAGCAATGTTACAGACAGTCTTATTCTAAAAATTAAAGACAACACAAAGCGTTTTATTGAAATAGGTGAAGTAAAAGATGGAATAATTGCAGGATTAATAAAAGACATTCTCTTTGTTTCAAAAAAAATAAATACGGATTGCAAACCTTTATATTTAGGCAAACAGATTACACGGTATCATTTGCAGGCCACAACTACTTTTGTTGATTATCGTCCAGAATATGCTCTAAAGGAAGAACTTAAAAGAAAAGATGGAGGAGGTCCCGGATTAAGAATGAGAGAGAAAAGAATTTTTGAAAGAAATAAAATAATCTACAGAAAAGTTGGGAAGGAATTAATTGCTGCTTTTGATGACAAAGGTGTTTACTATGAACAGACAGTTCATAGTGCATGCGTAACTGATAAAAATTATAGAAATAAATTTGTTCTTGGCCTTTTCAATTCCATTCTATTTAAATTTTACTACCATAAAACAAATTCGCAAGGAGGAGATATTTTCCCACAGATTAGAATTTCATCAGTTGAAAATTTACCAATAAAGATTACAGACCAATCAACACAAGCAAAATTTGAAATAATTGTTGATTATGTTCTTTGCTTAAAACGAAACAAACGGGACTCAACAATTTTTGAACGCCTGATAGATGCAATGGTTTATGAGTTGTATTTACCCGAAGCAATACAACAATCAAACTGCGAAGTGCTAAAGCATTTAAACAATTTGCCAGAATTACAAGTAGAACAAGAAGAACAGAATTTAAAAACCATTGAGAAAGTATACAAAGAACTTTTTGCCCCAAGGCATCCAGTAAGTGCTGCATTTCTCAAACTATTAAATGTTGAAGAGGTTAACATCATTGAGGGAACAAAATGAAACGAATAACCAAATTAGAGATAGAAAACTTTCGTGCATTCATTGACAATTACAAAATTGAATTGCCCAAAGGAGAAAACCTTTTAGTTTATGGAGAAAACGGAAGCGGGAAGAGCTCCCTGTTCAAAGCAATGAATAACTACTTATCAAGTTCAAGAAATGCTGCTCTCCCCTTTATTAAAAACCATTACTCTTTTGCTCCAGAGGGGAAAATTTCCATTACATTCCAGGATTTTACAGAGAACCCATTTCAACCGGTAGCTGGCACAGAACAAGATTTTGTGTTTGGTAGTGATGCATCAAATAACAATGTTCAGTTTGTAAAAGATTCCGACCTTATTAAAGGATTCTTAGATTACAAAAGTTTACTGGATGTATATTACCATAAAGAACCAAATCCAAACCTCTTTGAATTAATTGTGTTTACTTTACTCGGTGAACATATTCCCATTGGTAGCAATTACGAATTCAGAGGAAAATGGAATCAACTACAAGAAGATTTAATCGATAACTCTTACACTAGAAATGACAGGACACATCAAAATGCTTTGGCTGAACTTCCTGTGTACGAGAATTTTCTCCAACAAACTCTAACGCCAATTTTTGGTGAATTAAACCGTTTGCTTGCAACCTATTTTCCTGATTTGAAAATACATATAGGTTTTACTCTACAGGGTTTGACTTTCAATTATGGTCCTAAATTGGATTGGTATACTACTGCAGACTTGCGACTCCAAGTAATGAAAGACGGAGAATTAATAGTTGGAGATTACAGTGATATATTGAATGAAGCACGTCTATCAGCATTTGCATTATGTTTATACTTAGCTTCACTTTTGCTTAATCCGGAAGACTTTGATCTGAAAATTCTTTTTCTAGACGATGTTTTTATTGGTCTTGATGCAAGCAACAGAATTCCGATTTTAAAAATTCTTCAACAAGAATTTTTAAAATATCAAATCTATATTGCTACGTATGACAGACATTTGTACGAATTGGCCAAGCGACAATTTGAAACTGAAACTCCGGGTAAATGGAAAACCGTCGAGTTCTATGTTGGCAAAGACAGAATCTTAGCACAGGATTTTGAGAAACCAATAATCGTAAATGGAGATTCAAACTTTGAAAGAGGAATTCAATATTTACATGACCGCATTAAACCTGATTATCCGGCAGCAGCAAACTATTTCAGAAAGACTTTAGAGGAAATAATTCAACAATTCGTTCCTAAATGGGAAACAGCAGATTTAGAAAACAGCAATCAAATTTCCGATTACAAATTAGGCCCATTGATTTACCGAGCTAAGAAATTTTTACAAAAAACCGGAAATGATTGCGGAACAATAAATCAGATAATAAATTTAATTCCTGTGATTCTTCACCCCCTATCACATTACGAAATCACTTCTCCAATTTACAAAGGTGATTTAATAAGAATTGAAACGCTAATTCCAAAGTGGATAGAAGAATTGACAGCTTTAGATATTACAGCGAATTACAAATGCAGCCAACTTGAAGGAAGAAATAGAATCAGAATTAAATATGTGATATCTGCTGCTACAAACCATTTTAGTTTTTACGACCTAAGAACAACAGAACCAATTTGTCTGAAAATGAATCCTGTTGGAATTCCCTTTATTTCTAAAGTTCATTGTTTTGCGGAGAAGTGTTGGGGAGAAAATAATGGTGCTCTAGTACCTCACTCCAGGAAAGAATTTTCAAACGAAGAGAGAGAACATGTAGATTTGAATTTTAGTTCTCTGCTAGATGCATATGATCGACTTCACACAAAAATCATTCAGAATCCCGCAATTGGAAATTTCAATAAAGCTGCCAATTACCTTGATACAATTGAGTTCTTAGACGAAGAAGGAAACTATCAACCGATTACAAACGTTATGGTTTGGTAAACTCCAAGACAAAGCATGAAAGATTGTTTGCCAATAGAAGAGTTTAATCGTCATGGGTACAAGTATATATCTACCTTAGGAAATGGTGGTTTCGGAATGGTTCTACTTGCTGAACATAAAATAGATGGTCAACAATATGCAATTAAAAAATTATTGACTAATGACCCCAAAGAACAACAAACTATTTTACATGAAATAAAAGCTATAGCTCCTCTAAATCATCCCCATATAATCAATTATAAAACTAGCTTCACAGAAGAAGGACGTCTTTACCTGGTGATGGAATATTGTCCAAATGGCACTTTACACAACTTGGTATATTCTAAAGGTCGTCTTGATGTGGATGAATTGATTAATTTTTTTTTGGTTTTGACAAAGACTTTTGCTGAACTCCATCGAAAAAAAATCATCCATCATGATATAAAACCATCCAATATCCTTATCGACGATTATGGGAAACCAAAGATCAGTGATTTTGGTTGTGTTAACAGTACCGTTGGCACAAGTATTTATTATGCACCGGAACAATTCGATAACAAAGCTGCCTACTTAGATCCTAGAGTTGATGTTTTTTCATTAGGGATTACACTATTAGAATGTACCTTAGGCTCTCACCCACTTCGGAATCTTTCTTTCAGTGAAAGACTGATAATTATACAAAATGGAGATTTCGCCATTAGCCAACTCCCCTACTGGCTCCAGGAAATTATATTAAAAAGTTGTCATTTTCATGCAGAATCGAGGTTTCAAAGCATGGATGAATTCCACCAGGCATTGATAGAGAAGGATATCCCAAAAATATTGAACAAAGAGTTAATTGAGGTCGAGAAGAAGGCGAAAACACTTAAATACTTTTTATTCCAGAAACGGTGGGTGCAAGCAAGGAAATTTATTGAAGCCAATTCCGGCATCCAAAATAATTTTAACTTTTTAATTCAATCGGGTAAATATTTTTTAGGAACAAACCAGCTTAACAAAGCAAAAGAAAAATTTGAACAGGCTTTAAAAATCAATCCAAATGCGTCAATAGAAAAAGAAATGGCTGAAGTTTATTTGCAGCTAAATGAACCCTCCAAAGCAACTTCTATCCTTACTGGATATATTAACCGAAATTTCTATGATCTTGAAGCACATAATCAACTTTTGCATGCCTATTTTTTAAGTGAAAGGTGGGAAGTGGGATACAAACAAGCTGAACTTATACGGATAATTGCCCCAAAAGAATCAATATTCCAGAGCAACCTTATCTTATTTGAACTCCTAATCGAGGAAATGCCGACACAATTTTTCTCATTGGATAACTCAACTCCTTTTTCATCATATAACTTTTTAAATGTATTTAAACAAAATGATCCGGTTTCATGGGAAAAAAGAGGTAAGCCTTCGTTGGCATCAAAAGTACTTTTCCAGGAATACAAATTCAAAGACATTCATCGTTTGGTAAACGAGTTGGAATTGACAATTGATTTCAAAACTATCGTTACATCAGAATCAATTATTTCCTTCGGAAGAAAAGGGTATAATTGTAATACTTACTCCTCATTTGAAGGAAGTAAAGTCAGCCGGAGGCATTTCGTAATTATCAACCAAAAAAACAACGTATGGTTATACGATTTAGAAAGTACTGGTGTATATGTCGATGGTAATAGGGTTGATAAAAGGTATTTTCTTTTGGGCTTGCATGAGATTGGGTTTGGAACAAATAAGATCATGGTCAAATCTGATAGTAAGCTGTTGATATAATTTTATTTAATAATTTTTCAGAGATGGAACTTTTTCATTGCCATTACTGGTCGTTCGCTCATTAATATTTTAAGTTTAACATTTATTTAAAAATAACCCAAAATATGAATATTTGGAAAGTTCCCGCTGATTTTGATGGTGGGGGCGGGTTTGAGAATTTTCAGGAAAACAATATTATTGGCCAAGGTTGGACAGGCGATGCTTCTTGGATTTATTATTTATTCCGTGCAGAACAATTGACGGATGAAGAAGAGTTTTATAAAAATAAAGGACGTCATTTTTGGACCAAACAATGCTGGGGAGATAATGCCGATCGGGCATATAATTCATTTAAAAGGTTACTAATTGACATAAAAAAAGATGAAATCTGTTTAGCATTTTATGGAAAAGAACTTGTTGGGATCGGACAAATGCCGGTACAGTTTGTTTATTATTCTTCCGATAATTATGAAGAGAAACCAGAGGGGAACTGGTTATTTCCCTTTAAATGGATTTCATGGAATACTTTTAGTGAAACCATCAATTATCCTGAAGAAAAGAAACCAAACGCATCAAATCAGGGTAAT
>Ga0073936_10007819_pt1 | contig 13756 bp, 10 predicted proteins | sample AliMusrvi5mmetaG_FD_87041 | JGI IMG/M metagenome (GOLD analysis project Ga0073936, IMG submission 87041) | Freshwater lake bacterial and archeal communities from Alinen Mustajarvi, Finland, to study Microbial Dark Matter (Phase II) - Alinen... | ecosystem: Environmental > Aquatic > Freshwater >... | reverse complement strand
GGGCAACACGGTGATCGACGCGCTGCTGGACGGTTTGCGGATTCTGGGTGACGATTGGCAGCCAGCGGTTGCGGAGCTAGGCGTGATGACCAATCCGGCGGGATCGGTGTTGATCACCATCCACCGGCGGGAGAGTTTCGGCAAGGCGGTGCAAGGGATACTGCACGCGATCCGACGGTTGGCCTTCCACCATCCGGAAATGTCATTTGTTTTTCCCGTGCATCCCAATCCCAACATCCGGAAACCGGTCCATGAATGTCTGGGTGGCATTGCGAATCTCACGCTCACCGAGCCGCTGGATTACCCGCATTTCATCTGGGCGATGTCGAAGGCGCGGCTGATCCTGACGGATTCGGGCGGGGTGCAGGAAGAGGCACCGACGCTTGGCATTCCGGTTCTGGTGGCGCGCAACGTGACCGAACGGCAGGAGGGAGTGGATGCCGGAGTGGCCACCCTGGTGGGAACCGATGAGGAGAACATCGTCGCGGTGGGCAACCGGTATCTGGCTGCGGAGCCGCGCCACCGACTTGCCAATCCGTATGGCGATGGCGCCACTTCGGCCCGGATTCTCGAACTTTGCCTAACCCGACTCAACGGCTAACATGAAGATCGCGCAGGTTTCGACCCACTACCGCCCGGTGATCGGCGGGCAGGAGGTATATATCAAGAATCTCAACGGGATTCTGGCGGCCGAGGGGCACCACAACGTGGTCTATCAGCTTTATCGTGGCGAGCGGGGCGATGATGCCGTGTGTTATCCGCGGGTTCTGGGCGCGGCGCGGTTCATCGCCGGGTTCGAGAGCCGCTGGCTGAGCGCGTGCATCGCCGTGACCCGGCCGAAGCGGCTGTTCGGGGCGGATGCCATCATCAGCCATTACGCGATCCAGGCGCGGCCGCTGGCCTCCGTGTGCAGGAAAACAATCATCCTTTCCCACGGCGTGGAATGGAACATCGAACCGCGCAATTCTTTTGATAGAATCAGGGAGGACAACGCCAGGTGGTGCCTGGACCGTTATCCGCATGTCGTGAATGATACACATTACCTGCGCCATTTGGGCATCGATGCGGAACCCGGCAAAGGCTGCTTCAGCGAAATCCGGCCCCGCAAATGGTTTGTTCCCAACTGCGTGGACACCGACCATTTTTCCCCGGGGGCCGGACTGCCCGAGTATGCGGACAAGCAGATGATCCTGGTTCCGCGGCAGATGGTCGAGGACCGGGGGATCCATCTGGCGATCGAGGCCTTCGCATTGTTGGCGAAGGAGGACAGCCGGGCGGAGATGTGCCTGTTAGGCAAGCGCTGGAATGGGGCGAGCGTGTATTTGCGGCGACTGGATGACATGATCCGGGATTACAAGCTGGAGGAGCGGGTTTATTTCCGGGATCCGGTGGCCAATTTCGAGATGCCGGCATGGTACCGGTCGGCGCGGGTGACGCTCATCCCCACGATCCGCCGGGAAGGCACCTCGCTGAGCGCGCTGGAAAGCATGAGTTGTGGTGTCGCCACCGTCAGCACCAATGTGGTGGGCTTGGCCGATCTGCCGACGCTGCAATGCGAGGCGAATGCGGAATCCATGGCCCAGGCGTTGAGGAACGCGCTCGCGGACCGTGAGCACATCGGCAACGAGCAGCGCGCCACGGTAAGGGAAGTGTTCAACATGCGCAATTGGCGGACCTCGTGGCTCAACATCCTGCAAGCAACCGCAAGTCACTGAAACCATACCACCGGAAAAACCATGTATTCCACTTGTCGACCCATCACACTAGTCCTCAGCGCCATTGGCGTGCTCGTTGTCTCGATTCTTCTCGACAGACTGGTCGGCCGCGGTGACACGCTGGGATGGACGTCCAGCGCGGTGTATAACTGGGATCAGTATGGATTCGCAACCCTACACGGCAAACTGGTCACCAATCCAGGGGGATTTGAAGCGCTGACCAAACCGGAAATCTACCAAGGGCATAGCCCGGCAAGCTTCTATCCGGTGTTTGCGGTTGACAGGTTGTTAAGCAGTCTTGGCGACGGCTTATTGATGTTCCATCTGGTGTTTTCATTGGTTTTGTTTTTCTCTGTCTGGCATTTGCTGGGCCGGAACCAACTGGCGTTGATCGCTGCTTGGGCGACGGTTTTGTGTCCGGGATATTCCATCTATCCGACTGTGGGGGACCCGAATGCGGTGGCGCTCTACATGGTGGTGCCGTTCGCGGCGATGGTGGTGGGTCTGCTGTCCGGCAAGACCTTGCCGCCGCTGCGGTTGACGCTGCTGGCCGCCCTGATTTTCGCCTACACCTCGCTGAACTGGAGCACGGCATTCGGTCACGGGATTCTCTTCAGCATGCTGCTGGTCATGCCAGCGGTGCCGCGGGCGAGACTGGGGGTCTATTTAGGCCTGTCCGGCTTGAGCGTTGGCGTGGTCGGCTGCTTTGCCGTACTCGATAAAATGGGCGGCGGAGCAGGCACCACGGGTGGTATAGGTTTCCTAAACATGCTGGCCGGCTACACATGGGGTCACTGTGGTTACGGCTCGGATTTGACGACCGGCAAAGCCATCGTGCGCTTGAGCGTTGCCAACGTGGTCGGCCTTCTGCCGCTCCTCGGTCTCATGGGTTGGTTTGTTGTCAAATTCAGGAATGCAAGCTGGCGTATGGAGGTTCTGGCCTTGTTGCCGGTTCTGGCCGCCATGATGGGCGTGATGTTCATGCGGAATTATTTCGGCCACCATCCGTGGATGGCGGTGCCGATGTTGATGCCTGGCTTGGTGCTGTCACTCGCATTGCTGTTCAGGCGAAATCCGACCGAACGCGATCAAAGCACAAAGCCAACAAGCGGTTTGATGTTTCTCGCCGCCTGTTTTCTCTACGCGCTGGCGATTTTGGGCGCGCACCGCGTCTACAATGCGGAAGCGTTGGAACTCACCGTCCTCGTGCTTCAGCGCACCGCGCGAACGGACACCATCGTGCTGGTGGAAAGTCTGGACCCGCAGATGGTCGCGCAAGCGGAAGCCCTTGGGGTGAGCTGTGACCGGCACGTGGTCGTACTGCCGGACCTGAAATCCCCCATGCCGCCGGGCGGGAACGCATATGTCCTATCGGCCGTCAATTTGGCGGACCAGCTGCCTGTGTACGCCATGTCGAAGAAGTCCGCGCTTCCTTCCCTGCAATTCATCGGTAAGATGAAAGCCTGGTATGTTCGGACCATTTCGCGGCGGGGCCCACAAGACCGGCATTTCGAGTACACCACGGGTGCGGTCTTTGGACTCTACAGTCTATCGCCAACCACCCATTAAAGGCTATGCAAATCCCGACCGGACAAAATGTCACCGCCGCCAACGCCGGCTTGAGCCTGGTCATTCCCTGTTACAACGAAGGGGTGGGGTTGCCATTTCTCAAGGAGAGATTGCTGCGCAGTCTTCCGGAATTGAAATTGTCGTGGGAAGTCATCCTGGTGGATGACGGATCCAGCGATGATACTTTCCTGCAACTGTCCGCAATGCACGCGGAGGATTCACGATTCAAGGTGATTTCATTTTCGCGCAATTTCGGGCATCAAATCGCCGTGTTTGCCGGCCTGAAATATGCCACCGGCGACTATGTGGCAGTGATGGACGCCGACTTGCAGGACCCGCCTGAATTCCTCGCGACATGTCTCGCCAAATTGAATGAGGGATACGATGTGGTTTACGCAGTGCGTCGCAAGCGCAAGGAAACCCTCTTCAAACGTGCCTGCTACGCCATGTTTTACCGCATCCTGAAATTCATTGCCGAGATCGAGATTCCGCTGGACACGGGCGATTTCTGTCTGATGCGCCAGCGGGTGGCGGCGGTGATGCGGACGATGCCCGAACGCAATGTTTTTGTTCGCGGGTTGCGAGCGTGGAGCGGCTTCCGCCAGACCGGCATCGAATACAATCGCGCGGCCCGTGCTGTCGGCGACACCAAATACCCATTCCGCAAGTTGGTGCGCCTTGCGATGGACGGGGTGTTTGCGTTTTCGGCATTTCCTTTGCGGATGGCAACGTATCTTGGTTTCGCGATTGTCGCCCTGTCGATGGTGGTCATGGTTTTTCTGGTGCTCTGGAAAATCTGCAATTTCCAACTGTTCGGACAATATCCGTCCGCGGTGCCGGGTTGGACCTCGGGGATTTGCCTGGTATTGTTCCTCGGCGGCATTCAGTTTCTCATTCTCGGGATCATGGGGGAGTTCATCGGCCGTATCTACAACGAAGTGAAACAACGTCCCCGCTGGATTATCCGCGAATCCTGCGGCCTCGATATACCCAACAAACAACAACCATGATCTCCTACTGGTCACAAGGTCCGGCTGACGAAAACATGCCTGAGTCCATGTTGGTGGACACGCTCGCCCGCGTCCGCCAGCATCCCTGGTGGAGTGCCCGCGCCCGGCTGGCTTTGGCCCTTCTCCGTGCGCATGGAATCCATCCGCCCGCTTCCATTCTGGATGTCGGCTGCGGGTGGGGCGTAAATCTCGAAACCTTGGAGGCCGCTCGGTATCCGGTCACAGGCTTGGACATCTCTCGGCAAATCCTCGAATTGATAGATCTGCCGGACCGCCGGCTTATCCAGGCGGATTTGAACCAAGGCTTTCCCCCGGGGCATGAGCTCTATTCCGGGATGTTGCTGTTGGATGTCATCGAGCACCTGGATGATGACCGCGGGACCATCAACCGGCTCGCGCCGCTGGCTGAGCCCGGTGCGGTGCTCATCGTGAGCGTGCCCTCGCTGCCCGAACTGTTTTCCGAATTCGACGTCATCCAAGGTCATCGCCGCCGGTACCTGCCGGATACGCTGCGGGCGGCGTTTGACGGCACCGGTTTTGTGGTGGAGAAAATCTTTTGGTGGGGCAGTTGGATGGTTCCGATTCTCCGTCGGATGCGGCAAAAGCACACCACCGCGATTCCGCGGACGTTTGCCGATTACCTGCATCTGCCTCCCTGGCCGGCGCCATTATTGATGCGTGCCTTATATGTTTGGGAACACCAGCGCGCCTTGGCCGGAAGCCTTCGAACCGGCTCCTCGCTTTTTGCCGTAGCCCGCAGGGAGCCTTGATTCCCACCGGATCGGCGGGGTTCGCAAAGGTCTTCCATTCAAGTGAATTAATGCAAGGATTGCATCGGACAGATTACACCTCCCGGGTCATTCACGGCGAGTATTATCCGCATATTGACGGCATCCGTGCCCTTGCGGTGATTCCCGTGGTGTTATTCCATATTTTGGGGTTCCTCTGTCCGGGCGGTTTTGCGGGTGTGGACGTTTTCTTCGTGATCTCCGGATACCTTATCACCGGGGGTATCCTCCGTGACCTGGCGAGGGACCGGTTCTCTGTTCGGAATTTCTATTTTCGCCGTATCCGGCGCATCATGCCGGCCTATTTCGCGATGATCATTGGTGTCTTTGCGGCTGGATGCACATTCTATTATGCCGCTCCATTGGCATATCTCAGCGAGTCCGTTGCCGCAAGTACGCTCTTCTGTGCCAATATCCACTTCTGGAGGCTGGGAGGCGGCTATTTCGCGCCACAAATCCACACCCAGCCTCTGCTCCACCTATGGTCATTGAGCGTCGAGGAGCAGTTTTACCTGTTCATTCCGCTGCTCTGCGCCCTCGTCTGGAAGTTCCGCCGCGGTTTGGTGGCGCCCGCACTGGCACTGCTTGCGATCCTCTCAATAACGGGCGCCATCCGCGCGGTGATGAACGGCAACCCAAAGGACGCGTTTTATTTGTTCCATTACCGGGCATGGGAACTCCTGGCCGGTTCCCTGCTGGCGATGCTTGCGGTCAGCAAGACGGGCGGGGCTTCCATGGCACTTCGTCCGGAGGGCGGATCGCCGGCAGCCATCCGTCCGAACCTGGAGGTTTCCGCCGGGATGCGCAAGGCGCGCGCCGGTTTCGCGATCGTCGGATTCCTGATGGTGGTTGGCACCTATGCTGTCATTTCATCACATACCCCATTCCCGGGATTGGCCGCCGTGCCGCCGGTCATTGGAACCGTACTTCTCATCCGTTACGGTCACAGCGGATGGATCTGCCGGTTGCTTTCCTGGAAGCCATTCGTTGCCATCGGGAGAATCTCCTATTCACTCTATCTCTGGCATTGGCCGGTTATCGTATTCTGGAGATATGCAACCTATGACCAGTTATGCGGTTATGACTACGCCGGCATGTTCCTGCTGTCGCTGACATTGGGGTATCTCTCATGGAAATTTGTCGAACTTCCCACCCGCACCTGTCCATCCTGGACCATGCGAGGGGCATTCTCATTCGCCTCCGCCGGAATCGTTTCTCTGGTCAGCCTCTCCATTGCATGCATGTATTGCAGAGGATGGCCGGCAATCCTGCACCGCCAGGCGAATGTGCTGGCAGGCACTCCCACGATTTCCCTTCTGGGACATAGGGGCGGTATTAGATGGAAGATCATGCGGCGGATTGAATCCGCAATGGGGTCTCATTTCACCTTTTCCCACAGGGACTTGGAGCTGGAACAGGCTTCCATCCTTGAGTTCGGGGGCAGTTCCGTGCTTGGCGGATCGGGTCAGCCGAGAATATTGCTTGTAGGCGACAGTCATGCGGGATCGCTTCGCTATGGTTTGGGCAGTGTTATGCGTGAGAAACAGATCGGCGGGTTCTCTGTCAGTATGAACAACACGGCGATGTTCGACATGAAACTGCCGGAGTCTCAAGCTGTCCTTCGGAAATTGGATGAACTGCCAACGGTTACAACCGTCATTCTAGCACAAAAATGGCTGGCATATTGTAACAGGAATGACGGGCCTGATAATCAGGAATCGGTGTATGACCGGCTTGAGGAATTCGCGCGCTGTGTCAAATCCAAAGGAAGGACACTTTTGATTGTCGAGGATATTCCCAACCACAAGTATTCACTCATTGACATCGCCGCCCGCATGGAAATCATAGCGCCGCGGAAAATGGAACCCGAGTGGGAGTCACTTCAGCAGACCGGGGAGGAATATGATCGCATGCAGAACGGCATCAATGTCCGGCTGGATGAGATATGCGGGAAGACCGGCGCGGTACCAATCCCCTTGCAATTGGCGTTCAGGAAAGACGGCAATTATATATATTCTGACATGGATAATGACCGCATCCGCCGGATGCTGTACAGTGATGCGGATCATCTTTCACAGGCCGGATCGCTGTGCGCTGCGCGGTTCATCATGGGGTATTCCGCCGCTACGTCCGGCCTGAGGGAATAACGTTTCCGAGGACGTCCCGCACGGGTTTGACTGTGAGATACGCGATCATGAAGGGATTTCGAAAACTGCTGAGGGAACTGGCGGATCGGCGGGATTTATGGGGCCATCCGTTGCGGGCGGTGATTCGCCATCACGCATGGTACAATCACTGGAAGCGGAAATCCGCACCGTATTTGGTGGTGCCTGGATGGAGGGAAGGGATCACCATCGCCTTGCCCGAGACCAGCAATTCAAGACTGGCGTATATCGGGAGGCACCCGGAAGTTCCCGTGCTTGCGGCGATGAACCGGCATTTGTCTCCGGGGACGGTCTTCATCGATGTGGGAGCGCATATAGGAGTTTACTCTTTGCCGGCGGCCAAGCGTGTTGGGGTGCTGGGCAAAGTCTATGCGATCGAACCGCAGCCCGCGGGCATTGCCGCGATCAATCTGAGCGCGGCCCTCAATGGATTCGGATGGTTGCAGGCGATTCATGCGGCGGTTGGCAGCAGGTCTGGCGAGAGCATCATGGATTGCGAGACATTCGACGCGGCAGTCGCGCTGGACTCCGGTGGCGCAAAGAACGGGTTTGCGGTTCGTTGCTGGTCACTGGATGATTTCGCGCGGGAGAACCGGTTGGAAACCATCCACCTGCTGAAATTGGATGTGGCCGGCAAGGAAGCGGACGCATTGCGCGGGGCCGTGCGCTTGCTGGGTGAGCGGCGATTGCAGGCGTTGGTGGTGAAACTGTATCACCCGGATGTCGTCGCCCGGCGATTCGGGGGGATGACGGCGGATGCGGTTGCGGTGCTGCATGCGCATGGTTACGCGACAAGCGTCGTGATCCATGGCAAGACCATGGCACTGCGCGATCCCGCGGATTTGGCAAAATACTATGCGGACGGTTCATACTGCCATCTGTTATTGGCATGCCCGATCCGGCAATAGCCGGGCAACGTCGGGCGCCTTCAGGCGCGATTGAGCCCATGAAAATCATCCACATCTTTCCCTTTAGCGTGCGCGCCTCGGGTGGGCATTCCAACGCGATCCTGGAATTCATCGCCTGCCAGCGCGCCGCCGGCTTGGACGTGACCGGATTGAGTCCGCTGCCGCCGGCGGAACTGCTGACCGAGGCGGTGAGCGCGGCTGGAATCCGCGAATTGGATTTCGCCGATGGTGCCGCGGTCCGCGCTGAAATCATGGGCATTGCGGATCGCCGACCGGCCATCCTGCATGTGCATGCGGTCAATCGTTTCACCGAGATGTTAGCGAACGACGCGCGTGCTGCGGGCATGGCAGTGGTGATGACATCGCATGGCCAATTGAATTTCCACAGCGGTTTGCATGCCGTCAAAAAACTGATCTATCTGACGTTCTGTTCGTCCCAAGTCCGGCGATGCGCCGGCATCCATGTGCTGACCCGGAAGGCGCGGCAGTTGTTGCGATTCATCATTCCGGGCTACCGGGGGCTGATTGTCACCTTGCCGCACACGATCCACGATCCGCCGCTTGGTGGTGGCGACGGGGATGTGCCGGGGGATGCGGTTTCAGGCGGGGCGGACAAGCCTTTCACCGTGATTTGCCTGGGCCGACTGGATGTCAGGACCAAGGGTTTGGATTTGTTGATAGAGGGGTTTGCCAAAGCGGGCGTGGAGCGGGCCAGACTGGTTCTGGCAGGACCCGATTGGCAGAACGGCCGCGCGGATTTGGAACGCCTGGCCAAGGCTTGCGGCTGTGCGGGGCGGGTTGATTTTCCAGGTGCTGTTTATGGGGCGGACAAGGAGCGCTTGCTGGCCTCCGCGGATCTTTATGTGGCGGCATCAAGGTGGGATGCTTTCAACATCTCGGTGGCCGAGGCGATGCGCCGGGAAATACCCGCCGTGGTATCGGAACACCTCAATCTCGCGCGGGAATTGGCGAGCGCGGGCGCGGCGGAGGTGGTCGCGTGTCGTGTGCCGGCCATCGCCAAGGCCATCCGGGAACTTGCAGATGACGCCAGCCGCAGGCGGGCGCTCGCCATCAAGGGCAAAGCCTGGGTGATCGCCCATTGCAGTCCTGATCAAGTGGGAGCTGGATTCGCGGCATTTTACCAACAGGTCCTCATTGCCAGGTCGGGAGCGGGCCAAGCCCGATAGCACCGATAAACGCCTGAGGACCGGATCCATCATCTTCCATGAAAAACAAGCCGCTTGACCCCCAAGACGATCCGGAATGCCGGGCGTGTCCGGACCTTCCATGGGTAATGGATTCCCCCACAAGAATTTCAGGGTCAATCGGGATCGACAATCATCCGGGACAATCACACGATCCCCGAAAGGTCGGGTTGCCGATAGATTGTCAAAGTTCCGTGAATATCCAGTCATTACCGATCCTAACCAGCGGCCATCAGGAGAGAAACCTGAACAGGTTTTTCCGCTTCCTGGCGACGCCGGTCCCATGGCAGTATCTTTACCGCCGGATTTTCCACAATCATCCCAGCATTTATCCGCGCGAGTCGTGGGCGATCACCACTGCCACCACCGAGAACTTTGATCCGTTCACGTTCCGTCCGGAGGAGATGACGCAGATTCCGTCGTCGCCGGGCGTGACACGGGCCGACCCGTTTTTATGGTCGCGGGACGGGACCCATTACCTGTTCATGGAGGATTGGCCCGCTGGCGATCCTTGCGCGCATATCTCCGCAATGGAACTGGATGACCACGGAAAGCAGAGAGGTTCGCCGGTTCCGATCATCAGTTCGAAGACCCACTTTTCCTACCCCTATGTTTTTGAATATGACGGGCAGCTGTGGATGCTTCCCGAGTATTCCTCATCCAACCGGCTACAGCTCTTTCGTTGTGTCGAATTCCCCCATCATTGGGTGGCGGACCGCATTCTGATGGAGGGAACGAGCTATGCGGACCCGACGGTTTTCGAGCATGACGGGGTTTGGTGGATGTTCATCAGCTTGAAGACCGGATTCTGCGGGTTGACCTCCAACCTGTTCCTTTTCCATGCGGACAATCCCATATCTTCCGAATGGATTCCGCATCCGATGAATCCGGTGGTCAGCGGGTTCCACCAATCGCGGCCGGCGGGCCGGCCGTTTGTGGCAAACGGCCGGCTGTTCCGCCCCGCGCAGAACTGCCTCAAGCGATACGGGCATTTCGTTGTTTTCAACGAGATCACCCGTCTGGATGTCCACCGCTACGCCGAACGGAGCGTGCGCAAGATCATGCCCTGGGCCGAACACATTCTGGCGGTTCACCATTTTGATATTTGCGGCAACAGGGCTGCCATGGACATCCAACTCAGGAATCCGGCCGACTCCGCCGCGGATGCCACCGAAGAAACCAACATGGTCTGATCGCGTGTCCGCCGAGCCGTTTGTCAGACCGCCTCGTCATCCTTCCTCATGAAAATCCTGGTAACGGGAAGTTCCGGCTTTATCGGGACGAATCTGGCCGCCTATCTCGCGGCCAGAGGCCATGCGGTGAGCGGCCTTGACCGGGTGCCGCCCAGAGGCGGTGCGAACGTCGCATCGGCGGTCTGCGATCTGCTGGATGCCGCGGGTGTCGCGCGGGCGGTTGCGGCATGCCGGCCCGAAGTGATCATCCATTTGGCGGCGAAGACCAGTTTGAAGGAAGTTCCGCCGGGCAGCGATCTTTATGCCGTCAATACGGTGGGCACCGACCATCTGATTTCCGCGGCGGCGGCGGCGGGATGCGTGCGGCGGATCCTCCATGCCTCGACGAAGTACGTACACCGCGGTGATTTCCCGGCCAGTGACCGGGACTATCAGCCGACCACATCCTATGGGCGGAGCAAGGCGGAGATGGAGGAGCTTATCCGGGAGCGTGAGGGGATGGTTGCGGAATGGTGCATCACCCGTCCCACCACGGTTTGGGGACCTGGCATGGGCCGGCATTACCAGGATTTTCTCAGGATGTTGGAAAACGGCAGGTATTTCCATATCGGACACAAGCCGGTGTTGAAACACATGTGTTATGTCGGCAACATCGTGTATCAATATGGCAAGCTGGCGGAGGCGGCACCCGGATTGATCCACCGGAAGGTTTTCTATCTGGCGGATTATGAGCCGATGGTGATCCGCGAATGGGCCGAGTCCCTGAGGGAGGCGCTTGCCGCGCCCCACATCCGGACGCTCCCCAAATCGTTGGCCCGAGGCGTCGCGTTGGCGGGAGACGTCATCACGCGTTGCGGGTATCGGAAATTCCCGTTCACGTCGTTCCGTTTTCACAATCTCACGGATGACGATGTTTGTGACGCGTCGTTGACCCGGGAGGTATGCGGAGAGCTGCCGTTCACGGCCAAGGAAGGAGTCCGCGAGACCGTGGTATGGTTCAAGGGACTGGCCAAGCAGGCCTGACCAATCCCTGTCGGGCATGAAACAACGGGATTCCCATGATATCCGGATGATTGCTGATAGGAACCAACTGGTGATGGAGATCGTCGGGGAGATCCAGGCGGCGGAAATATCGTATGTCTATCTTCGGGGACATGAGGGCTTGCCGGATGATATCGGCAACGATGTCGATATTCTGCTGCCGCCGGGACTGACTGCCCGGGTTGCGGGGATCTTCAGGGAGGTGGCACGGAAGAGCGGTTGGAGTTTCATCGACGCGCGATCCTATGGTTCGCTGTGCCTGTTTTTCGGCAATCGGGACAGCGGTGAAACGTTGCACGTTGACCTGTTCGAGGAAATCGCCTGGCATTTCATCCACTACATGGATGCGCGCGGAGTGCTTGCGCGGCGGGTGTGGAACGGTCATGTCCACATCCCGGATCCGCAGGACTCGCTGTATTTGTATCTGTGCGGACGGATGATCTATCAGGGGGTGGTGCGTGAAAAGCACCGGGCGCTTGCCAGGGAGGTGGTGAGGTGCCACGGCGAGGGGTTTGTCAGGGCGGCGTTTGAGCGTCATCTCGGCAGGCGGTCGGAGGCGTTGGTCCGGGACCTGCAGGCAGCGGATTGGCAGTGCGATGTCAGGATCCGGAACACCATGAGAGGATTGGCGCTCAGGCGCCATGGTGTGGGCAGGCCGTGGTCGCTTGCCATGGCGTTAGGCAGGTATGGCGGGCGGACATTGCTCAAGATGTTGAATCCCCCCGGCAGGTTTTTCGTGCTGGAAGGCGCGGATGGCGTGGGCAAGTCCACGGTGCTGGAAGCGGTGATTCCGTGGGCGAGCGAATGGTGTGTGCGCGGACCCTATGATTTTCATTGGAAGCCGACCAAGGTGTATCGCGGGGACCGGGTGAACACCGGCAGTGTGGATCCCCGCGGCGAGAGGGTTCGTTGCAAGGGGGTCAGTTTGTGTTTCCTGATCTATCATATCAGCGGCTTTTGGTGGGGTTGGCTCAGCCGGATTTATCCCCTGTTGGTCCGCAGCCATCTGATCGTCGGCGACCGGTACAGTTATGATCTGTTCCTTGATCCGACGCGGTTCCGGCTGGATCTGCCAGCCGGGTTGTGCCGGTTTGCCGCGATGTTGGCACCGCGGCCCGATGTGACGGTTGGGTTGGTGGCGCGGCCTGAAACGATTCATGACCGCAAGCCCGAACTGGAGGTTGGGGACATCGCCGGCTATCAGGCGCGCTGGGAGTTGTTGTCCGCAGGCCGGCGGCGGATGATCACGGTTGCCGCCGATGGCGAACCGGCGGAAGTCATCCGATTGGTCAAGCGGGCCCTACTGCAAGCGGTCACCCATGATTGACGAGGGACCAGAGGGGGATCGCCTGAGGGTTTTGATCTCCGCCTATGCTTGCGAGCCTGGCAAAGGGTCCGAGCCCGGGGTCGGTTGGAATGTGACGCGGGAACTCTCCGCGAGGGTTTGTCTGACAGTCATCACGCGGGCCAACAACCGGCCCTTGATCGAGGGTTCCGGGGAAGCTTGGATCCGCGAGGTACGGTGGATCTATTGGGATCCGCCGCGATGGTTGACATTCTGGAAAAAGGGTGGCCGGGGAGTCCAGTTGTTCTATCTGATCTGGCAGTACGGAGTGAAAGCCGTCGCGCGGCGGGCGCTCGCGGAACACCCATGCGATATCATCCATCACCTGACGTTCGGGAAGTACTGGATTCCCAGCAGACTTGCCGGATTGTCGCGGCCATTTGTATTCGGTCCGGTCGGTGGCGGTGAGCGCACCCCGGAAGGGTTGGCTGGAGGCGGCGGATGGAGGGCGCGGTTCTCGGAGTTGGCGAAACAGGTGGCGATCCGGATCATGGTACGGTTGCCCGGTGCCAAAGGCTTGTTTCGCGCCGCGGCCTGGACCTTTGCCGCCACCACCCAAACCGAACAGGCGCTCAGGGATCTCGGCGTGACCCGGCTAAGCGTGCTGCCCCAGTCGGGCATCCGTCCGGAGGATGTGTCGGCGATTCCCGCAACCGCCGCGCCGCGCGATGCTGCGGGCGGCCGGGTGTTGGTGGTGGTGACGGCGGCGCGCTTGATTCATTGGAAAGCGATAGATCTGGCGATCGAGGCGGTGGCCTTGGCCAGCCGGACGATCCGGGTGCGGTTGGTGGTTTTGCAAAGCGGGCCGGAGTTGGCG
>Ga0073936_10007816_pt1 | contig 13760 bp, 11 predicted proteins | sample AliMusrvi5mmetaG_FD_87041 | JGI IMG/M metagenome (GOLD analysis project Ga0073936, IMG submission 87041) | Freshwater lake bacterial and archeal communities from Alinen Mustajarvi, Finland, to study Microbial Dark Matter (Phase II) - Alinen... | ecosystem: Environmental > Aquatic > Freshwater >... | reverse complement strand
CATCTTGGACAAGGTCATCCTCCTCCGCGCGAACAAGCATCCGATGCCGATGCCCACCACGACCTTGCTGCAGAAGGAAGAGTTCTGGAACCGGTTGATTGCCGAACTGCCTGCTTTTTGCGCCTTCCTGGACAATTGGGAGATCCCGGAGAGCCTGCAGTCCGAGCGGTTCGGCATCACCCACTACCATCATCCCGCCATCCTCGGCGCGATCGATGATCTCGCGCCCGAAACCCGCCTTTTGGAGCTGATCGAAACAAGCCTCTTACGCGATGACGGTGACTGGGAGGGCTCGGCCGCCGACCTGGAAAAGGAGCTCAAGCGAATTGGGGCGCTCTCGGAACGGGAGGCGGACAAGGTGTTTCCGTTCAACACGGCGTGCGGTGTATACCTTGCGCGGTTGGCAAAAAAACACCCGAACTGCATCTCCAAGCGGCGGACCCGGGACGCCGTGATCTGGATCATTAGCCGTGATCCTGACCGTGACGATGCGGATTAAGTGGAGGAGCTGTGTGAGGGTGATGGGGTGTTGGGAAGTTGCTGATGGAATAAGTGTATTATCTACCACAAAGACGGAACACCCTGTCACCCCCTCACCCATTCCTTAGCTTTGTTGCGTTGCCCGTGGCGTGGCAGCTGTGATTTCTCCGAAGCGCCGCCGTAATTCTAGTCTCAACGAAAGCAAATCCTGTTTTGGCCGTGGTGAGGGTAGCCGTCCGGCGCCGCGGCTGTAAGGGCTTGGGGTAGCTCCGTCGCACTGACCATGGCTTGGCGGCTGTGGTTTCTCCGATACTCCGCCCAAGCATACGAGCGGCGCCAGACAATAAAAGGCGGGATGATCGTGGGCCTCAGCTTTCTTTAAGGTGTAGCGCCAGACGCACCGCTCCGCTGAGAAGCGTGCGCTTGAACTCCTATTGCTGACTACCGGGATCCCGGTAGTCCAGGGCTTTGCCCCGCTACTTCGTAGGGTATGGATTGGTTTGTATATGAGGAACGATTGGCCCCGCCGGCATTGCCGAAAGCTGACTCACGCCAAGGTCGCCGGTGTGGAGAATGGTCGTGACGTATCTCAGCGCCGGCGGGGTGATACAGAGCGGGGAACAAGTGGGGCGTCGCAATATATGCGCACTCTTGGGTGATGACTTTATAGTAAGACAGGCGTCGTGTTGCTGTTGCAGGCCTTTGTTGAAATAGAAACCCCGTACTATCCCCGAGATATGAAAAACAAAGTATGTTCCATGCTAGTCGTGTTGGCGGTCATTGGCACCCCAACAGCAGTTCGAGCGCAATCACTGGATGAAGCTCTGGGCGTCGGTAAATCCGACCTCGCAGAATCAAAGCCAGAGACAAAGCAGATGTGGAACGCCCTCGTCACCGCACTAGAGCGGGGGGATATGGAAAATGCCAAAAAACTGGCGGAAGATTTCGGCAACGTCATCGACTTCACCGAGCCATACCAAAAGAATTTTGCCTCCGCGGCACTAGCAATCCTGTCTTCCGACCAACGTCTCGGTCCGGATGGCAAGCCCACCCTGGCCAAGGCCACACTCGCGGAGATTGCAGAGGTTCAGGCACAGATCGCGACCAAAGAGCGGGAGATCTCGGCGTTGGAGGACAAACGGACCGGGCTGCAAAAGAAACTCCAGGACTCCAATATGGCTGGCGCAGTCATCGGCGGTTTGCTCGGCCCCCAGCTTGGCGGAATTGCTAACGCCGACAAGCAGAACGTCCAAATGGAATTGGAGAACGTGGAAAAACAAATGCGGGAAAAAAAGAACGCCATCGGTGAACTCCAGGAAAGCATCCCCCTGATTGAGCAGAAAGGCCGTCAGTCACTCGGAGAGGACCGAGACAAGGCTTTCATCCTCGTGAAGGAGCTGATTGAGGGTGGCTACTTCCGTGAGGCCATCGCGCTTTCAAATACCTACCTCAAACGACTGGGGCAGGATACAGACTTTGTGAAACTGTCGCAAAGCGCCGTGAATCAGCAAAAGGTCCAGATTAAGGCGGTGATGATTGCAAAGGCGGCGACAAAGGATGCGGCTGCGTTGATGGATCAAAACCGACTGTGGGATGCGAAGGTCGAAATGGAGCGATCCATCGCGTCCATTCGGGAAAGAATCAATTGGGCCAAGGCCAGTGACGCCGAGCTGCTCAATTTCACGCAGATCGAGATGGGTAAGATCTCGCGGGACTTGACGCGGAAAATCGAGGTCGCCCAAAAGGCTCGGGACATCATTTTTCAATCGGCGCAACGTGATGCCATTTATGCAGGGAAAAAATACGCGGAGTTTCTAGTTAAGTACCCTGATTTCCCGGATGCCGATGCGGATAACCTGAAGCTTTCCGATCTCAAGACCAGTCAGGTCGAAGCCAAATTCGCCAAGCGCATTGCTGCTATCGAGGAAGTCATCAGCAACGACCCGGCGGAGGCGAAAGAGATGATCAAGCGCTTGATCGCGGACAACACCGACCCGGACGAGGTAAGCGTCATCAAGTCACGCATGAGCAAGCTGGAGAAGATGATCCTGAAGGAGGAAATCGCAGCCATTCAGAAGCGACTCGATGAGGCGCAATCCTACCTTACCAAGTGGAACGTCACATTTGCCGAATCTATCAAAAAGGGCGAAGAGCCAGCCAGCAGCCTAACGGCATCCTTGAGCGGCGGGACGGAAAACCTCACGCGCGCCATCAGTATTCAGGAGGGAGTGGTAAAACAGATAGACGTTCTGCTTCAGGAGAAGATGGACGGCATCACGAAGAGCCAGGTCGTGGCATTGCAAGAAACCGCGAAGGCCGCGCTTAACTACATGGGTTCGGCGAAGGAAAAGGTTGAAACCGCAGAAAGGGAAAGGGTCGCTCGGAACAAGATTATAACCATATCTCTAATTGTCTTGGCTGTGGCAGGCTTAGCGGTGGGCGCCTTCTTGATAATGAAGAAGAAAAAGCCACAGCCTAGTTCCTGACGAACAAGGCAGCTTACTACCGGGGCGGGACGGCCGCCCCGGTAAGTTATTGCCCTGTTAAATGCCGATTGAAGAGCTAGTCTAAGCCCCGGAAGATAGGCCCGGGCGAGTGCTAGACATCACAATGATTCATCGTTGAACGTTCGGCACAAATGGCAGATCCCATCGACACCGACGCCGAAACACTCATCACGTGTGCGAAATGTAACACGATCAATCGTGTGCGCATGCATTCACAGGCTGTGCGCCCTATCTGTGCATCGTGTAAAACACGTCTAGATGAGCAAAAGCGGGCACCCAGTCTTTGGAGGTGGCGGAATTTTCGCCTACAGACAATCCCTGCCTGGGCTTATGCCTTGTGCATTATTCTAGCTCTAAACATAGCAATAATCGGCACTCAGAAATTGTGGCATTGGGACGATGAGCAGCGACTCGAGAACCTAACAGCCGACATCACAATGGCACGTTTGCGTGTAGATCGACGGGAAAAAGTCAGTCACCTCCTCGCCCAGGAAATCACCGCCATGGTGACTAAAATCAATAGTGGCGACGCGTCGTACGATGAGCGCAATGCCCTCATCGCGCACTACAATGATAAGGTGTCACGCTACCAGGCGGCTTACGCCAACTATTCAGCAGCTGTCGACGCCGCGAATAGGAAAATTGCTGAAGCGAACGCTCTTTCCGAAAAAATTGGCGGCACTTGGTTCCTAATTCCCTTGCCGGGAGTCTCTGCGCATCATTGAGCCAGCAAGTGAATGGGCGAAGCAGCTGCTGGAGCCAGTGTGCGTCTTGTGCATGAGGCACAACTTTGCCGCAGCCGCGCATCAGGTGCAGCGCCACGTTACAGCGATCGGGCATGACCCCAATCCGGACATCCTTCCTTTGGCCATAACACCGCAACCGATGAGGCATAGCGGTGCGAGATGCTCAGGCCCTATGCCTGGAGTTGATGACCGCTTGTTGAGGATCGGCATCAATAGGTCATGACCATGGTCCGATGATCATGCCCATGACCTGGTCACCTTGGCTGAAGAGACCGCCCTAGATGCACAAGACCCCTAGCACCCGCCCATCTCCCTCGCGGAGAGAAAGATTGTCCGGAATGGCCCTAGAAACAGCCGGATGCATTGCCCGGATTAGCCTAAGCATCCCGGCCTAATCCTTAATGACTTCCATCTCGCAGGGTGGACTGCTAGTAGGTCGTTGGAGATCACAATGACTAAGTTGCCTTCGCCGTTTTCCAGACCTCCCCCGGAACCGATTTTACTGGCTTCACCAGGATCAATATCGCCGGATTCGTTGCAAGCGGCTTACGACGAAACCGTCCACATCGATTCATGTGTCCATTATGTCCGCATAACCATCAAGGAAGTCATTCGACTCTCAATTCCGCTTGAGAAGGTAAAGGTCCGGTTTCGGATGGCTGGAAACCGATGTGCAGAAATTCGCTTTTCAAGTTCCGCCTCTAACTTGGATAAAATACGGCAAAAACTCTCTGAGGCTTGGGTGGCCACGCAAGACGGCCAATGCATCATTATCGGTGATCCAACGAGCTCACACGTGATAGTGGGTTTCGAGATTCAGCCATAATCACAGAACCGCATCGTCTTAGTGCCCTGAACGACCTGGTGCTCAACCATCAACCCAGCCTGATTTCCGACACAACAATCGTTAAGGAAGCCGCCGCGCTGCTTGAGCACGCCGTCCAGAACTACAGGCGAATCGCTACTGCGGCGCTAGAATGCAAGCCATCCACGTCGACAGTGCCGGGACTCCCGACAACATGATGCGACCGCTTTTTTCTTTGGAAGCCGAGACCCAATCAGAGGCACTGCTTAGACAGCGTGAAGCGGTGGCCCTGTTTGCAAACTGCTCACTTGGGGAAGCGAGGCGATTGGCTCGCGAGGAAGCGCGTAAAACCCCCGCGTTAGCTTTTTTTAATAGGTTGTCCGCTTGGGTAAGGACAGATCTTGCCCTTGCGCGATCTTCAAGAGCCACGTGATCAGAGCAGGCGTGAAATAGTCGAAGGTCGCCAAGAATCTTCTCTGCTTCTCTGGGTCTGAGAGTTTTAACCATGTGGCTTTGCTCTGTTCGATCTTATGAATGCCAACGTCGGTGAGCCTCCAGCGCCCAGGTTCTGGGCTGTCGATCTCACCTGCCATGTAGAGATCTTTTCTTCTCCAGCTTACATCATTCTCCCAGATCTCATCCGAGTCGGTAACCCAGCGCTTCTGAAGCTCTGCTTCGGGGAAACATAGAAAACCCTTATCCCGAACAAAGTTTAGGACATGGCGTTTTGTTGGGTCCAAAAACCCATTCTGCCTCAGAACGTAGAGCGCCACTCTGAGGGCAAACCGCTGCTCGCGAGTTTTTTTGCTCATATGCTAGGCATTTGGAAAGTACCGATAGCGCGCTTTCTCAATCCGAGATTCTTTACTCACGCGAAGCCGTTAGGCAAGATTGTCATCAACGGGCAAAAAGGTAATCAGCACCTGGGCCGCCGGTTTGCCCAGCCACACCGAGTATGGAATCCTTCGTGTAACCTCAGGAGAATAATATGAATATCGTCGATTGGAACGCGCATGCGGCGACCGTATGTCGTTTTGTACCACACAAGGCGTGACCTTCACCATCACCGGAATCGCCAGAGCCCGCACCGCAACTGAATATCCCTGACGTAAATTTCGCTAAAACAATACTACCGCCCAGGCCATTCACTCCGATGAAGTACCCAAACATTATCCTAATCGCGTATTTTTGTGCGTTCGGTGCGGGATGCAATTCACCTGACTTCATGATCTCGGGTAACACCGGCATCGTGCCCATATCGCCGGATACCTACATGGTTTCAGCCGAAACCACTCGTGTCTACCATACGCTCGGTGAACTCAAGGCTAGGCTAATTGGGCAAGCAAATGAGTTCGCTGCAAGCAAAGGGCGCGTCGCCATCCCGATTTCAACAAAAGAGACAGATGCATCACCCTTTAACTCTGTAATCAAATTTGAATACCAATTTAGGGTGGTTGATAAGAATGATCCTGAAGCTAAGAGGACCGCAATCGTGCCAAGAGCTGATATTGTAATTGAGAAGAAAGAAAGCATTTCTGCAGATCTCCGAAGGGAAGATTTAACCGCGAGACCGGCTGATCTCTATACGGAGCTTACTAAATTAGATGACCTCCGTAAGAAAGGTATCATTACTGATGCGGAGTTCGATGCACAGAAGAAGAAGCTGCTAGAGAAGAATTGAGGCTAGCGGTCTCCCGTTGGACGCATTGTCTGCGGCGTAGGGTTCGGTTCCCTCGTAGGCATTATTTCTAATTCGAGACTGTAATCTCGATAGCCAACACTTCGCCAAAAAGCTACTGCCCGTGTGTTCGCCAACAAGACCTCGACGGTCAAATGCACGTCACGCGGCCAGATCTCATGTCGCAAGATGCTCACTGCCGCGTGGCCAATGCCGGCCCCTCTTCTATCGCGACGCACGAATAACTGGCGCAAATAAATCTTCTCCGCATCTACTCTGTAAAGGGCGTAGGCAACCGGATCGTCTGCTGAAAAGAGGATGGCCTGGTACTTTCCAGCTAGCCACGCCCTCATACGCTCAGCCAGCTGTTCAACGGTCATCGGATTTCTATGGCCCTCATCGCGTATGAGTTGGTGGTTCCACTCGGCAAGAAGACCGAGGTCAGCCGCTGCACAGTATCTCCATGAGAGTTTCATGCACCTCGGCGAACATTACGATGAACCGCCTCAGCATTGCGAGGTTATCTTGTGCTTCAGAGCCGCAAGCACGGCGAGGATGACAGCGATAATAATCCCAAGAAGGATGAGTTTGGGCATGGTTAGATGGGGTAACGGTGAGCCGAGGGTGAAGCAACAGCGGCGCTCGCAGGGCTAGGCTAATTGGCTTCTTGAACCGCTGGGCCGCTGAACTACGCTCGACAGGATGGAAATCGACGCCGATAAAATCCTACCTCTGGGCTTCAAACGGGTAATTTTCCACACTGCTCCCAATGTCTAGGCCATACGAAGACCTAAATCTCGCGGGGCTATGGGGTATCTTCCGTCTCGGTAAAAGTCACGAGAAGACACTGCTGGCCATGAAGGAAGAGTTGGGGCGACGTGAGGGCGCCGAGGCTTGGGAATTTGCAGCAACAATCGATGTCGAACTGGGTAAACTGAGAACGGCGACTCCAGCTAATGCCACCACGGGCACATCGCGCACCAGTAATTCTGCGGACAGCCGAGATCCTAATTTACCGCAAGCTCAAGCCGCAAAACAAAAGGTGAATGAGCTGCGCCAACGGTTATTGGATTTATCAAATCGGAATCGGCTAATCAATTTTAAGCACACTGCAAGGGGAGGTCGGCAAATTCGTATTGTGGATGAATTTCTGCCAAATCTTTATGCAACTTTAGAGGAAGATAAATCGGTTGAGTTGGTTTCTCTCCCACCGCTACCCGAGGAACCGGATGACGAATCTGACCCTGAATTCTTAGACGCTTACGAAGAAGGCTTATTGACCGACAAGACATACCTAAGGGCGATTGAAAAAATCGAGTCTGATGCGGGCGATGATTCTGAACTGAAATTGACTAAGGCCAGAAGGGCATTGAAGGACCGGATTAGGAAAAAGCTAGGTCGTATTGCCCGAACCGAGGCATTAGAGCAGTCCATTCAAGAACATGCCGCCCGCTTCGGAATTGATGCTTCATATTCACTAGATCATTCCAACGCAGAACGTAGACGGAAGACCACTCATTGGCAAACGCTCCTGTCAGAGGATGAACTGTCTCGACGGTTGAAGAGCATTGAGCAACAGGCTCGTGAGTCTCGTGAGGAGTATGGCATCGAAACACTTTACCTCGTTCTCGGTTTCCTAGAATGGCACGAGTCGACGCCCGATGGTCAGGGCGAATCAATGTTGCTCTCCCCATTGATCCTTCGGCCCATCGGCATTGAAAAGAAGCAGATTTTGAGGCAGCGCAGAACAGCCAACAACCAACTCATGCTGGTGGATTCCGATACTGAGGTTTCCCGCCCTGGCCGTGATACATGGGTCATTAAAGCGGGATCAGATGAGGTTGCTATTAACATATGTTTGCGTGAACGGTTGCGAGACGAACGCCAGATTGCACTCCCGGACTGGGAGGAGGATTCATCTGTAGAAGCTTACTTGGCACAGGTGGAACGAGCTATTTCCCAACTTCCGCATTGGAAGGTGCGCCGCTACTCAACGCTCACACACTTGTCCTTTAACCGACTCGCGATGTGGCTCGACTTGGATACGTCAACGAACAGCACGAGTCCACCCCATCTAGTTCCAGTGCTCCGGGAATTGTTCGGCGGACGCGATGAGACAAACGCCGACGAGCCTGTTGATATGAAAGAGAAAGACGACGAATCTGGCGTTCCCGCACTCGTGATGGACTGCGACTCGTCCCAATTCTCAGCGATTCGATCTGCATTGCGGGGAGAAAACCTTGTTATCCAGGGTCCGCCCGGAACAGGTAAATCACAAACTATCAGTAATCTTATTGCGGGTGCGCTGTATCAGGGAAAGACGGTCTTGTTTGTGGCCGAAAAGATGGCTGCATTGGAAGTCGTTCATAAACGACTAACCGATGTTGGACTCGGTAATTTTCTCTTGGAACTTCATTCGAGCAAGAGCGGCAAGAAGCCGGTACTCGACAGCATAAGAAAGCGACTTTCATACCATTTGCCAGAGCTGGAGAACAGTTCTGATTCGGCAATTACAGAAAAGAGGAGAGACGTGCGCGACCTCCTCAATAATTACACAAACGCGATCAACTCGCTATTTGGGGAATCTGGATGGACGAATCATGATATTTTTTGGAAGAAATTTGGCTACCACGGTAGGAAACCTCCCGTTTCTTTAGGCGCATACGGTTTCAAAGACGTGGCATCTTGGAATCAGGACGCGATTAAGCTGAGACGTCAGATACTAGGAGAATGGTGTGAGTTGTTTAGTCGTCATTCAAACGAATCAAAACTTGGCGGGCATCCATGGCTCTGGGTTGAGGCGACAGACTTGCATGTGTCAGGCTGTGAACAACTTTTAAGCGCAGCACGGTCTACATTTGGGATACTTGTCTTCATTGTCGACTGGGTGGCACAGCGAAATCTGATAGCCGCACATGCTAGCCTGAAAGATTTGTCGGAACTTCCGAATGCGATCTTATCCCTTGGGCGTAGACCAGAGGAGACAAAAGAGGGCTTGTGGAAACTGGCATTGGCGGCAGATGGCATTCAAAGAGCCAAACTTGTAGTCGCCGCGATCGACCGCCTCAAGAAGGCTAATAAGGATCTCTCTGACAAGGTGCCGGGCTTCGCCGGAAATGAAAAAGCGGCGCTTGAATGGATGAGAGACCTTACCTCCGGTTTGAGAGAACTCGATAAGCAGCATGAAACACTTTACCCGAATGTCATCGATCAGCGCTTAGCAGACACACTGCAACTGATCGAGGATCTTGGTGCCGCAGCATCGCTAGTGTCGCGTCTTTCAAACGTACTTAGGTTTCCCGATTCTCCGATTGGGGCCAACGAACTTTCATTCTCGGTTTTCACCATGTTGGCCGCCAAAGCTCCCTCTGGAATTGTCTTGGCTCAACATGGACTAGACCGCGATGGGGCAACCAGCCTAGTGCGCGAGCGTATCCTGACACTCAAGGGTCTAAAATTGAGAATCGCTGCAATTTCTAATCTTCTAATTCTGCCATTCGGCACAATCTCGCTTGAGGAGGTTGTCACCGCGTCATCAGAATTGGATAGGGACGGTATTCTGGCCTGGTTCCGCAGCGGCTATAGAAAGGCACGTGTCACAGTGACAAAGATAGCGCCTTCAGTTAAGCGTTCAGAACGGGGAGCATTTCTCCGTGAAACAATAGAGCTGATTAGTGAGCTGAAGAAAGTGACCGATGATTCTGCGTTTAGAATGGCTGCGGGCGAATTGTTTAGAGGGTTGGAAACAGATTTTGCTGCTATCGAAGCCGCATGCTCATGGGTCGACGAAGTTAAACAGGCTACGCCGATAATCGGACCTTACAGTTCCGAATTGAGGACTGCGCTATTCAGTCTCGGCTCTGACCTCAAGACCTCGGCCGTTTTGCTAGCCGAACAGCACTGGATTCCTCGCCTGAACAACTTGGCACAGCGTTGCAGGGAATACAATCTTCGACTGGATAAGGTTGAAGCAAACCTTAAGTCCGAGGCAACCACCCTGCACGAGATAACTCGAGCGTTGGGCTTGCTACAATGGATTGGAGAAATTTCGCCACCTTGGTTTGCACGTCTAAACACGGCGTTGAGGGAGAAAGCTTCCAGTCAACAGATATTGGATGATAATTCTGAGGTCCAAGCGCTACTGCTCCCCGATCTCGACCGGAGTTTCAATTGCCTATGCGAAATATCTTCCGCGTTGGAGCGGGCTGACAATCTACCGATACCCGAAACGTGGCGCAGTAAACTGCGCAGTGAATCATCACCCGGCTCTTGGTCAGAACTTGGTATGCTAGGACAGGAACTACGAGGCCTGCAAACAGATGCACAAAGTTCTGTAAATTTGCTGGCTGAGTTGGGAGGGACGTCTGCAGGAACAATTGCCCGGTGGGAAAGGAACCCAATTGCTTCTCTGCAAGTTGATTTGCAGACGTCCATTGTATCGGAAACGACCCTGACCACTCGTGCACATTTTCTGGCGATAGATGCTAAACTTCATCACCATGACTTGAAGGAATTTGTCGATCGTACCAAGGAATCCATCGGCGATTTTGCGAGCATGGAGGAACTGTTCGATTTCACACTATTACGGTCGATGTGTAATCAAGTGTTTGGTGCCTACCCCTGCTTGAAGGAGTATCGAAACAGCAGCCCTGGAGTAGTGAGCAAAAAGTTTAGGGAACTTGACAGTCGGCTTAAAGACTATGATCGCACGATGGTGGTGCAGAGGCTCTTACAACGGCGGCCGCCAGCTGGGATTGGTTACGGATTAATTAAGAACCGCACTGAGAATAGCCTATTGGAGTATGTGACAAGCCTCGAGAGACCCCGAACGACTGTTCGCGACTTAGTTCGCCGGGCCGGACTTGCCCTGCAAGCGCTGAAGCCATGTTTCATGATGTCGCCCCTTTCCGTGGCGCAGTTAATTGAACGCGGAAAACTGACCTTTGATCTCGTCATCTTCGATGAAGCTTCTCAGGTGAAGCCAGAAGACGCCCTCTCGGCGCTTTCCCGTGCCCGCCAATACGTCGTGGTCGGGGATAAGATGCAACTGCCGCCAACAGTGTTCGGTGACAAAAGCGCACCTGAGGAGATTTACGATGATGAAGAGTCCAGCCAATTGGACGAGTCAGCCGCAGTGGAATCTATACTCGAATCAGTTGAAGCAGCTACGCGCAGAACTGAAAGGCTGCTCTGGCATTACCGGTCTCGGGACCCGAGCCTCATCGCATTTTCAAATAAGGAGTTCTACGAAAATACACTTCAGCTTTTTCCAGCCCCGCGCCTAACTCACCCATCCTCAGGCGTGAAATACGTTTGGGTCCAAGGCACCTATTCCGCTAGAACAAATCTGGAAGAGGCACGATGCTGTGCCAAAGCAGCAGTGGAGTTCATGCATTGTTATCCTAATCGTTCCCTTGGGATAGTTGCGCTCAATCGACCTCAGGCGGACTTGATAGAACTCGAACTTGAAAAGCTGATTCACGAAACTGAGGAAGCTCAGGAATATCGCGCAAAATGGTCCGATGGACTCGAACCGCTCTTCGTGAAAAATCTGGAAAACGTTCAAGGAGATGAACGTGACGTCATTTTCATCTCTACAGTATTTGGTTATGATGATGGCGGTAGATTTTACCAACGTTTTGGCCCAATCAATTCGAAAGTTGGCCATCGCCGCTTGAATGTATTGTTTACGCGGGCAAAACACCAATTGGTGCTGTTTACTTCTATACCTATTGATAAGGTGCAAGCCACGGAAACTTCGAATTGGGGCGTTCGGGCATTGAAACAGTACCTAGAGTATGCTCGTTCTGGACGTCTGGAAGTCGGACAGCGTTCTGGTCGCTCAGAAGACAGCCCGTTTGAAGTGTCAGTTCGCCGTGAATTGGCAACTTTGGGCTTTCAATGCGAGCCCCAAGTCGGCGTCGCAGGCTTCTTCATCGATCTGGCAGTCAGGCATCCAAATTTTCCTGATCATTTTATCCTTGGTATCGAGTGTGATGGAGCCGCCTACCATCGGACACAATCTGCTCGTGACAGGGACTGATTGAGGCAGGAAATCCTTGAGGGGCTCGGATGGGAGATATTCAGGATTTGGTCGACGGATTGGTTTGCTGATCCGTCGAGACAGTTGGCCAAATTGGCAGAACGTCTCGTGCACCTTGGAAAGCAGCCCCTAAATGGGTCACAAGGAAGGCAAATTGATTTCCCAGCCAAGTTCGGTCGTAGCAATTCAAAGGACCGTGGGCTTGCACCTGACAGCGCTGCCGAGGAGCCCGAAGAGACAACGACCAAGCAGCCACTAGCTAAGAATACTCGGGTCGCTGAGAAGTGGAGGCAGCTGACCAATTCTAAGGAGTATCAAACATCGGTCACGAAGGAAACTGAGAGTCGTCAGGGCAATAGCCTGCTCCACGAGTTACTTCTCGAATCGTTCGATTTGAACATAACGGGTCTTGCGGAACTTGTGATTGAGGTGGCAGGCTCTGGTCAGTTGTATGAATTCAAGGTAGTTGAAGAATACAATCGAGCGATTTATCAGTGGCTGGAGAAGAACTCTGACTCCCATCTGGGCTCGATGCCTTGGGTAAGCAATCTAGATGTCGCAGCCAATGTGAGATTGAGAGCGCAGGCAGTTGCAGATTTGGTGATTCGTTATCGCTAGAATTTGTGGATTCGTGGTTGAATCCAATCGAGCGCTTGGCTGGCCCATGGATGGACGTGGGTCTGAGCTAGCGTCTTGAGCATGGCAGTGGGCAGGGGGACTATAAAAAATAAAGGACTTTTTTGAAAAGACCGTTAGCGCCACACACTTTTTGCGCCTACTGGTTCCAGACTATAAGCCGCATCCACCGTTTAACGGTCCATTGGAAGGGGGCATATGTCGATTCCTGACCAAACTGCGGCTCGATCTCCCCTCTGAGCCTCCGTGGCAGGGGGTATCCACTCTGCTTCGAGCTGAGGTGCGGCAGGTCACATCGTAACTGGCAGAGGCAATGCTACCTCTATGAGTGATGTTAGAATTACTCGGCAAGCAGTGGGGCTAACCATACGGCGGAACTAAACTCGCCAAGCCGACGTGGTTCATAATAGCGTTGCACAACAAAATGAGCACACCTCATCGTTACGCTGATGACCCTAGGGTAAAGATTGATCCGGCGAAAGTGCCGTCGGAGTTCCGTCATCTGTTGGCGCTCGCGAGGGAATGGAGTATCGGCGACGATGTCGAATTGGACGACTACATTGCGGCTGCTTCCGATGAGAAAAAGAAGCAATTGGCCGATGCTTTTGCTCCACACTTTGCTGGTCTACAGAAGTGGTCTGAATCGTGCAGCAAGATGGTGCCCCAGCCCGACGAGGTGGTCTTGTTTGATATGGCCTCAAATGCTGCTGCGACAGTCTTCAGCATGCTCCGGTAAAGAAGAAGCCGACCCACATGGCGGAACCAACCTCGCCAGACCGTGGTGGTTCATCGTAACGTGAACTCCACGAGTAAGAAGAATGGACGCTACTGGACTCACGACACTACAGAGGTGAGTGGAGGTGTG
>Ga0073936_10007812_pt1 | contig 13762 bp, 11 predicted proteins | sample AliMusrvi5mmetaG_FD_87041 | JGI IMG/M metagenome (GOLD analysis project Ga0073936, IMG submission 87041) | Freshwater lake bacterial and archeal communities from Alinen Mustajarvi, Finland, to study Microbial Dark Matter (Phase II) - Alinen... | ecosystem: Environmental > Aquatic > Freshwater >... | reverse complement strand
GTACAGATTACCAATTTCCTCGAGGGTGTGGCCGTAGCCATCGACAAGCCCGAAGCGCATTTCGAGGATGTTCCGTTCCCGCCCGCTGAGCAGAGCCAAAACGTCTTCGAGCTTCTCTTTGAGCATGCTCTTGCTGGTTCCTTCAGCCGGGTTCTCGGCGCCCTTGTCTTCGATGAAGTCCCCCACGCTCACGTCCCCATCATCGCCCACCGGCGCGTCGAGCGAGACCGGTTGGCGGGCCATCTTAAGCAACCCGTTGATGCGCGAAACTGGCAGACGCATTTCATCGGCGAGGTCTTCCGCAGTGGGTTCGCGCTCCAGTTCCTGGCTGAGTTGTTTCTGCGCCCGCCAGAGCCGGGTCATGATCTCGATCATGTGGACCGGAATGCGAATGGTGCGCGCTTGGTCGGCAATGGAGCGGGTCAACGCCTGGCGAATCCACCACACCGCATAGGTGGAGAACTTATAGCCGCGCCGATACTCAAATTTCTCCACGCCCTTAAGCAGGCCAAGATTGCCCTCCTGAATCAGATCGAGGAGAGACTGCCCCCGGTTAGCGTATTTCTTTGCGATGGAGACCACGAGCCGCAGATTGGCCTCGGTCATGTGGTTTCTGGCCTCATGGGCGCGGTCCGCGGCGCGGTGCAATTGACCGAAGGTCCCGTAAAACTCCGCCTGCGGCCGGCGGACGAATTGTTCCAGGGCGAGGAGTTTAGCTTGCTCCTCTTGGAGGACGGCTTGCTGTTGGCTGCATTTGGGATGTTCTCCCAACTCCTGGATGCGCCGCGCGCCGGCGCGGAATTTCTCGTGGACATTGGCGGCTACGGCGACCATGTCCTCCAGCACCTTTGGCTTGAAAAAGAGCTTCGGAAAAGTGGCCTGGAGATTTCTGTCGAGCTTCTGGCATTCGCGCAAGAGTCTCTCGCGGTTGCCACCGGACACGGCCTTCTGCAACCGGCTGTAGAGCGTGTCCACCTGCGCGTCCAACGTCCGAATCTTCTTCACCAGCCCGCGGAGGTCCTTGAGGTGTCCTTCGCGGGTGGCGACTTTCTTGTCCACCACGATGCGGTCGAAGCGTTCCGTCGGGGGCTCTGCCAACAACTTTTCGGCGATCGCACAGTGCTCTTTGGCAGCGAAGCCCAGGCCATAAACCAATTGCTTGATCTCGAGTTCAGCCTCCTCGATGCGCCGGAAGCCCTCCACCTCTTGCTCGCGCGTGAGCAGGGGCACTCTGCTCATCTGGTTCATATACATCCGAACGGGATCGTCCAAGCCATCGAATTGGCGCTCTTCCTCCGGCTCTGGTTCCTCGGGCTTGGCCTTCGCGACCTCGGCGTGGACTACAATCTCGATGCCAAGGTTATGGAGCTTGGTATAGAGCGCGTCCAAGTCGTCCGGCGACACGCCATCCGGCAGAAGCTCATTGATATCGTCATAGGTAAGATGGCTCTGCTCGCGGGCCACCTGCAACAAGGCTTTGATCGTTTCTGTCAAGTCCACCGTCTCGGGCCGTGCGCCGGCAGTGTCGGTGGCGGCTTTGTCGGTGTGGAGAACCTGGTCTTGCACAGCGTTGCCGGCTTCAACCCCGTTATTGCGCGCTTTCTTCGGCTGCGATTCCTGGCGATCCTCGGCCTTGGCTCCAAAGATGAAAGGGTGGCGGCGCTGCTGCCGCTTGCCAGAGGCCGTTAGTTTTCTGCCGCCGTCGTGATGTTTTGGTCTGTTACTCAATTTGCCTTCCTTTACTGGAAAGACTTAGCCGTTGACCGTGAATACCCAACGCATTACCTGTGTTTTCATACACTCGCACTTGGGACGAAATCATTTGCTGGGCTGGTTCAGGCCAATGACTTTTAGTTCCTAGTGAACGGGTTACGGCAGGCGATAGCTCGTCATTTACAACTGCGGAGACCGTCGGCCTGAACTGAAACAATCTACCCCGTCCCACCAATAGAGCAAGAAACATCGTTCCGCCGCTCGAAGCAGGCGCGGGCCGACGACGGGGATGGCGCCGCTCCACCCGCGCACGGTGCTAAAACAGGCGCGAACTCGTGAAAGCTGCCACAATGACCCAGGGCGCAGGGTGATTTTCCACAAGAGCTCAATCTCTGCCGGGGTCAGGGAGTATCCTCGTGATCGCTGCAAAGAGAATGCGCAAAAAGCGCAAGTTCATCGAGACGGCGAGCCCTCTCTCGCCCGACTGCGGGATGCCAAGGATTCTCATCTAATTCGGACTGCTTCTTATCAGCCAGTCCGTGACGCCTATGACAAACCGGTCCTGATTTTAAGCAGTGACCTCTTCCGCGCTTGCTCCAATCCGAGAAATGACTTAACTCTCGCTCCCGTGGTATCGTCCGAAGCACAATATTGTTAACGTTCATGAAATCTATACCTGTCGCACTTCTTCCCCATGCGCTCGTCGCGCTGATCTCGGTTGCGTCCGCCTCGGCGGGCGTCACTGTCAACACGCTGCGGTGCGAATACGCCGACAACCCGCTGGGGATTGACTCGTCCAAACCGCGCTTGAGTTGGGTGCTTGAATCCGACGAACGCGCGCAACGCCAGACGGCCTACCAGGTGCTCGTCGCCAGTAATGCGGACAAGCTCAAGGCCGGTGAGGCAGATTTGTGGGACAGCGGCAAGGTGTCCGGCGATCAGTCCATCCAGGTTGTTTATGCGGGCAAACCGCTGGCGTCGCGGCAGCGCTGCGTCTGGATGGTGCGGGTGTGGGATCAGGACGGGAAAGCCGCCGAGAGCAAGCCCGCCCTGTGGGAAATGGGTCTGCTCCAGCCAGCCGACTGGCAGGGGCAATGGATTGGCTACTCCACCAACGCCCAGCCGAAACCGCCATTTGGCGAGGCCAGGTGGATTTGGTTTCCCGAGGGCAATCCGGCGGCTAGCGCGCCGAAAGGTGAACGGTTCTTCCGCCGCGTGGTTCAAATTCCTCTCGATGCAGCTATCAAGGCCGCCAGGTTGACAGTCACCGTGGACGACCAATTCACAGTCTATGTCAACGGCGAGGAGGTCGGAAAGAGCAGCGGTCAGACGGACGCCTGGAAGAAACAGGGATCATTTGATGTTAAGGCGCGACTGCGCCAGGGACCGAACGTTGTTGCCGTGAAAGCGTTCAACAACGGAGATGCCGCGGGTCTGGTGGCCAATCTGGAAATCGAATGCAATTCGACGATCACCGCAGTTTCCGACAAATCCTGGAAGGTCGCCAACGCCGCGGCGGAAGGCTGGACCAGTACTGACTTTGACGATGGGTCCTGGCCATCGGCCAAAGAGATTGCCAAGCTCGGCGAAGGTCCGTGGGGCAATCCGTTCTCCGTGCCATCCACGCTCGGCCAGGTGCCGCACCTCCGCAAGACCGCGATGCTCGGGAAGGCGATCAAGCACGCCCGCCTTTATGCCAGCGCGCTCGGGCTCTACGAGTTTTACATCAATGGCGAGCGGGTCGGCCACGACGTCTTCAATCCGAGTTGGACTGACTACCAGAAGCGGGTCCAGTATCACACTTACGACATTACTCCGCTGCTCCGTTCGGGCGACAACGCGTTCGGCATCATCCTGGGCGACGGCTGGTACGCCGGCTACGTGGGCCTCGGTGGCCCGCATCGTTACGGGCCGCAGGCTTTCGCGCTGGCGCAGGTAGAGGTCGAGTTTGCTGACGGTTCCAAGCAGACCCTCGCCACGGATGCCTCGTGGAAAGCCGCCATCGGTCCGTTGCTCCAGTCCGACATGCTCATGGGTGAGACTTATGACGCGCGTCGCGAACTGCCCGGCTGGAACACAACCGGGTTCGACGATTCCAAGTGGGAGGCGGTCCAGATGAAGAGAGTGGAGATCCCGCTCGTGGCGGCGCCGGATGGTCCCGTCCGCAAGATGACCGAACTGAAGCCGCGCGCCATCACGGAACCGAAGCCCGGGCATTATATCTTCGATCTCGGCCAGAACATGGTGGGCTGGGCACGGCTCAAGTTGCAGGGTGAAGCGGGCACAACCGTGACGGTCAAATTCGTCGAGATGCTCAATCCCGACGGCACGATCTACACGACGAATCTCCGCGGTGCGAAATGCACCGACTACTACACCCTCAAAGGCGGCGAGGTGGAAATCTGGGAGCCGCGCTTCACCTTCCACGGCTTCCGCTTCGTCGAGCTGACCGGCTTTCCGGGCAAGCCCGGCCTTGACACTATTACCGGCATCGTCGCCTACAGCGACACGCCGCCCGTGGGGAAATTCGAATGCTCGAACCCGCTGGTGAACCAGCTTCAGAGCAACATCGTCTGGGGGCAGCGCGGCAACTTCCTCGCGGTGCCCACGGATTGTCCGCAGCGCGACGAGCGCTTGGGCTGGATGGGCGACGCGCAGATCTTCATCCGCACCGCCACCTACAACATGGACGTTTCGCGCTTTTTCACCAAGTGGTGTCAAGACGTGGAGGACGCACAGCGCCCGGACGGCTCGTTCACGGACGTCTCACCATTCGTTTGCTGCGGCTCCGGCACCGCGGCGTGGGGTGACGCCGGCGTGATCTGCCCGTGGACGATCTATCGCGTCTATGGCGACACGCGCATCCTGGAGCGGCATTACGATGCCGGGGCGAAGTGGATTGCCTACCTGACGAGCCAGAGCAAGAACTTGCTTCGGCCGGCCCAAGGCTACGGCGACTGGCTTTCCATTGCCGCAGACACTCCCAAGGACGTGCTGGCGACCGCCTATTTCGGCCTGAGCACAAAGATCATGGCGAACATGGCCAAGGTCCTGGGCCGCGAAGCGGACGCGGCGAGGTATGAAGACCTCTTTGGGCAGATCAAAGCAGCTTTCAACAAAGCCTATGTCACGGACGGCGTCCGCATCAAAGGCAACACACAGACGGATTACGTCCTCGCGCTGGCCTTCGACTTGCTGGCTCCGGAGCAACGGCCTGCCGCCGCGAAAAACCTCGTCGAAGGCATTGCGGCCAAGGGCGATCACCTTAGCACCGGCTTCGTCGGCGTGGGACATTTGACCCCGACGCTCACGCGCGAAGGCTACGTGGAAATCGCTTACAAGCTGCTGTTGCAGGATACCTTCCCCGGGTGGCTCTATTCCGTGAAGAACGGGGCGACGACGATCTGGGAACGTTGGGATGGCTGGACGCAGGAAAAGGGCTTCCAGGATCCCGGCATGAACTCCTTTAACCACTATTCGCTGGGTAGCGTTGGCGAATGGCTCTACGGCACGGTCGCAGGCATCGAACTCGATCCGGAGAAGCCCGCCTACAAACACATCGTCATCCGCCCCCGCCCGGGCGGGGGGCTGACGTTCGCGAAGGCTGAGTTTCAATCCATCCACGGCAAGATCGTGAGCGGCTGGAAGATTGAAAAGAGCGAGTTCCGGCTGAACGTCGTTATCCCGGCAAACACTACTGCGGACATCTATGTGCCCGCCGCCAATGCTGATGCGGTGCTGGAAGGCGGCCAAGCTGCGTCTAAGGCGAAGAGCGTGACTTTTGTCAGGATGGAAGACGGAGTAGCCGTGTTCGCGGTGGGATCCGGGACTTACGAGTTCACCGCTCCGATGAAGTAACGTCAACGTAGACGTTCTGCCGCGCTTCAGACCGGCAGAACTATGGTTGATTGATGACGTGCCATGTTTGCGCGAGTGTCATTGGGTGCATAGTGACACAAAGAAATGGTCGTTCTTGGCAGTCGTCGTTTTCTTCCTGACGTGCAGGCCCTCGCAGTCGGCGTCGCAAATCACCCCGTTGACTTCCCCGCAACTTTGGCAGCGGCTGGAATTTACCGTTGGCAATGTTCCGCCCGTCGGCAATCCCTTTGATTCGGACCGCATCCGGCTGGACGCCACAATCACTTTTCCCTCCGGACGGACCCTGGTCGTGCCCGCATTCTGGTATCAAGGTTTCCAGCGTTCGCTTTCGGGTGGTAATGAACAGGATGTTCCGGTCGGCACGGGCGGCTGGCGGTTTCGTTTCACGCCGCCCGAGAGTGGCAGCTACTCGCTTTCGCTCACGATCCAGACCAACGGTCAACCTTTCGGTGGGCCGGTCATTACCAACTTCAGCGTCCCACCAAGTCCGCCGCCGCTTCGTTCGGGTTATGTCGGCATCGCTCCCAGCCGCCAGTATTTTCAAACCGGCGATGGCCAGCCTTTACGCTTGGTAGGCGAAAACGTCGCCTGGGGGAATGGCCCGGGGACGTTCAGCTACGACACCTGGTTTTCCCACATGCAAAGCGCGGGTGAGAATTACGCGCGCATTTGGATGTGCCCGTGGGAGTTTGGCATTGAGACCACGGCCAACTCGCGTACGAACTACAGCCTCCGAGCCGCCTGGCAACTGGATCAGGTCCTTCAGCTTGCCGAACAGCGCGGGATCTACTTGCTCCTCTGTCTGGACTTCCACGGCATGTTCGCAATGCAGCCTGATTCCTGGGGCGGCAACAACTATTGGCCTCAAAACCCTTACAACGTCACCAACGGCGGACCTTGCAAGGTGGCCAATGACTTCTTCACCAATTCGACGGCGCGATGGTTGTATCAAAAACGCTTGCGCTACCTCATTGCCCGCTATGGCTACAGCCAGAACCTGCTCGCCTGGGAATTCTTTAACGAGATTGATAACGAATATTCCTTCCTCAATTCGGCCAATGTTGCAGCCTGGCAAGGTGTGATGGGCGGGTGGATGCACACCAACGATGTTTTCGGTCACCTCGTCACCACGAGCCTCACCGGCAACAGTGATCGTCCGGAGATATGGTCTTTGCCGCAGCTCGACTTCGCGGCCTACCATTCTTACAGCGAAACCGCTCCAGCGGGCCGTCTGAACACGGTGGCCCAGTCATTTCTCCAGCGCTATGGCAAGCCGGTGATGGTGGGTGAATTCGGAACCTCCTCGGATGGTTGGAACCGAACTAACGATCCTTATTTGCGCGGCTGGCGGCAAGGCATCTGGGGAGGCGCGCTGGGTGGCTCGGCCGGCACGGCAATGTCCTGGTGGTGGGAGAACATTGATGGTGAAAACGACTACTCCATTTATGCCTCGCTCGGCGCCCTGTTGAACCGCACCGGCTGGGGGCGCGGCACCTGGACGAACATAGCATTTCAAACCAGCGGTTCACCGCCGGTCACGGTCGGAAACCCGGTACCGGGCGGACAGCCGGTGAATGTAATGCTTCCGCTCGATAGCCAGTGGGGCGGCCTGACATCCGGCCGCCTTGCTGTTCCCGGCCCGACAGCCGTCGGCTATTCCGCAAACGCGCTGGAGAGCTTTGTGCACGGTATCTACCATCCTGACCTGAAGACGCCGTTTGTGATGAATGCCTGGCTCACCAATAATGCCCGCCTTGTCATGCACCTTAACTCTGTATCGGACGGCTCCAGGATGGTAGTGAAGGTCGATGGGAACACGCTGTTGAACACCAACCTTCCCAATCTGGATGGCACCTACAACGTGAACGCGGAATATAACCTCGACATTCCCGTCAATCTGCCAGCCGGTCTCCATTCGATCTCCGTCACCAACACTGGCAACGATTGGTTTTATCTGGATTGGGTGCGATTGGAGCAGGTTCTGCCAGCTACCTACGCTGGTAATTGGGCGCCGTCCGCCGCCGCCATCGGGCTGCAAGGCCCGCACGAATCCCTGCTCTATGTGGTCGCGCCCGGCTTATCGTTTCCGGCGAATGCGACGACGGCGCTGCTGCCCGTTCAACAGGGCCATTCCGTCATCCTGACCAATTGGCCCAATGGTAAGTTCATTGCCGAGTGGTATGACCCAGCCACCGCCGCATCCTTGGGCATTTCTCGATCGACAACCATAAACGGCAGCCTGACATTGCTTCTGCCGGACTATACCGAGGATCTCGCGGCCATCGTGTACCCACCGCCGCACATCGCAGAGGCGGGTTTATCTTCAACGAACGGATTCCGTTTCCGGCTGGATTCCGAGACGGGTGGTCATTATCTGATTCAACGTTCCTTCAACCTCGATAGCTGGTTGCCGTTTCAGGACATCACCAACACGGCCGGGACGATCTTTTTGGCCGACCCGTCCGCTGGAACCAACGCGCAGTCGTTCTTCCGGGCCTTCAAGGTCGATTGAAAATGCACGGACTCGCCCGAGCCTGTTGACCATCGGAAAGAGGCAGAAGCACTGGGCGGCAATTTCTCCGCCTGCAAAGTGGTTCATACGCTCCAGATCTTTCAAGCCTTTCGAAATACCAGAAACACCTGATAGGGAAGCAAGTCAGCCTTCTTAGCTTCGAGCGTGAGCCCAGCTTGGTTCACCAGTTCGATTAGCTGCTTGCTTGGAATCTTGACCGCTTCCGGGGGGCCCTCTGGCAGCTTGCCTTCCTTGAACTCAACCAGCACGAGCCGGGCGCCAGGCTTCATTTCTGAGGCCGCTTTCTTCAACCACCCCGCCCGGTCCTTTACATGATGGAGCACGTCGCATACGAAAACCAGGTCGGCTTCGCCCGGCACCTGCGGATCGTCAGCCTTGATGATAACCGGACTCAGATTCTTGATTCCCTCCACCATCGCTTTGTGGTGAATATGCCTGATCATCTCCGGTTCCAGGTCTGCAGCCACCACCTTTCCCTGCGGCACAGCCCGTGCCAATTTGAAGCTGAAGTATCCTGACCCCGCCCCCAGATCCAGAACGGTCTCGTTGCCGTGGAGTCCGAGCGCTGCCACCACCTCGTCGGGTCTTTGCCACGCCGCGCGATCGGGGCGGTCGAGAAACGCAATATATTCTTCTACCTCGGCAAACGGACGCAGGCCGTTCGGATCCACTCCCGCCTTGCGTAGCGGACAATCTATGCCTGGCAGGTGGTGATCCTGGCCAGCTTGCTTGCCGGCCCCGCCAGCAGGTTTGGACTCCGTCTGGCAGCCGGCAGCAATCGCCAGTCCGCACAGGAACACCAGCTTGAACATTTTTGCGCTCATTCTTCGATACCTCAGTCCCCTGGTTCACACCAGTCCACCATACCATCTCCGCGTCCGGTTGCACACGTTGCAGACCGACAACATCACCGGCACTTCCACCAGCACCCCGACCATCGTCGCCAACGCCGCCGGCGAATCCGCGCCGAAAAGCGTGATCGCCACCGCCACCGCCAGCTCGAAAAAGTTGCTCGCTCCGATCAACGCCCCCGGTGCCGCCACGCTGTGCTCCACCCCGAACAACCGCATCAGTAAATACGTCAGCCCCGAGTTGAAATACACCTGGATAACAATCGGCACCGCAATCAGCAATATGGCAACCCGGCGGCTCGTCAGGTTCTTCGACTGAAACGCGAAGATCAGCACCAGGGTCAGCAGCAGTGCCCCAATCATCACTGGATGGAACTTCGGCAGGAACTTCGCTTCAAACCATTCCCTTCCGTGCGAACGCAGCAGTGTCGTCCGCGTGAGCAACCCCGCCGTCAGCGGTATCACAATGAACACTACCACCGACGTAATCAGCACCTTGGCCGGCACTACTACGTGCGCCACCCCGCACAGAAACATCACAATCGGTGCGAACGCCACGAGCATGATCAAATCGTTCACTGCCACCTGCACTAACGTATAGGCCGGGTCGCCGTCCGTCAGGTACGACCATACGAACACCATAGCGGTGCACGGCGCCGCCGCCAGGATAATCAGCCCCGCCGTGTAGCCCCGCGCCGTCTCGGGCTCAATCCAGGCCGCGAATACGTGCTGCATGAACACCCACGCCAGCAACGCCATCCCAAACGGTTTCACCAGCCAATTCACGAAAAGCGTCACCAGCAGCCCTTTTGGTCTTTGTGCAATCCCTCCAATCGCGCCGAAATCCACCTTCAACATCATCGGGTAAATCATCAGCCACAGCAGCACGCCGATCGGCACGTTCACCTGCGATCCCTGCCCGAACTCCATCTTGCTTAGCGCGGCAATCACGCTTGGCAGCGCCTTCCCGAGCACCACGCCGACCACCATGCACAGGAGCACCCACACGGTCAGGTAGCGCTCGAAAAACTCCAGCCTCCTTTTGGGCAGATGCACTGTCGCTTGCTCGCTCATGGTCATCGAAAACCGTTGAAGGCGCCACTGTACTACAATCGTCGAAATTGCTCGCAGGACGCGAAGAGATTATACGCTCGTTGATCTTTTCACTTCGGACTTCGGACTTCGGATTTCGGACTTCGGATTTCCGGCTCCGCCGGGCTGTGGCCTATGCCGCGCTGTAGATCAGCCACACCCCGCCAAGGATCACCAGCACTCCGCACACCCTCATAACCGCCATCACCCCCTTGGATTGCTCGTTCCAGTTCAGGAACCTCTGCACCAGTTCGGTGGACGTGCCGGCTACCACAATCACCGCGCAATGCCCCACCCCATAGGCCAGCAGCAGTGACCCACCATAGAGGGCGCTTGTTTTCGCTGCCTTGAACACCACTCCGAGCACCGGCGCCATGTAGGCGAAGGTGCAAGGCCCGAGCGCGATGCCGAAAATCAGTCCCAGCAACAAGGCCGCGACTAACCCCTTCCGCTTCATCCCCACCTGACCCGGCCCCGACCACGGCATCGGTATCACCCCCAGTAAATGCAACCCCACTAGAAAGAAGATCAGCGCCACGAAGTAATTCCCCCATCGCCCCACATCCCCCATCATCCGTCCCGCCGCGGCCGTCAGCGCGCCAATCGCGGCGATGGTAATCAGAATCCCGACAGCGAAGAGGGAAGCAGTCCCAAAGGCCCGCCCCGTGGTCACCCGTCCCTGCCCGCAGATAAAGCCCACAATCAGCGGAATGCTCGACAGGTGGCACGGACTCAGCACCACACTCAACACGCCCCACAACGCCGCCGCCGCCAGCGCAACCAACGGCGCGCCCTCAACCGCGTGCGATAATGCCGAAAACAACTCCTCCATTCCACCTCGCTACTTCTTCGCCTCTTTCTTACCGTCTGCCTTGAATTCCACTCCCAGTTCCTTCCACTCCGCCAGGATGTCCTTCTTCGAGAAAAACCCCTCGTGTCGGAACAATTCCTTTCCGCCGGCATCAAAGAAGATCTGTGTCGGAATGAGGTTGATCTTGTGCGCTTTCCCAGCGTCCGGGTTCTTCCAAACGTCAATGAACTCGACCGTCATCTGCCCCTCATACTCCTTCGTCAGCTCTTTCAGGACAGGTGCCATCATTTTGCACGGGATGCACTTGTCCGCCCCCAGGTCCACCAGGCGCGGCAGCCCCGACCGCGTCGGCGCATTGGTCGCCGCTGGTTTAGCGGCTTCCGCAGCCACCGCTGTCATGCACAGAATCGAGGGGCAACACGTGCCCGGTTTCGGGCCGCGGTTGCCGTGAGCCAGCACCACTGCCACCACCAATGCCGCCCCCGCCATCAGAGTCTTCTTTGATTTCATTTTCGGTGTCCTTTCACGTTTCACGCATCACGCATCACGCATCAGCATCACTTTGATCTCGTCCACTGACGGCACCCTCCCCGCGACCTTTACCGCCCCGTCAACCACCAGCGCCGGCGTCCTCATTACGCCAAAAACCATGATCTCTTTAAGGTCGCTCACCTTCTCCATCCTGTATTCCAGGCCCAGCGCCGCTGCGGCTGCCCGTGTTCGTTCAGCCAGCTCGTTGCACTTGGCACACCCGCTCCCGAGAATCTGCAGTTTCTTCACATCTGGCCTCACCCACAGCAGCATTTGCTACTCGGCTTTGTCGCGGTGACCTCCAGGCTTGTGATGTAGTCTTCCGGCCCGCTCCCCTGGGGCAGATGCGCTATGATCTTTTGATACAGCGGGTCCTTCCCGTCCGTCATGGCCGACACATACCCCTTCTTCGGGTTGAGCTGGATCTCCGTCAACCCCGCCTCGCGCGTCAACCGTTCCGTCTCGCTCACCAGCACCGCCCCGGCCACGCACCCCACCAGCGCCTCCACCATTTCGACCACGGGCGCCGGCAGTGGTTGGAGCAGAGCCAGGTCAGAAACCGCCACGCGGCCGCCCGGCTTGAGCACCCGCGCCATTTCCCGCTAAACTTGCGCTTTGTCCGGCGACAAGTTGATCACGCAATTCGAAATGATCACATCCACGCTCGCATCGGCCACCGGCAGGTGCTCGATCTCGCCCAGGCGAAACTCCACGTTGTCCAGACCCGTGCGCTCGCGAAATGCGGTCACGTTCTTCCGCGCCTTCGCGAGCATTTCGGCCGTCATATCAACGCCAATAACCCGTCCGCTCGCACCGACCTTCGGCGCGGCCACAAATGCATCGAATCCCGCCCCGCTCCCCAGGTCGAGCAATACTTCGCCGGGCCGCAGCGCGGCCACTGCGGTGGGATTTCCGCACGACAGTCCGATATTCGCTCCGCCCGGCAGCGCCGCCAGTTCCTCGGCCGTGTAGCCGATGTGCCGGGCCAGCGCATCGGAGTCCACCTCCGACATCCCGCAGCAGCAGCTCGACTTGCGCCGTTCACTCCCGTGTTGGGCAATCTCGGCATACCCGGCACGCACCGTCGCGCGCACGGCCTCTTTATCTATCGCATTCTCACTCATAAGGTTGTCATTTACACTTCACGAACTCGCGCCACCCGAGCATCCAGCTCTAATGCTCCCGGCAGTCTCTCTACGAAGGCGCGTATCTGATCCCTCACGCGCCGATACACCGCCAACTTCTCCTCGCCATCCGGCAGGAGCTTCGTCAGCTTCGGCGGGTCCTCAAAACCCACATGTATCACCTTGGTCTTACCAGAGAACACCGGACAATTCTCATCCGCATGTCCGCAGACGGTGACCACATAATCAAACTCCACCGGCCCCAACTCCTGCAGTGTCTTCGAAACATGTCTGGAGATGTCCACCCCCGCTTCCGCCATTACCCTGATCGCGTGCGGGTTCATCCCGTGCTTTTCGATGCCGGCCGAATACGCCTCAACCACATCGCCCTTGAGCGCCCTTGCCCAGCCCTCGGCCATTTGGCTCCGGCATGAATTCCCGGTGCAGAGGAAGAGCACCTTCAGTTTTCGCACTGCCGCTTGCATAACTCGCTTACATCCATCGCCAGCACCTTCTTCAACTGTTTGGCGTCCCCAGTAATCCGCTCCTTCCCCGCCAGCGATCGCCGCACCCAAGCCACCGCTTCCCGCGCCGCAGTAGGGGTTCCCTTCCCGGGTAGTGAGTAATACATCCAGCGCCCCTCCTTGCGCGCGTTCACCAGGCCCGCTTGGTAGAGAATGGACAAGTGCTTTGAAACCGTGGACATTGCCAACCCCATCAATTCGGTAATCTGGCAGACGCATACCTCTCCATCCTGTAGCGCCATGAGCATGCGCAGCCGGTTCTCATCCGCCAGCGCCTTTGTGATATTCAGAAAGTCTTTCATATTACTTGCTCAATTCGCCAACGAGCGAAATATGCAGCAGCCTCCCGCTCCCGTCAACCCCCAAACGCATTTCCTCACCTACAGGGGGGGTACAAGTTATCAAGTCCGCATAACGATCGAGGGCAACGTCGCTCTCGGTATAGCGAAAAGCCCACCCCCTCTATAGCCCATTTTGGCCGTCCCCGCCTAATTGGATTGTTGGCTGCCTTGGGCGGAAACTCCAATACTCCCAGTGAAAATGATCATTGCTTCCCCAGGAGTGTCACCGGTCCCATCAGCCCGGATTCGAGCAGCGGCGAATTCGGTTTGTAAGGATTCCAGGTGGTCCAGGTAACACGGCGTTCCGGAGGCTGTGCGGAATCACCAATGAGACGGTTGACCCATTCATTTGCCACGACAATC
>Ga0073936_10007811_pt1 | contig 13762 bp, 9 predicted proteins | sample AliMusrvi5mmetaG_FD_87041 | JGI IMG/M metagenome (GOLD analysis project Ga0073936, IMG submission 87041) | Freshwater lake bacterial and archeal communities from Alinen Mustajarvi, Finland, to study Microbial Dark Matter (Phase II) - Alinen... | ecosystem: Environmental > Aquatic > Freshwater >... | reverse complement strand
GCCAAAACCCTCGCCTGCCAAGCCCACAAAGCGTAATCGTCGGCGGCGCTTCCTCGACGGACGTGTAACCGGGCTGCCGCGGGCAACTCCCGGCAATCCCTGCCGCCGGGAAATAGGAGTGGCCCCAGTTTTTCCTCGGCTTGTTCACACAGATCACTGGCGCGACCTTTGAAACCAGGAAACCATTTGCGTTTGATCATGTCGGCCAAAGGGAAATCAGACCACCGAATGCCTTCGCAGACCGTCGAGAGGGCTTTGCCGGTATCCTGCAACAAAACATCGGCCGGAATGCCCAGGCCTTTGTGCAAGGCCCGGATCATCGCCAGACTCAGAGGGCGTTTGCGGTGCAATACCTCTGAAACCTTGCCCTTACTACCAATATACGGAACCAGATCACCGGGTTTCAATCCCTGCTGATCCATTCGAAATTGAATGGCATCGATGGGATCGGGCATATCAATCGGATAATTCGCGGATTCATAGTCCTCAACCAAGTGGACCAATAACTCCATCTCGTCATATTCGGGAGTTCCCGGCTGGGCCGCAAATATTTCATCAATGCGCTTCAATGCCTCGGCGTGATCGGCGTCGGTTTTAATCAATTTTGTATTCATCAGACCGTCTCCACGTTGATCCGATCATATTCACGAGGGGTGCCCACAAATCGGATAAAAACCGTCTGGCTGACATAATTTATACGGGCAACCAGGCGATGTTTATTGCCACAGATATTGAACACGACTCGTTCCGCGTTAATGACACTGGCGTTTCCGTATTTGGCCTTCAAATGCGCACTTTTTTTCCACATCGCCTTGGCGACTTCATGAAACCAGGCATCTAATTCTGCCTTCGCATCCGTGCGTTTCGTCCCGTAATCTCGCAGGATCTTTCTGGAGATGACATGCATAAATTTACGCTGTTCCCTTATTAACGTCAACAGAATAGTTCCCATTAAGGGAACTATTCCTAACATCAATCTTCCCCGTGACCGCCGCTGTGATGAGGGCAGTGCGGTATTCCTGCAATCGTTCCACCGCCTCCTCCACCTTCCCCACCAGCGCGTCCAATTTCGCCGTCTCCGCATCCAAATAGGCGGCGATAGCGATTTGTTCGGGGAGGGGGGGAGCACAAATCCAGAAAGTGTGAATTTGACCGACATTGATGCGCCGAAACGTCGAGCCAATCATCAGAGATTCGACCTGCTCCATAAGCGGAGGCGAGCGGAACAAGTAGAGCAAAAACTTCGGGTGGAATTTCGGGGCGCGAATCAAACAGACATCTTGTCCCATACAGAAACAATCGCTGGTTGTCACCAAGGCGGCGTCGCCAACAGTTGCGTTGCGGCTGTAAATAATGTCTCCAACACGAGGACGCCGGTGGCCTTCAATGAGAGTCAGATATTCTTCCTCCGAGGTTTGCTTGGCGTTGGTGAGGTCAACTTCGAAACCATGCACTTCACAAATACTCGCCAGCGGTATTCCCTCGTCAATAAATGGAACGGTACGGTGCTTGCAGTCTAAAATGTGAGCCTTACGGCGAAGCTGCACTGCCTCCCAATGCTTGGGAATATCACCGAGCCAATCGAGGCCCGACGGCTTTAACGCGGCATCCGCGTTCAAACCTCGGGTGACTGCGTGGGAGATGAGCGCGGTGCGCTTTTCCTTCAACCGCTCAATCAACTCCAGCTTCTTCGCCACCAATCGGTCGATCCGCCCTGTCTCCCGATCCAGAAACGCCGCGATGGTTTGTTGCTCGACGAGGGGAGGCAACGGGGTCTTAAAATCCTTATTGAACTCTGGAGGCACACGCTTCTGTCCACCCGCGCCAGACATTTCCGATTCGCCCAGGTTTCTGAATGTGTCAGAAATGGCGACGTAAAACAGGAAATTGCGATCAATTGTTGTACCGGCACGAAGAACATGAAGTTCGGTCGTTCCGTAGGCGGCTCCGTTCAAAAGCCCGTGCGCCAATGCAGCTTTGCCGTTCTCGAAACAGGGCGTGATTTTAGCGACCACAACGTCACCATCTTGAAACTCGGTATACCCGCTGGATACCTCCGCGAGAACTCGTGTTTGTTCGAGACGGAGTCCACCTTGCAAGCCAACTGCTTCCATAGGAACGAATGAGACTTCGTCTTCCGGCTTGAGGGCGCGAAGTTTTGGCGCAGGCGGATTAATTCCCATGACAAAACGCCCGCGTTTCACCTCCCAATGCGTGGGAATGTCCCCGAGCCAATAAGCGCCACTGGATTTGTATTTGGGATAAGGTGGGAGGTTCACGATATGTTTTTTGTCGCAGACGGATTATTCCAAAGCGGGGAGGCTTGCCAGTCTTCCGGGAATCCCATGAAGCGGATGTGGACATCGGAGTACTCAGCCAGAAGGGCGGCGAGCCTGTCTTTCCATCGACTCTGGCCTTTGAAAAACAAAAATCCGCCAAATTTGAGCATGACCTTTCGACCAGAGGCTTGGCGGATTTGCTGATAACAAGTTATCACGTCCTTGGCGGAAGTCAACCGGTTGGCTATAAAAAGGTAACGCTTAAATAAGATTAAATACTTATCGGCACGGGCGTCGTGATCATGCCTGGAATCGTGGTCATTGTATTTCGAATAAGGCGGGGGATTCACGGCTTTCCGCCTTTCTTTCGCTTGGGCGGGATAGGCAGTTGCTTGACGGCCGCGTCAAAGTCACCACCCGTGCGATCGGACTCCTGGATGCGGTGTCGATTGAATTTCTCGTATTCGCCCTCGGCGAGTTCCAGGGCCATCTCGTGGGATACTTTTCCCGCATGGTCGAGGATGGCGCGTTCATTGAGGGTGAGGAAGGCATTCAACTTGGTGATCCAGTCGCGCATGTGCATGGGAATGCGGCGCAGGGCCTGGCCTTCGGCAAAAACAAGGTATTGCTCGACGAGGTTGTTCAAGGCGGCCAGTTCGTCGGGATCGAGGTAGTTCTTGGCGATGGTGACATCCTGTTTGCGCACCTTCGCGCCACGCCAGTTGGTGAGGCCCATGCAGGGCTTGGCGCTGTCGGCGCGGGTGTGGATGATTTCCGCCGCTGTCTGGCCGGTAATCGCCCAGTGCAGTTTGTTTTGCACCGTTTGAAAGAATTCGATGCTCTCGGGCTGGGTGGGATCGTAGTCGATGCTGGTGGCGTAGATGTCGGTAATCTTCTGGTAAAACCGCCGCTCGGAAGTGCGGATGTCTTGAATCCGGCGAAGCAGTTCATCGAAATAATCGAAGGGGTGGTCGGGGTTTTTCAGGCGTTCGTCGTCCAACGTAAAGCCTTTCACCAGATATTCCCGGAGCCGCTGCGTGGCCCAGATGCGGAATTGCGTGCCGCGAATGCTGTTGACCCGATAGCCGACCGAGATGATGGCATCTAAATTGTAGTATTCCAATTCTCGGGCAACGCTTCTGCCTCCTTCGACCTGAACTGTTGCAAATTTCGCAACAGTTGCCAATTGTTGAAGCTCACCGGTTTCATAAATATTTTTCAAATGGCGACTTATGCCTGATTTATCAACGCTGAACAGGTCTGCCATCTGGTTGAGCGAAAGCCAGACGGTCTCATTCTTGAAGCGGACTTCCAGTTTGGTGCGCCCATCCTCGGTTTGGTAGAGAATGAATTCGCCACCGGGGATGGCGGACAATAGTTTATCGCTCAAGCCGTCACCTCTTTTAGCATCGCAAGAATCTCTCTTTCCAGCGTCTTTATGTCTTTCTCAATGACCTCCAATGGCCTTGGGGGCTCATAGCGGTAAAAATGGCGGTTGAGCGGGATTTCATAGCCGATTTTCGTCTTGGTGGGATCAATCCACGCATCGGGGACATGCGGCAGGACTTCGCGCTTGAAATACGCCTCAATGCTTTCCTTGAGCGGCACGGTCTCCGTATCGCGCAAATCGGTATCCGGCTCGGGTTTCCCATCGCGATCACGGCAGATTTCGGCGGTTTCGTCGCGCTCGCCCAAGGCGGAGAGCAGGGCCTTGAGTTCCGGGGCGGAGAATCGGAGGTCCGTTGATTTCGCGGTTTTGCGCAGTTGCGCGAGAAATCCTTCGCGATCCTTGCACAATTTAGCTTTGGTCTCCTTGCCGAAGGCCAAAAGAAAGGTGCGAAGCTCTTCCTGGCGCTGTCGGCCGGCCTCGATTTCCTGTTGCCGGATGGCGGGGGCTTTCTTGGTGCTGGCGGCGAGGTTCTTGAAGCCGCTTTCATCGTCGAGCCGGGCAATGCGCTCGGAACTGGCCTGGAAGTTCATCCGCAACGGGCGTTCGACGGTGATTTTGTGATAGCCGAAGTCCTGGTTATCGAAAATCTTACCGACAACACGCTGGCGTTGAATGGGCTGGTGGGTAATGGGATCTTCTTCAGTGAAAGTGCGCAATTCGCCGTTTCGGAAATCACCAAATATCTTGGCAAGATCACCGATATGGTTGGGATCCTTCTCCTTGTCCGCGGGATCGCCGATGCGACGGCGTTTATTCCCGAGGCTTTTCTCCATTTGGACCCAAAACTGGCGGGCATCAATGAGTTGCACCTTGTTTTTGCGCGGTTTTTCCTTCCGATTGGTTAGCACCCAAAGGTAAGTGGAGATTCCCGTGTTATAGAAAAGTTGTTCAGGCAGAGCGACGATAGCCTCCAACCAGTCGTTCTCAATGATCCAACGGCGGATTTCGCTTTCGCCGCCGCCGGCATCGCCGGTGAAGAGTGGCGAACCGTTGAAAACGATGGCGAGGCGACTGCCACCGTCTTTGGGCGCCCGCATCTTGGACAGCATATGTTGGAGGAATAAAAGTGCGCCGTCATTCACACGCGGCGTGCCCGCGCCGAAGCGTCCACCGAAACCGAGGGTATCGCGCTCTTGCTCGATGAAGCGCTGTTGCTGTTTCCACTCCACACCGAAAGGCGGATTGGCGAGCATGTAGTCGAAGGTCCATTTCTTGCCGTCAGCGGCACGATCAAAGCCATCTTTGGTGAAGGTGTCGCCCAGGATGACCGAATCGGCATCCTCCCCCTTGATGAGCATGTCGGATTTGCAAACGGCCCAGGCTTCGTCGTTCCAGTCCTGCCCGAAGAGCTTGGGCTGGGCATCGACATTCAGGTCGCGGATGTATTTCTCGGCCACGGACAACATGCCGCCCGTGCCGCAGGCGGGATCGTAAATGGTTTTGACGACGTGGCTACGGGCAAGGTCTTTCTCCGGGGAGAGCAGAAGATTGACCATGAGTTTGATTACTTCGCGCGGGGTGAAGTGTTCTCCGGCCTCCTCATTGGATTGCTCCGCGCCGATCCGGATGAGTTCCTCGAAGACGTAGCCCATCTGGACGTTGTCCACACGCGCGGGCGAAAGGTCGATGGCGGTGAATTTTTTAACAACCAGATAGAGCAAGTCTTTATCGGACATCTTCGCGATCTGGGTCCCGAAATCGAAACGCTCCATAATAGCGCGGACATTAGGCGAAAAACCATTGATGTAGCTGTTGAGATTCGGCGCAAGCTGGTTGGGGTCGTCGAGCAGACGCGGAAGGTCCAGCTTGGAAAGGTTATAGAAGGCGTGGCCGGTGATCGCGCAGAGCTTATGGCGGATGATGTTCTCCGTTTTCGCCTTGATCGCAGCGTGTTCTTTCAAAACCGCGGCTTTGGTCGGCGCGAGAATGCAGTCGAAGCGACGCAAAACCGTGAGCGGGAGAATGACCTTACGATATTCATTTCGCTTGTAAGGACCTCGGAGAAGGTTGCAGATGCTCCAGATGAAGCTGGCGATTTGAGAATGAGGTTCGATCTTGTTGGACATAAGGAGATTATTAACACGGGGCGGGAATGGCTGCAAGATCAACCCAATGAAGAGTTATTCATCTTTTCACAGCGTTATCAGCCGTTACGGCAACCCGCTGGTTAAGCTGGTCAGCGAATCCTCCGGCAACTCCAAGTGAATTTCGTGTTTTCGAATCTTGACCGGATCGAGGCGACGACAGACCCCCTGCCCCTGCGTCTCCCAGCGGTCCACCGTTCGACCCTGAAGAACCTGCGCCCGGTCGACCAGGGTCACCTGGCGGGCATGGCCCTCATTGAAAAGATGCAAAACGAATTCAGGCTTTCTAGCGGGCGAATCCGATCGAATAAATCCGGTCATCAGCACCTTTGAATGATCGCTGGTCGTTACCAGATAAATCGAGTTGGTGGGGACGAAACGATAAAACGAATTCAAAAAATAAAAGCGATCGGACGGCGTCAGCTTCCCCCCAACTTGGGGAACCAGACCATAGTCGTCAGTCAGCTCCCACTGCAACAGACTCTGCGGTCGGGCCTGTAGAATCAGCTCCTGGATCAAGCGCACCTCCCGCAAGGCATAGTCGGGGACCAGGTAGGGTTTGCGCCTCCAGTCGGCATCCATCCCCAATTCGGTCACCAGCAACGGAACCCTGAGCCGATCCGCCAGCGTTTTCCAGCCGGTGAATTCCTCCGGGCTCCCCCCACTCCAGGAATGAAACGTTACACAGGGCACATATTTCAAGGCTTCGGAATCGTTCGCGGCCGGCGTCGTGAAGGACAGCCCCCGAGCATTCCCGGTATCGCCCAACATCAAGCCGGTTTTTAAGCCCATGCGTTCAAACGTCTGTCCCAGCAATTTGATCAGATCCCGATTCTCCTCCGGAGTCAGCAAAACCATAACACCCTCATCGGCTTCATTGAAACTGAAGGCCAATGGTTCGGCACCGGCCTCCTTCTTCAGGTATTGTAAATAGGTCGCTACGGACTCCGCCAACTCGGGCCACCGCTCACGAGGAATTATTCGCCGATATTCCCAGGGGTTCCCTTTTTGGGCACACAACCAATCCGGAATTTGCCAGGTGGAAATCACCATCGGAATCTGCCGCTGAACCAAATCGCGGGCCATGGCTAGATCATCCCGGATCTTGGCTTGCGCCAGGGCATTGGATTGAAAAAACGCCTCATTCGGCACGGCCGGGTCATCATTGTCATTTTGAGGTTCCCAACTCCGCAAATTACACTCTATCCGGGCCCATTTCACATTCAGGTGATCCAGATTATACGTGGTTGCGGGATGACGCGGCCCAAAACAGAAATTGCCGCCCATTCCCAGGAATGGCCGGTTCGACTCAATCCCTAGAATTTCCACCCGTCCCGGCCGGAGATCCGGTTCGATCGCACATTGCAGAGTGAGTTGGATATGCCCCACTTCATTGCTGGCCCGCCCTCCAAAGGGGATCAGAACGTTATAGTCCGTTCCGTTCCATTTCCGTTCATCCTGCAAAGTCAGGGCGAAGGCACGATCCAATTCCAGAGTCACCACCACAGCCCCCCGCAGGTTCCGAAAAACGAGATTCGAAGTGGTTTCAAAAGCCAAATGAGGATTTTCGGGAAGGGCCTGGGGGAAATCCACGCGGGTCATCCCGCCGGTGGCCAGGTGCACCTCAGCCCAGCCTCCGCGAAAGAGCGCAATCGGTAAATCCATCCAATAATAAAATCCCTGGATGGGAGTCGCCCGATGGGGTGACACCTCCAGGTCTAAAATGATCCGATCTCCCAACCGGGTCACCGTTTGGGTGAATCCATAAAGGCCATTGGAACCGACCGCCACCGTCCCGCTCCATTGGCCGACAGCGGGGTCCTGCTCATTCCGCCGACAGGTAACCGTTTCGGGCTCCGGGCCAGCCAGCGTTCCCCAACCGAACTCGGGAATACGAAGCCCCCCTCGAACGGCAATGCGCTCGCCGTTCGATTTCATCTCGCAAAGCGCACCGGTCTCGTCGATGACCAGGTCCGTGGCTTTCGCCGGGTCAACCCAAACGAGGCCCGCCACGGCAATCGTCACACCAATGACCTGCCGACTCCATTTCATTTCTCTTCCACCACCGCGTCCGCCGGCAATTCGATCCGGGGTTTCGCGTCAAAAAATCGCAGGGATATTCCCCAACCCATTCCTTTACGCCCATCGAACGCGATGAGAATTTCATTCCGTCCCGCCGGGAATTCCACGAGATGGGGATACTGATCCGCAACGGAGGGATTTGACGCCTTCAGATTCCGCGCGCCCTCGTTGCCATTGATCCAAATCCGATAGGGACCGTCCGCCCCCATCATCAGCTTCAACTTCCGTGCCGTGGCGACCTGCACAAAGGTTCTCAAATAAAAGAGCCCTGGTTTCGCCTGGTTGACATCCTGCGGCATGATCAGAATCGGTTGCACCGAATGCGGCGCCCGCCATTCCAACTGATCGACCGTGGGATAGGTCACGCGGTTGAGATCCGGTTCGGCGACGGGACCGCTAACCTTCCAATTCACCATAAACGCCGACCCTTTCTGGCCACAGGCCGGCAGCGGACCAAACTGGGGAATCGCCATGCCCCGGGCATCAGTTACATTACAGATCGGATTAAAACCCAATCCGTAGCCCACCTCGAAAATCATGGTGGGAGGCGCGATGGTTTCCAGGATCGCCTTATTCCCCTCCAGCCGGGTCTTAATACACGTTGTCATGGGTTTTCCCGCGGCATCGAGCAATACAAAGCCCGCCGGCAACCCCTGACACTGGAGGGATCCGACCACATTTTTAAAACTGATCTCGATTCCCTGCACCATGGGATCCTGTGGGCCTGCGCAATAGACCCCCCTGATTCGGTCGAATTGAATGCTTCCCGGCTCTTTCCGATTGCCCAATGCCAGACGATCCGCCATCCGGGCCATCCGCTGGCCCAGCACGGCATATCCCTTGCTGCTAACGTGAATGCCATCATCCAACTCCAGATCAAGCGCGGGAACCGTTTCAAAATTCCGAATCTTCTCCACCAGAGATCGCTCTTGATCTTGAATAGAGTTCCACCCTTTGCTGTCTGGCGAATCCATAATATGACGCCCGATTTGAGCGATGATCCACGGAAGTTGGGCTTGCTTGAAATCCTTGCGGGATGCTGCCACCAATTCTTTCATTTTCTGGGTGTAAATGGCCGCGGTGTCCAGGCCCGAATCGGATTCGCCCTGATACCAAAGTATGCCCCGGGCCGGCTGACCGAGGGTTTTGAAGCGCCGGATCATTGCGCCATAGAATGACTTGCCCCCCTCATCGCGTAACGCAGGCGACCATTGCGCCATGGAGGTTCCGCCATGCGCACAGGATACCAGACCCTGAGGCACCCCGGTGCGCTTCACTATTTCGATCCCAAAGAAAACACCAACCCCCACCCCTTTCAACGGATGCTGCCGATCCTTTTCAGCCTGTTCCCGACTAACCGTCTGGCCCCCGTTATGAACAAAATCCACCGCTGCGTTCAATTGATGGAGAGGGTCTTTGGCCATCCCCCATTCATCCCACATATAGAAACAGCGGACCAACGGATGAGGCTTGGGCGCTTGATTCATGTTCCCCAGCCCTTGCATATTGCTCTGTCCGGCCATGAACCAGACATCGCCTACATACACATCCCGAACCGCCAAACGATCCGCGATCTTATCATTCTGACAAATCCGAAACTCCATGCTATAGGGCCCGCCCGCGGGAATGGCTTCGAGCCGCGCTTTAAATTGATTCCGAGCCGCTGATCCTACTTTCCTCCAATTCCAGCCCTTGAGCGGCTGGGCCCCTTTACACACCCGGGCCTCGACCACACCCATCGCTTGGCAGTTTCCAGTAACCGTGGCCCCGCCCAAATTCTTCAGATTCCGTTGCAAAACCTGACCCGTCAACAATCCGTGTGTAATATTCATGCGGAAAAGGATGCGGCAAGCCGATGGATGTGTCAAGAATAGGGTCGCTGTTGCCGGCAGAAAAAGGCGGTGGAGTTTAGACCCTTCTCCAGATGCAGAAGACAAAGAAGCGCTCATAGAGCGCGGCTACATTAATTCTCGGTGTAGCAGCGCTCTATGAGCGCCTCTCGTTCGGGTCTCGTTGGGCTCCCCGACGCAACCGGGCGTAATCCGTCGGGTCGTGCCGGCGGGCACCTTGAAAATCGGCCAGCGTAGGGCCGCGGCCTGGCCCAGTACGGTTCCGGCGGCGGTAGACATTTCTGAAAAAACACGGACTTGAGCGTCGAAGGCCGTCGGATTAGAACACTCCAGCACCACCGTTTCGTCGTCAGTCTTCACCCAACGAACGGTGAGATGATCCAACACGCAGAGCAGACCGGTATCGGGCTGCAGGTAGATGCCGGGCAACTCGACGGTGGTCAGCATCAGCGAAACCTCGGGCCAACAAGAGCCAAAGAGACTTCCCCCGATATTTTCGCGTCCTTCCCAGTCGCTGAAGTTGACGCGCTCACACATCCAGCCGGGTTTCATTATTTTGGGATCGCCGACCGGGCGGTCGGCACGCGACAAATATTGCGTCAGGTTGTGCGCGGTCTCCTGAATTTGCGTCAGATATCGCTGGTTGCCAGTGTAGCGGAACAGTTTGAAGAGCGCATCACCGGACAAAGTGCAGATGCCCGGAGCGCAGTGCTTATTCTGCACGTTCGCCCAAACGGAGCCGGTGGCACGCATGTCCAGACGCCCAAACCAGGATTGCGGCGGGAAAACGTAATCGTAGGAGGCGCACCAGGTCAGACACTGGGCGGCCATGGCTTCAGCCCGGGCCAGCCAGTGGGATTGGCCCGTGACTTCATAGAGCACGACCAACGATTCGAGCATGGCAAAGGCGGAATCACTATCGGCGCACTTGAGGATTTCGCCTGGCCCGCCCGTCGTAATGCCCGCCTGCACATCGCGTTCATCGAGCTGCCGCGCCAGCGCGCCGGCAATTTCCAGGTAGTCCGGCCGCGCAAAATATTGTCCGGCCAAGGCTAAAGCCCCCGGCGCCATGGCGGAGGCCGTTGAACCGCCCACCACCACATCTCCGGTTTCTGAGTCCAGGAATTGACCCAATTGTCCGCATTTTCGGAAGGTCGCCACGAACCGATCCGCCAGCCGCAGCATGCCCGCCGCCCAGTGTTCCGGCAATCGCCACGCGGGATCCTGCCCCTGTAGCACGTGAAAAGCTTTGACCAGAAAGTAGAGCGCATCGGCCTGCTTGCGCACCATATACCAGCGATCGGTGCCGGGGACGTTAAAGCCATCGCCATAGGCAACACCCGCGTGTTGTCCCGAATGAAACAAACCATTGGGATGCTGGGCTTGGGAAAACATCCATTCGAGGTTGCGCAGGGCGCGCTGTCGCGATTCGGGTTGCCCGGCGATGAGGAACGGAACCGGCACCATGCCGCCGCCCACCCATCCCAGCTGCCAATCCTGATACGGACTCTGGGCGGCAGCCTCATGGGTGCCGACGCGGTAATAGCCGTCCTCACACCAGTTATCGCGCTGATACTTCTCCTCGACGATCTGCCAGGCGGCGGAAAACGGCAACTCGTGCTTAAAGGGCACTGGACCACCGGCGAGATCTTTGCGCACAACGGCAAACCGGTCGTAGAGAGCCTGCACGGTGCGGGCGGGAAAGACGAACAACCGGAAGCGGATCGTCACCTCCTGGCCCGCTGTCCAATCCGCACCGCGATCCCAGGATGGCGTCGCCGTATTGACCATGGTGTAGAGGGTATCGCGGCGCACGCCCGGGGCCTCGATGCGAAGCAACGCCTGAGTGCGATCCGGATTCTCCTCCACCGTCAACCCGTGATTGCCAAAGACGCTCCCCTGCTCGGTCAGAAGAATCGCGGCGAAGCCGTTTGGGGGGCTATAGAAACTAATGCACGGCGTGGTCACATCGCCGGTCCGCAGTTGCAGACAGGACGGGGCCCCGTCTTCAGGGTTTAGACGCGGCACATCGGTCACCAAAATGGGCGCATCCAAACCGATATCGGCCGGTTCGCGTACCATCGGGGGATACGGATAGGGCCGGCTCGGGTAGCGGTTACCGTTGTAGGCGGCGGCGGGCAACATGACGAAGGTCTCGCGCGACCAGGACTTCACCGGCCACTCAAGCGCCACCGCCACCTGGTGGGCCGTGCCCTGCGTGACTTGAAAGGTGATCTGCCCCTCCAGCGCGTCCGGCCGATCGGCGACTGGCGTCAAAGCCGCGGAAATAGACCAATCTGCGCCGGCAAATTTCGTCAGGCGGGCGGATTCGCCGGTCGGGCTCAGCGGATGGTTTTCAGCGGCCCGCTCGTGGCACCCGTCGAATTGCGTCAAGCGGACCCGGAGAGGGATTTGCTGTAGATTGAAATTGGCCGCCATGGGTTTACCTGAACTGCAAAGCGAACAAATCCGCTTCCATCATGACGAATCGCAGGCGAATCGGTTTCCCGGCGAGCGCTCGCACGTCAGACCCTTGCGTCCAGTGGACCGTTCGCGCAATCTCATCACCGACGATCACCGCGCAATCCTCCAATCCGTAACCGGGAATCGGCCAGCCCTCGGCATCCTGGATCTCGACCCGGATGGACCCCGCGGCGCTGGTGCTCAGGTTGAGGACCAGTTCAGATCCCAAAAAGGTGAACGCCCGGGTCAGCATTTCGCCGCCGGTATGCGACGCGTGGACGGATGCGAAGCCGTCGGTTCGCAGCACGAAGCGATATCCGCTGTGGTTGTGGTAGATGGACATTTCCTTGGGTCCGGTGGGCACCACGTTCAGGGCCACGTAGTTCGCCCGATTGCCCCAACGCGCCGGATCGAGTCCGGGTCGGATGATGGCTTCCTTGAACGGGCGGGCATACGGCGCATTTCCGCGGGCGGTCATAAACAGGATGTCGGTACTCTCCTCGCGATCCGCCATGAAGCGCGTTGGCGTTGCCACATAGATGTGCGGGGCGCGAAAATAGGGATGCGTCTGGCTGGTGTAGAGATGCTCGCCCGGTTCATTGGGCTCGAGCGCTTGGGGGGCGCTCCAGTTCAGGTAATCCGGAGAGGTGACCCGGCTGATGGACCGCAACACATTGCCGTTCCATGAGAAGGATTGGCCTGCAGGTACCTGCCAGGTTCGGAAGTAACACACATAACAGCCCTCGGCTTCAGACCAAAACGAGACATTCTGCGAATCGAAGCCGAATTTCCCTGCGGCCTCCGAGCGGATCACCGGCCCGGACGATAACGAGTGCCAATGGATGGCGTCGGGCGAGGCGAAGGCATAGAGCCCCCCCTTGTTTTCCGCCGGGACCGCATGGGGATCCACGCCCCGGGCGGCGTTGATGCCTTCTTCGTGCAGACCGGCCAATGCTTTGAACCGCTCGGCGGGAACCACGTCCGGGCGGGCATCCAGGAAGGGGGAAAAATTGTGACAAAAAGGGGATTTTTTGAGAACAACATTATTCTCGCAGTTCCCGGCCATCTTCACCAAACCCAGCTTGGGGAACATCCACTCATGTCCATCCGCGCTCTCCGCGTAACAGGTGATCTCGCTGGAATTGCCATCGAAATGCGTACCGGAATACGCCGGCTCGTTTGAACGATAGAATGCCCGGTAGCGGTCGCCATCCTTGATGACCGTAACATAGCCCCCTTTCAGCGGCGATTTCGCAAGCGGCATGGGATGCGGGGTTTGCAACTGCAGGCAGGTGCCGTCCATCCGCTCAATCAAGTAGTCATCCACCATTAGTTCCAACCGAGAACCAATGGGGAGGGAAGAATCAGGATGGTTTTGAGAAGATTTTTCCATCGGTATTGCCCTTTCACACAACTCACAACTATTCTGCCTTGATCGGATGGGGTCACGGGGATTTCGCCCCGTGACCCTTCCACACCACCGGATATGCGGTTTTCCGCGTCCGGCGGTTGAACGTGGCGGAGGTCACCCGTGTGCCCCCGCGAAGTCCCACG
>Ga0073936_10007809_pt1 | contig 13764 bp, 16 predicted proteins | sample AliMusrvi5mmetaG_FD_87041 | JGI IMG/M metagenome (GOLD analysis project Ga0073936, IMG submission 87041) | Freshwater lake bacterial and archeal communities from Alinen Mustajarvi, Finland, to study Microbial Dark Matter (Phase II) - Alinen... | ecosystem: Environmental > Aquatic > Freshwater >... | reverse complement strand
TCATTATACGCCCCGGCCAGAGGCCCGCCCCGGCATCTGCAGTGGCACTGTGCGCCTGCTCCAATATGACGATACCTGCCACCCCCAGGATAAAAAAAACAACACGCAACAGCATTTCAAACCGCATTTTTCCTTTTTCGGAAAAGGGCAGGTCCCTGGAAGTAGGGTTTGTCATAATCCGGTCGCTCCTGGCAAAAAATAGGCTGCCGGTCCCCGAATCCGGTTTGTTTAAATAAATCCTTTTATATTATACAGCCTCTCCCGGGACTTCCGACATTTTCAGGTTCACTGGGAATCGCCGTGGTGGGTGGTAGATGTCATGATATAAAGACTTTAGCATGGAAAATCCCGGAAAACGACCTTTATAAATTAGCTAAAACCTTTCCAGCCGGGTATAATCGGGGCAACCGATTAACAGGCCGTTGGTGAAATATTTTTATAACAGGAATATTTATGGAAAAAATAACCGAACCTTTATTGTTGGAAGCGCAGTACCGCGAATATGTCTGGGGGGGCAGCCGGCTGATTCCCGGTAAATCTCCTGTGGCTGAGGCCTGGATGGTTTTTGAAAACAATTTGATTCTGAACGGGCCACTGGCAGGTAAAAGCCTGGTGGAAGGGGTTGCCGCTGCAGGCGCGTCGTTATTGGGCCAGGCAGTTTACGCCCAAACCGGGAACCGTTTTCCGCTGTTGATTAAACTGCTTGACTGCGCCCAATGGCTGTCGCTGCAGGTTCACCCCAACGATGAGCTGGCGCTGCGCCTGGAAGGCCCCGGCCAATACGGCAAAACTGAAGCCTGGCATTTTATTGAGGCTGACCCCGCGGCAGAAATTTTGTGCGGTTTAAAGCAGGGCACCAGCCGCCAGGCCCTCGAAAAAGGCATCACTGAACATAATGTGTTGGATTTGATGCAGCGCCTGGGCGTAAAAACGGGCGATTCGATTTTGATCAGGCCGGGCATGATTCACGCCCTGGGACCGGGAATGCTGGTGTATGAAGTTCAGCAAACATCCGATTGGACCTACCGGGTTTGGGATTGGGACCGGCCGGCAACCCCCCAGCGCCAGCTGCATATCGAGAAATCACTGGCTGTTTCCGACCCTTCCCTGACGGGGTCGCTCATCGCGGCCAAGGCGCCCGCGGACGGCAGCCAGCGCCAGCTGGTAAGCTGCGGGTATTTTGACCTTTGCCTGCTGGCAGCAGAAAAACAGGCCGTTCAGCTCGATACCCGGAAGGAAACGTTCCATTCCCTGACCGTGATTGAAGGTTCTGCCCGGTTGCAAGGGGAGGGCTGGCAGCAGCCGCTGTCGCGTTTTCAGAGCGCGGTGGTCCCGGCGGATGCGGGCGCTTACAGCCTTGTGCCTGACGGCGCCTGCCAGGTTTTAAAAGCCAGCGCGGGCACAGGACAATAAAACATGATGACCGACCAGCCCGTCCCTGAATTAAAATTTCCCTGCGAGTTTCCGATCAAGGTGATCGGGGTCAAACATGAGAACTACCAGGCGCTCATTACAGCCATCCTGCTGCGGCATGTGCCCGACCTGGCTCTGGAGAGCATCAGCACCAGGGAAAGCAACGCCGGAAAATACCTTTCGGTTTCAGCCCGGTTTACAGCCCAAAGCCGCGCCCAGGTGGATGATCTCTACCGCGAATTGACAGCTCATCCCGATGTAAAATGGGTCTTATGACCTGTTTCATATGATCTGATTGTAAGTGTTTATAAGTCGTGCTATAAATAAATCAGATAAAGATATCTCATTTGCGGCTGCCATTAACTGGGGTCGTACATTGAACCGCCGTAAACCTTTTAATCTTCCACTGCAGCCAGGTCACATGCTCCAGAATATAACTAACCTGAGAGGTGTGCCATGACAACAATTACAATTTCGCGCCAGTATGGAAGCAGGGGGGATGAAATTATCGACAGGGTCTGCCAGATGCTGGGTTACCACCCGTTTGGCAAGGCCGAAATCGTCCAGGCTGCCTTTGAGGCCGGGCTGTCTGCGTTAGAGGCTGTGGATTATACCGAGGACGATTATAAAGTTAAATCATTTTTAGACCGCCTTTTCAGGCGACACACCACGATTGCACAGATGCATGTCTGGAAGGAAAATGCCGCCGGCGTTCGCAGTGTTGAGAATATCGATATCGATGAAGAAAATGCCCTGGCCCTGGTTCAGAAAGCCGTCAGAGCTGCTTACCAATCCGGCAACATGGTGATTGTCGGGCGCGGAGGCCAGGTCATCCTGAAAGGGTTGGCCAATACGCTGCACGTGCGCATCGAGGCAGACATGGAAGACCGCATCCATTTTGTCAAGAACCAGTTGAAACAAAGCCGCGGCACTGAACCCATGGGCACCACTGAAAATGTGGCCCTGCGCCGTGAAGCCCAGGATTTGATCAGCAGCCGCGATGCAGCCTCTGCCGGTTATATCAGGCAGTTTTATGGTTATGACTGGGCTGAACCGACCCTGTACGACCTGATCATCGACACCAGCCAGGTTGGTGTCGACATGGCCGTAAAAAGCATTATTGAAAGGGCGCATGCTCCCCAGCTGGTTTAATTAAGACCGCCCGGCCAGGCTGGTTTCTGCTGCCGGTAATCCAGTTTAAGATACGGCGCCCCGGAAAACGCGCGGCTATTTGACTTTTCCGCAGGGCGAATAAAATCATTTCAGGTAAAAACACAGGCCCACCTGCCTGGATCCAGGCAGGCGGGCCGGGTCGGTTATCGAGGCTTTACAGGTTGCATCATAACGGTATTTTGTGGAGATTAAAAATGGATAAAGGGCGTATGGAAGCCTTCAGTGACGGGGTGGTTGCCATCCTGATCACCATCATGGTGTTGGGGTTGAACGCGCCGCGCGAGGCCAGCCTGGCTGCACTGGGCCCGCTGGTGCCCACCTTCCTGAGTTATGTATTAAGTTTTGTTTTCCTGGGAATTTACTGGAACAACCACCACCACCTGCTTCAGGCGAGTGAGCGGGTTGACGGTTTAATTCTCTGGGCAAATTTGCATTTGCTTTTCTGGCTGTCGCTGATCCCCTTCAGCACAAGCTGGATGGGCGCGACCAACTTTTCCACCTGGCCGGTGGCGCTTTACGGGGCCATCCTGCTGCTGTCCGGTTTTGCCTATTTTCTGCTGGAGCGCGCCCTGATCGCGCAGCACGGTCCTGATTCCAGGCTGGCCACCGCCCTGGGCGCGGATTTTAAAGGCAAAACCTCGCTGGTGATCTATGCTTCTGCGATTCCGATTGCTTTTTTTAACGCCTGGATATCCCTGGGATTATACGTGGTTGTAGCGCTTATCTGGTTCGTTCCGGACCGGCGCATTGAAAAAACTGTGCTCTAATCACGAAGACCGTCTGCACCCGGATGATGCATCACCCGCAGGGGGCTGGATAAAAAGTGCCTGGTGATCACTAGCCTGCCACCACCCGCGTGGAACGCGCCAGCGACTGCTCCATGCGTTCGATCTCTGCCGGCGAATTGATATTGTTAAAATCAGCTGTGTGCTGTTCGCGCACGTGATCCAACGCTTTTTTGGTCACTTCTTCCACGGTTTCGCCCTTCACCACAAAGGGGCAGTTCAGCCCCATATCCCTGCATGAATATCTGAATAACATTTTCACCTCGTTGGGTATTCCCATCCTGAAAACCCTCGCGCCCTGGAAATACCCAACGGCGCAACACGAGAGTTGTATTTTTTATTCAGCCGGTATATTCATCTTACCCTGAATGGGGCATTTTTACAAACACTGGGGTGTAATTGCGGGGTTTAGCCTGGCGAGCATCCTTTTGTTCCAATATTAATAGGAATTTAAGAGGTTTTGTAGAGGACATATGGATGCCATATCGATTAAGATCAAAGTTATTAAAAACAATTTAATTGAAAGAATAGGAAAAAAAATGGAAACAAAACTTTATGTTGGAAATATGTCGCACCAGACGACTGAGCAGAATTTGCGCACGATGTTCGCTGAAGCCGGAACGGTTAATATGGTCGAAATCATCATGGACCGCGTGACCGGAAAACCGAAGGGTTTCGCCTTTGTAACCATGGGCAGCCAGGAAGAGGGCGATAAAGCCATCAGCCTGTTCAATGAGAAAAGCATTAATGAAAAACTGCTCAAGGTCAACATTGCCAAGGCGCGTGAAGAACGCCCGGTTATCAGCAAGGCATAGTGTTTGATCCTTCTGCCTGAAATAACATGCTCCGTTTGATGCAAACGCGGGCGCATGCAACTGGTATCGAGCCTGTTCCCCTGGAGGCTCGATACTTTTTTGGCCGAGAATGTTTTTTTCGCCTCAGGTACCTGATTAAGTGGTGAATTTATATGGGCCGCAATTACAGCGTTCGAATTAAAACGAAACTTCCGGTTTCCATTCAACCCAACATCGGGCTGGGTGGGGATGAGCGCGACTCGATCATGGAAATTCTGAATATCAACCTGGCAGATGAGGCGCTGTTAACGATGAAAACACGCTCAGCCCATTGGCATGTGCGCGGCCCCGGCTTTCTCGAACTTCGCACCCTTTTCGACCAGCAGGTCCGGCAGTTGAACAAAATATTGGATGAGATTGCGGAACGGGTGCGCATCCTGGGCGGTTATTCCATCAGCTCTTTTGAGGAATTTCTCAGTTATACCCGCCTTCAAGAGCAGCCCGGTGAAGGCCCGGAAGTGATTAATCTTCTGGCTGATCACGAAGCATTGATCCGTTTTTTGCGTGAAGACGCCCGAAAATGCCTCGAAGTGTATGAAGACCACGGCACGAACGCCACCTTTGTGAGCTTCATCAGCGCCCACGAAAAAATGGCCTGGATTCTTCGCTCGAAGATTGAATCTGGAACACCCTCTGGTGAAAGCCAGGATAACAAGGCTGCCTGACGCGCAGAGAATTCATAAAAAACCGGGATTTACAACGCAGGGACAGCATAAATCGTTCATAGATAAAATAAGGAATTGAAACCCATGGCAAACAAAACTAACTTAACGAAAACAAAACGGCTCTCCAAAGGAAAACGCACCCATATCCGCAGGATGAAACAGGAAGCGCGCCTGGCTGGAACAGTTTACCGGCCGGAAATCCTGTAACTCCCGGCTGCCAGTTTTATTTTCGCCCCCGCTCTGCGGGGGCTTTTTGTGTTTCCACAACACCGCGAGATTTCAGCCCCCCTCAACGCTGCATAATACATCCTCAAAGCGGTTGAGCGCGTCATCAATCACCTCGTCGGTATCTGCCATGCTGGTATACATGCGGCTGCCCGCCAGGGTGATGATCCCGCGCGCCGTGTAAGCCGCGCCCATCTCTTCGATCATGTGCTTGCGCGGCTTCATTTCACGCGCGATCTTGATCAAATTTTTGAAGTCAAGCAGCATCACCCCCGAGGTTTCCAGGTGCACGATTGAGCCCTGGTTGTAGGCCACGAAAGGCAGGCTGCGGCGCGTGATGATCTCCTGCAGGCCTTTACACAGCCGGTCGCCCGCCCTGCCGGCCTTGACGACGGCATGGGTGCGGACCATTTCTGTGATGGCGGTATAACCCGCCGCGCAGCTCAGCGGGTTGGCCGAGAGTGTGCCGCCGACGTAGGCGCGTTCGCCCGTGCCGCCGATGCCGGCTGAAAGGTGCTGCATGACTTCCTTGCGCCCGCCCAGCGCCCCGGCCATGGGGTAGCCGCCGGTGATGCATTTGCCAAAAACAGTCAGGTCGGGGCTCACCCCGAAATAACCCTGCGCCCCGCCCAGGCCCAGGCGGAAACCGGTGACCACTTCGTCAAAAATCAACAACGCCCCAAATTCATCGCACAGCTGGCGCACCTGCTGGTTAAAGTCCCGGTAAACGGGGCGCGTGCCGCTCTCCGGCCCAACCGGCTCGAGGATGACCGCCGCTGTGCCGCCGCGCAGGCGGTTGGTCCAGAGGATGCGCCGCAGGTGATCCAGGTCGTTGGGATAAAATTCCTGCGTGCTGCTGCTCGCTCCGCCGGGGATCCCGGCGGCTTCGTAGCGCCCCGTGCCGGGGATGTGCAGGCCGTAAACCATCTGGTCGCTCCAACCGTGGTAGGCTCCGCCAGCCTTGATCACATTCCTTTTACCGGTGTGCGCGCGCGCCGCGCGGATGGCGGCCATGACGCTTTCCGTGCCCGAACCGAGCATGCGCAGCATCTCCACCGAGGGCATTAAACTGCACACCAGTCTGGCCAGTTTTAATTCGTATTCGTGGAAGAGCCCTGTCACCGGGCCGCAGGACTGCAGCAGTTCGAAGACCTTCTCGCGCAGGGGGGCGTAATTGCTGCCCAGCACGGTCGGCCCGCCTGCCTGGAGGAAGTCGATGTAGCGGTTGCCGTCCACATCCCACATGAATGCGCCCTCGGCCTTTTCGACCGCCAGCGGGAAGGGGTGGTTAAAGGCCAGGTTATGCTGCACCCCGCCGGGGATATATTCCTGGGCTTCGTCCGTCAGTGCTTTTGAACGGGCGCACTGCGTATCAAAATAGGCCTGGTACTCCGCCATCTTTTCGCGCCGGATGGGGCGCAGGGGCTGGTCGACCAGGGCTTTCAGGCGGGCGTAAATCTCGGCGGTATCGTGCCATTCGGAAATGGCGTATTCCTGTTCACTCATGGGTGCTCCTTAAAGGCCCGTTGGCCGCATGGGATGTGGGGATATGGGCTGCTGCTACTGTGCCTGGTCCTTGGCCAGTGCCTGGTCCTTGCGCAGCCTGGCAAAGATGATTTCGCGGATGGGCAGGGGAATTTTGGATACCTTTTTCCCGGTGCACAAGGCCAGCAGGTAGGTCAGGGCGCATTTTTCGAGCAGTTCCACGTTAAAAACGGCGCGTTCGACTGAATCGCCCAGGCACAATGCACCGTGGTTTTTTAAAATATAGGCGTTGGCATGGCTGCCCAGTTTGGAGACGATCGCTTTTTTCAAAAAACTGGTCCCCGAAGGGGCGTAATCCACAATTTCAACCGAGCGCCCCAAAAAACGCACCTGCTCGTCGTAGAGCGCCGGGATGGGCTGGTTGATCAGGGCAAAAGCGCTGGCATAAACCTGGTGGGTGTGAATCACCACGGCCGCGTCCGGGCGGTTTGCATAGATGGCCGCATGCATGCTGCTTTCAATCGAGGGTTTCATCTCCCCTTCCAGCACAGCCGCGTCGAGCCCCAGCACGCAAATCTCGGCGGGCGACATCTGCAGGTAATCGGTGTTGGAGGGCGTGACAGCAAAAGCCCGTCCTCCCGCGGCGCGCACCGAAACGTTGCCGCCCGTGCCGATCAGGAATCCTTTTTCCACCAGCCGGCGGCAGGTTTCCACAACCATCCCTTTTTCTTTGTCATATTGGCTCAAGTTTCACCTCGTCAGCAAGCATAAGCCTATTATAGACCCGGTTAACCCCTGGCAGGGGGCCTGGACCCGATCAGCAGGGGCTGGTAAAACCCGTCACGCAGGGTGACGACCTGCGCGTACCCGGCTTGGGCCATCAACACTTCCAGGCGGGAGATGCTGACGCAGTAATAACGCCCGCCCTGGATCACGTGCGTGTTGGCCAGCGCTTTGCCCCGGTCTTCCACGATGTAGGTGGTAAAATCGTAAAAATCACCGTCAAACTTCCAGTAGTCAAAGATGATAATTTTGCCGTCCGGGGTTTCATGCGCGGTGCGCGGGACAAGTTTGCTTCCGCCGCGCTCCATGGCGGCATAATCGCGCACGCTGATGATGCACCCGCCGCCCGGCTGCGTGCAGCGGTAAAACTGTTCAAAGGCCTGGAGGATATCTTCGTCGCTCAAGAGGTGCGGAATGGCGTTGTCGCAGGCAATGACCACGTCAAACGCGCGCCCAAAGTGGTTCCACACCTGGCGCATATCCACGATTTCAAAATCGATCACCAATTTGCGCCGCTTTGCTTCGCTGCGCGCCTCTTCGATGGAAACGCTGGAGATGTCCGAAGCAGCCACGTGGTACCCTTTTTCTGCCAGCCCGATGCACTGGGTGCCAATCCCGCAGGCCGCGTCGAGCAGGGTGTGCGCTTCGCTGCCAAAATGCTGGCGGATGATTCCATCCAGGATTTCCGCCTGGCGCTGCACGCTCAGGTTCCAATCCTGGTGGATGTACTGGTAATGCGGCGAAAGCTGGTCGTAATAATTTTTTAACATCTCAATCTCCCGTTTGTTTGCAGGTCAATCCAGCAGGCTTTTTTCCATGCAATATTCAGGATGCGGAAGGAAGGCCATTCGCTGCCTGTGAGTTGAACAATTTGGACGGTTTCGTTTTTCATTTTTGCTCCATGCCTGCTGCGATCGGGGCGCTGCGGAGATTGTTGATGCAAGGTTAACCGCCTGAAAATGGACTTCGACAAGGATGCTTGTGTATAATCATTTTATTGCCTTCCCTATTATTGTAACCCAGGAGCCTCCCAATGGAATCAATCCCTGCCGTCCCCGAACGGACAGGCCCAAATGACAAGGAATACAAGCGCCGGGTATCTTCATGGACCTGGTACGATTGGGCCAACCATTCCTATATCACCACCACCGCTTCGACCTTTTTTCCGCCCTACTTCATTGCCATCGCCACGCTGGCTTTCCTGGCCGTTGGCGCAAGCGCCAACGATGAAGCGGCCAAAGCCCTGGCGCGCGATACCGCCAGCAATGTTTTTGCCCTGTCGGTATCCCTGGCCCTGCTGGTGGCGGCTGTCCTGGCGCCCATTATCGGCGCGCTGGCCGATATCACCGGCGGGCGCAAGCGCCTGCTGGTTGGCACCACCGTGGTGGCCAGCGTTTTTTCATCACTGATGTTTATTCTGACCACCGGCATGTGGCAGCTGGGCCTGGTTTTGTATTTCATTACGCAGGTGGCGATGAATATTGCCCTGGGGCTTTCCAGCAGCCTGCTGCCGCATGTGGCGCGTGCAGACGATGTCAGCCGCGTATCCAGCCTGGGTTATGCCATGGGCTATTTCGGCGGCGGCACCCTGCTGGCGCTTAACACGGCCCTGTTCATCTTTTCGGACAAAATTGGCATCGACAGCAGCCTGGCAGTGCGCATCGCATTTTTCACGGTCGGGGTGTGGTGGATGGTCTTCACCCTTCCGCTCATCCGCAACATCCAGGAGCCGCCCGCCACCCCGCTGGCGCACGGCAGCCGCAACAATGCCCTGCTCGATTCGTTCACGCGCCTGGTGAACACGGTCAGGTCGGCGGCGCGCTACCGCGAGATGTTCAAGATGCTGCTCGCTTTCTGGTTTTACATGGAAGGGATTGGCGCGATCATCCTCCTGGCGACTTCCTATGGGGCGGCGCTGGGGCTGGATACCTCCATCCTGATTGGCACCCTGTTGATGACCCAGTTTGTCGCCTTCCCCTACGCCCTGATTTACGGGCGCATTCCGATTGAAGGCTCAAAATGGCGCGGGGCGTTTGTGTCCATGCTGATCTGGACGGGAATCACGTTCCCGTTGATGGGTTTTTATGCCAACAGCAGCGGGCAGGTGAGCGTGCCGATGACCTTTGGATTGATCATTGGCAACCAGCTTCTGGGCGCTCTTTTTTCAGCCCTGATCGGGCGTTTTTTGTTTGCCGGCCTGGTCAGGCAGCTTGATACCAAGCGCGCGGTCATCCTCGGGCTGGTGATTTACACCCTCATCCCGGTGTGGGGTTTTTTCCTCAAGACCCAGGCCGAATTTTTCATGATTGGCTGGCTGGTGGGAACGGTGCAGGGCGGCACGCAGGCGCTCAGCCGCTCGATTTATGCCCGGCTGACGCCGCGCGCCAAATCAGGTGAATTTTTTGGCCTTTACGGATTAAGTGAAAAATTCGCGGGCATCCTGGGACCCTTCCTCTACGGAATCGTGGGCACTATTACCCACAACCCGCGCGACAGCATCCTTTCGATATCCCTGTTTTTCTTCCTGGGCATCTTCATGCTGTGGCGCGTGGACGAGAAAAAAGGCGCTGCAAGCGCGGCAGCCGAGGAAGCTGAAATTGAGGTGTTAAAAGCGGCAGATTAGGGCCGCCAGGCCTCAATCGCGTCTGCCAGGCTGCAGCTGAGATCAAAAAGGGAAATGATCTCGCCTGCGCCGGTTATGCGTCCGGTCTGGTCATAAACAAGCTCGTTATCCTGAAGATTGATCAAACCACCCGGCTTAAGCTGCTGCAGTTTTTCGCGCAGGCTGCCTGAAACCAGCAGGGTTTGTGCAAAATTTTCAGGCTCGCAGGTGATGATGAAGCGGCTGTCAAATTCTTCAATGCCGATGGGGGCGCTGTTCTTGACCCTGGTTGTGCGCTGGAGGGTCAGTTTGAGCCCCTGAGGGTTTTCGAGCGCCACATGCAGGTTGGTTGTGGCATTTGTGAGGGTATCGCTCTTGCGTTTGCCGTTGCGGAAAACCGGCAAATTGGTGTCTGACAGGGTCAACTGGTGCCTGTGGTAAACCCCGCTGAGGGTTTGATCGTGCCTCTGACCCTTATCGTGTTTTTCATGCTGCAGTTGGGTCTGTTCCACGACTTCTTTCCAGGCCCGGTTGCGGTAAATCACCTGCCAGACGTTATAACCAATGGAGCCCAGGAGGGCCAGGGTCAAAATAATAAAAATCGGGTCGGATAATAAAGTTGCCATTTTTCTCCTTGCCCCGGCCGCCCGAGGGCGCTGACGGCAGCCCGGGCGGGTTGGAAGAGGGTTCCGGTTGTGGGGTAGGCCAATTGTATAGCATGTTGGCGCTGGCTGCAATCATTCCGACCGGTTTGATGCCAGCCAGGATGTATGCATGAATTATGAAAACCACCCCCTGGTGCGCCGCGGAACAGCGCCAGAGGAGTACCGCATTATCGGCTTAAAACGGGGGTGAAGATTCCCCATGAAAAAAGCCCGCAGACAGTGTAAAATGTAAGGCATGAAACTAAAACAGGGTTTGCTCAAAATGAACCAGTTCTTAACCCAGGCGCCGCCCTGGTTTGTGCTGCTGCTGTGCATTTTGAGCATTTTCATCCTCGGTTGGCTGGATGCCATCATCCAGCCGCACGCTTCGCAGGATTTTCTTTACGTCGCCGTGGTGATCGCGGCGTCCTGGTACCTGGGGCGCAAGGCCGGCATTTTTATTGCCATCCTTACCGTTGTGATCTGGTTTGCAGCCACCCTGTTTGACCCCGGGATGACAATGCCTTATCTATTAAGAGCCTGGGACGGCATGAGCCTGCTGATTGTTTACCTGGTGGTGGTTTTTATGACCTCTGTGCTTAAAACGCGGCTGAAGCAGCTGAATGACCTGGCCCGGCTGGATTCGCTGACCGGCCTGTATAACCGGCGCGCTTTTTACCAGACGGTCGCGCAGGAAGCCGCCCGTTCCAACCGCAGCCAGAGCACTTACACCATCGCTTATATTGATGTGGATAATTTTAAAAATGTGAATGATACCTACGGGCACGTCGGCGGCGACGAGGTGCTGCTGACCCTCGCCCGTGTTCTAAAAAACAACCTGCGCCAGACCGATACCGTGGCGCGCATGGGTGGGGATGAATTTGTGATGCTGCTGCCTGATACGGACGGCGACCAGGCTCAAAAGGCAGTCAACAAGCTGTTTGAGCGCCTTAACGAAAGTATGCGGCTCAAACAGCTCCCGGTCACTTTCAGCATCGGGGTGATTACCTTCAAAGACAATCCCTGCCCGGTGGATGATATGATCAAGAAAGCCGACCGCCTGATGTACGAGATCAAATGCAACCTGAAAAACGGCGTGCGTTATGAGACAGACTGCAGTTGCGAGACATAAAAAAAGCCGGCCGCACATTCATGGGCCGCATAAAATAATCTTTCAAAAAGATTGCCACGCCAAATTGCAGGAAAAGTGTCTGCAATTCGCAAAGACATTTCAAACAAAAAAGGTGATGATGAAAAACGAGTTCTGGAAAACCAAGTCCCTGGAAGAGATGACCGCGGCCGAATGGGAAAGCCTTTGCGACGGCTGCGCGCGCTGCTGCCTGTATAAGCTGGAAGACGAGGATACGGGCGAGTTTTTTTATACCAATGTGGTCTGCCGTTTCCTGAACACGGATTCCTGCCGCTGCACGGTTTACGACCAGCGCACGCTGCTGATGCCCACCTGTGTGGCGTTGAATGTGCGCCTGGCGGGCGAGCTGAAATGGATGCCGGCTTCCTGCGCCTACCGCCTGCTGGCCGAAGGGCAGCCCCTGCCTTCCTGGCACCCGCTGGTGTCGGGAAACCCCAGCAGCATTCACGAGGCCGGCATTTCGGTGCAGGGCATCACCCTGGCCGAAAACGAGGTGGATATGGAGAACCTCGAAGATTATGTGATCAATGACGACGAGGACCCGGGTGAAGGTTAGGCCCGCCCGGCAGCTCATGATACAATAATGCGACAATAATGATGATATTTGAAATCATCCAATAAATCCATCTCGTGGAGTGATGAAATGAGCCGTTTTGCAAAATATGCCTGGTTTGTGCTTGCCTGGAATGTGCTGGTCATCCTTTGGGGGGCGTTCGTGCGCGCCACAGGGTCGGGGGCCGGCTGCGGCAGCCACTGGCCGGTGTGCAACGGAACCGTCATCCCCACCCTGCAGTCGATTGAAACCGTGATTGAATACGTCCACCGCGTGATGAGCGGCGCAGACCTGTTCATGATCCTGGGCCTGCTGATTTTAGGCCTGCGGCTCTATCCCAAAAGCAGCCCGGTGCGAATGGGCGTGATCGGCTCGGCCGTGTTTATCCTCGTCGAATCGGGCCTGGGCGCCATGCTGGTTTTACTTAACCTGGTCAACAAAAATGAATCCGCCTTCCGCGCCGCGGCAGTGGCGATTCACCTCTTGAACACCCTGGTCCTGCTGGCTTTCCTGGCGCTGACGGCCTGGTGGGCGTCGGGCGGCAAGGCGATTTCCTTGAAGGGCAAAAACCGCACGGCGCTGTGGTTGGGCATCGGCCTGGGCGGGGTGGCGCTGATCGGGATGATGGGCGCGGTGACGGCGCTGGGCGACACGCTCTTCCCGGCGCAAACGCTGGCGCAGGGCCTGGCGCAGGATGCGGACGCGAACGCCAGCTTTTTGATCCGCCTGCGGGTGATCCACCCGATTATCGCGGTGCTGGTCGGCATTTATACCTTAAACCTGGCCTGGTCCATTTTTAAACGCTCTGCCAACCCGCTGGCGCAGAAACTGTGCCTGGCGCTGGGCGGGCTGGTGCTGGCCCAATGGGGGGCGGGCCTGCTGACGCTTTTGCTGCTGGCGCCGATCTGGATGCAGATGGTGCACCTCTTCCTGGCCGATTCGGTCTGGACCAGCTATATCCTGCTTTCGGCTTCGGTTTTATCAATGGAGCGTTAGCGGATGCAGGGTGGGCCGGGCTCGCATGCGTGTGCGTCCCGGAAGGGGGCTGGCCCACCGTTGTGACAGGGGTGCGCGTGGAGTGTCCTTCGATATGTCCATTTATGACGCGGTGATTGTTGGTTCCGGCCCAAACGGCCTTGCGGCTGCCATTACCCTGGCGCGCCAGGGCTGGCGCGTGCTGGTGCTGGAAGCCAGAAACACCACCGGAGGGGGAACCCGCACGGAGGAAGTGACCCTTCCGGGCTTCCGCCACGACCTGTGCTCAGCCATCCATCCCATGGGAATCGCTTCACCCCTGATGCGCAGCCTGCCGCTGCAAGAGTACGGGGTGGAGTGGGTCTTTCCGCCCGCGGCTGCGCATCAGGGGTGAAGCGATTCCCATGGGATGGATGGCTGAGCACAGGTCGTGGCGGAAGCCCGGAAGGGTCACTTC
>Ga0073936_10007808_pt1 | contig 13764 bp, 11 predicted proteins | sample AliMusrvi5mmetaG_FD_87041 | JGI IMG/M metagenome (GOLD analysis project Ga0073936, IMG submission 87041) | Freshwater lake bacterial and archeal communities from Alinen Mustajarvi, Finland, to study Microbial Dark Matter (Phase II) - Alinen... | ecosystem: Environmental > Aquatic > Freshwater >... | reverse complement strand
GATCTTGCCTCTGTGTTTAGCAGAGACGCTGAAGGTAACATAATACAGAACGCTCCCTTGGTTGAAAAAATAGCAGAGAACCCAATATTAAGGGACGTAATAATAATAGCAGAATCCTGGGACGCAGGTGGAGCATATCAAGTAGGGCGTTTTGGTGGATACAGATGGGCTGAATGGAATGGTGCTTTTAGGGACGATATCCGTTCTTTTATAAAAGCGGATATTGGTAGTTTAAAATCAGTTATGGAAAGGATAGCAGGAAGCCCTTCAATGTTCTTAACGTCGCTAAAATATCCTGCTAACAGTATAAACTTTGTAACTTGTCATGATGGGTTTACACTAAATGACCTTGTTTCTTATCACGAAAAACATAACCTAGAGAATGGTGAAGAGAACAAAGACGGTTATGGTGACAATAGGAGCTGGAACTGTGGTGTTGAGGGTGAAACTAGCGACCCTGAAATAATTAAATTAAGAAAAAAACAGATGAAGAATTCACTGGCACTTTTGATGATATCTTTGGGTGTTCCAATGATAAGTGCGGGTGACGAATTCTGTAGAACACAATTTGGTAACAACAATGCCTATTGCCAGGATAATGAAATTTCGTGGTTAGATTGGTCTCTGTTGGAAAAGAACAAAGATTTTTTCCGTTTTGTTAAGAATATAATTGGTTTTAGAAAACAGAACTCAGCTTTAAGAAGAAGACATTTTTACTATGTGCCAGAAAACGTGGATATGGATAAGTTCAGGGACCTTGTTTGGTTCAACGAAAAAGGTGAAGCACCTGACTGGCAGCCTGACCTTTATCATGTTGCCTTCTTAATAAAAGGTTGGACTCCCATAGAAGGCTCCATGGAAAAGAACAATCAGGACTTTTTTATAATACTGAACAGCCACTGGGACGCACATACTTATGTGTTGCCTAAAATAAAAGGCAAACGATGGTATTTTGTTTGCGACACCGATAAAGATAGCCCTGACGACATAGCTGAGTTCGGAAAAAGTTCATTACTAGACAATCAAAATGATTACACAGCTCAGTCACGTTCTGTTGTTATTCTTACTTCCAAATTAGCCCCAAAGTTCGGTAGGAGGAGTTCATGAAGTTATACACATCAACACAGGTCAGTGAAGTTGATGCTCTTGCCATAAACAAGATAGGTTTACCCTCATTAGTTTTAATGGAACATGCTGCAAGAGGTGTTCTTGAAGAAATAGAATTAAGATTTTGTTGTTTATGCGACCACAGGTTCATCGTCCTTTATGGCTCGGGCAATAATGGTGGTGATGCACTTGCAGTAGCAAGGATGTTATTGTTAAAAGGGGCAGAAGTGATCATCGTAGAGGCCTTTGCAAAACCCAAATCCAGTGACTGTAAAAAAGAAATGCAAATATTATTAGAGACCACCAAACTCATAAATGGGCTGAAAAAAATAAAGCCAGAGCAAGTTTCAAAATACATAGACGACTCCACCATAGTTATAGACGGTGTATTTGGTACAGGTTTTAATAAAAATAATAAATTGAACGCAAAAACCAAAAAGCTTTTTGATGTGGCTTCTGATGCTCCATACGTTGTTGCAATAGACACCCCCAGCGGTGTTGATGTTAACACAGGCATGGCTACTGAATGGGCTTTGACGGCAGACCTCACTGTTACGTTTGCACTGCCAAAGGTTGGTCTTTACATAAGCCCAGGAGCCGTTCATAGCGGTGAAGTAGTAGTAAAAGATCTTTACACATTAGTTGGCCTTGATGCCACACCTTATGAATTACTGGACGCCGATAATATTAAAAATTTATTTTGGAACTTACAAAGAAAAAAAGAATCCAACAAGGGTAGCTATGGGCATGTGCTAATAATGTCCCCTGAGCTTGGTATGGAAGGCGCAGTTAGCCTATGTGCCACGGCAGCGCTAAAGAGCGGGGCAGGTCTGGTTTCCATTGCAGCCATTAATGAAAATGCTCAAAGCTTGAGGAAAAGAATGCCAAAGTTGCCAGCAGAAATAATGGTGAAAGATTTTGATATAAAGACGCTTAATAAATATAGCGCCGTAGTAGTTGGCCCAGGCTATGGGAAGAAAAGAAAAAAAGAATTGGAACAAATATTAAAGAATTGTTCTAAGCCTATGATATTAGATGCTGATGCATTAAATCTCCTTTCTGATGATCCTGCGATGTTGAGGTTGATCGAAGATAAAAGTAACGTTATCTTAACTCCTCACCCGGGAGAAATGGCGCGCCTTATAAACATAAAAGATGTGCAAATACAGCGACTAAATATATTAAGATTATTCATTGCAGAACATAATGTTAACGTAGTCCTTAAAGGTTACATGAGCCTTATTGGCTCACGTGACGGCAAAATATTTGTTAATCCAACAGGTAATCCCGGACTTTCAAAAGGTGGGAGTGGCGACGTACTTTCTGGAATAATAGCTGCTTTTTGCGCTCAAGGTTTAAACACTATCGAAGCGGGACTTGCTGGTGTTTATGTTCATGGTCTTTGTGCGGATTTGCTGGTGGAAGAGGGCGTTTCTGTTTTGACAATAACGCCGACAGATATAATAGAAGAAATAGGGAACGCATTAAAATGCTTGATAAAGAATTAATAACTAAAACGCCAGAAGAGACGTTCGAACTTGGGCAAAGGTTTTGCGCCTATGTGCTTAAAAATAGCCCCAAAAAAATGCCCAAAATTGGTTTTAAGGGTGGCCTTGGGGCAGGCAAAACGGTGTTCATAAAAGGCTTTGTAGAGGCTTATATTCCAGGTACAGAGGTGACTTCGCCTACCTACACAATAATGAATGATTACGTCTACCACAAAAAATCAATTTACCATGTTGATCTTTACAGGATAAATAGTCTTGAAGACCTTTTGGGCACTGGTTTTTTTGAAGCTTTTGAAGACCCTAAGACCATTATGCTTTTGGAGTGGTCCGAACGCCTACCCAAGGATGTGGATTTTACGGTGGATATTAGACACGTTTCTGATATTGAAAGAGGTATAACAATAAGCAAAGGAGCTAGAACATAATGTCTGAAAAAGAATTGGTAATAATTGGTGGCGGACCTGCGGGATATGTTGGGGCAATAAGAGCAGCGCAACTGGGCCTTAAAGTCGCTGTAATAGAAAAAACAGAACTTGGTGGAACTTGCCTTAATGTAGGTTGCATACCAACTAAATGTTTGTTGTCGTATGCAAATTATATCTATGGTCTAAAGGAACCAAAGCAGGGCGTTAGCGTTACAGAATTTAATTTTGATAAGAATTCGATATATTCATTTAAAGACGGTGTAGTTGGCAAACTAACTACCGGTGTTGCTGCTCTTTTTAAGTCATACGGAATAGAATTAATAAAAGGAACTGCAAGTTTTGAATCAGAAAATTCATTAAAAGTTGGTGATGAAATCATAACTTTTAAAAAAGCATTAATAGCTACAGGCTCTAAAACAATGATACCTGCCTCTTTATTCGTTGAAGGGTTCACAGTCGATAGCACTTATGCTTTAAGTCATCCTGATATGGGCAAAAAAATAGTTGTTATCGGCGGTGGAGTAATAGGTTGCGAACTTTCTTTTATACTTAATTCACTGGGCGCAGAAGTTACAATAGTGGAAAAAATGAAAGGTCTTTTAATTACCGAAGATAGGGATACCGTAAGGTATGTAGATGCCTCACTTAAGGCTAAGGGAATTAAAGTCTATACCGACGTTGCTGTTGAAAGAATAGAAAAAGGGAAAGTGTTCTTAGCTAATGGAGAAGTTTTAGAAGCAGATACCTGCGTTGTTGCCATAGGAAGATCTTGCAATACAGACGGCCTTACCCCTAACAAAGCTAATGTAAAAGTGGGAAGCAGGGGAGAAGTGCAGGTTGATATAGATTTTAAGACCAGCAATCCTAATATTTTTGCTGTTGGCGATGTTACAGGTTCAATACAGTTGGCTCACTACGCATCTGCATGCGCGTGTAAAGTGGTCGCTAAAATGGCAGGAAGCCATCATTTTCCAAATGTGGATGTTGTTCCAAGGGTAACATACTCGATCCCAGAATTGGCGTCCGTGGGCCTTACAGAAACCCAAGCAAAAGAAAAAGGAATAAGCTATAAGACCGGCAGGTTTGCTTATGCAGCACTAGGAAAGGCGTTGGCGATCAATGAAACAGAGGGTTTTGTGAAGGTTCTGGTAGACGATAATGATAAAATAATTGGTGCAGCTGCTGTTGGTGCAGATGCAGAAAATATAATCGCTCCGTTCACTATTGCTGTTGCTCTTGGTCTAAAATCGGCAGACCTTTCTAGTGTCATCTACGCCCACCCAACACTATCAGAAATAATTTTGGAGGCATGTGAGGACGTTAGCGGTACTGCAATACACAAAGGAAGGAAAAGAAGTTGAGAACAGAACTTGTTGAAACATTGTTGAAAGCGGGAGTTGTAACAGAGGCTCAGGTAGAAAGAGCGATGAACTATCACTATAGTACTGGCCTGGTAGAGAGGCTTTTGTGTCTTGGCTATGGCAGTGAGGACGATGTTTTTAAAATTATAAAGAACAATTTAAAGCTTGCCGTTATAGAGGGTAATGAACTAGATAATGTGTCCAAGTGCGTACTGGAATCTGTTCCTCGGGATATGATAGAAAGAAATCATTTTATACCATTTTACGCCGATGCAACAAAAATACATATAGCTTTTTTTGACCCAACAAAAGATTCCTGCTTCAATGAAGTCTGTTTTTTTACCTCTAAAAAAATAGTGCCTTTTGGTGTAAGGGCAAGCGTTCTAGCAAAGGTCCTTAACAAATATTTCCATTTAGACCTACCAGAGACTTTTAAATTTGGTAAAGAACAGGTTTCTGATCAGAAGCTGGTTCCACCACCGCTGGTAGAAAAAGAGAGTAGTAACGTAAAACCGGTTTTACCTCCTATACCAATACCAAGTACAAAAGAGGTTTCAAGGCCTCCCTTGCCAAATATGGAAAAGAAAGAGACTGCAGAGAACACAGACCTACAAAAGCTTTTAAAGGATCAAAGTGAAGAACTTGCCAGTTTAAAAACAAAAGTTTCTGAGTTGGGGAAAAAGCAGGAAGTGATCCTTGAAACTGCTTCCCTTGTTGATGAAGATGACTCAATTAGTGATTTTAAGGAAATAGAGGCTGATGAGGGCGTAACCTTACAGGAAGTTAAGGAGTCGTCTGCGGGGCTTTCTTCTGAAACGGAAGAAAAGGGTAACTATGTTGATTCCACACCTATAGAACTGGCAACCAACAAGGATCAAATAATCAATTCAGTAAATGAAGAGCTGAGCAAAATATCAAAAAGATTCATGTTACTGTTTATTAAATATGATGAACTGACAGCGGTAGATGGATCCAATATAAAAATACCCATTCAGGTTCCAAGCTTTTTTAAAGATGTGTATGATTCCTCCAAACGTTTCTACGGAATACCACCAAAAAGCTATGTGGCGGATGAGTTCTTTAATAAGCTTGGAGGGTATCTGCCAAAAATAATTTGTGTAGTCCCTGTGAGCATAGAAAACGAGGTTTTTGCGATACTTTATGCAGAAGAGGTGGAAAACCCCATGCAGATGGAAGAACTCGCAGAAAAGATGGCAGAGGCCTTCGACAGGCTGCTTTCTTAATATAGAAATGCTAAAGATATCTTTCCATACTTTCGGCTGTAAGAATAACCTTGCAGATACTAGTAAAATAGCAAAAGAGTTGCAGGACTTTGATGAGGTACTCATTTTGGAGTCCGAAATGGTAGCTGAGGCGCACATTGTCAATACCTGCACTGTTACAGCATCCTCTGACGCACAGGCAAGAAACCTTTTAAGAAGGATCAATAAACATAACAAAGGTTCTATTTTTATCGTAACGGGCTGTTCTGTTCGCAGGGATAGCGACGAGTATAAGAAAATTAAACAAGAAGTAAAAAACGGTGGCAACACATTGGAAATTTGTGACAATCTTGTTGATGACATAGTTGGGATAATAAAAAGCAAATGTTCCCTTGCTCAAAAGGATAAAACTGAAAAAGAAGGAATACTTTTTAGGACCAGAGTTTTTTTGCAAATACAAGATGGCTGTGACCACTTCTGCTCATATTGCATAGTTCCATTTGTTAGAGGAGAACCGAGGAGTAGGGAGATAAAAGAAATAGTCTCTGAAGCACAAGCACTGGAGAATAGTGATATTAAGGAGCTTGTTGTAACGGGGATAAATATTGGGGATTACGAGAGTGGACTTGAAACTGTAGTAACAGAGATATTAAAGAACACAAAAAATATTAGGATACGATTATCCAGTCTTAGGCCGTCCAAGGTAACGGAAGAGCTTATAGAACTGATGCAGGACAAAAGGGTCTGCCCTCATCTCCATCTATCGCTGCAAAGTGCCTCAGACAAGGTCCTGAACTTAATGAATAGACATGATTACACTGCAAAAGATCTTTTATCTGTTTGTAAACTGATAGAAAAGAAATTAGGACGCAGGTACCCCTTTATGGCTGCTGACGTTATAGTGGGCCACCCTGGTGAAGATGAAAAAGCTTTTTTGGAAAGTTTTAAGGTGATCGAACAGAGTAATTTGAACAAGCTCCATGTGTTTCCCTATAGTCCCAGACCTGGTACAGCGGCTTACTCAATGGCACGCCCAAGCTCACTGGAAAATCAAAAAAGAAGAGATGTCCTTTTGGACTTTTCCGACAAGCGGTTTATGGCCTCTTTAAGGCAAATGAAGGGTAAAACAGTAGAGGTCTTGTGGGAAACCAATGTATATGGACATAGTCAAAACTATTATCCTGTAAAGGGAACAGGGACACCAAACTCTATTGAACAACTAAAAGTGAAAGAGGTTGATATAAAAGAGCAGGTCCTTATAGTCTAACTTTCATCTATTTGCAGTGCCTTTTCGTCGTCGTAACGCTGGTTGATCCTAAGGATACCATAAAGGACTCTTCGCATATGATAACTCATTCTTTGGAAATTGTAGGTTACATCTATCAAAAGCATTCCTACCTCTGGATGGACTTCCCCTTGTTTTATTCGTTGATTAACTGCCACCGTATTGTGCTTATACATTGTTTTTTCATCTTTTTTACTGTTTAGCAGTATCTGTGTCGCCAGATCCGCATCTTCATTTTCCAACGCTGTATATACTTCACTGAATTGCTTCATTATGTGGTCTCGAACCTTTACTATTGTTTCCGCAGAAACTTTGTCCAATTCGCACTTAACCCTTTTTTTGTAGAGTGCATTATCCACAATGTTCTCTACATGGTCTGCTATCCTTTCAAAGTCATTGCTCATCTCTCTGTAGGCATTGAGTTTTAGAGCCTGATAACCGGTAAGGTCCTGTTTGGAAAGCTCCATAATATAATCAAAACTATGTAGTCGTATTTGGTCTATTTGAGCTTCCATTCTGAAAACATTTCCTGTGGTATCGTATTTGCATTCGGTTATACCGTCGCAGGATATTTTTAACATCCCAGAAATGGTGTCTCCCATTTTTAGCAGAGCTCTTTTTACTGACTCTATTGCTACGCTAGGCGTTTCCAAAAGCTTTATGTCAAAAAGGTTAGGGTTGTCTTTTTCACCCTCTAAGACCGGTATGAATACATAAAGCAGTGAGACGAACATTTTGGTGAAAGGCAGGCATACTATAGCTGCGATAATGCTACTCGCCATATGGGCGTTGGCGATCTGCCTCACAAGATTGTCCGAAGACAATTGTATAAGCCCAGAAAAATATCCAATGAAAGAGAAAGTAATAGTAGCCTCTATAAGATTGAACATAAAGTGGGCAAGGGCGACTCTTTTTGAATCACGGTTAGCCCTTATGCTTGCAAGAAAAGCTGTTATGCAGGTCCCTATTTTTGCTCCAATTATTAGTGGGATTATTTGCCTGATATCGGTAAAAATACCTGTGTAGGCGAGCGCAATAACAATGGCAAGGGTCGCCCCACTTGAGTGTATTAACGCTGCTGTAAGAGCACTTATAGTAAATCCTAGCAAGATACTTGTTAGCCCGGAGCCAGTAACACTTGAGATCATCCTCAGAAAAACACCGGAGTCCTTTAGCGGAGTCATAGCGTTCTTCATTACGACGATACCAAGGAAGATAAGACCAAAGCCAAGCAATATTTCGCCAGTTACTTTGATGGCTTTTTTATCGAAGAATAATTTTAATATTGCTCCAAGTGCTATTGCAGGAAATACATATTGATCCAAATTAAAGGCAATGAACTGAACAGTTACTGTTGTACCAATGTTGGCTCCAAAAATGATCCCGATGCTGTTCGTTAAGGAGATTAGTCCAGCATTTATGAAGTTTACAAGAAATACAGTCGTGGCGCTGCTAGACTGGACCATCGCTGTAATAAAAAAACCAACAAGCAGACTAAAAAAAACATTTTTGGTTAGTTTTTCCAGGCCTTTCCTGAAACTAAAGGAGGCAATATTCTGAAGGGCCTTTCCACTTACGTGAAAACCGTAAAAAAATAATCCAAGGCCCCCTATCAATCCAAAAACCACATTTAGTTTATTCAAGTCCATAAAAACGAGTTTACCATAACAAAGGCTACATTTAACCTCTATTTTGTTTCTGCCCCCCAATTACTTCTAGAACTTATGGATGTAACGAAATTTTATATGAGGCACACACCTTTCATACAGGCATCAGACAACAACAGTAAGATGTCTGATCAGGGCTATCATTTTTTCTTTTTCTTCCTGTATAGTTAGGCCATCTGTATTTATTTCTACAGCATCTACAGCTTTTTTTAGTGGAGCGATCGGACGTTCTGAGTCCTGTTTATCTCTTTGTATTGTTTCTTTTAACACCTGTTCAAATTTTACGTCCATACCTCTGCTTTTTAATTCATTATAGCGACGTTGTGCCCTTACAGTATCACTTGCAGTAAGAAATATTTTGATCTCAGCATCGGGAAATACGACCGTACCGATATCCCTGCCATCAAGTATAGCTCCCTTTGCGGCATTTTTTGCCATTTTTTTTTGTATCCCTAATAAGCAGGCCCTTACAACAGGTATAGCACTTATTTTAGAGGCTCTCATTGCCATTTGTGGGGTTCTTATTTCGTCGGTCACATCTTGTGAATCAAGGAGAACCCTGTTTACGCCATCTTTAAAAATAAAAGTAAGGTTTAGGTTGTTACAAATATCCTTTAGACCATTTTGGTCATCAAAGCTGACGCTTGCTTTGTGTGCAGCAAGGGCAACACAGCGATATATTGCTCCCGTGTCCACATAAACAAGCCCAAGTTCAGATGCTATGAGTTTGCAGACAGTGCTTTTGCCAGTCCCAGATGCTCCATCAACGGCTACGATCATTTAAGAAGACTCCTTATTGCTGCTACAACTTTTTTATTTTGCTCCATGGTACCAACAGAGAGTCTTATATGTTTTGGTAGCCCGTAGCCACCCATCGGTCTTACTATTACTCCCAACTTCAATAATTTCTCAAAAAAGGCCTTTCCGTCTTCCGGAGTTTCTATCAGCATAAAATTACACTCTGTATGCAGATGATTTATGCCCATGGCCTGAAGCTCTGTTTTAAAATAATCTATGCCTTCATGTGTTTTTTTGACCACTTCTTTTACAAATTCCTGATCATCCAATGCAGCAGTGGCAGCATATTGAGCGACTACATTCACGTTAAAGGTTTCACGTATCCTGTTCGCCATGGTAATGATCTCTTTGTTAGCTACACCATATCCCACTCTTAGGCCGCAAAGGCCATATGCTTTGCTGAAGGTCCTTGTTACAACAAGGTTGTCGTACTCGTTAAAAACGGTCATCATGGTCTTATAATCCTTTGCTCTTATGAATTCGATATATGCCTCATCCGAGATGAGTAAAATATTATGTTTTTTTGCGAACTTTAACACTTCCAGTACCTGTTCATACGGCATGTAAGTCCCTGTCGGGTTGTTGGGATTATCAATAACTATTATTGCTGTATTGCTGTCACAGGCCTCTATGATCGCTTTTGCATCAAAGCGATGTTCTGTTGCCTTGGACGCCACATATTTTGAACCACAGGCTTCTGCAATTATTCTGTACATTGCAAAAGCATGTTCGCTGGACACAACGTTCGTTGTTTGGTCCAACCCCAGCCTCATTATGATCTCGAGAACTTCATTGGAACCATTCCCTACTATGATGTTGTCTATTGGAACACCCTCGAATTCGGCAATTTTTTTTCTCAAATAAAAGGAATTTCCGTCCGGATATATATTCGCCTCTTTTATAGCTTCTTCCATGGCTGCTTTGGCCTTTGGTGAAAAGCCCCAGGCGTTCTCATTTGACGCAAGTTTTATAGAGTTTTTTATGCCTAATTCCCTCTCTACTTCCTTGACCGGTTTACCCGGAACGTACGGCGTTATGGCTTTTATACTTTCTTTAACCTTAAACATATAAAGGTTCCTCCAGAAAACAGTTTTTATTAACAATCAGCTTGATTTAGGAGCATTATTACCCTAAATAATTATGCTTAACAAGAATAAAGCAAAACTAAGGTGGTTCAAAATTTATGTGCGCAAAAAAAAGAATGAAAATGGAAGACATCTTTGAAGGGGAACAGCAGGTCGGAAGTTCAGAAATGTTGGGGGTAATGGACAAAGCTCAAATAGCTGAGGTTGATTCCCAGCAAATAGTTAAAGGGAAAGTAACGGATGTTTCACATGAATTAGTTACTGTAGATATAGGTTTTAAATCGGAAGGTAGGATACCCGTAGCTGAATTTACCTCCCCTAATGGCGATATAAATGTAAAAGTAGGGGATGAAGTAGAATTATATGTAGTTACTCTGGATTCTCGTTCTGGCGACATCATTCTCTCAAAGGCTCAGGCGGATATGTTATCTGCATGGGAACGTATAGAGGCTGCACACAAAAACAAAACACCTATCTCAGGTATAGTTGTTGCCGCTGTAAGGGCAGGTCTTATGGTCGAACTTGGGGGCATAAGAGGCTTTATGCATGCTTCGCAGGCAGACATAGAGTTCCACTCGAACCTTGAGGACCTTATAGGCAAGGACGTGGAAGTTCAAATACAGGAATACGACAAGGCAAAAGCGAATATTTCTGTTTCCAGAAAAGTGGTCATGGAACAGGAAAGACAAAAAAGAAGAGCAAAAATATTACCTCTGCTTATAACTGGTACCACCTTTGACGGAATAGTAAAAAGAATAGCCGACTTTGGCGTTTTTGTGGATATAGGCGGTATAGATGGGTTGGTCCATGTGTCTGATCTTTCTTGGGGTAGGATAAAACACCCTAGCGAAGTGCTTTCTGTGGGTGACAAACTAAAAGTACAAGTGCTTAAATATGACGGTAGCAGCGAAAAATTATCACTGGGTGTAAAGCAATTGCTACAGGACCCCTGGTCTGGTATAGGCAGCAAATATAAAGCAGGTGACAGAGTTAAGGGAAAAATAGTCAGTCTGACAGAATATGGTGCTTTCTTGGAAATGGAACCAGGCGTTGATGGAATGATACATATCAGCGAAATGTCCTGGAACGGGAAGATAAGGAAACCTTCTCAGCTTCTAAAAGCAGGTGATGTAGTGGAAGCTGCAATACTGGAAATAGATCCAATAAAAAAGAAAATAAGCCTTGGCTTAAAGCAAATAGGGCCGAATCCATGGGATGAGCTAAAGAAAAAATACGTTCCTGGCACCAGGGTAAAAGGCAAAATAAAAAATATAACAGATTTTGGTGTTTTTGTTGATATAGGCGAAGAGTTCGACGGGCTTGTAAGGTTATCAGATCTTACCTGGGATGCAAAAGACAAAAGTGCCATAAACAAGTTTGAAAAGGGAAGTAGTATAGATGCTGTAGTACTTGAAATAGATGTAGACAGGCAGCGATTAACACTTGGGATAAAACAACTTACAGAAGACCCGTGGAAGTCCATCCCACAAAGATACCCACATGGAAGAATGGTAGAGGGAACAATAGTTAAAGTCGCTGATTTTGGTGTATTTGTGGAACTTGAGCCATCTGTTGACGGGCTAATACACATAAGTCATCTTACAGAAGAAAGATCAAAAGATAAGAATAAAAAAGTTGGAAAGGACGAATATAAGGTCGGTGAAAAGATCTCCTGTGTAGTACTAGAAACAGATCCAAAGAATAAAAAGATCTCTTTAAGTGTACGTGCACTAAAAGAAAAAGAAGAAAGGGACAATATAAATTCTTTCGCACAACAACAGGGAGAGGTGACAACTTCTCTTGGAGCATTGATAAAACAAAAAATGTCCGCTAACAAACAGTAAAGAGGGACTAAAAATGAATAAAAGAACTTGGATCATACTGCTTTCTTCAGCATCGGTGGTTGTTCTTGTGGTGTTTCTGGCTATACTTTCCGTTTACAGGAACAGTAACAAACAAGCCTCCCTTTTCGATGGCGCAGAAGTCGGTGTGTTGGAAATAAAAGGTATAATCTTGGACTCAGATGATTATTTAAACAAAATAAAAATGTTAAAAAAACGTGATAGTGTTAAGGCTGTTGTGGTTAGGATAGATTCACCTGGAGGAGGCATTGCTGCTTCTCAGGAAATATATGATGAATTGAAAAGACTAGATAAAGTAAAACCAGTAATTGCCTCTATGAGCTCAATAGCCGCTTCCGGTGGCTATTACGTGGCCTTGGGAGCAAGGACCATAATGGCGAACCCTGGAACTTTGACCGGTAGCATTGGTGTTATTATGCAACTTGCCTATCTGGAAAAGTTGTTTGAATTCATAAAAGTGGCCCCAGTGACTATAAAAAGTGGAAAATTCAAGGATATTGGAAGTTCCTCGAGAAAAATGACGGAAGAGGAAAGAGTTCTGTTGCAAAACCTTTCTGACGAAATGCATATGCAGTTCAAACAGGCTGTGGCTGATTCCAGGAAGCTGCCAATAAAATATGTGAACGAAATAGCAGATGCCAGAGTAGTTTCTGGCGCTACTGCGCTGCAATTAAAACTGATAGATAAGCTAGGTAATTTTGAAGATGCTGTTTCGTTAGCAGCAAAGACAGCCAAAATAGGGGATGACCCTGAACTTTATTATCCAAAGGATAAAAAGGGCAGCATAATGGATCTTTTTACTGGTGTAAAAACAATGATCAACAGGGTTGTTATAGAAAATCAACAAACAACACCGGTAGCGATGTGAGGTGGTAGTATGGATAAGATCTGGGCACCATGGCGTGGAGAGTACATAAAGAACCCCTTGAGCTTTGATAGTTCAAAGTGTATTTTTTGTGACTTCATAAAAGCTTCCACGGACAAAGACAGCGAGCATCTTGTTCTACACAGAAATGAATTTGGTTTTGTGATGATGAATAAGTACCCTTACAACAATGGGCACATAATGGTGATCCCGAACAAGCATGTGGATTCCTTTGAGTCCATGAGCCAAAAAGAATATGCAGAGCTTTCCTCTCTTTTAAAACTGGCAGTTAAAGTGCTTAAGCACGTTTATAATCCTCAGGGTGTTAATATTGGGATGAACATGGGCAAGGCTGCAGGTGCCGGAGTAGATGCACACATACATTACCATGTAGTACCAAGATGGAATGGTGACACCAACTTCATGCCTATACTTGCAGACACAAAAATAATCTCCGAACATATACAAGAAACATACAAGAGACTTATTGAAGGCTTTAAGGAGGTCGTAAAATGAGGATATTTTGGCTTATAGTCTATTTTTTGGTCCTTGTAGCATTGGTAACTATAGGTGTAATG